>TARA_R110002033_G_scaffold12528_4_pt1 | contig 79578 bp, 53 predicted proteins | sample TARA_R110002033 | Tara Oceans TARA_R110002033 (sample SAMEA4397051) | marine metagenome | biome: Polar Biome; feature: [SRF] surface water layer (ENVO:00010504); material: water (ENVO:00002006), including particulate matter (ENVO:01000060) such as... | depth 5 m | reverse complement strand
CTGAAATACCCGAACAGAGTCTCTATTCTGAGTAACGACATAGTATGGATAATTTTCTTTGTTGCTTTTAACGGTAGCTATACTTTTTGAATCGCCTGGTACTAAAAATCCGCTTTCTAGAGTAGGTATCGTTTTAAAATCTCCTTTGCCATCATTCTCTAATAATAAGCCGTTGAATGCGTCATATCGTCCTATAAAAACTTCATTTCCAAAATCGTTACCAACTAATAAGATATCTTCATTGCCGTCATTATTATAATCTAATATTGCAATTCCGTTGATTGGAGCAACTTGTGCTTCTATTGGAAGTAGTTTGTAATTAAATTTTCCGCTACCAAGGTTTTCGATATATATACTTTTATCGAAATTGATAGTCAGTTTTTCAACTCCGTCTAGTTCTTCATCTGTAAATAGTGTTGTTTGTGTTGTATTTGCATAATCTTTATATAAATTAAATTTTGATCTAAATAATGGACTTTGCCCAAATAGGTCTCCTCCAAAATTAACAGGAGCAGAGATATAAGTGGTATCAGAGTAGTTTTTTTTCAAGTATGCAAAAGCTATTGGGTCTACAGTTCCATTCTTGTCAAAATCCTTATAAAGCACATCTACGGGTCTGTTTTTATTTGGCTGGAAAATATTGTTGTTTCCTAGATTGCCTACTATGAAATCAATGTCTCCATCATTGTCAAAATCATTACCTTTAATATTTTGCCACCATCCAAATAAATGATCAAGCCCTGTTTCTTTAACAATTTTAAACCCAATCTCTTCATTTTTAAAGAATGTAATGGGCATATATTCTCCGACTACTATTAAGTCTAACCTGTCATCATTATCAAAATCTAGCCAAATTGCATCTGTTAACATTCCAATATTCCTTAATTCTGGAGCTAACGTTTCTGTGACGTCTTTTAAAATTCCCTTTTCATTAACCAATAAGAAACTTTTTTCTGCAATTGGAAATTTTGCAAATGGGGTTCTACCTCCAATAAATAAATCTGTATATCCATCATTATTGAAATCACCTGCCGTTACAATAGACCCACTAGCTTGTATAACTGGCATTTTGTCTTTGCTCAATTTAAAGTTACCTTTTCCATCATTGATCATTAGGCGATCAGAGTAAAATTCTAACCCTTTCATGAATTCATTACTTCCAGATACTAAGTAAAGGTCTAAATCACCATCGTTGTCAAGGTCAAATAAAACCATACTTTCTTCTTCAAACGTTTTATTATAAACATCAGTAAATAGGGGAGTATTGGAGAAAAATCCAGCCTTATCTTGTGTAAATAGTTGCGGAAAGGTACCAGATGAGCTTCCAATTATAAAATCCTCATAACCATCACCATTAATGTCACCCTTTACAATACATGGACCGTTTTGGGTTAGTTTTTTAGGTAAAATTCGCTGAACATTAAAATCAACCATATCCAGTTCATCATGAGCATAAGTAATACCAATAGCATTTGATATTTCTTCAAATATTGGAGAATACTCCTTTTTCGCTAGGGGAAATACTAATGTATTTGCAGTTATTTCGCTTGCATTATTATAATCTAAGTTAATGGTAGTGTCTATACTTAATTGATCTATTTTTTGATACTTACCATCTGGCCATACTATTTCTAAAGATGCAACTTGGTTTTTATCATTCAACCCAAAATGAATAACATCATCTATACTAGACATGTATCCTCTGGTAAGATATTGCTCATGGTATTGAAATTCCTCTTCATTTGTTCTTAAAACTATTTTAGAGCCAATTCCATTTTTATTATGATTTAAACCACTAAGCTTTACTTTTAAAAAGTGTGAATTCGTCTTTTCTGCACTATTAGTATTGTTTTGGAAAAGAAATGCTTCGTCATTTATGTTGTTGACCACATAATCTAAATCACCATCATTATCAAAATCACAATACGCTGCACCATTAGAAAATGAAGGTATATCTAAGCCCCAGTCATTGCTTGAATCATTGAAAGTGCCCTTTTTAGTATTCTGAAATGAATAATTTGGAATTTTAACTACCGGTATAGAATCAAGTATTTGACTTGGACTTAAAAATCTACGTACGTTAAAATTAAACTCTCCAAAATCCAAGTCGGTAATGTCTCTTGGAAATCCGTTGGTAATGAATAAATCCTTGTAACCATCATTGTCTGCATCAAAAAATAGGGGAGACCAGCTCCAATCTGTTCTGGATACTCCGGCTAATAAACCTATTTCACTATATGGTACATTTGGTCCTTGGCTAACTTGTAACATGTTACGCATATATTGGTGGCTGTAACCATACTTTTTGTTCATAACATAGTCATTATATTTTGTGTCTCGTATGGTAGTTTTTAATCTGTAATTTGTTTCTCCTAACATATCTAAAGTAATGATATCTAAATATCCGTCATTGTTAAAATCGGAAATATCATTACCCATAGAAAATTTACTTTGATGCTTTATTAAATCATCAATATTATTGTTAAAAGTTCCGTCTTGGTTATTAATATATAAGATGTCATTGGTGAGGTAATCATTACTCACGTAAATATCTGACCAACCATCATTGTTAATATCAGATATGGCAATACCTAAACCATAACCTTCTATGGTTATGCCTGCTTCAATGGTTACATCTGTAAATGTGTTGTCTCCGTTGTTGTGATATAAACGGTCATTACTTAATGCAGTACCATCTGTAATTTTCTTTCTGTAATTAGAAGGGAGAACATGTACGTCAACGTTATTTAATACATAAAGGTCTAATAGTCCATCTTTATCATAATCAAAGAAAGTAGCGTTCATACTATTGCCCGTATCTGCGATACCGTATTCTTTAGCTAATTCTTTAAAAACAGGAACTCCGTTTTCGTCTAGCCCTTGGTTTACAAAGAGCATATTAGCTTTGTCTTCTTTTGATGGATACATAGCTGCACATATATAGATATCTAAAAAGCCATCATTATTTATATCTACTACAGCTACACCGGTTTTCCATTTACTTTTTGCGGCTGTTCCACTTTTATCTGTTACATCGTCAAATTTTAAATCACCTTTATTTAGATAAAGTTTATTACTGACTTGATTTCCTGTAAAAAACAAATCTGGTTTATCATCATTGTTAAAATCACCAATGGCAACACCGCCACCATTAAATATATATTCACTGGTAAGAATATTAAAACTATCTGTCTCTACTATTTTGTTATTGAAAGTTATGCCTGAGTCGTCAGAATCAATTTTAGAAAATAGTTTAGGATCTGTTTTGTTGCAAGAAGAAAGTGTTATTAAAACGAGTAACGAAAGTGATAAAATATTTTTCATGCTGATAGGGAAGAGTGGTAGTTAAATACTTTATTGGACTAAAAATTATAGACAAATAAAAAGTGATTTGTTTTGTTGATTTTGATAGGCTTAAAGATAATAAAAAAGAGGCTGTTTGTTGAAACAGCCTCTTTCTTTGTACTAAGAATAATTGAACCTTTTTTTTAATTAATATCCAGGATTTTGAGTTAAAACTCCACCACTTTGATCAATCGCGTTGATTGGAATAGGGAATAAATCAAATTTTTCAGTATAAGTTCCAAAACGACCGTAGTTAGACTGAGAAATATCTTCAGCCTCTCTTGCTATATAAGCATTGATAGTTTCTTGAGCTATACCCCATCTTCTTAAGTCAAAAAGTCTATGACCTTCCATGCCAAATTCTAAACGACGCTCAAAACGAACAGCATCACGTGCGAATTCTTGAGTAGCAAAAGTACCATAAGGCTCTATTTGATAGTTAGCAGCAGCAGCATCTCCAGCTTCGTTTTGAACATAAGTCATACTTTTTGCTCGTTCTCTAACTTGGTTTACATAACTTAAAGCTAATGGTAAATCTGGAGTAGATTTTTCAACAGCAGCTTCTGCAGCCATTAAAAGAACATCTGCAAAACGCATTACGTTGTAATTGATACCAGACCAGTCTGATCCCCAACCACCCGTACCACGGTTGGCATCTACTTCATCAGCTTGATAAATATTCTTCTTAGGAAGGTATGGTCCAGATATATCTGTAAAACCAGCTCTAATCCACTCTTTACCTGGGTTAAGACCAAATCCGTTATAATCTATACCTCTTCTAGAAACCGTATAATCCAATCTTGGATCTAAAGGACCTTCAAAAGGAGTAAAATCTGTTGGTGTTTCACCATCTTCTTCAAATGAAGCCAAGCCATAATCACTAGTAACATCTGTGTCATAGTAGTTATTCAATAAAGGTAGTCCAGTACCATCAGTTTGGTAAATGTTTACCAAATCTTGAGTTGGTTGATAGAAACCACAACAAGTACCTAATGGTCCACCACCAGGAAAGTTTAATGTACCTGCACCGTTACCATTGAAAGAACGACCGTCATCTGATACAAACTGAATAGCGAACATAGATTCAGAACTGTTTTCTCCAGCAAAGTTGAAATTATTAACAAATTCTGGGTTCAAAGAATATGGACCTTCAGAAGCTACATTGTTTAACAATGTAAATGCATCATCCCATTTTTCTTGATATAAGTAAGCTTTACCAAGAAACGCCTCAGCAATCCATGAGTTAGCTCTACCGTTTACAACATCAGAACTTAATAAGCTCATTGCTTCTTGGAAATCAGCTTCAATCTGAGCCCAAATAGGACCTGGATTTGGTTGATTAAATTCTTTATTGGTTAAATTTTCAACTGAAATAAATGGAACGTTTCCATAAAATTTCTGAAGTTCAAAATTATAATAACCTCTTAAGAAAAGCGCTTCACCTTTTTGTTGTGAAAAATCTCCATCAGGAATCTGACTGATTAATTCAAGAACAGCATTACATCTGTTTACACCCCCAAAAAGAGCACTCCATCTACCTAAAAACCAGCTATTACCTGTTTGCCAATCTAAAGTTTCTAATTGAAACAATTCAGTATTATCACTATCGGTACTACCTCTATGTGCATCATCTGCAATTACATCGGTCCACCAGTTGTCACCACCTGCAGAAACAGCTTCACCTTGACGGTTAATACGTTCTCCATCCAATACAGAATAAGCAGCGGTTAATTTTAAGTCAACACCAGTGGCATTTTGTAATGCTTCATCTGAAAGAGCTCCTGTTGGAGCAATTTCGGTAAAGTCATCACTACATGCACCTAGCATCATGCATGTGAGTATAGTTGAATAAATTAATTTCTTTTTCATTTTTTTAAAATTTTAAATTAACTCCTAAAGAGTAAATTGAGGCTAAAGGATAGTTGTTATCAGATACGCCTATTGTTAAGTTGTCTATTGCTCCATTATCACCAAATCTTGGTTGTAATTCTGGGTCAACCCCATCATAACCAGTTATAGTAAGCAAGTTGGTTCCTTGAAGATAAAAACGAACACTATCCATACCTAATAAAGCAGAAACTTGCTCATCAAAAGTATAACCGATTTGAAGGTTTTTTAATCTCATGTAAGAACCATCTTCTACGAAGAAAGAGTTAGAGTTTCCTTCGTTGTTAGTAATACTAGCACTTAGTGCAGGTAAAGATGCATCTAAGTTATCTGGAGTCCAAGAATCTAATACTCTTGTACTTCTGTTAGCATTAAAGAATGTTGGAAAATCTGTATAAACTTTATCATTGTTAAAGATTTCATTTCCTTGAGAACCTTGTAAGAAGGCAGACATATCAAAACCTTTATAACCCATAGTTAAGTTGAAACCATAAGTGAAATCTGGGTGAGGACTTCCTATGAAAGTTCTATCGTCATCATTAATAACGTTATCACCATTAATATCACTGTATTTGAATCTACCTACACCGTCAGCAGCAGTTGCGAATCCTTGATCAGCACTAGCGCTAACTTCAGCTTCTGTTGCGAAAATACCTTCAACAATTCTACCGTAGAAAGAAGAAAGTGGCTCACCTTCTTGAGTTCTTGTTACAGTACCAGTAGTTCTAAAACCACCCCAACCTGGTTGGAAAGCATTAATTAACTCGGTAACTTCATTTTTATAACTAGAGAAGTTAACATCAATACCGTATCTAAAACCTGATTCAGTTTGGTCTGCGAAACTTAAAGTAGCATCAATACCTTTGTTTTGTATTGATCCTAGGTTAACATAAGGTGGAGCAGCATCAATTGCAGTTGAGCTAATTAAGCTACCATCTTGGTTAATTAAATCTTTAGTGTTTATAACAAAGTATTCTGCTTCAAGATTTAATTTGTTATTAAAGAAGCCAAGTTCTACACCAAAGTTGGTTGTTTCACTAGTTTCCCATTTTAAATCTGGGTTACCTACAGCATTTAATACAGCTCCTTGAGAAACACCGCCACTACCATTAAATCCGTAGTTACCATATTGTTCACTCAAAACAGAGATGTTAGTTGTAGGGTTGTTTACAGGTAATGTTTGGTTACCTAATTGACCCCAAGATCCTTTAAACTTTAAACGGCTAACTACGCCATCGGTAGGCCAAAAGTTTTCATTACTTACTACCCAACCAGCACTGAAAGAAGGGAAGATGTCACTCTTGTTGTCACCTAAGAATCTAGAAGACTCATCTTGTCTTACTGTTGCAGTTAATAAGTATTTACCATTATAGTTATAGTTTACAGTACCAAATAATGAAAATAAAGATGATGCGTTATCATAAGCATATGCTACGTTTGGAGCACCACCACCATTACTTAGCAAGTAATATTCAGGAGTTTCAAAGAAGTAATCAGTTCTGGTAATTTCCTTTCCTTTACCTGTTACATTAACTGCTTCAACACCTACCAATGCATTAATGTTATGGTCGCCAAAAGACTTGTTATAGCTTAAAGTGTTAGACCAAACCCACTCGTAAGAATCTTGATCAGCTTCCCTTAAAGTGTTTGTAGAAAGTGGCTCTGATGATTCTGGAATAAGAGCTCTAAAACGTCTATCATTATATGCTCTAATAGAACCACCAATTGATGTTTTAAATTGTAAACCTTCAATGATGTCTAAAGTCGCATAAATATCACCAAAAACTCTTAGGGTTTTGTTGAAATCATCTGCTTGTCTGTTTGCTTCAGCTACTGGGTTGTTTGGATTAGAAAGTCCAGTATCATTACTGTAATTACCTGCATAGTTTCCTTCATCATCATAAACAGGTACTAAAGGAGACATTCTAGTTGCAAAGTTGAACCAAGATTGACCACCGCTTCTTCTATCAAAAGAAATATTTGTGTGTTCACCAATTTTGATTTTGTCACCAATTTTAAATTCAGAGTTTAAACGAATAGAACCTCTTTTAAAACCAGTTGCAATTTGAATACCTTGTCTGTTTAAATAACTAGCAGAGAAAAGAAATTTAGATTGCTCGTTACCATTTTCTAATGTAATAGAAGCATTTTGGGTAATAGCTGTTCTGTAAATTTCATCTAACCAATCTGTTCCACCGCCTGGTTTTACCGTAGCGCTAACAGGAGCTCTTTGTAAAGTTGCAGGAACTACAGGAGTTGGACCATCACCATATTGAGCGTGAGATGGTACAGCACCGTCGTTTCTTAAACTTTGAAAAATCATTTCACCGTGTTGCTCAGTATTTAAAAGTTCAGGAACATTGGTAGCTTGAGAGAATCCAGTATACATATCTACTGATACTCTAGCAGAATCCATATTGTATCCACCACTTTTAGTTGTAATAATAACAACACCATTAGATGCTCTTGCTCCATATATTGCTGCAGCACCATCTTTCAAAACGTTCATTTGATCGATATCTGCAGGGTTAATAGAATTTAGGATACTGGCATCATCAGTTTGTACACCATCAATAATATATAATGGGTCATTACTGTTACCTGTTCCATAACCTCTAATTCTTACTACAGGAGATGCACCTGGAGAACCGTTATTTGTAATTGTTACACCCGAAACTCTACCTTGTAATGCTTCAGCAGCATTTACGATAGGAGCTTTTGTTGCTTCAGAAACATCTACACTACCTACAGAACCAGTTAGGTCACCTCTAGTTTGTGTTGAATATCCTGTTACAATAACTTCATCAAGTGCAGCAGCATCTTCAGCTAAAGTTGCATTAACGCTTGATTGGCCGTTTACGGCAATTTCAGTGCTTTTAAATCCTATATAGCTGAAAATTAATGTAGCACCATCATTTACATTTAAGCTATAGTTACCATCAAAATCTGTTTGTGTACCATTAGTAGTACCTTTTTCTACGACGTTGGCACCAGGTAATGGTTGTCCAGACTCATCAAGAACGGTTCCGGTAATAGTAGATTGAAGCATTTTTACTTCAACTTCGTTTGAAGTACTTGTGTCTTCATTTGCTTGGGCCAGTTGGGCTCCTAAGCAAACAAGCATTGATAAAACCCCAGACTTTATAAAGGAAGACCTTTTTCTGGATTTCATCAACGTGTAATCACGTTTTTGACTCATAATCATTGTTGTTTGTTAGTTTAAATTAATTGTGTAGAATTTGACCTTTTAAAATTTAGTATTGTAATAGTTAAATGTTAAAAAAATCAAAATCCGGTATAATAATAGCAATTTTAGTTCAAATACCGATAATTCAATAGCGTTAAATTATGAAGCTAATAATACTATTGTGGATCATTGTAAATGTTATAATCTGTGTTTATATACGTAATCATTAAGGTATCAATAATTTAGGGCTATTGAAATTTTCAAATTGTCAAGTTAAAATTTTAACAACTTTAGTTGATTATGTAGATAAAAATTACGTTAAAAGGTAATATATAACGTTGTAGTATTTGATTTTTTCCTTTCGAAAATTTGAAAAAAGCAAGATGTTTTTTGATTTAAAAGGGTCTTTTTTAGGGTTTAAAAGATTTGCGAACAAGAAATAATCACATAATTATCATTAATATTTGTAGTGCAAAATAGGTAGTTCTCGCCACCGTCTTTAATACCTAATTTTTTTCTAATATTAATAACGGAATCAGGGAAATTTCTAGTTGTAACATTTGCTTTTTTTATACCTGATTTTTTGAAGGATTTCTTAGAATAGTCATATGTATTTTTCATTTTGAAAATGCGTCCAGGAAAATCAATTAATTGATCAGAAGTATAAAGGTGCGAATTTGGGTGTATTTTGTGAAGATTATAATTTGTGCCCAAATATTGAAAAGAGCCAGATTTTAAAATAACAGCATTTGGTTCATATATATAGGTCAGTGGTTGAGAATAAGAAACTAAGGCATTTTGTTCTTCGCTTAATTTAAAACTGAATTGCTGTACTGTGTCGGATTTATAATTAAGTGTTTTAATTATGGGTTCTAAGGCATATTCCTTTTCTATTACCCAAAGAACTTCCTTTACGTCATTGTTAATAGCAACAATATGAATTTCTTTTACATTCTTTAATTCTCTTAAACCCACTTTTAAATCTAATAAAGGACCGGTTTTAATGAGAATATTTAAAGTTTTCGAAAATAAAAAATCCAAATGAGTTGTAACATCTGGTTCGCAGTCAGATAGGTAGAATACTTTTTTATTATCCTTATCTCTTCTAGACGGATCAATATATATCCAATCAAAAGTTCTATTGCTCTTTTTTAGAAATGATAAACCATCGGAAGAATAACATTCTATATTTTCTCTTTTCAACTGTTTAAAGTTATGAGCGGCGATTTTAGATAAGTCATCATTTTTTTCAATATGAAATACATAATCTAATTTTTTGCTGAAGGCAAAGCAATCAACACCAAAACCAGCGGTAATATCAATTAGGGTTTTACCGATTACAAGTGATGCTTTGTAATTTGCTGTTATCTCAGAGGAAGTTTGAGAAAGATTAAGCTTGTTGGGGTAATATATATTATCTGTGGCAAACCAAGTGGGAAGTTTGGATTTCGATTTTACTTTAGATTCAATTTGTTCTACTAATTCTTTAGAAGATACATCAGTAAATTTCGATTTAGATAAAAGAATTTTATGAATGTCCGTATTAAGATTATCATCGATAAACTGTTGCACTTCACTAGAGAGTATTTCAAAATTTACCAATGCTCTAAAGATTATGGGTCAAAGATTTTACTATCTGGTTATCTGATAAAAATTCCTTTAATATCACCTTAATAGCTGTGTAACCAGGTACGGCAACAATCATACCTACAACACCAAACAATAAACCGGCTATTATAATTACTAAGAATATTTCTAAAGGATGAGATTTTACACTATTAGAGAATATGAATGGTTGCGAGAAAAAATTATCTACCAATTGTCCGAATAAAAGACCTAAAAAAACATAACCTGTTTTAGGAAGAATAACTTCACTGAAGTTTGAACCTAAGTTACTGGTCATTGTAAGAGTTAGCATAATAACACCTCCAATAATTGGACCTATGTACGGTATGATGTTGAATAGGGCGCAGAGAAAAGCGATTACAACCGCATTTTCTATACCTACAATTAAAAGCACAATAGTATAGATTACAAACAAGATGAAAATTTGAAGCAACAGACCAACAAAATACCTAGATAGCAGTCCATTGATTTTTATTAAAGAATTGGTGGTTCCTTTCTTTTTTGTTTTAGGAATAAAAATTAAAAGTCCATGTTCAAATAACTTGCTGTCTTTTAAGAAGAAAAATGAGATAAAGAGAACTGAAAACAAGCTAATACTCGCTGTACTTAGTACATTCAAGAAGGAATTTAAAAAGTTGGGTATAAAACCAATATCCAATCCTTCTAAAATATTCTTTTCAAGACCGGCATCATCAATAACGTCTTCAACAATATGTGATGAAAGCCCTAAATAGTTAGTGATTTGATGATACAATGTGTTTAAGCTTGTTTGTAATTCATCAATGTCTAATAAGGATAAATTTTTACTTTGCTCGGATAACAATGGAATAAATAGTGCGACAATACCGGCTAAAATTCCCACCATTAAAAGCATTGTAATGATGACGGCAAGTATATTAGGTAATTTAAGTTTTAACCTAAAAAAACGGACTAACGGACTTCCTATTAAAGCAACGACAGCTGCGATGGCTAAATAAGCCAAAACGGACTGTATGGTGTAGAGAAAATAAATTAAGATAACAATACCTACTATTACCCCTATGGCTCGTAAAATGCCTTGTGAAATTGTCTTTGAAGTCATTGGTTAATTTTTAAAGGCGTAGGTTATAATATTTGCACCCATTTGTAATGCTTTCTCCCTAATTTCAGGAGTGTCGTTATGTACGGTAGGATCTTCCCATCCATCACCTAAATCCGATTCAGAGGTGAATAATAATACAATTCTATTGTTATGGGAAATGGCAAATGCCTGCGGGCGTTGGCCATCATGCTCATGAATTTTTGGTAATCCCTTTGGGAAAGAATAATTATTTTTAAAAATGGGGTGCTCAGCTCCTAACTCTTCTAAAGTTATTTCAGGAAATAGTCTTTTTATTTCTCGGGTAATATATGGTTTCATGCCATAATTATCATCGATGTGTAAAAAACCGCCAGAAAGAAGATAGTTTCTCAAGTTCTCTAACTCTTCATCTGAGAACACAACATTACCATGACCTGTCATATGTAAAAACGGGTATTGAAAAATTGAGCTATTACCAACTTCTACAGTTTCGGGTTTAGGGGATAAGGTTGTGCCAATATTGTTATTGCAGTACTTTATTAAATTGGGTAAAGCTGTAGGGTTGGCATACCAATCACCGCCACCTTGATATTTCAAGATTGCTATTTCTTGCGCTTTAATAGGCAAGTTTGATAGTACTATGAAAAAGATGAAAGTTGAAACAATTTTTTTCATAGTCAAATCTACAAAATTAGACGGTCTTAAAAAGAAAGGATTATTTGTTCAATAATAGATGCCATATTTGGATTACCCATTATTAATTGAAGCAACTATTGTGCAAGCGACAATTGCTGCCGTTTCTGTTCTTAATCTTGTAGTTCCCATAGCTACAGGTGCATAACCTTTTGCTAGGGCATTTTTAATTTCATTCGGTGAAAAATCACCTTCCGGACCAATTAAAATTGTGACATCTTTATCTGCGGCAACCCTTCTTTTTAACTCATGACGCTCGCTATCTTCGCAATGAGCTATAAATTGCAGCCCAGTAACTGGCTTATCTAAAAAATCAGAGAGGTTAATTGGTTCATTTAATTTGGGTAAATATGTTTGCAGAGATTGTTTCATGGCAGATTCTAAAACCCTGTGCATGCGTTCTAACTTTAATACTTTACGCTCAGACCTATCACAAATTATAGGAGTTATTTCGTCTACACCTATTTCGGTTGCTTTTTCTAAAAACCATTCAAAACGATCGTTCATTTTTGTAGGAGCAACAACCATATGTAGCCAATGAGATTTAGCATACGTTTTTTTTGAAGAAATGAGCTCAACCTTACACTTCTTTATATGGTCATCAATTATTTTAGCTTCAAACAAATAGCCGTTACCATTGGTGATCCACAATTCATCACCATTTTTTTTTCTTAGTACTTTAATAATGTGCTTACTTTCATTGCTGTCAAAAGTGAATGAAGTATCGGTGGCTTGTATGTTAGGGTTGTAAAATAGTTGCATAGAATTTTTCGTTTAAATCAAGAAATTACATATCTGGCTTTTGCCGTAATATCTTGATCGGAAAAAGATTTGTTTTTGTACTTGTGATACCCTACAATACCTATCATAGCAGCATTATCTGTACAGTATTCAAATTTGGGTATGTATGTTTTCCAACCATATTTGGTCTGGGCTTCTATTAGTGTTTTTCTAATGCCAGAATTAGCAGAAACACCACCACCAATTGCAATTTCTTTTATACCAGTTTGTTTGACTGCTTTTTTGAGCTTTTTCATCAAAATGGTAATAATGGTGTATTGAATTGATGCACAAATATCCTCTAAATTGTTTTTGACAAAATCAGGGTTTTCCTTTGTGTTTCTTTGAATAAAATAAAGAATATTAGTTTTTAATCCGCTAAAACTAAAATCTAATTCTTTGACATTAGGTATAGGAAACTCAAATTTAAAAGGGTCTCCGTTTGCGGCATATTTATCTATTAATGGTCCGCCAGGGTAGGGTAGCCCTAAAATTTTTGCGCTCTTGTCAAAAGCTTCGCCAACGGCATCATCTAAGGTTTGTCCTATGATTTTCATATCAAAGAAATCGTTCACTTGAACAATTTGTGTATGCCCACCACTAATGGTCAAAGCTAAAAAAGGAAATGCAGGTGCCTTCATGGTTTCATCATTTATAAAATGAGCCAAAATATGGGCTTTCATATGGTTAACTTCAATAAGAGGTATGCCTAAACCTAACGATAAAGATTTTGCAAATGAAGTACCTACCAATAAAGATCCCATTAGTCCAGGTCCGCGAGTAAATGCTATGGCTGATAATTGTTTTTTATCGATATTTGCTTTGGCTATGGCTTGATGAACGACAGGGACTATATTTTGCTGATGTGCTCTTGAAGCCAGTTCAGGGACGACCCCTCCATATTCTTTATGAATAGCCTGGGTAGCCACAACATTACTGAGCACTTTATCGTTCATTAAAATTGCCGCAGAAGTGTCATCGCAAGAAGATTCTATAGCAAGTATATATATTGTTTCGTGTTCCAACATTTTTGGAATAAAATTTGAATAACAAAGGTAAAACATAAAGACCTATCAAAAAACTGAGAAAAATATTGGTTAGAACATTATTGGTGCTTTTGCTGATATGTGTTTTAGGTACCATCATTTTTTCATTGCCAATGGTACAAACCTTATTGGCACAGTTTGCTACGAAAAAAATTAACGATCAATATGGTACTCATATTAATATAGACCGTTTAAAAGTTTCATTAATTTCTTGGAACACAGGTTTAGAAGGTGTTTTTATAGAAGATTATAAAAAAGACACGCTCTTCTATGTAAATGAGCTTAAAACTTCCATTTTAAGTATTGGAAATTTAGCCCAAGGTAATTTGGAGTTTGGTGATATTTCTGTAGATGAATTGAACTTTAAACTAAAAACCTATTTTGGAGAAAAGAATACCAATTTAGAGGTCTTTGTAGATAAACTTGATGATGGTAAGCCAAGGGCACCTGGTACTCCGCCTTTTAGATTATCTTCTTCCTATGTAGATATTAAAAAAAGTAGGTTCAAATATATCGATGAGAATTTAGAAAAGACCACTGTTTTAAATTTTGATAGTCTAAATATTAATGCCGCAGATTTTTTAATACTTGGGCCAGAAGTTTCAACAGATATTCAAGAAATGTCATTTTTTAGTAACCGTGGACTAAAAGTAGATAGGTTAGCTACTAATTTTAAGTACACGAAACAGCAAATGCGTTTTGATTCTCTAAAGATAAAAACGCCACTTTCAGCTTTAGATGGTAATCTGGTATTTAATTACAACCGTGAAGATTTTAAAGACTTTTTGAATAAGGTAAATGTTGTAGCAGATTTTAAGGAGTCTAAGGTAGCATTTGACGAAATCAACTTGCTTTACAATGAATTTGGTAAAGGAAAAGAAGTGACTTTTAATGCGAATGTAAACGGAGTATTAAATGATTTGAATACCGATAATCTCTTTTTGTTTTCTGATGATACAGGTATACGTGGAGATTTTAATTTTAAAAATTTATTCAGCAAACAAAAGCCATTCAGCTTAAATGCTGAAATGAAAAACGTAACCAGTAGTTATTATCAATTAAATGCATTGTTGCCTAACTTAATAGGTAATTCACTGCCATCTTCTTTCAGTAAATTAGGGCAGTTTACTATCCGTGGTAATGCTTTTATCACAAACTCTTCTGTAGATGCCAAAGTAAACTTGAATACTGCGGTTGGTAGTAGTTATGCCGATATTGTTTTGAGTGATTTTAACAACATTGATAATGCAACGTACAAAGGTTTTATTTCTTTAATAGATTTCGATTTAGGTGATTTTACAGAGAATAAAAATTTAGGAAAAACTACTTTAGATTTTAATGTAGAAGGTAAGGGTTTCATTAAAGAGAAGTTGAATACAGAAGTAATCGGACAGATATACTCTATAGAATTTAATAATTATAATTATCAAGATTTACGGGTTTCTGGTATAATTAAAGACCAGTTGTTTGATGGTTCTTTAGTGAGTAATGATGAGAATTTCAAATTCGATTTTAAAGGGTTGGCAAATGTTGCCGAAGCCAGAAATAACTTCAACTTTATTGCATCTGTAGATTATGCCGATTTAAAAAAATTGAATTTTATTAAAGATAGCGTTTCTGTATTTAAAGGAAATGTTAGTATGGACATTACGGGTACTACGCTAGATAATATTGTGGGGGATATCAATTTTACCCAAACTAGCTATCAGAACGTAAACGATACTTATTATTTTGAAGATTTTGCCGTAACCTCTAGTTTTGATAGTGAGCGAGCACGGACAATTAATATTAATTCTCCTGATATTATTACCGGTTTTATGAAAGGTAATTTTAAAGTACGCGAATTGGGTAAACTTGTGCAAAATTCATTGGGTAGTATTTATACAAACTATAGGCCTTTTCAAATTTCAGACGGTCAAAGCCTTTCCTTTAATTTTAAAATTTATAACAAAATTGTAGATGTATTTTTTCCAGAGGTACGCTTTGATCCAAATACTTTTATAAAAGGAAATATTGTTGCTGATGAAGGGGACTTTAAATTAAATTTCGAATCTCCAAGCATAGAAGCTTTTGGTACTGCTGCAGATAATATTGAGGTTAGAATAGATAATAAGAATCCGCTATTTAATACATTCGTTTCTGTTGGTGAGTTAGATACACCTTATTATAATTTCAAAGATTTTAACCTTATCAACACTACTTTAAAAGATACGCTATTCTTTAGATCTGAGTTTAAAGGAGGTAGTAATTTTAATGATTCTTATAACCTAAATTTCTACCATACATTCAATAAAGACAACAAGTCTGTTATTGGTCTTAAAACGTCAGATGTTAATTTTAAGGGTAATAAATGGGTATTAAATAAGGATGGTGATACCAAGAACAAGGTTATTTTAAATAGGGCATTAGACAGTATTACAATTCAGGAAATTGTAATGAATAATGAAGAAAAAGAACAAATTCGGTTGAAAGGTCAGTTGGCAGATTCCACCTATAAAGATCTTCAATTGCAATTTAAAATAGTCTCTTTAGATAAAATAACACCAGTTATTGATAGCCTTAAGCTACAAGGTGAGGTCAATGGTACTTTAAATGTTTTGCAGAAAGACGGTATATATTTGCCTTCCTCTAATCTGAATATAGAAAAGTTTGGCATCAATGATATTCCTCTTGGAGATTTAGCCATAAGTATCATTGGTAATAAGGATTTGTCAGAGTTTCAAGTTAATTCTCAATTGTCAGACAATGGGCTTGAAAAATTTAGTGTAGTTGGTAGTGTAGAGAATAAAGGAGACGTGCCTAGAGCAAATTTAATAGCCAATTTTAATAACTTCGGATTAGAACCCTTTAGCCCATTAGGGGAGGGTGTTATTGATCGGATTAGAGGTGATATAGATGGTAGGGTAAGTATACAGGGTAATGTGGATAACCCTAGTTTTAACGGACTCCTTACTTTAGATAATGCCGGTATTGCAGTGCCTTATCTGAATGTGGATTATGGTTTTGCGCCAAGGTCTAGGGTAATACTTAAAGATCAGACATTCGACTTTGAAAACATTGCTTTAGAAGATGTAGCTAAAGGTACAAGAGCAAATTTAGACGGAACCATTACCCACAGTTTTTTTAAGGATTGGGTATTAGACTTAAATGTGGACACTAAGAATGATCGATTCTTAATTCTTAATACCGAATTTAAAGAGGGAGATTTATATTATGGAACTGGTTATTTAAACGGAACAGGGCGTATTTATGGCCCGACTACGGCCTTAAATATTACTGTTGATGGAGCTACTGCTAAAGGAACTTCATTAAAAATTCCTTTAAGTGATGTGGCTAGTTTAGGTGACTATTCATTTATCAATTTTATAGAAAAGAATGATGAGAAAAGAATAGAAGGTCAGCGTCAATTAAAAGATTATCAAGGGCTTGAGCTAGAATTTAACCTTGATGTTACACCAGATGCTGAAATTGAAATTGTAACTGATACTAAAACCGGAAGCGCATTAAAAGGTACGGGTGTTGGTATTATTTTGATACAGATCAATACCAACGGTAAGTTTGAGATGTATGGAGATTATGTTGTTGTTACGGGAGAGTTCAATTATAAATTTGGCGGTATAATAGATAAGAAGTTTAAGGTGGAACCTGGTGGAACTATTAATTGGGATCAAAAGCCCTTAGAAGCCATTCTTGATATGGAAGCGGTTTATTCTTTAAATGCCAATCCTGCACCGTTACTTGATGATGCCGGTTTTACACGTAGAATTCCAACAGATGTAATTATAAGTTTAACAGGGCAACTTCAAAGTCCAGATATTGATTTTGGAATTGATTTTCCCGGTACTAACTCAATTGTGAAATCAGAATTGGAGTATAGATTACAAGATCCAACAGTAGAAGAAAAGAATGCCATTTTTCTATTGGCACAAGGTACGTTCGTGAATTCTCAAAGTGGAATTAATCAACAAGCAATTACGGGTAATTTGGTGCAAAGTGCTTCCAGTATCTTAAATTCTATTTTAAGTGGTGGTAATGATAAATTCAATCTTGGTTTGTCTTATGAACAGGGAATACTAGATAGGTCTGCAGATATAGAAACCGATGACCGTATAGGTGTTACAGTGTCCACACAGATTTCAGATAGAATTTTATTCAACGGTAAAGTAGGGGTTCCGGTAGGTGCATCTAGCGAAACATTGGTTGCAGGTGATTTTGAAATACAAGTTTTGTTGAATGAAGAAGGTACCTTAAGTGCGAATTTCTTTAGTAGACAAAGCGAGATTCAAGCATATTTATCCGATCAGCAAGGGTCTACACAAGGTGCTGGTTTGTCTTACGAAGTAGATTTTAATAATTTTAGAGAGCTTTTTCAAAAAATATTAGGAACAAAACCAATTGAAAAAGTGGAGCCCTTACCTGTAAAAGAAATTGAAACCCCATCTTCTGTAATGGGCAATGATAGTTTAATTCGTTTTTACGATAAACCAAAATCATTGAATCAGTAGGTTATTTCATGATTATTGTTAATTAATAAACAACTTTAAGAGTTTAGGTTAGAATGTGTTAACACGAAATCCTTTTCGTTGATTTTTTCTTAAAATGAGTCTCATCTTTATTCCTTTTTAGCATAAGATTTCTTACTTTCGTTGGCTTAAATTTTTCAATGTCTTCAGAAATAAAAAAAATAGCGGTACTGACTTCAGGAGGTGATTCTCCAGGCATGAATGCTGCCATAAGATCAGTAGTTCGTACATGTGCCTACTTAAAAGTGGATTGCGTTGGAGTCTATAGAGGGTATCAAGGTATGATAGAGGGCGATTTTAAACCAATGGACGCCCGTAGTGTAAATAATATAATTAATAAAGGTGGTACTATACTTAAGTCTGCCCGGTGCGATGATTTTAGAACTCCAGAAGGTAGAAAAACAGCGCATGAGCAATTACTTAAAGCTGGTATAGATGCGTTTGTTGTAATTGGAGGTGACGGTAGTTTTACTGGTGCAATGATATTCAATAGAGAATATAATTTCCCCGTAATAGGTATACCTGGTACTATTGATAACGATATTTTCGGAACCACGTTTACCTTAGGTTTTGATACCGCTTTAAATACGGTAGTAGAGTGTATCGATAAAATTAGAGATACAGCTAGTTCTCATAACAGACTTTTCTTTGTGGAAGTTATGGGTAGGGATGTTGGCCATATTGCATTAAATGCAGGTGTTGGTGCTGGTGCGGAAGAAATTCTGATTCCGGAAGAGAACTTAGGTTTAGATAGATTGCTTGAATCTTTAAAGAGAAGTAAGGAATCTGGTAAGTCTTCTAGTATCGTAATCGTTGCGGAAGGTGATAAATCTGGTAAGAACGTATTTGAACTTAAAGAATACGTTGAAGAACATTTACCAATTTATGATGTTCGTGTATCTGTATTAGGGCATATGCAAAGAGGAGGAGCTCCTTCTTGTTATGATCGTGTACTAGCTAGTAGAATGGGAGTGAAGGCTGTGGAAGCTTTGTTAGAGGGGAAAACTAACTTAATGGTTGGTATCCAAGACAACAAACTGACATTGACGCCTATTAATAAAGCAATCAAAGGACATACTAAGATTGATAAGGAACTTATTAGAGTTTCAGAAATAATGACTACATAATATTAAATAATAAAAATAGAGAAAATGTCAAATTTGAAAATAGGAATAAACGGATTCGGTAGAATAGGTAGATTGGTCTTCAGAACAACGGTAAAACGTGGTGATGTTGATGTAGTAGCTATCAACGATTTATTAGATGTTGAGCACTTAGCTTACTTATTGAAATATGATTCAGTTCACGGTAAGTTCGATGGTACTGTTGAGGTAAAAGATGGTCACTTAATCGTAAACGGTAAAACTGTTCGTATTACTGCTGAGAGAGATCCTAAGAACTGTAAGTGGGATGAAGTTGGTGCTGATACTGTTGCTGAATGTACTGGTATTTTTACAACTTTAGAAACTGCTCAATATCATATTGATGGTGGTACTAAAAAAGTTGTAATTTCTGCTCCTTCTAAAGATGCCCCAATGTTCGTAGTGGGTGTAAACCATAAAGATGTTAAAGCAACGGATACTATCGTTTCTAATGCTTCTTGTACTACAAACTGTTTAGCGCCTTTGGCTAAAGTTGTTAATGATAACTTTGGTATTGAAGAAGCGTTAATGACAACAGTTCATGCGACTACTGCAACGCAAATGACAGTTGATGGTCCTTCTAGAAAAGACTGGAGAGGTGGTAGAAGTGCAATGTTGAATATTATACCTGCATCTACAGGTGCTGCGGTTGCAGTAACTAAAGTAATACCTGCATTGAAAGGAAAACTTACTGGTATGGCTTTTAGAGTGCCAACTGCAGATGTTTCTGTAGTAGATTTAACAGTGAAAGTTAAAAAAGAAACATCTTTAGAAGAGATTAAAAAAGCTTTTAAAGCAGCTTCTGAGGGTGAATTAAAAGGTGTATTAGGTTATACTGAAGAGAGCGTTGTTTCTCAAGATTTTATTGGTGACCCTAGAACTAGTATTTTTGATGCTGGTGCTTGTATCGAATTGAACTCTAGTTTCTTCAAGTTAATTTCTTGGTACGATAATGAAGCTGGTTTCTCTAATAAAATGGTAGACCTAATTCAGCACGTTAACACGTTATAACCTTCATTTTAGTATAACATAGATAATACCTGAAAATGAGGCTTTTTTTCCTTATTTTCAGGTTTATTTTTTAAAGACATTCGGTATATGATTTTAATAGTAGATAGTGGTGCAACCAAGTCAGATTGGATTGCTTTGAATGAAAATGGCGAACAACTTTTTTTGACACAAACTTTAGGTTTGAGTCCAGAAGTGTTGACAAAAGATGTTATCGAAGATCGCCTTGCAAATAATTTTGAGCTTTCTAAAAATAGAGATAAGGTATCTCACCTTTACTTCTATGGTGCAGGTTGTGGAACCGATCGTATGAAATTGTTTTTGAAAGGCATTTTCAAAGACTTTTTTCCTAACGCAAAAGCAGATGTTAAAGAAGATACTTATGCTGCCATATTTGCTACAACAAAAGTTGGTCATCAAGGTATCGTTTGTATTTTAGGTACAGGTTCTAACTGTAGTTATTATGATGGAAATCAACTTTTTCAGAAAGTTACATCATTAGGCTATATACCTATGGATGATGGTAGTGGTAACTTCTTTGGACGTAAATTAATACGTGATTATTATTTCCATAAAATGCCTGCAGATTTAGCTCATAAATTTGCAAAGCAACACGATTTGGATGCCGATGTTATAAAAGAGAACTTATACAAGCAGCCAAACCCAAATACTTATTTGGCAACATTTGCTAGATTTCTGATTGAAAACAAAGAGCATCCTTATGCTAAAGGTGTTATTGATAAAGGTTTTCAACAGTTTATAAATAACTATGTTATGCAATTTGAATTGGCAACTAAAGTTCCAATCAATTTTGTGGGTAGTATTGCGCATTATCTAAGAGATGAATTAACATCTGTATTACTTAGAAATGATTTAATAGTGGGTGTTATTAGACAAAGACCTATTGAAGGTCTTGTAGATTTTCACCGTGCCAACATGTAAATCTTATTTTACAGCAATCATAGAGATTTCAACATTTACAAATTTCGGTAAATTTGCAACCTCTACTGTTTCTCTTGCAGGTGCTGTTTCAGCATTAAAATAAGAAGCATATATTTCGTTTACTTCAGTGAACTGATTCATGTCACTAAGAAAGATAGACGACTTAACAACATTTTCAAAGGTCATTTCAGCTTCGGTTAAAATGGCCTTTAAATTTTCCATAGATTGTTTGGTCTCAAGCTTAATGTCTCCAGAAACTAATTCGCCACTTTTAGGATTCAAAGGAATTTGACCTGAAAGATATAAAGTCCCATTGCTTAAAATTGCTTGATTATACGGTCCTATAGGAGCAGGAGCATTCTCTGTATTTATTACTTTTTTCATGTTGTTTAAAATTTAGGGATTAGTTTTGACTTCTGTTTTCCCATTTAAGATCTTTTAGAATAGAAGAATCTATACCAATAAAGAAATACCATCTTTTATAAGTTCCAAATGGTGTCCAGTTAAAACGCATGGTAAAACTTTTTAGATCTCTTTGAAAACGTAGCTGGGTTAATGTAAAACCTTGATTTTTAAAATCGTAACCGGAAGAACCACCTACAGACCAACGTGGTGCAAGTTCTATATCGCCTGAAAACATTAGGGAATGACTGCTAAATTCATTTTGTCGCGCAGAGTTACTGTAGTTAGCTGAATATGCCAATCTAAAGTTCCAAGGGATTTTTGTCCCGAAAATGGGGTTTTCTACATCAGAATCTTTTTCGTCTCTTTTAACAGGGTTGGAATTGAAATCATCTGCCCTACCAAAAAGATCATCATCTCTACCGCCACTTTGAGCTACATAATCAAAAGGGTCCTCTTCTTCTTCGTCTCTATTCTTATCATCTTTCTTACCGAACATTTCACTGCTTATAGAGTACGAAACGTTTGCATTTGCTCTTGTAAGTCTAAAGAGGCTACCGCCATTATCTATGTTGAAAGTATTTATTCTGGTTCCATTGTTATCAATAGCATAAGGGTCTAAACCAGCAGAAAAGTTAATCGACATTTTATTGTCAAGAATATTGGTGCCACCATTAATGCTTAAAGGGTTTAAGCGTAGGGAATCAGATTCAAAATTATACCCTGTTGAAATATTGAAATTGCTTAATAATGATATTTTCTTAGGTTCTATTTTAGTGGAATCTTTATCTTTTACCTTTGCTTCTAAAGTATTTGCCAATGAAAAACTTAAGCTGTTAGATTTGCCTAAAGATGGCGCTCCATTTAATGTCCCTTGAAAACGACTGTATTGTACTTCAACTCCATCTTCATCTAAATACTCATCATAAAACTGTTCAAAAGATGGGGCGTAACCATAGCTTATAGATGGTCTCATGGTGTGCCTTATGGCTTGAATTTTTTTATCTTCTCCGAGGTTAAATGTTCCGTACAGTGTGGTACCAATACTTGCGCTAAAATTATAGGTGTTGTAACGGTCAAATCCACTAATGGAATCTATAACCACCTCTTCCAAATCATTGTCATAACTTCTGTTGTAGGTCTCTAAAGCCCAAACATCTTCATAATTACCACCGACACTTACACTGAAAAATTTAGCTACTTTAAAGTTTGTAGCTACTGGTATACTGTGGCTAACACCAGCACGAGCATTATCAAACATTTTACTGGTTAAAAAATCTTCATCATTGGTGGTAAGCCTGTTTTGGGCATTTACACTATACTGAAAATTGATGTTATCTATAATTCCCTTTTTTATGCCATCACGCTTTACGAAAGGGTAAATACGCTCTACACTTGCTTGAAAAGTAGGCAAGGTCATGGTGATATTATCTGTGTCAGACTCTGTAGCTGTTGCTGAAGTCAGTTGCGAATGTGTAGCGGTTAAACTCATATTCACCGACGGATAATTAGGGAATGTTTTTGAGTATGAAATTGAAGATGATAAAGTATTATTCTGTGTGTTAGGTAAATTTCGTTGTTGTAAAGAATTTCTATAATACTCACTACTACCTAAGTTTACAGATGCTGAAAATCTTGAATTAGGACTTGATTTAGTATCCTGTGAATGCGAAAATTGAATATTATAATTACGCGATAAACTATAATCGCTAAAACCTTTTTGACTGTTAACTTGATTTTCGAATCGTAAGTTTACATTACCTCGATATTTATATCGTTTTGTATAAATAGAAGCTGTTCTGAAAGCATAACTACCATTTGTATAAAAATCTCCTGAAAGTGTAACATCGGCATAATCGCCCAATGGTACATAGTAGCCCATATCTTGTAGAAAATAGCCAGTGTCTGGGTCGTTACCAAAAGAGGGCATTAAAATACCAGCAGATCTACCTTGAGAAAGAGGGAAATAAGCAAAAGGCATTGCAATAGGGGTAGGTACATCTGCAATATATAAATTACTGAAACCCGCAATAACCTTTTTCTTGGGTACGAATTTTGCCTTTCTTACTCTAATGTAATAATCCGGGTTTATAGTATCTGTCGATGTGGTAAGTTTACCTTCGCTTAAGAAATAAACAGAATCATTTTCTTTTTTGGTAATCTCTGCATATACCTTCATGGCATCACTGCCTAAAGCACCTGCGGCAGCTTGTTGTTCTGTTCTTGAATTCCAAATTAAGGCTTTTTGTGTATCGAAATTAAATCGTATAGAATCTGGAATAACAATGTTTGAACCTTGTTTGAAATAAGGTAATTGGGAATAATTACCTAGAGAATCTACCATTCTACCAGCATAAACTTCATTTTTAATGTAGTCCATGATGATGATGCCAGCTTTAAGTTCGGTATCTTGATAATAGATTTCTGCTTCGTTGTATAGATATATTTTATTTTCTTTCTGGCTTAGTTTAACGTAATCCTTTGCTTTATATGTAATTTTATCTAATAGCAAAGGTTGTTTTTGATTGAGAGAATCTGATGCTAGCGAATCTGTTGCTGTTGAGTCTTTTAATGCCTCTGGTGGGAATAATGGCGCGATTATTGAATCTCTTTCAGCAGTTATTTTAAGAGGCGTAATTTTACCTTCTTGACCGATAGCAGAAAAAGCACCGGCAAGAACCATGAATAGGAAAAGTAAGTAATGTTTGTTTGATTGCAAGGCTATATATCCTATTTTTGTAAAGGTTTGGCGGTCCAATGAGCCGTTGTTTAAGATGTCAAACTTACATATATTTTTTAATCTCTATATAGGGTCTTACAATAAATTTAACCATAATAAGGGCGATATAATCCCTAACACATATGAAAATAAAAGTCTTTAGCATTGCATTAGTTTCAATAACAGCGTTATTACTACTGTCTTTTTCGGTTTCTGAACAAGAAGTTAAATCAGATGATCCTTTTATTGTTGTATTAGATGCGGGGCATGGTGGTCATGATCCAGGAAACTTAGGTAATGGTTATTTAGAGAAAAAAATAGCTCTTAATATAGTTTTGAAGGTTGGTGAGATTCTTTCTAAAAACAAGGATATTAAAGTAATCTATACACGTAAAGATGATACTTTTATAGATTTATATGTTAGGGGAGAGGTAGCTAATAAAGCAAATGCAGATTTGTTCGTTTCTGTGCATTGCGATTCTCATACCTCCGATGCTCATGGAGCCGGTACTTTTGTATTAGGACTTCATGCTAACAAACAAAATTTTGAGATAGCGAAGAAAGAAAACTCCGTTATCTATTTAGAGGATAATTACGAAAACAGATATGCGGATTATGATATTAATTCACCAGAATCTGTTATCGGACTAACTATTATGCAGGAGGAATTTTTAGATCAAAGTGTTGCGTTGGCGACGATGATCCAAGATAATTTTTCAAACAAACTTAAAAGAACGGATAGAAAAGTTAAGCAAGCAGGTTTTATAGTTTTACATCAAACTTTTATGCCAAGTGTACTAGTGGAAACTGGATTTTTAACGAATAAAGATGAAGGAGCTTATTTAAATTCTACTAAAGGGCAGAATGATATGGGCGATGCCATTGCGAAAGCAATTTTACATTATAAGGAAGGTGTTAAACCAACTATAAAGAATGTAGAAACTAACGTTGCCAAGCCAAAGGCACCAACAGTTAAGGAAGAAATTGTAGAAAAAGAAGAAGAGAAAAAGGAAATTATAACAGAGGCAGTTCAAGAAAAAGTTGCTGAAGTAAAAAAGCCGGAGGTTACTAATACTCCGACTGAAGTTGAAGAAGCAAAGGAAGTAGTGGAAGTGCCAGCGGTTAATGTGAAAGAAGCTATAGATGCTAATGAAGTAGCGAAATCTATTGTTTTTAAAATTCAATTAATGGCTAGTAGTAAAAATGTAGCTCTTAATCCAAGTAATTTTAAAGGACTTTCTAATCTTTCTCAAGAACCATATAAAAATCTATATCGCTATATGTATGGTGAGACAAGATCATTTAGAGAGGCTAAAATGATGCAAACTCAGGCAAAAGAAAAAGGTTACTCGTCAGCATATATTGTGGCTTATAAATTAGGTAAGAGAATTCCAATTCAAGAAGCAATAGACGAGGTTTCTGAATTTACTCCGTAAAGTGTAAATATTATTCATAATTTTGAGTATACTAAAAATATAATTTCTTGAAACTATCTAGAGAATTAAAAACAGGTATTATTGTTATAGGTGGCATATTACTGTTCATCATGGGATTCAGTTATTTGAAGTCGACCCCAATTTTTGATAACAGTAAAACGTTCTATGCTATTTACCCAAATGTTGGCGGATTACAATCTGGTACAACCGTTTCTATTAACGGTTTTAGTGTTGGTAAGGTAAACGATATTAAGTTTTTAGATAAAAAAGGGAATTTGTTGGTGACATTTACTGTTGGTAATGACTTTAAATTTTCAAAAGGCAGTACCGTTGAATTATACGATACAGGTATTATAGGTGGTAAAGGCTTACAGATCAAACCCGTTTTTGATCAAGTAGAGGCTCAATCTGGCGATACTCTGCGAACAGAAACAAGACCTGGTATTACAGATTTGGCTCAACAAAAGTTAAATCCATTAGTCCGTAAGGTAGAATCTGCCATTTCAGGTGCAGATTCTGTACTAGTAAACGTTAACTCTGTTTTAGACGAAAAAACTAAAAAAGAACTTAAAGAGGTTATTGGAGGTTTAAATGTTCTAATATCAAATCTTAATAACACGGCCTTATCCTTAAATACCGTTTTAGTAAATAATAAGGAAAAGCTAGATAGCTCATTTGAAAATTTTGAAAAGCTTACTGCTAATTTTGCCAAACTTTCAGATTCATTAAATTCTGCAGGTCTTGGAAGAACTTTGGCAAGTCTAGAATCTACAATGGCAAGTTTAGATAAAGTAACAGAGAAAATTGAGAATGGTGATGGAACATTAGGGTTACTAATGAACGATAAGGAAATGTATACTAATTTAAATAATGCATCACGAGAATTAGACTTATTGCTTCAAGATTTCCGTTTAAATCCAAAGAGATATGTAAATGTTTCAGTTTTTGGTAAAAAGCAAAAAGAGTATGAAGTTCCAGAAGATGATCCTGCTGCAAGTTCTATAGAGAATAAAGAAGATTAATTTATATGCAATATCTCCCTAATATTATTTTCATAATCCTACTTATAGTAGGTGTTGGTTTTTTTGTAAAAAATATTTCAAAGTTAAAACGCAATATATTTTTAGGTAAAGAAGCCTCATTAACTGATAATAAACCACGGCGTTGGAAAAACATGGCAAAGATTGCTCTTGGGCAATCTAAAATGGTTGTACGCCCAATTGCAGGTGCATTACATATTGTAGTATATATTGGTTTTGTCATTATTAATATTGAAGTTCTAGAAATAATTTTAGACGGTATTTTTGGAACCCATAGGTTATTTGCTGTTTTAGGTCCTGTCTATAGTTTTTTAATAGGATCTTTTGAAATTTTGGCTTTTCTGGTCATTGTTGCTGTTGTAATTTTTTGGATAAGAAGAAACGTAATTAAACTGAAACGTTTCTTTAAGCCAGAAATGGAAGGATGGCCTAAAAAAGACGGTAATCTAATTCTTTATATAGAATTGGTATTAATGTTATTGTTCTTAACTATGAATGCTGCAGATTATCAGTTGCAACAAATGGGGGCGGTTCATTATGTAGCTGCTGGATCATTTCCTATAAGTAGTTTTATCGCTCCAATTTTTGAGAACGTATCTATATCTACATTGATAATAATAGAACGTACAGCATGGTGGGCACATATTGCCGGAATTTTGTTTTTTCTAAACTACTTATATTACTCAAAGCATTTACATATTCTATTGGCGTTTCCAAATACATATTATGGTAAACTAACACCAAAAGGACAGTTTAGAAATTTACAATCTGTAACGGATGAAGTTCGTATGATGATGGATCCTGATGCGGACCCATATGCTGAACCTGCGGAAGATGTTGCAGTTCCAGATAAGTTTGGTGCGTCTGATGTACAAGATTTGAGTTGGGTACAACTTATGAACGCCTATACGTGTACCGAATGTGGTCGTTGTACTAGTGAGTGTCCTGCAAATCAAACAGGAAAAAAATTATCTCCTCGTAAGATAATGATGGATACACGTGATCGATTAGAGGAAGTAGGTAAAATAATTGATGAGAATAATGGCGAGTTTAAAGATGACGGCAAACAATTATTAAACGACTATATATCTCCAGAAGAATTGTGGGCATGTACATCTTGTAATGCCTGTGTTGAAGCTTGCCCAATCAGTATTGATCCATTATCTATTATTATGGATATGAGACAATATTTGGTTATGGAACAATCTGCTGCTCCTACAGATTTGAATAACATGATGGGTAATATTGAGAATAATGGAGCACCTTGGCCATTTAACCAAATGGACCGTTTAAATTGGAGTAAAGAATCTTAAAGATAAATATGGCAAGTGAATTAAAAGTGCCTACAATGGCAGAGTTTTTTGCGTCGGGAACTGTACCAGAAGTTTTGTTTTGGGTAGGTTGTGCTGGTAGTTTTGATGATAGAGCAAAGAAGATAACGAAAGCTTTTGTTAAGATTTTGAACAAGGCAAATGTATCTTTTGCAGTTCTTGGGACTGAGGAAAGTTGTACCGGAGATCCTGCAAAACGCGCGGGAAATGAATTCTTGTTTCAGATGCAGGCGGTAACAAATATAGAGGTTTTAAATGCCTATGAAATAAAGAAGATTGTTACAGCTTGTCCACATTGTTTTAATACGATTAAAAACGAGTATCCTGGGTTGGGTGGGAATTATGAAGTAGTTCACCATACACAATTCTTAAAACAGTTACTTACCGAAGGAAGAATATCAATGGAAGGCGGTACCTTTAAGGGTAAGCGCATTACATTTCATGATCCATGTTATTTAGGTAGAGCAAACGGTGTTTATGAAGCTCCTAGGGACTTAATTAAAAAACTGGATGCAGAGCTTGTGGAAATGAAAAACTGTAAGCAAAAAGGTCTATGTTGTGGTGCTGGTGGTGCGCAAATGTTCAAGGAACCAGAGAAAGGTGATAAGGATGTTAATATAGAACGTACGGAACAAGCTTTAGAAACTAAACCGGATATTATTGCCGCAGGTTGTCCTTTTTGTAATACAATGATGACAGATGGGGTTAAGAACAAAGAAAAGGAAGATGCTGTTGAAGTAATGGATATTGCTGAAATGATTGCAACTGCAGAAGATTTATAATACTAAAACAATAAAATTTGCTAGTAGAATTTAATACATTACCCGAAACCGCAAGAGTTTGGATCTATCAATGTAGCCGTTCATTTTCTGAAAGTGAAATGGAAGAAATAAGTTTAGATCTTGATACTTTTCTAACATCATGGACCGCACATGGTAATGATTTAAATGCTGGGTATGAAATAAAGTATAAGCGTTTTATTGTTATTGCACTTGATCAAACTACCCAAGGAGCTACAGGTTGTTCTATAGATGCCTCGGTACATTTTATACAAGCTCTTGAAAAGAAATACAATGTACTTTTATTAGATAAAATGAATGTTTCCTATAAACAAGGTGAATTTGTTGCCTATAAAAGTTTATTGGATTTTAAGGCTATGGCAAAGCAAAAAGCAGTTTCTAAGAATACAATTGTGTTCAACAATCTGGTTACCAATAAAGGGGAGTATCTTGAGCACTGGGAAGTTCCTGCTTCTGAGAGTTGGCATGCTCGTTTTCTTTAACATAAATTCTTCTTAAGTATCAGAATTTATTGGGTTTTATCGATGAAATGCAATAATTTCAATCCGTAATAGTTATCTCAGTACATATATTTTTATGCGCTATATTTTTATTCTTATTTGTGGGTTATTTTGCTATTCAAATGCATTTGCTCAAAACCCTTTAGTGACCAAAGACAGTATTGCCCAACAAGCGTGGGTAGATGGTCAATATGCTCAAATGAGCTTAGATCAAAAGCTTGGCCAGCTATTTATGGTTAGCGTAGCTTCTAATCAAAGCAAGCAGGCTACCGATCAAATCAAAAACCTTATAGTTAAAGAGAATTTAGGTGGTGTAATATTTTCTAAAGGTGGCCCTGTAAAGCAGGCTAAGCTTACGAACAACTATCAAGCAGCATCAAAAATTCCTTTGTTAATTGGAATGGACGCTGAGTGGGGACTTTCCATGCGGTTAGATTCAACTTACGCGTTTCCTTGGAATATGACCTTAGGCGCCATTCAAGATAATTCAATTGTTGAAAAAGTAGGCTATCAAATAGGTAAGCATGCAAAACGATTGGGTGTTCACATTAATTTTGCTCCAGATTTAGATATTAATACCAATCCGAAGAATCCTATAATTGGTAATCGTTCTTTTGGTGAAAATAGAGACAATGTAGTGGATAAAGGTACAGCCTTTGCTAGAGGAATGGAAAGTGCTGGTGTTTTGGCAAATGGTAAACATTTTCCAGGTCATGGCGATACAGAGGTAGATTCTCATCATAATTTGCCTGTAATTCCTTTCTCAAGACAAAGGTTAGATAGTTTAGAGCTATATCCATTTAAGAAATTAATTAGTTCTGGTTTAAGTAGTATTATGGTAGCTCATTTAGAAGTGCCATCTCTTGAAATGAAGAAAGGTTTGCCATCTTCATTATCAGAACAAATTATAACCGGAATCTTAAAAGAAGATTTAGGTTATGAGGGTTTAATATTTACTGATGCCCTTAATATGAAAGGTGTTTCTACTACAGGTAAAGATGGTAGTGTAGAACTTGCAGCGTTCATGGCAGGTAACGATATGTTATTAATGCCAGAGAATATTGTTAGTGCCAAAGAAAAGTTGACTAAAGCGTATGAGAAGGGTAAGTTGTCTGAAGAGCGCTTGGCGTATTCGGTCAAGAAAATATTAATGGCAAAATACAAGGCAGGTTTACACAAGTATAAGCCTATTCCTTTAGAGAATTTATATGAGGATTTAAATAGTCTTGAAGATGATATTATATATGAACAAGCTATAGAGAATGCCATTACAGTTGTAAAGAATAAACTTGATTTACTATCTATTAAAAATCTTGACAATAAAAAAATTGCTTATGTGAAAATGGGTAGTTCTGACAATGAAGCATTTGTAAATGGTTTAAAAAACTACGCAAATGTCACTGTGGTTGAGGCAAATGATATTAATTCACTGAAAATAAAATTAAAAGAATTCAATCTAGTTATTGTAGGTCATCACACCAGTAATGAGAGTCCTTGGAAATCGTATAAATTCTCTACCAAAGAATTAAATTGGTTGCAAGAAATTGGTAATGAGAGAACCTCTAACCTAATCCTATGTGTATTCGCAAAACCTTATGCTTTATCAGATGTAACTTCTTTCATTAATATAGATGCTGTAGTTATGTCTTACCAAAACAGTGCGATTGCACAAGAGAAAACTGCCGAAATTTTATTTGGTGCAGTAAGTGCAAAAGGCAAATTACCTGTAAGTGCCCACCCAGATTTTCCTGTACAGACGGGTGTTCAGGTGAAATCTTTAAGTAGATTAGGATATAGCATACCAGAACGTGTTGGTATGAGTTCTAAAGGATTAGAGCGAATAGATGAATTAATGGGTAATGGTCTAGATAGTTTAATGTTTCCTGGAGCTCAAGTTTTGGTAGCTAGAAAAGGAAAGGTTATTTACCAGAAAGGTTTTGGGAAGCCTACATATCATTCAAAAGAAAAAATCACCAACGATTATATATATGATTTAGCTTCTCTAACAAAGATATTAGCCACATTGCCTATGGTTATGAAGATGGAGGAAGAAGGTAGAATTGGACTCAATAATACTTTTGAGGAACTGGTTCCAAATTATTCAAATACAGAAATTAAGAACGTAACTGTTTTAAAAGCGTTGTCTCATTATGGACGGTTACCAGCATGGATTCCTTTTTATATTAGAACGTTAGATGAGAATAAAAAACCATCTGGCGAATTTTATAGAAATTCTCCTTTACCAGGTTTTTCTACCAAAGTGTATGATAACTTGTACTTAACCGATGCATACCAAGATTCTATATATAATAGAATTGGAAGACAAGATTTGAAATCTAACAGATACCGTTATAGCGATGTACCGTATTACGTAATGAAAAAAGTGATTGAAGATAGCTATAATCAAAGGTTAGATGGTTTGGCAAATAGTTTTCTGTATAGTAGATTAGGTGCGAATCATACATCTTACAATCCGTTGGAAAAGTTCGAGAAAAAGATGATTGTACCTTCTGAGGAGGATGATTATTATAGATATGGAACTGTACAAGGTTATGTGCATGATATGGGTGCCGCAATGCAAGCAGGAGTAGGTGGTCATGCCGGACTCTTTAGTAACTCAAATGATATAGCTAAGATTATGCAAATGTATCTTCAAGATGGATATTATGGCGGAACTAAATTTTTTGATTCTAGAACAGTAAAGAAATTTAATACCTGTTACTTTTGTGAAAACAATGTGCGTAGAGGAGTAGGTTTTGATAAACCTCAATTACAGCATAGCGGACCCACTTGTGGTTGTGTTTCAAGAAAAAGTTTTGGTCATAGTGGTTTTACAGGTACATATACTTGGGCCGATCCAGAAGAAGAAATTGTTTATGTGTTTTTATCTAATAGAACATATCCATCTGCATCAAACACACTTTTAGTTAAATCTGGGTTAAGAACTAGAATTCAACAGGCTATTTACGATTCAATTCTGAATTAAAAAAGTTAGTTTTGTTGTGATGAAAATAGCAATAGTATGTTACCCTACCTTTGGTGGTAGTGGTGTTGTCGCAACAGAATTAGGAATAGCATTGGCTAATAGAGGTCATGAAATTCATTTTATTACGTATAAGCAACCTGTAAGATTAGAGTTGCTGAGCAATAAAATATTCTTTCATGAAGTTCATGTGCCTGAATATCCACTCTTTCACTATCAGCCTTATGAGCTTGCTTTGTCTAGTAAATTGGTAGATACTATAAAGCTTCATAAAATAGATTTATTACATGTGCATTATGCCATACCTCATGCTTATGCTGGTTATATGGCAAAAAAAATGTTGGAGGAAGAAGGAATTTATGTGCCAATGATTACAACACTACATGGTACTGATATTACGTTAGTTGGAAAACATCCATTTTATAAACCAGCGGTTACTTTTAGTATTAATCAATCTGATGTGGTTACATCGGTATCAGAGAGTTTAAAACAAGGAACATTAGATATTTTTGATATTCATGGGGATATAGAGGTTATTCCTAACTTTATAGACGCAAAAAAATATAGTACATCTTTTACCGATTGTCAGCGTTCTAATATGGCAACTGAAGATGAGCGCATTGTTACCCATATTAGTAACTTTAGAAAGGTAAAACGCATACCTGATGTAATTAAGATTTTTAGTAAAATTCAGCTAGAAATTCCATCAAAACTTATAATGGTCGGTGAAGGACCGGAAAAAGAAGGAGCAGAGCGTTTGTGCGAAGAATTAGGTATATCCAATAAGGTTATATTCTTGGGTAATAGTAATGAGATTGATAAGATTTTATGCTTCTCGGATCTCTTCCTTTTACCCTCAGAGTCAGAAAGTTTTGGGCTTGCAGCATTAGAAGCTATGATTAATAAAGTACCGGTTATTTCTAGTAATGCAGGCGGAATTCCAGAAGTTAATACAGAAGGAGTAAGTGGTTTCTTAAGTGATGTTGGTGATATTAATGATATGGCAGCTAAGGCAATTACTATATTAAAAAATGATAAAGTTTTAGAAAGGTTTAAGCTTAATGCCTTGAAAGAGGCGCAACGTTTTGATATTCAAAAGGTTGTTCCGCTTTATGAAGAAGTTTATGAAAGAGCCTATAAAGGAAGATTTAAAAATGTTTAAATATTTTATTTGTTTTTTTCTATTAGTAGTAGTTCAATTAAATTCTTGTAAGAGTATAGCTCAAAGTAATTTACAAGATTCTAACGATATGGGCATGGAGCTAATCTTAAATGAAAACTACAGTGGTTTTGAACAAGAAGAGTATATTCTAATTAAAAATCAAAAACAATTAAATGCTTTCTACGGTAAAATTAACCGAACAAGAAAACCGGGATTAACACCACCAATCATAGATTTTACTACCGAAATGATTTTAGTTTGGTGTGGAGATAGTTCTGCTTCAAATTATGCTAGTTTAGAACTGAACGAAAATGATGATTTTTTACAAGTGCAAAAAATTAATTCTAAAAAATCTAAAGACAAATCTAATTTAGTAGTAAGTCCTTTTAGTATTTATAAATTACCATTTAACTCTAAAGACTTAAAAATTGAAAAGTAATTAATCGATGAATATTCTACATTCAACTATCAATCGGTTTTAATTGCTGTATACAGTAATTATTTGTTAACTATCTCTTCTTCAATTAATTTTACATTTTGTAACCCAAATTTTATATTATGAAAAAGGCTAAAATCTTTAGTTTATTATTATTTCTCATGGTATCGTCTATAGCATTTGCCCAAGATGAACTTCAAATAACGGCAAAGGATAGTATAGTACAGAGCTCTTGGATTTTCGGAGTTGGCTTAAATGCTGTCGATGATTCAGGTAATGTTTTTGACGGAATCTTTAATGTAGGTCAAGAATGGAATATTGTTCCTTATCCGTCACGTGTAAGTATTGGTAGATACTTTAAAAGTGGCTTAGGTTTGGAAGCTATTGGTACTTATAATCAATACAAAGAAGGGAATATTATTGATGCAAAAGTAATTACAGAAAATGTAAGTTATTTTGGTTTTGATGGTAGGGTTACTTATGATATTAATAAAATAATTGGACAAACTGGTTGGTTTGATCCATATGTGGGTGTTGGAGCAGGTTATACCGATGCTAATAACTTAGGTAGGGGAACTTATAATGCTGTCGTAGGCTTTAGAACATGGTTTTCAGATAGATGGGGATTAGATTTTAGTTCAACAGGAAAATGGGCTATGAGTCAAAGTGACGGCGCTACAAATCATATACAACATGCAGCGGGAGTGGTTTATCAATTCGGAATCGAAAAAGGCCTTTCTAAACGAGGAGAAGAGAAATTAGAGCTATTAGCCGCTATAGAAAAGGAAAAACGACGTCAAAATGATTCTATAAACGAAGTTAATCGTTTAAAAGATGAAGCTTTATTGGCAGAAAGACTCAAAAAACAACAAGAAGAAGATGCATTGGCTGCTGCTGAGAAAGCAAAAGTAGATGCTATTAATAAGCGTAAATCAGAAATTAAGTCTAGAATTGAGAATTTAGGAAACGTATATTTTGGTTTAAATTCATCTGTAGTGAGTACGTCATCTAAAAAAATATTAGATTCTTTGGCTCAAGTATTAGAAGAGATACCAACATTAAAATTAAAGATAACTTCACATACAGATTCTCGAGGAAGCTCGAAGTATAATGATTGGTTATCTCAACGAAGAGTCGATAAAACCAAGGCTTACATGATTTCTAAAGGTGTTTCTGAAGATAAATTAACTACAGAGGCATATGGGGAATCTATGTTGTTAAATGAATGTGATGACAATACCTATTGTCCAGAAGAGAAACATGCGGTAAATAGACGTTCTGAGTTTGTTATTTTAGAGTTTTAAATGTTAATCTAAATAGCTGTTGTCCGTGTTTTATATACATTTCTGTTTTATATAGAAATTGAATTAATCGGTTTTCTATACATAGGGAAAAAATCGTTTGTATTTGGGTCTGAATAATTAATGGAGCTCATTGTAAGTGAATTTTTAATTTCTTCATTTAAATACTTGTATATTTCTTGGTTAACGATTTTTCTTCCGGTATAGAATGTAATATCATTTTCTTTTGGGAAAAATGATTTTTTATAAGCATAAAGATTGTCATTGTCCATTCTTCCACCACCTAGAACATAGGTTTTATAGCCGTTTTCTATTGCCCAATTAATAATATTTACTTTTAAAAAATCATTTGGACGACAATTAAAGAAATCTGCATTGGTACCGCCAAGGTAAGAGTATATTGTATCTCTTGATAATAATAAAAATTCCGCGGAAATAGGGGTGTTACTTTTAGAAACTATAGCGATAGCGCAATGTTGTGGATTCAATTTTACATAATTTTGGAAATAGTTTAAAGAAAAGTATAAATCAATATCCGCATTGCGTCTAATCATTGTGTTTTTGTATATGTCATAAAATTGAGAAACGATTTTAGGTTCCATGTTACCTGAATATATATGAAATGTTAATTGATTTTCTACAGACTTTCTGTAGTTATTTCGAACCTTTTTATCAAACTTATTCCATATGGTATTTGGATCTGTGAGTTCCCCACAAACATTTTTTAAGGTCGGTATTATTTTACCATTATAGCCTAAGGTGTTATTGTTAAGGCTAAACCTTATAAATTCTGTAATAACATTATTTTCCTTATACCACAGGTCAGCAAGTTGCCAAAACTCATTCATGTCTTTTTCGTTGGTCTCTTTTGATATTAGTGGACCGCTATATCCATATGGACTAATAACGTCATTAAATGTTGTTTGTTTATTATTGATTGTAATAGGCCGAAGAACTATTGGCATTAGGATTATGGGATTGTTGGCTTTATGCAATACAAAATAATGGATTGAGTTTTTTGAAAATTTATTGTTAAGGTTTAAATCAAATTTGAAAAAAGGGTTGTCATCGTTAATTTTTGCACATTCTTTTAGGTAAGAACTAAAGTTCTTTGGTGTGTCTATATTGAAAACTTTAAAAGTGTTGGATTTCATTATTTATTTTTAATGGCTTGAAATTCATCAGTGATTTTAATAATTGTTTTGACAATTATTTTGAATCCTTTTTTACGAAATTTTGTGTAAAGTAATTCAAAATTATCATTGTCATTTATTTTAATAGCTACTTGATTTAATATGATTCCTTTGTCATATTCATGGTTTATGATGTGAGTGGTAATTCCTGTAATTTTTACTCCATATGCCAAAGCATCTTGAATAGCAGTCTTTGTTCCTAAAAAGCTAGGAAATAGAGACGGATGAATATTTATTATTCTGTTTGGAAACGTACTTAACATTTCTTGTTTAATTAAGTATTTATAGTTCAGGAGAAATATAAAATCTATTCTTCTCGATAGTATTTCGTGGATTAGTTTTTTTTGATGTTTAATAGAATCTTTAAAAGTGTTTCTTGATATTTGCAAAACATCAATATGGTTACTCTTTGCTATTTCAATCGCACTAAAATCGCTTGATTCGTAAATGATTAAAGAAATATAGAAGGAGTTTTGATGAGGATTTTTTTGATAATAATTAATGATGTTATATACATTATTACCTTTTCCGCTACACAATAATGCCCATTTTACTTTATCGGAATTCTTCATGTAATCTCATTGAAGTAAGTTTAATCTATGATTACAAAGAGTAAGATTATATAGTAAATGTATATTTAATTAAATACATTATATCCTCTCATTAAGAATATTTTAAGAGAGAATTTAATTTCCAACATTGAAATTGAAAACCGATGAGGAAGTTTCATTTCCAACATAGTCTCTTGTTACTATTTTCCAATAATATGTATTACCGGCCTCAACGGGAATATCGTTATATCTAGTTGTTTCAATATTCTCGGTAAAAAGTTCGGGAATCTCAGATTCACCAAAATATAAATCATAGTTCAATATGTCATTGTCTTCATCTTCGCCCTTCCATATTAAATTTACGGTGGTACTGGTTTGCGATATTGATGCTCCTGATACTGGTGATATTGCAATTGCAGCCAAAGGGGCCGTTGATGTACCCCAAGGACCTATATTTTTAAAAGTCCAAAGGGAACTTCCGTGATTCATAGAATCACTTACTGACCATGAATAAGAGTTGTTTCGTTTAAGTGGAATTGAAGCTTTATTACCAGTATTTTCATACACTTGAACAATTTTGTTATCGAGGTTGATCAGCTCTAGGTAAAATATTTGATTCTCATCTTCAGTTGAAGATTCCCATTTGAATTCAAGTGAATTGGTTGAATCTGTAAGTATAATTCCTTCTTCAACCTCAGAATTGTCTTCTGGATATAATAATTTAATGCTATTTTTTTGGTATTCAAGAACTTCAGTATCAACACCACATGAATATATTCCAAGTAAAACTAAGAATATGAAGATTATTGTTGTTTTTCTCATTTTAATTAATCGAGTGTGGAGTTGGTAAAAGTGCAAAAAGTCTAAAATTAAAGATTATATGTTCAACGCTCTAAGTTTTGATTGTAAATGTAACTATTTCATGTTAATTGATTTAAATGGTTTAACTAATTCAAAGAAAATAAGTAATCAATGTATATTTTGACAAAGTTGCAAGTAACTAGTTCATATAGTAGTTGTTGACTTGTAAACAATAGTAGATAAATGTAAATTTATTGTAAGAATTATTCGGTTAAATCGTTGTTTTTAAATCCCCTTAAATAAGCTATATATATTGAAATTAAACGTTTTTATATGGCGTTGAACGATATTAATCGAGTGTTCGTTATTATTGCTTTTTTTTTGTTTTATAATTATACCCATCTCTATATTAATTAGAATTATGATTAAAAAAATTACTTCATCTTTTCGTAATGTAAAAAAATTACTGTTAGCAACAAGTGTTGTAGGTTCAGTAGCGGTTTTTATGAGTTTCAGTCCAATGTTTTTTGGACCTGGTTTAACTGAGGCTACTCCTTATTTAGCATTTTCGGATACCAACTTTCCAGATCTTAATATTAGTACTCAGCCTTATGAAGTTGCATTTGAAAATTTAACTTTTGATTATCCTTTAACATTTAATCCTGTACCAACTCAAAATCGTATTATAGTTGGTCAACTAAACGGGGAGATTTTTTGGTTTCAAGATGATCAAAATGCAAATGTTAAAAACTTAATTGTTGATTTTTCTGAAGAAGTCGGCTCTGCTGCGGGTACTAGAACTGATGGAAATATTGAAGTTTGGGACGGTGGTCTATTAGGACTAGAATTACATCCTGATTTTGGGACAGGTAGTAATAATTATGTATTTATTTATTATACAACAGAATCAGAAACAGGTGACGATACCTTAAATGATGGAGGAAATGGTACCTTCGGATGTGATTTCAATAATTTTCATGGAAATTACATTCATTTAGAGCGTTTTGAAATTGACCCTGTTGATCTTTCCTTTGTTGAAGGTTCTAGAACCAGGCTAATAAGACGTAGAATGTTAAACACTGCACACCGTGGTGGGGCTTTGGTATTTGGAGATGATGGTTTTTTATATGTAGCAATAGGGGAACAAGGACGTGCTATTAGCTCTCAAGATATATCTGAGAATATAGATGGAAGTATTTTACGTATAGATGTGGATATGGACATTACTAAAAGTCATCCGGCAATAAGAAAAATGCCTGAAGACATAGGAGCTGCAGAAGAAGTTACAGGGCAGAACTATTTTATCCCTAATGATAATCCTTTTTTAGATGCAACAGGTGAAAATTTTGAAGAATTTTATGCCATAGGAATAAGGAGTCCTCACCGTATGAGTAAAGACTCTGACACTGGTTTAATATATATAGGTGATGTTGGGCTAAGTACTCATGATGAAATAAATGTACTTTCATATGGAGGAAATTATGGTTGGCCTGTATATGAAGGAATGGCTCAAGGTCCAGAAAATGGTTGTGGAATTGTTACTTTATTGAATGATATGGAGCATCAAGAACCATTAACTGCATTCTCTAGGGAGGATGCTGGTTCTATTATTGGCGGTCATGTATATAGAGGTTCAGAATTCACGTCTTTTAATGGTAAGTATATTACAGCGGACTACATTACTGAAAAGATATTGTCTGTTGATATATCATCGGGAGAGGTTTCCACATTGGGTTCTATGCCTAGAAGAGCTATTTCATTTGGAGAAGATTCTGATGGAGACATATTTTACCTTACTGCAGGTAATAATATACAATTACTGAGATTTGTGGAACCAGGAGTTGTTACTGGTGTACCCCAAACTTTGACAGCAACAGGAGCTTTTACCGATGTTGAAAATTTGGTGGTTAAAGATGGTTTTTTACCGTACGAACTAATTGACCCTTTCTGGTCAGATGGAGCATTGAAAAAGCGTTGGATGGCTATACCAAATGATGGTAATCCAGATTCGGCTACTGAACAAATTAATTATTCTGAAAATGGTATTTGGGAATTTCCTGTTGGTTCTGTAATGATTAAACATTTTGATTATCCTATTGATGAGAATAATCCTAATATTACCCAAAAAGTAGAAACCAGATTTTCTATAAAAAATAGTAATGGAAATTGGACTTTCTTATCATATAAATGGAATGCTGCTCAAACTGAAGCAACACTAATTGATATGAGTACTGGTGATGAACAAGATGTTCAAGTTACTTTAGAAGGGGGAGGTAGCAAAACAATAACTTGGCAGTATCCATCAACTAGTGAATGTTTAAGTTGCCACAATGAAATATCAAAAGGTACTTTAGGACCAAGAACTAGATACCTGAACAGTGAATTTGATTACGCTGAAGTTGGTGGTGTTGTGGGCAATCAATTAGTGACATTAAGTGAACTTGGTTTTATAGAAGAGACCATAACTGATGGCGACACACAAAATTTCTTAACTCATGCTTCCATTAATGATTTAAATGCAAGTATAGATGATAAGGCAAGATCTTACTTAGATTTAAATTGTGCCTATTGTCATCGATCAGATAATAATCTTCGTGCAGACTTTGATTTAAGGCTAGCAAATAGCTTGATAGAAACTAATTTATTAGCTGCTTCAATAGCAGAGCCAGTTGAAGAAATGTCAACTGATCAGCAAATTATTTTTGTTGGTGATGCATCTAAATCTCAAATTTACCATAGAGCAAATAGCATTACACCAGGTGTTATGATGCCATGGTTAGCCAAAGGTCAAGTAGATGAAGCAGGTGTAGCCTTATTGGAGGAATGGATTAATAATTTATCAATTCCACCTACCCCGGTAATTACGGCTGATAAATCACTTGGTAATATAGACTTGATAGTTAATTTTACGGGTAATGAATCTTCAGATGACGAATCTATAGATTCGTATGATTGGACTTTTGGTGATGGTGGGACATCTACAGAGATGGATCCTAGTCATACGTATACAGTACCTGGTATCTATACCGCTACTTTGGCGGTTACTGATAATGATGGTCAGACAGAATCAAAATCAATTGAGATTACTGTTACTGGTGGTGCTATTGATAATGTTGCAGATGAAAATATAAATATAGCTTTGGCTGGTGATGCTATATTATCTAGTCAAATCCATGGAGAAGAGGGGCGTGGTGTAGCTCAAGACATTTTATATGACCCTTCAATAAATGACTACGTTGTTGCTACGGATTGGAATGAATTTGGAGTCCTTCGTTACCATGATGCAGGTACATTGCCCGTAGATGAGGCCATTACTTGGAGAGTAGATTGGTTGAATAAAAAGTTAGTTAACTATATCACTTTTGGGGGGGCTTATGAAAACCAAGCTCAACCCAATACAGCTTGGAGACTTAGTTATCGTCAAGGTGATAATTGGATAGTAATTGAAGAAGGTATTGGTGGTTGGATAGATTCGGGAATTTATGAATGGGGAGGTAAAAATCAAGAGCCAGTTGAAGCTGATGCTTTCCGTATGCAATTATATAGTGATGGCGTAAATGATATTGAAAGTACGCATTTAAGGGCACGAGGAGGTAATTCTTTAAGAATTGACGACACTGACCAACCTATAAAAGCAACCTTGTTTCAATATTTGGAAGATGATGGTGCTCCAACGGCAAGATTTGATTATGCGACTAATGATCTGGAGGTAACTTTTGATACTTCCGAAAGTACTGATGATGTTGGTATTGTTACCTTTGATTGGGACTTTGGAGATGGTGAATCTTCAACCGAACAGAATCCAATTCATAGTTTTGTAGGCCCTGGGACTTATGATGTTACTTTAACGGTTACGGATGCTGATGGTTTAAGCGATAGTTTTACTCAAAGTATAACTGTTGATGGTGTTCCTGTTATACCGGTAGCCAATGCTTCTTCCAATGTTCAATCGGGTCCTGCGCCTTTGACTGTTGAGTTCACGGGCAGTGGTTCTACAGATGACGTTGGCATAGTATCATATGTTTGGGATTTTGGAGATGGCTCTACTTCTTCGGAAGAAGATCCAATGTATGAATATACGGTGCCTGGTACTTATAATGTTACATTAACGGTTACCGATGCAGATGGTAACGCTGATGAATCAACAATCAAAATTGTTGCAAATGGAGGTGCTGTGGATAATAATGCAAACGCTAATGTGAATTTAGCTTTATTGTCAGATGCTGTGTTAAGCGGTTCGGTAGAAAATGGTCGAGGTACACCTGAAGCTATATTATATGATCCATTACAGGAAAATTACTTTGTTGTAACTGATTTTAATGAATATGGTGTTGCTAATGGTGAAAACTTAGGAACCCCAGATGTAGATAACGGTTTTAAATGGCAGGTAGATTGGGCCAATAGAAAGGAAGTGAATTATATCACCTTTGGTGGAGTATATCCTAATCAACCACAACCAAATTCTGAATGGAAAATTAGTTATAGAATTGGTAATGATTGGACTATCTTAGAAGAAGGAACTGGTGGGTGGATTGATGCTGGCATCTTTGAATGGGGTGGTGCAACTACAACACCAATTCAGATGGACGGTCTTAGGGTTCAAGTGTATAGTAATGGTGTAAATGAAGTGGTAAGTATTCATCTAAGAGGTCGAGGTGGTATTTCTAATAGGTTGGATGATAGTGATACCCTAACAAAAGCTACCTTAATACAATTTTTACCAGATACCGGTGCACCAGAAAGTGCTTTTGATTACACTATAAATAATTTAGAAGTAACTTTTGATTCTTCTGAAAGTACAGATAATGTTGGAATTGTTTCCTATACATGGGATTTTGGAGATGGTAACGGTTCTACCAGTGCAAATCCTGTACATACTTACGAAACTTCTGGTACATATGATGTTACTTTAACGGTTACGGATGGCAATGGCTTAAGTGATATTTCAGTTCAAGAAATTACTGTAATGGAAGATAATTCTATACCAGTGGCGATTGCTACTTCAGATGTGTCCGTAGGTCCTGCACCATTAAATGTACAGTTTACAGGTAGTGATTCTAGTGATGATGTTGGTGTGGTCTCTTATTTGTGGGATTTTGGAAATGGAGAAACTGCTAATGTGGCGAACCCAAATTATACTTACTTGGTATCTGGTAACTATACTGTTACTTTAACGGTTACCGATGCAGATGGTAACACCAATATAGACGAACTTAATATTTTAGCTAATGGAGGAGCTGTGGACAACAATCCGAATGCCGGTTTAAATTTGGCATTACTTCCAGATGCAGTATTAAATGGATCTGTTTTAAATGGTAGAGGAACACCGCAAGCTATTCTTTTTGACCCATCAAGAAATAATTACTATGAAATAACTGATTTCAATGAGTATGGGATTGCAAAAGGTGAAAACCTTGGTACACCTGATGTTGATAATGGATTCGTATGGCAGGTAGATTGGGCCAATAGAAAGAATGTTAATTACATTACGATTGGTGGTGTTTTTGATAACCAACCACAACCAAATTCATTATGGAGAGTTAGTTATAGAGTTGGAAATAGCTGGACTATCTTAGAAGAAGGTATAGGAGGTTGGATCGATGCTGGTATATTTGAATGGGGTGGTCAAACTCAGGCACCAATAGCTATTGATGGACTTCGTGTGCAAGTTTATAGTGACGGTGTAAATGATTTAATTAGTGTTCATTTAAGAGGTAGAGGTGGTGTATCTAATAAAGTAAATGATAGTGCAACGGAAACAAAGGCAACGTTGATCCAATATTTGCCAGATACCGGGGCTCCCGAAAGCAATTTCGATTATGTCATTAATGATTTAGAAGTTGATTTTGATGCTACTTCTAGCACTGACGATGATGGTATTGTATCTTATGAATGGGATTTTGGAGATGGAAATACGTCAACTGAACAAAACCCAAGTAATGTGTTTGCAAATTCAGGTTCTTACAGTGTTATGTTAACGGTAACGGATACGGACGGTATAAGCGATACTTCAACTCAGGTTATTAATTTGGGTGCGCCGGATAATGAAGCGCCAGTTGCTATTATCGAAACAAGTTTAATTACCGGGACGGCACCACTTACTGAAGATTTTATCGGTAGTAACTCAACAGACGACGTAGCCGTAGTATCTTATAATTGGAATTTTGGTGATGGTAATACTTCTACAGAGGCAGATCCATCATATATTTACACCCAACCTGGTAATTATACAGCGACCTTAACAGTAACGGATGAACAAGGGTTGACCGATCAGGTTTCAGTGGACATTGTTGTAACCAGTGACCAACCGGACAATGTACCAAATGCAGGTATTAATATTGGATTATTACCAGATGCAACAGTAACTGGATCTGCCACGAACCCAAGAGGAACTGTTCAATCTATATTGTACGACCCTTCTAGAGATGATTATTTTGTACGTACAGATTATAATGAGTATGGCGAACAGTTTGGCGCTAATTTGGGCACACCAGATGCTGATAATGGTTTTAGATGGCAAGTTGATTGGGCTTCACGTAAATTAGTGAATTATATCACCTTTGGTGGAGTTTATGCTAATCAGCCACAACCAAATTCACTTTGGAGAATAAGTTATCGTGTTGGTAATGATTGGATTATTTTGGATGAAGGAGCAGGTGGCTGGATTGATGCAGGTATATTCGAATGGGGTAGTGAAGAACAAACTCCAATAGAAATGGACGGATTAAGGGTTCAAGTCTATAGTGATGGAATTAATGATTTGGTAAGTATTCATTTACGTGGAAGAGGTGGCGTGTCAAATTCTGTAGATGATAGCGCAACGGAAACAAAAGCTACATTAATACAATATTTGCCAGATACCACTGCACCTGAAAGTGCTTTTGATTATACCATAGATGAACTTCAAGTAAGTTTTGATTCTTCGTCTAGTACGGATGATAACGGAATTGTATCCTATTTCTGGGATTTTGGAGATGGAAAAACTTCTGACGAACCAAATCCAATTCATGTATACGCTGCCTCTGACACCTATAATGTTTCCTTAACGGTTACGGATGCAGATGGTAAAGTAGATACTTCTGCCGCTAATATTTCTGTGGCTGGTAATGGTATTCCTATAGCGCTTGCTACCGCAGATGTATTGGAAGGTGATGCTCCGCTAACGGTTTCCTTTAATGGTAGTGGGTCTTCTGATGATAATGGTGTTGCATCCTATTTATGGGATTTTGGAAATGGAGAAACTTCAAATGAAATAAATCCTGTATATACTTTTGATGAAGCTAATGTTTATGAGGTGATATTAACGGTAAGCGACGCTGAAGGTCAAACTCATAGTACTTCATTAACCATTACCGTAAATGAACCAAATGTGGCACCAGTCGCCATAGCTAGTTCAGATATTGTTTCTGGTGAAGCGCCACTTACTGTGTCTTTTGTAGGTAGTAACTCAACAGATGATGTGGGTATAGCTAGCTATACATGGGATTTTATTGATGGAGGAACATCAAACGTAGCAGATCCAGAGCATGTTTTTGAAACTGCGGGTATATATGACGTAGCCTTAACCGTTACAGATGAAGAAGGATTGTCCAATACCACAACGCTGACTATAACGGTTGAAGAGGGCATGGTTGTAAATGAAGCACCAGTTGCAATAGCTAACGCAGATATCATATCAGGTGAAGCACCGCTTTTAGTATCCTTTGTAGGGGGTAATTCTACCGATGATAATAGTATTGCTACTTATTCATGGAACTTTGGTGATGGTGGTACTTCTATTGAAGCCGATCCTGAGCATGTTTTTGAAACTGCAGGTGAGTTTACAGTGGTATTGACCGTGACCGATGATGAAGGCTTAACAGATGAAGCATCCCTAGTGATCACAGTGGTTGTTGAAAATGAATTCAACGAAGCACCAGTTGCTGTGGCTAGCTCAGATGTGGTTACAGGTGAAGCTCCGCTCACGGTATCATTTACAGGAAGTAATTCAATTGATGATAACGGTATTGTTTCATATGAATGGAATTTTGGTGATGGTAACATAGTATTTGAGGCTGATACTGAATTTGAGTTTGAAGCAGCTGGTACATATGAAGTTGTTTTAACGGTAACAGATGGGGAAGGTTTAACGGATTCAACTTCATTGTCAATTGTGGTAGAAGAAAATGAAGTACTTGAAGAAGTAGCATTGGATATGGTATTATCACCTAATCCTTCTGTAGATTTTGTTGAAATAACTTTAAATGGTATTGTTGATGATGAAGATATCATCGGTTTTATGCTCCATGATTCCGCTGGTAGATTAATTAAGCAGTACACCCCGAATGAAATTTTTGTTAGTGGCATTTATAGAATATCATTAGAAATTTTAACCGCAGATGTATATGTTGTTACTGTTGTATTGAATAATGATGAACCTGTTTCTAAAAGACTAATTTTAAGAAGGTAAAATTTGTTTCATAATTTAAGTCGTGTTAAAGATTTTTACTTTAGCACGACTTTCTTGTTTAAATCATGTTATGCTATTAATTATATAGTTTTATCGAATAATTATAATAAAACTTATTATTTAGGGTTTAATTTGTCAGCAGGCATAGGTATTAATGTTTAGAACTTAACCAGCTTTTTAGATTATATTTATTAGTAGCCATTAAAACAATTCAAATTGAACAACACAATACAAAATATCAAGAATAATTCAGCAGTAAAAGTTGTTTTTACCGACTTATTTGACACCTTGATTCATAGAGGGGTTCACCCAAATTATGTATATAGAATTTGGGCTAAATTTCTTATTAGAGAATTAGGGCTTACTATAGATATTAATGCCTTATTTAAAATTAGGGCAAACGCAACAACCAAGTTAGCATCAGATATGAAACTTAATAAGGTAGAGGTACCTTATGAATTTGTAATGAAAGAGGTTTATAAGAGGCTGGTCAATTCAGATAATTTAAATGGGGTTGAGTGGAGTACATTTCAGAAAATAAGCAAAGAATCAGATTATAGAAGTGAAACTTCTGTTCAGTATATTAATACTTCTTTGGTAGAAGGGCTTAAAACATTGAAGTCTGAAAATTATAAAATCTTTATTGTATCTGATTATCATTTATCTAAGGATGTTATAATGAGGTTATTAGAATTTCATGGTATATCTTCTATTTTTAATGATGTATTTATTTCTTGTGATTTAAAAAAGAGTAAAGAGAGTGATGGTAGTTTGTATCCATTTGTACTAGAAAAGACTGGTTCATTGGCAGAACATACAGCGATGATGGGAGATAATAAAATTAGTGATGTTATAAACTCTTCAAAGCATGGTCTTCATGGTTATTTTTTAAAACATTATTCTCATAAATTCAGAAATAAAAAGAATTTATTTGGCAGTGAGGAGAAAGAATTTAATAAGGCATGTAAAGAAATAGAACAAAATTGTAGAAAAAGTGATTTCCCTTTTAGTGAATATATTATTCATTTTTACTTCTTTACGGAAAGGCTATATACCGAAGCTAAAAGGAAAGGAATAAAAGATTTATTCTTTCTGGCAAGAGAAGGTCATTATTTAAAACAGTTATTTGATACTTATCAAAAGTTTAATGGTTTAAATGATGAGGATTATATAAAAACTCATTATTTCAAGGCATCTAGACATTCTGCCAAACAAGTGTCCCTTAAGCCTATTGAAGAAGAGAAATTTGCGCCTATAAAAAAGAACTATGATGTAATGACTACTGGTCAATTTTTATCATCCTTTAATTTAAATGAAGATTCTATTTTAAATATTGCCAATGAATTAGATATTGATAAGGATTTAGAAATTGAAAATTTCAGTACTTCCAGTGTATTATTGAAACTTAAGAATAATAAAAAATTTAGTGTAGCTTATGAGTCTCATAGGATTGGACAACGCAATGCATTTAATAATTACCTAAATTCATTTAACGTAGATTTTAAATCTGACGGTATGGTTTTAGTAGATGTGGGTTGGGGAGGTACTATGCAAGAATGTATCTATGAGTATTTAGGAGGTAATGTACCTGTAACAGGTTATTACATTGGATTACGTGAAATATATAATATAAAAGATAAGACAAGAAGATATGGTTTAAACTTTACAGTTTATCCCAAGAAAGGATATTCTGATTATATTCTACAAGCTAACGGTCAGTTATATGAACAATTATTGGCCGCTCCTCATGGAAGTACTTTAGGTTATAATGGAGACCCCAGTTCGCCAACAATTGAATATCATGAACCAAATGAGAAAAGAGTTTTTGATGAATTCATATCTTCTATACAAAATTTTATGGATGGGCAATTTGATGAATTGTGTAATGGCTTAAACGGGCTTTCCTATACTGAAATTATGGTTCAGGATTATTTAACGGCTATGGCTCTTAGATTAGGATTGTTTACAAATAGGAAGAAATTAAAATTCATTCAATTAATATCTAGAGGTTTTTATCAAAATGTAGGAGGTAATAAAGTAGGTATGGTGTATGATCCAAGTCAACTTTCCCACACTAAAGCACAGTTGGTTAAGGAGTTTTTATGGAGTCCGGAAAAAACTTTTAGATACCTAGTAAAACTAAAACCACTTTTATATGATAAAAAACTTGCGTGGTTAGGTTGGATGGTTAGTAGTACATACTACTATATAAAAGTTAACAGGTCTATTAAGAAACGAATCTTTAGTAAAGATTTAATTACCTAATAAAAAAAGTCAACTACGAATTCTAATTCGTAGTTGACTTTTTTTATAAATATATTAGATAGTATATTGCTCCACAGTAAGTATTATCTATTTCTTTAAGAATTAGATAATACTTACTTCTTCAAAAGAGCGAATAAGGCATTCAGGTACGTTTAATTGAAAATCACAATTATTAGGGTGTATGTTCATTCCGTTGTCCATGACACCGACTGTATGCCAGCCCAATACTAAAGGAGCAATAAAGTCTTTTTTGAAATTATCACCAAAATAATAGTAAGTATTTAATTTCAGGTCTTCTTCAACCAATTTAAAATTTTTCAAATTTGGTTTCTCACTACCTATACTTTCAGAAATAATGCAGCAATCTATGTCTTCCCAAATACCCAAAGATTTTAGTTTGTTAGATTGAGTAATTATACGACCATCTGTTATAATACCAAGTTTCCCGTTTTTTTTCTTAACCTCTTTAATGACGTTTAGAACACCTGGAAAAGGTTTTATTTTAGGGGTATGGGTACGGTAAGTATTTAATAATTGCTCAATAGGAACACAAAAAGTTTCCGAAAGGTACAGAAACGGATTTTCACCATTTCTGTACAACGAAAATACGAAGTTAAAAAGCGTATAAACATCCTTGGGTTTCAAATTAAAGCAAATTTCCCAGTATGCAGATTTTAAAAACTCTAGTTCGTTATACAACGTATCATCTAAATCAAATACTAGCGCGGTATGTTTATCAATCTTTATATCCATGTACTAAAACTTCACCATCATAACGTAACATAAGTAAATCTTCTGCCCAATCTTCATAGTAATTATTAGATAAATCTTCACCAAGAAGGTACTCTTTTAAAATCCATTGTACATAATTAGCACCAGAGCTATGTGTTAAAGGATAACCTCCTCCAAATCTTGGGTTAACCTCAATACCATATATATCTTTGGTTTCTTTATGCATAAAGAATTGCACGGTTAAACATCCCCTTACTCCATCTATTTTATTTAATTGTTTTTTAATAAAAGGTACCAATTCATTTTTTTTGATAAGCCCTTTATTTACTTCCCCAGCCCTTACAAATAGTCGTTGTCTAGGTACAACACATTTTAAATACCCATTTTTTGTGTAATATAAATCACAAGTGAACTCATCATAGAAATCATGGTCTAAATATTCTAAAAACATTAATTTCTTGTTTTCAAAGTGATACTCTGTCATTTCATCTTTGTTTTTAATAACATAGTTATCTACACTACTACTACCGTCATAGGGTTTAATATATAGAGGAAGCTGAAATGTGTTCTTACAATATTCTTCAGCTACTTGAATACCTTTAGACTCAAAAAAGTCGTGTATCATCCTTTTGTCTCTACATTTATGTACAAAATCGGTATCTGGTACCACAACCCTAATATTATTTTCCAAAAACAATTCTTTGTTTTCTGATAATGGTAATAATGATGGGTCAATTGTAGGAACAATTAAAGTAATCCCTAATTTTTTGCATTGTTCTAATATGACTTTAATGTAGTCTTCATGTTTTACATTTGGAACTTTAAAAAATCCATCTGCAACCATGCATCCCGCAGATAGTTCGGGGTTCATATCGGAACCGTATACTTTAGCTTCTGGAAATATTGCTTTTAATTCTTTTTTAAAAAATCTGACCAAAGACACCCTTCGACCTACTGAGGTAATTAAAATATTGTTCATTTTACTAGTTTGTCTGGGCTAATTTATTTGATATAAATAGTGTGGGGGTTAATAAAAACATATAATTTTTAAGTTTATTTTAACATAATAATCAAAAATACTATTTCTTTATACAATTTCAATTGAATAAATCTTTTCTTTCAATATCAAGGTCCGCCATGTAAGAACTTTGATCCAATTCCACATCCGAGGTTTTAAATACTTTAATTAAAGTTTTATAGAATATTTGCACGTCTTGCACAAAACCTAAATGTTCAACATAATAAATGTCTTTTGTAAATTTTTCATCCCAGCTCATGTAATTACGACCTGAAATTTGTGCTAATCCAGTAATACCGGGTCTAACAGAAAATCGAATTCTTTCCTCAGCCTTGTAATAGGGTAAGTATTTTACCAATAATGGTCTTGGACCAATAAGGCTCATATCACCTTTAAGTACATTAATTAATTGAGGAAGCTCATCTATAGAAGTTTTACGAATAAATATACCAAGAGGCGTTAACCTAATAGTATCAGGAAGTAGTTCACCGTTTTTATCCTTTTTGTTATTCATAGTTTTAAATTTTAAAACCTTAAATATTTTCTCATTTTTACCTGGTCTTTTTTGAGTGAAAAATGGGGTGTCCTTGAAATCTATGGTTAAGATGATGGCAACTATCATTAAAATCGGAAATAATAGTAAAAGACCTATTAATGATAAAATAATATCAAATAAACGTTTAAGAATTGGGTACATTTTTAATTTTTAATTTTAAGAATTATAAAATCACTAAATTTTAATTGAATCTATGACGGCGGCAAATTGTTTGCAAAGCAGAGATTTATCGTAAACTGTCTCTGCTAACTTTCTTGAGTTTTTGCCCATAACCTTTAGTTTTTCTGACTCTTTTTGTAATGCAATTAACTTTTCAGCAAATTCTTTAGGCGATTCTGGATCAACATAAACACCACAATTATGCTTTTCTACCAAATCTTTTGTCCATCCATTAGAATTAACAATAATAGGTTTTTCGGCAGATAAAGAATCGAATAATTTGTTAGGTGAGTTAGTGCCTAGTATCGGTATATTACTAAAAGTCACCAATGATATATCACAGAAATTTACAATTTCAGAGGTTTTCTCCATATTAAAAAAACCTAAGTAAGTTACATTGTTACAACTTTCTTTAGCTTGGTAATTTTGAATTAATTCTTTACCAGGACCACTGCCTATAAATAAAAACTCAATTGTTTTATTTTCTTTTAAAAGATGAGCTGTTTCTATAATGTATTCTATAGCATTAGCTTGCCCTAAAGCACCAAAGTAAATAACTTTAAAGGTTACCTCACTTATATTTAATTCCTGCATGAGAGCCATATTATGTTCTCTAGACCAAAATGCGTCAATTTTAGCCATATTAGGTATCATACTAACTTTACTATTTGGCGTGCCTACTTTTAAAACTCCATCTTGCATTCCTGGCGATAGGGCAATGATATGAGATGCATTTTTGTAAATACTTCGTTCAAACCATTTAGCAAGCTTAATAGCAGTCTTATTAGTAAGACCCCCCATTTGAATAGGAACCTCCGGCCATAAATCTCTTACCTCAAATAAGTAAGGAATTTTTTTAAACTTTTTTAAAACTAAAGCCGGAAATCCAATTGTTAATGGGGTAGAGGTGGCAATTACAAAATCTATATTTTTTTCTTTTAACGCTAAATATGTAGAGTAGAACATAAAATGCAAAAATGATTTTAGTCTAGATGCAATACTCATGGTTTGGGAATATGGCACTCTAACATAGATGACATCAATACCATCTACGGTTTTTCTTTCAAATCTTTTTTTGTTTTCTTTACCTAATGATATAACAGTAACCTTATGACCATTTTTAATAAGTTCTAAACTGTTCCAATAAGATCGGGTACCACCTGGTTGATCAGGTGTTGTGAAGTATTGATGTAGGTATAGAATGTTCATGCTCAAGTTGGTTTAATATTTTAATTGCTTCCGCCGGATTTAAATTCCAATACTTAGATTCTTTTATACTTTTAAAAGTCTCATCACTTAATCTTTTTTTGTAAAATTTTGCAGGGCTTCCGAAATAAATTGAATTTTCTGGTATATCTGTATTAACAAAAGACATAGCACCTATTACCGCACCATCTCCAATAGTTACACCTTGTTTAATAATACAGCCTGCTGCTATCCAAACGTCATTGCCAATTGTTGTAACTTTATCATAAACACAATGCTTACTTAACCTTGGTGATGTACTTCCCCACCAATATGAGTGTTGCATACCACCTATTTGTACGCCAGGAGCTATGGATGAATAATTACCTATTCTGGTATTTATTATTACAGTATTACAAGCAATATAATTTTCTTTGCCAATTTTTGAATCAGAGATTAACGTATTATTACTAATTTTAGTAGTGTAATGAATTTTGTTCTTTTTGATATAATCTTTAGGTATTCTTAATATTACTTTTATAAAAAAGAATATATTTTTAATTATTTGCATGTTTATTATAAAGTTGTGTGTATTTCGTTGCTATATTACTCCAACGAAATAAAGAGAAATCTATTTTGTCTAAATTATATACTTTGTAATTATCAATAAGATTTATTAGACTTATTTTAATTTGTTCATAATCATCAATTTTACATTTTTCACCTACAGGAAAATTAAAAACCTTATCGATTCCATCATTTTCTAAATAAAGTAATGGTAAGCCTTGAGATAAACTTTCAATATATACTAAACCAAAAGTTTCGCCTTTTGAAGGCATTGCAAAAATATGATTTTCGTTATAGATTTGCTTTAATTTATTTTTATCATTAACACTACCTATTAAATTAATAGAGTTTTTATTATTAATTGATAGTTCTTTTATTTTTTGTTCATCCTTACCGCCAGAGCCAACAATATTTAATTGTAAATTATATCCAGATTTATTTAAATTAATAATTACTGTAGCTAATTTTATTAAATTTTTTCTTGGAATTAATCTTCCAACATAAAGAATTTTAAATGGAACAATTTCTTTTTTCTTTTCCTGATTATCTAACCAAAAATCATTGATGCCATTGTAAATTATTTTAGACTTGCTTTTTAGAGCATCTTTATTTCCTAATATTAGTGGATGTTTAAAAAATTTATTTTGTAGCGAATCACTTATGAAAATTATTTGCTCCGCTTCATTTAATATCTCTTTTGCCATGAAAATTAAATCAGGGCGAAATTTTAAAAAAACCTCCAAATCAGTTGATCTTACCGCTACAATATATGGTATGTTATACTTTTTTTTTAATAAATATGATATACCACCATCGCTAAATAAAGTAGTAGCATGTGATATTGTTATTTTTGTTATGTCAATTTTAGAAATTAAATCATCACATAAATATGAAATTTTATTACGATATAAAATTTTATGTGCTTTTTTAAGTTTTTTCGAATATAAAATTTTACTATAACTCGTTTTAAAATTTATATTGTTATTACCAATTGGTGTTGCTTCTCTAACTGGATTAAATATTATTTGGGGAATATTTAATTCATCTATAGACTTATATAGGTTGCTATGAACCTTTGTTAAAGAAAAATCATTACAAATATGTAATATCATAATATTACGTTCTAATTAAGGTTTTTTTAATAAGGTTGACCTAAAAATTATTTCTATAATTAAATAGAATTTAAGGTTTGAATCCATTTATCCATAATAAAGTTTAAATTAAATGAATTTACTAAAGGCAAGTTATTGTCGCTAAATTGGGTTCGTAAATTAGTGTTGGCTATCAAGTCGGATATTTTCTCTGCCATTTCATTAACGTCAAATGCTTCAATTAAGTATCCATTCACTTCATTTTGTATTATTTCATTTGGTCCAGTAGGAATATCAAAACTAACTAACGGTAACTTGCATGCTAATCCTTCAATTAAGCTCATAGGAAAACCTTCATATCTAGAAGTCATTACCATCATAGCGTAATCTTCATATAATTTATATAAATTACTGCTTTGCCCCATTAGGTTTACTCTGCCGATTAATTTTTTTTCTTCAATTTTGTTCTTAAGCATTTCTTCTTCTTCCCCAGAACCATAGATATCCCATGTAAAATCATGGTGTTTATTTAAAACAATATCCGCAACGTCAATTAGCGTTTCAAAATTTTTCTGGGCAGTTAGTCTGCCTACACTTATAATTTTTTTAGATTCTGTATTGTATGTTATATTATTTTGTTGTAAACTTTTGTCTATTGGGTTATAGATTTGGACTATGTTTTTAGCCCTAGTTTCTTTTTTGTAATTAAGTTCATCTGTTTTGGTAAGGCTTATTAAACAATCAGCAAAGTATGCTGTAAAATGTTCGTTGAACATTCTAAATTGTTTATTAGAAGTGCCCTTAAAACTTGAGTGAGACCAGTATATTAGCTTAGTGTTTTTAAAAAGAGTGGCAAGAACTCCTAGTGGACCAACTATAGCGCCACAGGATATTAGAATATCAATTTCATTGTCGGTAATTATTTTACGTAATTTCTTGGAAGCATTGAAAATACCTTTTTTCATAGGTATTTGATCTTCTAATAAATAGTGATATGGTAATTCATGATTCCAATCGTAAGAATTTTGTTTCTTTTTAGCATAGCTAATAATATGAATGTCAAAATTAGGGTTAAAATTTAATTCATTTGAAATTATTGAGGTAACCCTACCTATACCTCCTCTTTCAGTTATTATACTTAAGAGGAATCCAATTTTTAACTTACCGTTCATTGATAATATTTTTTCAAAAGAGACAACAGTTTGTTTCTGACTGTCAAATATTCATTATGTTTTAAAAGTTCATTTGCAAGAATAAAAACGGTAATGCCTATGATAAGTTGTACAGAGATCATTAAAAATAAATTTATAGCTGTAAATGTTACCCCTAGCATTGAAATAAATGTTAAAACCGATATTAAGAAAAAAGGTAAAAAATCTTTAAATTGGTCTTTAAGATTGTAATCGATGATTTTTTTAGTATAAAAACTATTGATAAAATATTCAAGTATAGAGAAAAATATAAGCCCATAAATCATATAATCAATACCAAAATTTACGGTAATTAAAATAATTGGAATTAAGATAACTTTCTTAATAATTTCCAACTTAAGGTTTAGGTTAGAATAGCCTTTAATAAGTAAAAGATTCAAATGTAGAATCTGCAGGGGATACAACATACCCGGAATACATAACAACTGTAAGTAGAAAATTGAAGTTTCCCATTTTTCTCCTATAGTAATTAAAATTAATGGTTTAGCAATCGCGGCAATAGCAAGCATTATTATAAAATTTAAAAACATGCTAAAACGAATGAATTGTATGAACTTTATTTTTAGGTTTTTTTTGTCATTTTGGTAATTTGATAATATTGGAAAACTAATCCTTCTTATAGCGAATGTTATATTGGTAGAAAATGGGGTTTGAAATTGATCTGCTCTAGTATAAAATCCTAATGATGTTGGTGAAAAATATTTCCCGATAACAAAATAATACACGTTTTTATATGCGGTATTAACTAAATTGGTGATTAAAAGTTTATAACCGAAATTAAATAATTCTTTAAAGCTATTCTTAGAAAACTCAAGTTTAGGTTTCCAGTTAGAGCTTAACCATAGCATTATACTATTTAAGAAAGGTCTTAGGACAGAAAAAGCAATTAAACTCCAAACTCCATAATCTCTATATGCCATAGCAATGGCTATACTGCCAGCCAATAAAGAAGAAACAACAGCAAAAATGCCTAATTTTTTAAAATCTAGTTGTTTTGTTAAAATTGTTCGTTGTATAATAACTAAGCCATTAATAACGAGAATAGTCCCAGAAACCTTTATTAGGTTGGTTAGTATTGGTGTATTGAAAAAAGCGGCAATATTATTTGCGACTGCCCATAGTAAAAGATATAATAAAACAGCAGTAATTATATTGGTATAGAAAACAGTATTATAGTCTTTTTCAGTAGCATCTACCTTGCGTATTAATGCACTTCCAAAACCTGCCTCTACAACTGAATTGGTGACTGTTATAATGGCAGTTATGATGCCCACAACACCAAAATCTTCAGGTGTTAATAGTCTGGCTAAAATAATTCCGACGATGAATATTGCGCCTTGGCTAAAAACACCTTCAAATACGGTCCAACTAAAGCCTTTAATGGCCTTTTTTTTTATTGACACAATATTTGGATTAAAGAGTTAAGAGGTTGGTTCATCTTACTAGTTTAATTTAGTTATAGTGTCATTTTTTTGTAAGCTAATTATCAGGAAAAAATACATCATGGAAAAAGGAAATTTATAAAACACATAAAAATTGTTGTAAATTAAAAAAGTTATAAAAAATAATAAATAGAACTTGTATAAAGGATTATTTTTATCTGATCTGTAGTTTTTAATACTTTTAAAAGTTGGAATTAAATAAAAAGAAAACAGTAAAATACCTCCAATGACGCCTTGTTCTGCTAAAATTTCTGTATAGGAATTATGTGTAAATAACCGGTATTTACTGTAAAAAGGAAACTGGCCTAAACCAACTCCTAGAATTGGATTTTGTATAAAAACTTCTATACCTTCTTCAATAAGTATTTCTCTCGAATCTTTCTTGTTTGCAGTTTGTGTAACTCTGTTTTGTATACGTGATCCTTGATAAATTTTTAAGAACTGAAAACCTAATATTATTAATGCCAAAATAATGACAAATTTTCTTGTTATTTTCCTAAATTTTGATGGATTAATCGGTTTGTTGATAAATAACCAAAAACAAATATTAATTGTAGTTATTAATAATAGACCAGCTCTAGATTGGGTTGTAAATGCAATTACTAAAAATAATAAAGGAAGAATTAGTGTAGATAAAAATAATAATTTATTCTTAAATTTTAAATAAAGATAGAACAAAGAAAAATTAGCAAAAATACAAAAGTAGGAATATGCATTAGCGTTTAACATGAATCTGTCACGAAAATCAATTGCTGATGCAAAATTTGCACTTATATTACCATTGATAATCATTATAATAAAAAGAGTTAGAATTGAAAAAATATAGCCGATATGGAAAAACAAACTGAAATCTACTTTTTTTGTTAATCCAATAGCAATATATGCCGCTACAACAGCTCCAAATAATGAACTTAAAGTTGTGGTAAATTCATCAAAGCCTTTGAAATAATAAATGGTGGTAAAACTTAAAAGTAAAATCATTAAGAAAATGATAAATTCCTTATTCTTGGTGTGAATAGATTTACCATCATATAAAAATGCAATACCTGCTAAGATAGGTAGTAAACCCATTGTAGCTATTTGTTGCAGTTGAAAGAATGGACCTAGTGCATTTAAAAAAACAATTACAAAAATTATAAAAATCCCAAGTAATGTTTTTGATTGTTTGCTTTTTTTCATTTTACTTAACTACTAAGGTTAGTTCTTGCTTTACCTGATTTGTATTTTTTAACAAAAATAGGAATATCAAAAGAACAAGTATGCTATAAAGGATAAATATAAAAGGAGCGAATTATTGTTTAACAACAACAATGTAATTTAAGTAAAAGCCTTTTTGGATTTATATATTTTTAAGTTTTATTATAACTTCCTTGAAGCAAAAATAGTGCTCAAAATGATTAGAAAGATAAAAAATCGATGTTTTACTGCTATCTACGTTATTTATCTCAAAAAAGGTAAATAGTAGGAATAAAAAAAGCCCATAAAATGGGCTTTTTTTACTCAAAGTAAAATTTATTGTTCTGGATAAACAGGATGTCCATCTTCCAGTATTTTTGCATTAAGGGCAGCAATCCCTAATGGTTGTATGCCATAGTAAGTTAAATTTTTACCAGTATAATCGTTTTTAATTCTGTTTTGAATTTCGCTGTCATAACTACCTAAAATAAGCCATTCATGTATTCTGCCGTGTAAATCGAATTCCCCCGTACCATCAACATTGGACATGAAGTTCGACCCATATTCTTTCTTCCAAATAACATTTTTAAGAGTTGATTTTAAAGAATTGATATCAGCTTCATTCCAATACATATCATTCTCATAGGCAGTTACTATAAAGCTAACTATAGCACCTGCATGGTCCGTATCTTGTATTGAATTAATGTCCCAACGTTGGCTCCATGTAACTGCAGAAGAAACTTTGTTATTAGATTGTAATTGATTCCTTAGGTTAGAAGGACGCCCCACCATTGTACCGAAAGATATATTGTCAAAAACTGTTTTGTATTTTTCCTTTCCAGTAATGATGTAAAGCTCCATTCCAATTCTAGCCCAATGTGTAGTCATGTGGGTGTTGATTCTATAAAAATTATTAAGGCCTTGAGCCTCATATCTTTCCCATATGTTCTTTTCGGAAAAAGCCAAAAGATTTTCATATTGCTGTTGATAGTTTCCGGTTGCTCTTAAATTTGGGGATTGGTGCATTATTCTAGTTAAAGTTGCAACATATCTCCAGTAATAACTATCCCATAAAGCATAACCATTATTATCATTATTAGGCCAGCCTAAGTAACCATTCCCAACATTTACTGCATCATCAATTGTAAGGTTTATTAATTTTAGTGCTTCATCTAAATAACTGTTATCTCCTGATGCCTGCCACATTTTTATTAGTCCATCAACATAGTATGCTAGAAAATAATATTCTTGACCAACATTTGCAGTTTTAGCTTTTGATAAGGCATCGGCATAATCGACTTGGTTGTCATTTTCTAACCATTCTTTATCAAATTTTTCTTGCCATTCCATTACTGTCTCACTAATTTCATTTATTGCTCTGTGGGTATCTTCAACTATAATGGACTCGTCATTTGTAATTGTTACAGTAGCCTCTTCTTCAGTTACAGTACCTACTTCATCTACTTCTTCTGCTGTATAAGTGAATGTGTCGGTAAAATCTTCTGTTTCAATAATTTCTTCTTGTGGTGTATATGTTAATGTATTGTCATTATTAATAACAATAGAACCGTTTTGAGCCACAGAGGTTTCCGTGATATTTACATTACTTAAGTCGGTGAAATTATCATTGTTTAAAACATCCAAAATTATATTATTGGAACTTGAAAGATAAAATATATCATTGACTACATAATTTTGTATTTCAATACTATTGTCTTTTGATATTACATATTCCGATAATAAATCAGAATCTTTACTGCAGGATTGGAAAATAAATAGAAGACATAAAAAGACTGCCATGCGTGTAGGGTTTTGTAGGTTTCGCATCATGGGGTAAAATTGTTTAATTACTTAAGATTTAGGAATTTAAAAATATTTCTTTTTTTTAAAATAACGATGAAATAAATGGTTTATTCGATGAACTACTTTATATCAACTTTATTATTACGTATTGAAATTACGTTTTGGATTAAAAAAAAATCTTTTTTCGATAAAATACTGTTTTCTTTAACATTTTACCTCTAATTACAGAGTAACTGTTCGTTTTTAAAGTCTTGGTGTTTAATAATATTTTAACAAGCAAGGTTTAAAACCTTACTATAATTGGAGAAATATTAAATGCCTGGACTTTACACATTAATTGAAGATGATTGTAAATAACGATACATTTGTTATAATATTATTTTAGAACTACAATAGTTGTTTTATAAAATTCTTTCAAAACAAAAGGTGTTGTTATCCAAATTTATAGAATAACAACACCTTCAAAATATAATTTGCAATAAGTGACTAAATCTCTAACGTATCCATTTTCTTGGTTAAAGTTGCGCGGTATTGTGGAAAGAAACTTATTTGATTTTTATCTACCTCAGGATATTGGTTGAATTTTTCATTTGTTAGTTTGTTATATATGTCATGGTTAACAATATATTTCCAAAGTCTGAAATTTTTAAATTCTTTTGAAAACCCACTTTTAAAACGAAATAAAGAATCTTCGTTACTGCCGCCTCTACCGCCACCAAGATTTAATAATTGGTACCCTTCAGCCGTACTTATAAGGCGCATTTCGTCAATAATAAGTTTTATAGGGTTTAATTCGTAAAAATCGGCATCTAAACCTGATAGGTGGTATTGAACAATATTATCTTTTTTTATAAAAATTGCAGCACCAATTATTTTCTGACTATCATTATCTCTACATATCATTAATTGTGGATTGTAGTCTTTGCTTGCCATAATGCGTTCAAAGTATGTTTGATCGAAAAAATAACTATCAGTAGCATCTACGCGCCTCATATTTTCGTGATATAATTCGATAAAGCTTTTCAAGTCCTCTTGATGATTACCTTCCGAAACAGTGCATACCTTTCGCGCTTTATTTAGGTAGGTTTTTAAGCGTCTGTTGAAATTTGCACGTTGTATTTCAATCGGTAGGGATAAATCTAGATATACAACCATTCCTTGATCTGAAATTTCACCTAAACCTGAGAGCAACGATTCTTGATTATCTAAAAACGGATGTAATCTTGAGAAGACAGAGATAATTTTGTTATCCATTAAATAGCTATGAAGAATCTCATGAAATTTAGATTTCTCAAAAGAATTGTCATTTATATTTGATAATACACCAGCATATCCATATACTGAAGTTGCATCAATATATGATGTTCCCTTTATATTTCTTAATAAAAGAGGCAATAAGATGGTGGAGTTCCCTTCGTTATACTTTAATAAAACAGGGTTTTCATCATCATTTTTAGATAATTGGTGATAATCATACGTAAAATAAAAATCTGTATTACCAATTAATTCTAATTGTTTTACCCATTCTTCTTTTTGTTTAATTGTCTCAATCATAAGATGTAAAATTGTATTATTAAGTATAACTAAATACCTATTTTATTTATTATTCTGGTTTACTAAATTTTTCTAATTCTATTATAATTTGAATTCTATCAAATTTAATTTATAACCAATTTTTATATTTTCAATATATTTAAATTCTAAACATCGCCGCTGTTGGTTTTAGGCCAACATAAGCCATACCAGCTTGATTCATCCAATGTGGTTGAATAATTCCGTGCTGAAGTACCGCATGAACATCTCTATGTATTCTTTCAATTCTAAATTTTGTATATAAAGATGAAGTGCCCGCAACTGCGTAGATTTCAGATATTAAAAATCTAGCTGCTGTAGCTGCTTCACAAGATGCTGCCCATACATCAGCTAGTTGAACGTCCGTATAAATGTTTTCATTTACAGATTCTTCCCATAGCGTAGATACAGAGCTATGTAATTGAGCTCTATTTGCTGCTAAAGCTGAATTAGCTTTGGCTAAAACAGTTTGTACTGTTAATCTATCACGTAAATCGGGATTTTTCCCTGGTGTTACCCTATCTAAACACATTTTGGTCAACTCATCAATGGCACCTTTAAGCAAGCCTAATGACATTGCAGCACAACCAGAAGCATTTATAGCTCCTATGGGAAGTCTATTATAAGCAGTATTATTTTCTACAGTACTTTCAAAATCTACAGCATAACTTTCTTGTACAAAAGCCTCTTCGATTTCAATATCATGGCTTCCTGTGCCTCGTAAACCACCAACATTCCATGTATCTATAATTTTTACGAATTTTTTAGGAACATACATTAACTTTAATTTTGCTCCAGGTCCTAAATTGGTAGGTAAGTCTCCTCCAGTAACCAAACAACGTAAAACAAACCAATCAGCTAGTTCACAACCTGAAACTAAAGTCCAACGTCCAGAAACCATATATCCGTCAGGAACAATTTTAGCAAACCCTTCTGGTCTAGTAGAATTTGCATATATATCAGTTTTATTCTTATAAATCTCATTAATGCTTGTTTTATTTAGAAATTTACCAAAAGTACATGCTAGATGGTTGTTCCAAACAATCCAAGCTACAGAAGTTTCTGCGCTGGCTAGGGTCTCGTAAGTTTTTAATGTTTCTACTGGATTATCTTCAATACCGCCTAAGTGTTTAGGTAATGCCATTCTAAATAACTCATAATCAGTAAGCTTCTCTATTATTTCAGGTGCAAGTTTTCTGGAATTTTCGCTTAGTTCTCTGTTTGCAAGTGCGATATTGTAAATATCTTTAGCAGCTTCAGATGGTTTTATTTTAAGAGTATCTGATGATTTTGTATAGCTCATTAGTTTGAAGTTTATTTTTATTTAATGAATAGATTTCACTCGTATTATTAAAACTCAAATTTTCATTAAAAATTATAAGTTATTAAAATTTACAGTAAAGCTATGTAGTAATTTTAATACAATAGTAAAAACTAGTTCAAAAGCAATAAAAGGGGATGATTAGAATTCTAATCATCCCCTTTTATTTTTAACGAAATAGCTTCTTAACTTCTAATTAGGAATTAAAAGTTTAAAAATATTAATATTTAAGTTTATTATAACCTTCCATGAACTTTACCAGGAAGTGTTCCTTTCACGTCATAAATTATACCGTTTACATTTAAAAGGTCAGCAATATTTATAGTTTGAAATTTTTTGTGAGCTACAGCGGATATTACTACATCATAAGTATCTCGTGGCATTTCTTGCGTTGTTGTTATTCCATATTCTTTTAGGACTTCTTGAGGCTCTGCCCATGGATCATAAATCGTCGTATGTACTTTGTAATCATTTAAGCTTTTAATCATATCAACAACTTTGGTATTTCGTATATCTGGACAATCCTCTTTAAATGTGATGCCCATGATTAAAATTTTTGAATCTTTAACCATTAAATCATGTTTGAGCATTAATTTAATTATTTGTAAACTTAGATACTCACCCATACCATCATTTATTCGTCTACTAGCTAATATTAAGTCAGGATTATAGCCGTTTTCTTGAGCTTTTTGAGCTAAGTAATATGGGTCTACACCTATACAGTGTCCGCCAACTAAACCTGGTTTAAAAGGAAGAAAGTTCCATTTAGTACCGGCAGCTTTTAGGACATCATTCGTGTCGATATCTAATAAATGAAATATTTTTGCTAATTCATTCATAAATGCAATATTGATATCTCGTTGTGTGTTCTCTATAACTTTAGATGCTTCAGCTACTTTAATGGTGGGGGCTAAATGTGTGCCGGCAGTTATAACTGAGGAATATAAATCATCTACTAGTTTAGCGGTTTCTGGAGTAGACCCGGCAGTCACTTTTAGTATTTTTTCAACTGTATGTTCCTTATCACCCGGATTAATTCTTTCTGGAGAATACCCGACGTAGAAATTTTTATTAAAAGTCAATCCACTAGATTTTTCTAATTCTGGAACGCAAATTTCTTCAGTAGCGCCTGGGTATACTGTGGATTCGTAAATAACAATGTTGCCTTCTTTTAAAACTTTACCTACTGTTTCACTTGCTTTAATTAATGGAGTAAATACTGGTCTTTTAGTGTCATCAACAGGAGTTGGTACAGTAACAATATAATAATCACAATCTTTTAATTCATCAATATTCGCAGTACAAAACAATCCATAATTATCAATATTAGATGTTTTTTTGAGTACATTGTCCAAATCAAGATCTGACAGTTCTAAGGTTGTATCTTTTCCAAGGTTAATTTCTTGTACTCTCTTTATATTAATGTCATAACCTATTACTGAGTACTTTTTAGCAAATAATGCTGCCAAAGGCAAACCAACATACCCCAAACCTATAATTCCTATTTTCATATTTAAATATCTATAAAAGGTTAAATTGCCACGATTTTTAATATAATAATTTACGTGAATTTAACTATCAAAGTTGGTTATTTGGATGTTAGATACCAGTTTATAAACATTTTAACACCATCATTTAAATTTATCTTAGGGGAATAATTGTAATTTTCGGTGAGTTCTGTGGTGTCTGCCCATGTTTTAAAAACATCACCGTCTTGCATTGGCTTCATTATTAAATTTGCCTCTTTATTCAAATTTATCTCTATCGTATTTATAAAATCCATCAGTTTTACTGATTTTCCTCTGCCAATATTATATATAGAGGCATTGCTTTTAGAATTTGAATTGGGTATGAAGCCTTTTTCTATAATCAAACAGATTCCGTTAACTATATCATCAATATATGTAAAGTCCCTTGCTAATTCTCCATTGTTATAAACATTAATAGGCTTATTTGCTAAAATATTTTTAGTAAATGAAAAATAGGCCATATCGGGTCTGCCCCATGGACCATAGACAGTGAAAAACCGAAGTCCTGTGCATTGGAATTTATAAAGATGGCTATAGGTATGTGCCATTAGCTCATTACTTTTTTTGGTAGCAGCATATAGGCTAACGGGATGGTCTACCGGGTCGGTAGTTTTAAAAGGTACTTTGTCATTTAATCCATATACACTAGAACTACTAGCATATACTAGGTGTTTGATTTTATTGTTACGGCAACATTCTAAAACGTTTAAAAAACCAACTAGATTACTATCTACATAGGCTTCTGGGTTTTCTAAACTATAACGAACACCTGCCTGCGCAGCTAAATTACAAACTACATCAAAATTCTGTTGCTTGAATAAAATGGGTAAATTTTCACGGTCTTCTAGTGCCAACCTTATAAATGAAAAAGGGGCTTTTGTAGTACTATCAGTTAAAATATTAAATTGTTCGGCATCATCTCTTTCTATACCAAGTTGATTTAATCTCGCATATTTAAGATTTACATCATAATAGTCGTTGATATTGTCCAAACCGACAACGTCATGACCTTTCTCAATTAATTTTTTTGAAACGAAAAAGCCAATAAAACCAGCGGCACCGGTTACTAAAATTTTCATGATTGCCCTATTTTGTAATAATTAAAGCCAATACCTTTCATAGTGTCAGTTTCTAATAAACGTCTACCATCAAACACAAAAGCAGGTTTAAGCATTTGCTTATAAATTGTTTCCCAGTCATAGGTTTTAAATTCATCCCATTCGGTTAAAATTGCAATTGCATGCGCATCTTTCGTAACTTCAATAGGTTCTTTTGTCACCTTTAATAATCTTCTATTCTCTTCTGGTGATCTTGTATTTAGGTAGTCTAAATCGGCATAAATGCGTTCTTCTGATACCTTAGGGTCATATACTATTATTTCAGCACGTTCTTCTAACAAAGCATCGGCAACTGCAATAGCGGCAGATTCTCGGGTGTCATTCGTGTCTTTTTTAAACGCCCAACCATACATAACAATTTTTTTACCTGAAATGGTATTATAAAGATTAGTTATAATATTTTCAGCAAAGCGACTTTTTTGATAATCATTAGCTATAATTACCTGCTCCCAATAATCGGCTACTTCATTTAAACCGTATGACCGTGCAATATATACTAAGTTTAATATGTCTTTTTGAAAACAAGACCCACCAAAACCAACGGATGCATTTAAAAATTTTGATCCTATTCTACTATCAAAACCAATGGCTCTAGAAATTTCTTGAATATTGGCATCTGTTTTTTCGCAGAGAGCCGATATGGTATTGATAGACGAAACACGTTGCGCTAAAAAAGCATTAGCAACTAATTTTGATAATTCTGAAGACCAAACATTCGTCTGTAAAATACGTTCTTTTGGTAGCCAATGCTCATAAACAGCACTTAATGCGTCTTTGGCTGCTTGTCCACTAGGCGTGTCATTTCCACCAATTAATACACGGTCTGCATGAATTAAATCTTCAATGGCAGTACCTTCAGCTAAAAACTCTGGGTTTGATAAAATTTCAAACTTAACAGAGTTGCCAGTATTATCCAAAATATTTTGAATTGCCTGGGCTGTTCTTACTGGAAGTGTAGATTTTTCAACTACTATCTTATCATCTTTAGCAACTTTGGCAATGTTGCGGGCACAAAGTTCTATAAATTTTAAATCTGCAGCTTGCCCTTTACCTTTTCCATATGTTTTAGTAGGGGTGTTTACAGAAATAAATATCATTTGAGCTTCATCGATGGCTTTATCTACTTCGGTAGAGAAGAATAAATTCTTTCCTCGTGTTTCACCAACAATTTCTTTTAAACCTGGTTCATATATAGGGAGTTCATCTAAATTAACAGTATTCCATTGATCGATACGATCTTGATTAATGTCTACTACTGTTACTTGTATTTCTGGACATTGTTTTGCAATAACCGACATTGTTGGGCCACCTACGTAACCAGCACCAATACAGCAAATTTTTGTAATTTTTTTCATTTTATTTAAATAGGATTTAAAAAAGCAAAGATTAAAAAATAACGTTCGATTAGAAAATATATTTTAGATGAAGTCGTTATTTACTGGGTTTAAAAGTCTGAGAAGACGGTAAATGGTATATAGTATTTCCTTTAACCGATAATTTACACATATTAAACGAAATATAATGTTATTTCACTGTTTTGATTAAATCTATAGTTAATTTTGAGCCTTATATTTGTAATCCTAAATTGACAACTATTGAAAACCGTTTCAAACCTAACCAAAGTATGGCTTTCTTCTCCGCATATGGGAGGAACAGAGCAAAATTATGTTAATGAAGCCTTTGATACTAATTGGATTGCTCCATTAGGACCGAATGTTAATGCTTTTGAAAAGGCAATTAAAGATGAGTTAGGCAACGCTGTTCATGTTGCCGCTTTAAGTTCGGGGACTGCAGCCATACATTTAGGCCTTGAGTTATTAGGTGTAGGGAAGGGTGATGATGTCATTTGTCAAAGTTTTACATTTTCTGCTTCTGCCAATCCGATTTCTTATTTAGGTGCTGAACCAGTATTTGTAGATAGTGAAACCGATACATGGAATATATCTCCAAAACTTTTAAGAAAGGCTATAGAAAGCGGAATCAAAGAAGGTAAAAAGCCAAAGGCAATTATTGCTGTCCATTTATATGGAATGCCTTATAAAGTTGCTGAAATTAGAGCCTTAGCGGATGAATTTGAAATACCTATTTTAGAAGATAGTGCAGAAGCCCTTGGCAGCTTTTTTAACAACAATGCATGCGGAACTTTTGGCGATATTGGAGTTTTGTCTTTTAATGGAAATAAAATAATAACTACTTCCGGTGGTGGAGCCTTAGTCTCTAAAAATAAGAATTATATCGAAAGGGCTATATTTTTAGCTACACAAGCAAGAGATGATGCACCCCATTATCAACACTCTAATATAGGCTATAATTATAGGATGAGTAATGTATTGGCCGGTATAGGTCGTGGGCAAATGGAGGTTTTAAAAAACCGAGTAAATGCCCGTAGAGCCAATCATCAGTTTTATATGGAGTCTTTGGATCAATTTAAAGAAATTAAATTTCTTTCTGAGCCTGAAGGGTATTTTTCAAATAGATGGTTAAGTTGTATCTTAACACCATCTTATGAAATAAGAGAAAAACTAAGGTTAGCTCTTCTTGAAGTTAATGTTGAGTCTAGACCATTATGGAAGCCACTACACTTACAGCCGATTTTTAAAACTTCAAAGCAGTTTGTAGATGGTACCTCAGCATTATTGTTCGAGAGAGGTCTCTGTTTGCCTAGCGGTTCTAATTTGTTAAATGAAGAATTAGAACGAGTTGTAACAACTATCAAAAACGTTTTATCATGATACAAAAATATCTAAATTATAATGCGCAACGTTATGCCTCTAAATGGCTTGTGTTATGCATTGACCTACTAACGGTAGTTTTCGCTTTTATATTATCTTATTTTATTCGATTTAATTTAACCTTAAATTTTGATGTTCATAATTTTTTGGTTCAAATACCTTTGGTAGCTGTAGCAGCATTAATGGCTTTCTTAATTGTAGGGTCTTATAAGGGAGTTGTTCGGCATACAGGGGTTAGAGATGTATATAATATTTTTAACGCAGTATGTTTCTTTAGTATATTGGTCATTTTTATTGTAATGATTAATAGGCAGATGGATATTTTAAGTCAGTTTACAATACCGCTATCTATCATTATTATAAATAGTTTAATTGCTTTTATAGGTCTTGCCGCTTCTCGTTTTGTTTTTAAATCATTTTATAACAAAATGAATAGCACTATAAAAGTGACTAAGAATATCTTGATTTATGGTGCTGGAGATTCTGGAGTGTTAACACATGGTGCGATTGAAAATAACAGTAAAAGTCGTTATAAAGTTATTGGATATATTGATAGAGATGCCAAAAAAATCGGTAAGAATATTAATGGAGTACCTGTATTTGCTAGAAGAACGTTAACTGAGGCTTTTATAGTTAAGAATAATATTTCTGAAATTATTTTTTCAATACAAAATATCGATTCAGTCAAATTGAGAAAAACAGTGGAAGGCTTAGTTGATTTACCTATTGTTGTCAAAATTGTTCCACCTATTGAAGATTGGATTAACGGAGAGTTGAAAGTTTCTCAAATAAAGCAAGTTCAAATTGAAGATTTATTAGATCGAGCCCCAATTACTATTAAGAATAGTAAAATTGCAATGGAGTTGATGAATAAAACTATAATGGTAACAGGTGGAGCAGGGTCTATAGGTAGTGAAATTGTTCGACAGATTTGTAATTATGGTTATAAATCGTTGATTATTATTGATTCCGCTGAATCAGCATTATATGATTTACAACAAGAATTAAAACAAAATGGTTTTCATAATTTTATACCGATTGTCACAGATATTCGAGATAAAAATAGGATGAATGCTCTTTTTGGAGAACATAGGCCAAATATTGTTTTTCATGCTGCGGCATATAAACATGTTCCATTGATGGAATACAATTCTTATGAAGCCATAAAAATTAATATTGGAGGAACTAAAAATGTTGCAGATTTATCTGTTTTACATGGAGTAGAAAAATTTGTTTTTGTTTCTACGGATAAAGCTGTAAACCCAACTAATGTAATGGGAGCAACTAAGAGAATTGCAGAAATTTATATTAGTTGTATGCAAAAGGAAAATAAAACCAAATTTATTACTACCAGATTTGGAAATGTTTTAGGTTCTAACGGTTCAGTTATTCCACTATTTAGAAAACAAATAGAGAAAGGTGGACCTTTAACTCTGACACATAAAGATATAACGAGATATTTCATGACCATACCAGAAGCTTCACAGCTAGTTTTAGAGGCAGGGGCAATGGGAGAAGGAGGTGAGATTTTTATTTTTGATATGGGTGAATCGGTTAAGATATTTGACTTGGCTAAAAACATGATTAAATTATCTGGTTTACGTTATCCAGAAGATATTGATATTAAGATTACAGGTTTGCGACCGGGTGAAAAGCTATATGAAGAACTTTTGGCAAATGGAGAAAATACCTTGCCTACATATCATCAAAAGATAAAGATTAGCAAGGTTCGAGAGGTAGAATATGCTAAAGTAAGGTCAAAAATTGATGAATTGTGTATTACCAATATGTTTTTCAGCGGTAATACAGTAAAATTGATGAAGGAGATTGTACCTGAATATATATCGAAAAATTCTGATTTGTGTGACTTTGATAAAGATGAGTCAAAGAAAGACTCGGAACAAAAGCTTAAAATAGTAAAATCTTAAAATCAATCTAAAATTAAAATTAAATGAATCGTTTATCTGTAATTAAATCAAAAACATTTCTTTTTTTGAGTACAATATTTTTATTGCACTCGTGTGCTTCTCATAAAGATGTTGTGTATTTTCAAGGTGTTGGAGATTATGAAACAAATGTTGGTGAGAATAATCATTCTCAGACATTCAAGGTAGATGATGTTGTTTCTATAAATGTATCTACTTTGGATCCCCAAGCGAGTATGCCATTTAATTTAGTTAAAGGTATGGATGAAAGTAGTTTAAGAGCAGAACAATTAGATTACATTATAGATAAAAGTGGGAATATAGATTTTCCGGTTGTTGGTCAAGTGAAAATTGCTGGTTTAACAGCAGAAAAGACTAAAGAATTATTAAAGGAAAAATTAAGTAACTATTTGAAGGATCCAATTATAAATATTCGTTTAAAGAATTTTACTGTTACAATATTAGGAGAAGTAAAATCTCCAGGAACTTATCCTGTTATTGGTGAACAAATAACTATTCTGGAAGCTTTAGGCTTGGCAAATGATTTAACTATAAAGGGTAAAAGAGATAATGTTTTAGTAATTCGTGATTTTGATGGTACTAAGGTTTATCATCGCATTAATTTGACAAGTAAAGAAGCTCTTGACTCTCCAGTATATTATTTGACACAAAATGATGTAGTATATGTGGAACCTAATAAATCAGCGATTACTGCTTCATCATTGGATAATAGAGCTACCATTTTGGTATCTATAGCTTCTGTTTTAATCACTTCTTCCGTTTTAATTTTAACTAGAAATTAAGTAGTTATAAATTATATCAATATAATAATATATTTTCATGAGTGAAACTGTAAATACAAATCAAACCTTAAGTGAAACACTTAAGGTTTATACAAAAAAATGGAAATGGTTTGTAGTGGGTGCAATAATAGCCATTTTGTTGGCCACAATTTATTTAAGGTATGCTACTCCTCAATATGCAGGGCAAGCTAAAATTCATATTATTGAAGAAAAAAATGCCTCGTCAGAATTAGCTGCTTTTAGCGATTTAGATATTTTGGGTGTGGGTGGAACGAATAAAGTTGAAGACGAAATTGAAATATTAAACTCAAGGTCAAATTTTATTGAAGTTGTTAAAGATTTAAAATTAAATATTAGATATAATGTACTCGGTAATGTAAAAACATCTGAGGTATATAGAAAAAGACCTTTTAACATAAATTTTATTGCTAATGATTCTATTATCAATAATTCTCAATTGACATTTTATGTTGATATTCAAGATTCTAATAATTTTGGATTTAATCTTTTGGAAGATGGACCTGTTAAAATTTATTCTTATGGTAAGAATATTGAAACACCAATTGGGGATATAGTACTAACTCCAAATACTGAATTTCTTAAACAATTTTCAGGAAAGAGAATATTTATTGAAATTATGCCAATTTTTACTGTGGCAGAAGCTTACCAACTTAATACCTTGATAAGTGCTATAGGTGAAAAATCTAATATAATTAATATCGAATTAACGGATCCAATACCTCAAAAGAGTATAGATATTCTAAATGGTTTGATTAATGAATATAATGAAAATGGGATTCTTGATAAAAAAATAATAGCTGATAGGACTTCGAATTTTATTGACGATAGAATTAAAGAAATTTCAGGTGATTTGACTTCGGTGGATCAAGATGCACAAGATTTTAAAACTTCAAAAGGGGTTACTGATATTGCCAATGAATCTAATATTGCTCTAAATTTAAGTGCAGCCAATAGACAAGAACTGGAGAATGCTAAAACACAATTAAATATAGCTAACGGAATGAACCAGATTCTTTCTGATGAGAATGGATTTGATGTTATCCCTTCAAACGTTGGTCTTTCTGACCCTAGTATTGCAAATACTACAGCTAAATATAATGAACTTGCTTTAGAACGTAAGCGTTTATTGAAAAGTGCAGATGAACAAAATCCTATTATTGTTAATCTAGATGAACAATTAGCTGGTTTAAAAGGTAATATTAAGAGCAGTTTGTCCGGTATGGAGAGGAATTTAGGAATGCAAGTGAATAATTTGAGTGGACAATTATCTCGTATAAATTCAAAAATCTACTCTGCCCCCAGTAATTCAAGACAGCTTAGAGATATTGAAAGACAACAGCAGACTACGGAGTCATTATTTCTTTATCTTCTTCAAAAGCGTGAAGAGTCTCAGATTGCCATGGCTTCAAGTTCACCTAAATCCAAGGTTATAGATAGTGCTCATCTTGTGCAGCAAGAACCAGTTAAGCCTAAAAATGGGTTGGTTTATTTATCATCGCTGATATTAGGGCTATTAGTACCTTTTGGATTCATTTACGCTAAAGATTTATTGGATACTAAAATTCATAACAAACATAGTTTAGAGAAATTTACAAATGAAGTACCAGTATTAGGTGAATTACCTAGACTGTCGAAAAAGGATAGTAAGATTATTATTAATGATGATCGATCGGTTTTAGCAGAAGCTTTACGTATTATAAGGGCTAATTTAGATTTTTTAATTAAAACTAAACACGCTAACGATAGAAATAAGAACAATATAATATATGTTACCTCTAGTACACCTGGTGAAGGAAAAACGTTTGTTTCTTCTAATTTATCAATGATATTAGCAAGTACTGATAAAAAAGTTCTTTTAGTAGGTGCAGATATTAGAAATCCTAAATTATATTCTTTCTTTTCTGGAGATGCGGTCGATAAACTTAAAACTCCTTCTAGAAATAAGGATGCAGGTTTAACGGAATTTTTACTAGACGATACTATTCAAGTTAAAGATATTATTAGACCAATGTTGGTACATCATAATACTATTGATGTTATATATTCAGGTAAAATCCCGCCAAATCCTGCGGAGCTATTAATGAGTACTAAAGTGAATGATTTATTGAAGGAAGTGTCTGAAATGTATGATTATGTAATTGTAGATACAGCGCCAATGATGGTTGTAAGTGATACCCTAATGATAGCACCTTATGCAGATCATATTATTTACGTAACTAGAGCAGGGGTTACGGATGAAACTGCTGTTAAGTTTCCATTAAGTCTTCGTGATGAAGGTAAGTTGAAAGGAATATCTTTTGTAGTAAATGATGTAACTTTAGACGAATTGGGCTATGGCGGTAAATATGGTTACGGTTATAGTAAGACAAGTAAAAAATGGTGGAAATTTTAATCTACCTTATTTAAAATTATAAATAGTTTTTTCTATTACAGGTTTTATAAGCATCAGTGTTTTTTCATTGATGCTTATTTTTTTTAAATAATTTAGTTGAGAGATTTTGTGAACGTCGCTCGCCATAAAATCTATTAAATTATTTTTAAGTAACCACAGGGCTGTCTTATTTACTTCTTTTCCGTAATAATCACTTAAAGACAATATATTCAATTGAAATAATAATCCTTCATCTTTATATTGCGTATAATTTCTAAGATTTTTATGTAAATACGCATACCGTTCTGGATGCGCGAAGATTGGAAACAACCCGGAACTCTTAATTTTTTGAACTGCACTATCAAAATTAATAGAAGCCTGTAAATACGACATCTCAATTAGAAGGTAGCTTTTGGTTAAAGGCATTATATTTTTCTCGTCAACTAGTTTTTCAAAGCCAGAATCAATCATATGTTCTGCTGCTATATCAACATTTACGTGCTCTAAATTATTCATATTTAGAGCATTCTTAAGTATTGATAGGGAGCTATTGATAGTTAATGGTGTATTGGGATAATAATTCTCCATAATATGAGGGGTACAGATAAAATCTGTCACTCCAAATTCACTAAAACCTTTAATCAGTTCAATGGAATCTTCAACAGTCTTTGCACCATCATCTATACCTGGTAATAAATGGTTATGAACATCTATAAAACCTTCTAAATGATCTATTAAAAAATGTTTCTTGGAGAAAAAATTAAACATAAGTAAGAATTAGATTTTTGTTATTTACAAGCACAAAAAAAAGTGCCGGAAATTGCATAGAAATTAGCGTTTATAGGATAGCTCTGTACGAAATTAACTATTCGTCTTTGATTATATAGAGATATAACTAAATTTTCTTATCATAATTGTTTGGTGTTTTTCAACGAATCTATTTGCAACACCATAAAACTTTTGTCCTTATGGCTTAATGCCTTAGATGATTGTGAATTATGCTTATTTATAAAATTTAAGCTATTATGATAGATATACACCTATTTTTACGGTAAAATAAATAGTCATGCTTCATTTAAAACTTGCCACAGACCCAAGATGGGTGAATATCGTTGAAAAGAACATAGAAGAGATACTAACTGATCATGCATGGTGTGAACAAAAGGCAGCTACTAATGCTATTACTATTATTACTCTAAATTCTGAATACCCGGATTTAGTGACAGATTTGCTTCTTCTAGCTCAAGAAGAATTGGTTCACTTTCAAATGGTTCATGAAATTATTAAAGAGCGTGGGTTTACACTAGGTAGAGAGCGAAAGGACAGTTATGTAAACGAACTTTATAAGTTTATGAACAAAGGTGGTAATAGGTTACAATCTATGGTAGATAGACTTTTATTTTCTGCTATGATAGAAGCAAGAAGTTGCGAACGCTTTAAATTACTTTCAGAGGAAATTCAAGATCCAGAATTATCTAAGTTTTATAAGGATTTAATGATTAGCGAAGCAGGTCATTACACCACATTTATTGGTTTTGCCCGTAAATATGGTCAAGATGTTGATGTAGATAAACGCTGGAAAGAATTAGTAGAATTTGAATCAGAAGTAATTAAGAACTACGGAAAAGATGAAACCATACACGGCTGATATTTTGTTGCTTAGTTTTATTTGCCGATACAAAAATTTGCAAAAATATTCCCTAGCAACTCATCATTGGTTACTTGTCCTGTGATTTCTCCTAAATGGTAAAGCGCTTCCTTAACATCAATAGCCATTAAGTCACTAGAAATATTTTCTTTCATACCAAATTGCACTTTTTCTATTTCTTCAAGTGATTTAAGTAAAGAATCATAATGTCTAGTATTTGTGACAATAGTTTCGTTGTTACGAAGTGCGCCTGTATTTACAAATTCTAAAAGGCTATTTTGTAATTCTTCTACTCCTTCCCCTGTTTTTGCAGAAAGGTATTTAACGCTATCTAAGTGCTTTCCTATCTTATCTTTATCTAATTCTGAAAGCGTATCTGATTTATTTACCAAAAGAACTAAAGGTTTCTGAGGATTTTGATTCTTTATTTTTTCGAAATCTATTACAATGTTCTTAAGTTTCTGATCATCGTTTAGAAGCTTTGAGCCATCAACTAGCAGAAGGACTACTTGAGCCTGTTCAATTTTCTCAAAAGTTCGTTTTATGCCCATTCCTTCAACGACATCCTTTGTTTCACGAATACCGGCTGTGTCTATAAACCTGAAACCAATTCCGCCAATAGAAATCTCATCTTCAATAGTGTCACGGGTTGTGCCTGCAATATCTGAAACCAATGCACGCTCCTCATTTAAAAACGCATTTAGTAGCGTTGATTTTCCAACGTTGGGTTCGCCTACAATAGCTACAGGTATTCCATTTTTAATTACATTACCAACGGCAAACGAGTCAATTAAGCTCTGTAATACTTTTTGAATTCGTGTTAAGAGTTCTTTGAATTGGGTGCGATCGGCAAATTCTACATCTTCTTCAGAAAAATCGAGTTCCAGTTCAATTAAAGAAGCAAAGTTTAATAGTTCGGTACGTAATTGTTTTATTTCATTACTAAACCCCCCACGCATTTGTTGTACTGCAATTTGGTGGCTAGCGGCATTATCACTAGAGATTAAATCGGCTACAGCTTCGGCTTGACTAAGATCCATTTTTCCATTTAGAAATGCTCTTAATGTAAATTCTCCTGCATCGGCTGTTCTACATCCATTCCTTAAAAATAATTGAATGATTTGTTGTTGAATATATGGAGAGCCGTGGCAAGATATTTCAATCACGTTTTCTCCAGTATACGAATGCGGATCTTTAAAAATTGATATTAATGCTTGATCTAGTACATTTTTTCCATCCTTAATATATCCTAAATGAATAGTATGGCTTTTTTGATTTTTAAGAACTTTACCAGAGACTGACTCAAAATGGTTAGAAGCTATGGAAATAGCCTCTGGTCCAGAGAGTCTAATAATTGCAATGGCTCCAGCGCCTGCTGGAGTTGCTAAAGCTATTATGGTATCTGTTTGATTCATCGTGCAAAAATAATCAATTATTAACTGTTGTAGTTTTCTTAATTTAAATGCATTTTGTTTTCAGTATACAATTATATAGTAATTTCGCATGTTATAAAATGTAATCAAAAAATGAAAAAAATAGTTTTGTTGGTAGTGTTTATGTTTGTTTGTTCATTTGGTAGTGCTCAAAGTGATACTCAAGAAACTTCAAGTGAGGTTACCATTGAGCAAGAAAAGGAAATGGAGCAGGTAAGGAAACAGGTTGAAAAAGCTGAAGCTGAAGCTAAAAAAGAAAAGAAGGTAGCTGCCGAGAAAAAGAAAGAAGAAAAGCTGAAGAAACAAATCAACTCAAAAGAAAAATCTATTTCTAAGGAGGAAAAACAAATTGATAAGCTAAAAAATCAGCTTGAAAAAGGGAAATTAAAAGGAACCCTTTCTCCAGTAGATATACAGAAGATTGAGGATAAAGTTGCTAAAAGTCAAATGAAGGTTATGAAAGAGCAGGAGAAGTTAAAGAAATTGAACAGAAAATTATAACTGCTTTAATGTGTAACATTTAAAGGATTTCTGCGTCATATTTATAGTATTCATCTAAAATCAATCAAAAATGGAACTAGTAAATAAAAACGCAGTAGTAATTCGTGAAGATCGAAATCTTTTGGTCATTACACATTTATCTCAATATTTAGACTTTATTACAGGATTTGGCGGACTGGTTGTACCGTTGGTAATTTGGTTAACAACTAAAGATTCGGTTATAGGTATGGAAGAACATGGTAAATCTGTCATTAACTTTCAGCTTACTTTAATCTTGTACCTATTAATAGGTATACCTGGTATTTTGTTATTCGGACTCGGTATTTTATTATTAATATTTGCAGGTGTGTTATCCATAGTAATGCCCGCAGTAAATGCCATAAAAGCTAGCAATGGAGAATCGCCAAGTTATTTTGGAACTATACGTTTTATCTCATAGAAAAATATAGTAATAAAAAAAGGGTCAGTTATTTAACTGACCCTTTTTAGTTTTATCTAGTTTTTATTAACTGTTAAGCATAACAGGCATTACCAACATAGTAACATATTCGCCTTCATCTAAACCATCTGTAGGAGTAAGGATACCTGCGCGGTTTGGTAAGCTCATTTCTAATGAAACTTCATTAGAACCCAAATTGTTTAACATTTCTGTCAAGAATCTTGAGTTGAAACCTATTTGCATATCATCACCTTGGTATGAACAAGTTAAACGTTCTTCTGCTTTGTTTGAGTAATCTATATCTTCTGCAGAAATGTTCAATTCAGCACCCGCTATTTTTAAACGTATTTGATGTGTTGTCTTGTTAGAGAAAATAGAAACCCTTCTAACTGAACTTAAAAACTGATTTCTAGCTATTGTAAGCTTATTAGGATTCTCTTTTGGTATTACTGCTTCATAATTAGGATACTTGCCATCAATTAGTCTACAAATTAATTCAGTTTCTTCAAAGCTGAATTTAGCATTGCTCTCGTTGTATTCTATAAGTACATCAGACTCACTACCTGCCAATATCCCTTTTAATAATGTCAAAGGTTTTTTGGGCATAATGAATTCCGCTACTTGAGAAGCCCTAACATCTGTACGTTGGTATTTTACCAATTTATGTGCATCTGTAGCAACAAACGTTAAGTTCTCTGGAGAAAATTGAAAAAAGACTCCGCTCATTACGGGTCTCAAATCATCGTTACCAGCAGCAAAAATTGTTTTGTTGATAGCAGTGGCTAAAATATCTCCAAGTAAGGTTGTGGAACTTGGGCTAGATAATTCAACCGCTTTTGGAAATTCTGCACCATCTGCATACGCAAGCGCATATTTACCATGGTTAGAACTAATCTCTACTGTATTGTTATCCTCCACAACAAATGTAAGTGGTTGCTCAGGAAAAGTTTTCAAAGTTTCTAAAAGCAATCTTGCCGGTACGGCTATGGTACCTTCGTTGTCAGAATCAACTTTAATAACCGAACTCATGGTTGTTTCCAAGTCAGAGGCGGATACTGTTAGTTTATCCTTTTGCAAATCGAATAGGAAATTATCTAAAATTGGTAACGTATTACTGTTATTGATAACACCTCCTAAAATTTGAAGTTGTTTTAGCAAATAGGTACTTGAAACTATAAATTTCATTCTTTTAATTTTATTGATATTATTCTTGAATTAATCAAGAACAATAGGTTTAAACTCCTAATCGTTGGCAGTTTTAGTTACCAACAAAGATATTTTAATTGGTCTTTTTAAGGAAACAAACTTATTAACAGTTTCTATGTGCTAAAGGTGATGTGTAATACTAGGTTTTACTAGTTAAACCCCATCAATATTAGTTCTTAAAAATAGTTATTAACTTTTGTTTTCTTTTGCCAAACTATAGATTCAATTTATAAACTGAATAATATACTTTTTTAATTTATTCAAAATCGACCATAATGGTGTCTCTATAATCTAATCCTAATAGGGTAGATGCACCACCTACGGTAGTCAGATTACTTTTATAAATAGCCAGCTCAATATAGTCAGAAGAATTGAATATGGCTAAAAGATCACCTGCACTTTTACGTTGGTTCTTTTCTAAACTATAATCTATAAATTCGTTATATGCTTTATGAATGGTCGTAATCTTGTGATTGCGAACTAATAGTGTATAATTTCGGTCTTTACGGTAAGCATCAAACAGGTTTTTACGAATATTAGTAATGACATTACCATAGTTATCAATATAGATAACACTACCAATAATCTTTTTACCATCTTCTGCAATTCTAGGTGCAAATTCTCTCAAATCATTCAATGCTGTGAATGGCTTACCAACAATTTCTAAGGTGCCGCCACGCGCAATATGACATGCAACTTGAATGAACACATTTAAGACAGGAAAAGAATTGGCGATGGAGTCTGGTAAGTTAATTTCCACTACTTTATCAGGAGTCATTTCTGAGGTGATAAGCCCAATGACACCAGTGTTTGCACTAATAAAATAATGGCCGTTAACTAGAGCTACTACATGCTTATTGTCGGGCGTTTCTTCAGAATCTACGCCTACAATATGTATAGTTCCTTTTGGGAAGCTTTTATAAGAATTAGAAAGAATATATGCGCACTCTTGAATGTTGAAGGGCATGATGTCATGCGAAATATCAACAATCTTAGCATCGGGCAATTCACTATATATGGAACCTTTTAATACGGCAACAAAGTGATCTTTTAATCCGAAATCTGTTGTTAGGGTGATGATTGCCATACAGCAATGTTGATATGTTTTTGGTTAGTCAAACTTAAAATTTGCTTAAATTTGATATACAAAATTAAACAAAAAAACAGCGATTAGAAATTAATCTTCGCTAACTATAAATCATTATAAAACTGACTGTTTGAACGAGATAATTCTAGAACTTACCGAAATTAGCCCGAGAGAGTTTTTTGGGCAGCAAAATGAACATATTGATTTATTGAAAAAGTATTTTCCAAAACTAAAAATTGTTGCCCGTGGCAGTAAAATCAAAGTTTTTGGAGATGAAGAGCTTTTGGAAGAGTTTGAAAAACGATTCGATATGCTTACCCAACA
>TARA_R110002033_G_scaffold16079_3_pt1 | contig 81166 bp, 72 predicted proteins | sample TARA_R110002033 | Tara Oceans TARA_R110002033 (sample SAMEA4397051) | marine metagenome | biome: Polar Biome; feature: [SRF] surface water layer (ENVO:00010504); material: water (ENVO:00002006), including particulate matter (ENVO:01000060) such as... | depth 5 m | reverse complement strand
GGTCAGGGCATGCCATATTTCACGCGGGCTGATTTCACCAAACCGCAAATGCGGCGATAGTTCCGATGTTACCTGCCGGTCGGGCCGGTCGCGCAAATCGGCATAGTCGACAAGGCGGTCATTGATAAAATAATGCAACTGGTCGCGTGCGGCCTGTTCCCCTGGTGTAAAGCGGTCGGCCAGCCCTGTGGCCCAGTCAAAAGGTTTGGGCGACAGATCAAGGTCAGGGAGAGAGACCGCGTTTTCCGGAACAAGACCCGACAGGGGAATGGCTTTTGGCGCGGGTTTGGGGGGCAAGGGTGGCGGCATTTTCAGGCAGGCCCGCCAGAACGGTGAAAACACCTTGAACGATGTTCCGGCCCCGGTTTTGATCTCCCATGGTTCGAACAGCAAATGGCTGTTAAAGCTTTCGCATCGCAGGTCCAAAACATCGCGGCACTGGTTTTTTATGGCGGTGTCACGGTGTAGCGATTGCGGATCGTAACTGCGATTCCAGAAGATGGCGGCAATGTTATGATCATTGCACAGGCGTGAAATCACCTGTTGGGCATTATCCCGAAACAAATGCAGGGATTGGCCGGGCGACTGTTTTTCCACGGCAGCCCCTGTTTGTGCGATGGATGTTTCAAGCGCGCCCAGGCTTTTCTCCAGCCACCAGCGCGTGGCACCCCCCAACTGGTTTTCCATCACGTCATCAAGAATATAAATGGGCAGAACCGCGCCATTATTGCTGTTGGCCCATGTCACGGCCGCGTTAAGGGCGGGGTTGTCGCTTAAGCGCAGATCGTTGCGAAACCACATAACAGCAATAGGGGGCTGGGGCATCCGGGCCTCTAATTGTTTTGATTTTAAAGGCAGACAGAGCGCATCATTTTATAAATGCCAGGGGAAGCATATGGCGCGCTCTGTCTTTGGCTTGGGGTCTTCAATTGTTACGGCGTAGAATGGTGGTCAGATCACTAAAACTCTGGCCCAGCTGTTTTTGTTCCCAACCGGCAAAGCCCAAAACAAGACCCTGACGGGCAGGGGCATTGTCGCAGGGGCCTTTATCGTGAAAATAGGACGATAAAAACCGGCAATCGACCTGTTTTTCAAACAATGCCTGTTGATAAAGGTGGTCGGGCTGCCCGTTTATCAGGTGCGCGCAAATATGCAATCCGCCATCGGTGGGGACGACATCAAGCAAATCGGCGGCATGATCGTTAATCAGCGATAAAAGATGTGTGCGCCTTTCACCATAAAGCAGGCGCATCCGCCGAACATGGCTGCCAAAATGACCATCGGTGAAAAAGGCCGCCAGGGCCGCCTGTGCCGTGGGGGCCGGAACCCCGTCGGCAAAACCGCGTAATCCGCGAAAAACCGGCACCAGATCGGGCGGCAATACCAGATAGCCCAGCCGGATGCCCGGAAACAGAACCCGTGAAAACGTGCCGACATAAATCACCCGGTTATCGCGATCCAGACCTTGCAACGATGACAAGGGCGGCCCGTCATAGCGATATTCGCTGTCATAATCATCTTCGATGATCCAGCCATCAACATCGCGCGCCCATTGTAACAGAGATAACCGGCGCGCCAGCGACAATGTGGTGCCCATGGGGAAGTTACGTGACGGCGTGGTCACAACCATGCGGGCCGGGGGTAATGTTTCGCTACCAAGGGCGCTAACCTGCAAGCCTTCCCTATCGACGGGAATGGGCTGGATCACCGCGCCATTTGCTGCCAGAACCCCGCGTATGCCTTCATATCCGGGGTCTTCAGCGGCGACAACATCGCCCGGGTCAATCAGGGCGCGGCCAATTAAATCCAGCGCTTGCTGCGCGCCCGATACAATCATGATGCGGTCGGCATCACAATTCACCCCGCGCGACTGGCGCAACCATGCGGTAATTTCACGGCGCAAACCGGGCAGGCCCATGCTGTCGGTTGGGGTGGTCAGGTCTTGTTTGGGTACGCGCCACGCCCGGCGTAATAACCGCGCCCATATATCAAACGGGAACGCCGATAAATCGGGGGTGCTGGGGTTAAAGGGACGGAATGTGGGAAAATGCGGGTGATGGCGGGTATAGGCCAGGCTGCGCAGTGCACTTTTGCTAATCTGAAGCGGGCGCGAAGGGATGTTGGCCGTTGATGCGGGGTTAGGTTCATTGGCGGGTAAGACTGGTAGCGCTGCGGTGTGGGGGGCAATGGCGTTATTGGTCTCACGGGGGTTAAACAAATGGTCGGGCAGGCTGGTGGCAACAAAGCTGCCCGCGCCCACGCGCCCCTCCAGATAACCTTCCGACATCAGCAAATCGAATGCATTCACCAAGGTATTGCGCGACAGGCGCAATTGTTGCGCCAAATCGCGGGTGGCAGGCAGTTTTTCGCCCGGTTTTAATCGCCCATCAAGAATGGCATTGCGAATGCCCAGATACAGTCGTCGATAGGCCGGTTGGCGGGCTTCATCGGGCTGGCTGGCGAAAATCCAGGAAAAAAGGGTGCTCATGATGGTGATCTGCTGTTTTAAATTGGTTCTATCAATTTTCTTATATCGGTTCTTTTGAAAAGTCCAATTTTGACGATGATGCGGGCAAAGCAATTTTTACCGGTGCCGACCTCGACCCCGACCCCGTGCCCGCCAAGGAGAGACCAATGAGCGAGACCGATTATGATATTCAGCCCCATACCAAAGTGGTTCGGGGTGCCAAGCGTGCCAGCTATGATCGCGAAACGGTCCATCGCATTATTGATGAAGCGATCATTTGCCATGTCAGCACGGTGCTGGATGGTCGCCCGGTGATGATCCCCACCGCGCACTGGCGCGCGGGCGAACAGTTTTATATTCACGGGTCGTCAAAAAACCGCATATTGAACGCGCTTGCCAATGGGGCAGAGGCGTGCATTTGCATTGCCCATCTTGATGGCTTGGTAATGGCCCGTGCCGCCATGCATCATACGGCCAATTATCGTTCGGTGGTGATGTATGGCAAAGCGCGTGTCATCGAGGATCCGGCGTTGAAAATGGAACAAGCCGCCCTGTTTATTGAAAAACTGGCAAAAGGCCGTTGGGAGAAAATCCGCCATCCCAATTCGCAGGAATTAAAGGCAACCATGTTCCTTGAGTTCGATATGGAGGAAGTGTCGGCCAAAATGCGCGCGGGCGACCCGGCTGATGATACCGAAGATTACAGCGTGCCGGTTTGGGCGGGTGTTCTTCCCTGCCGTACCGTGTGGGGCGACCCGATTGACGATAGCCTGCTCGATCGCAGCCTTTTGGGCAATGCCACCCCAGCTTAGGCTCGGCTGGCTTGGTGCAGGGCTGTCTCTCAACCAGTCGGTCCTGCACCGCTTGTTCATAAAAAATGCGGGCCACACGGGTCCGCATTTTTTGTATCCGAAGTGTCGGCTTGCGGCCTGTTGTGGCCTGAAATATTGGGTGTTATTTCGCCATCGCCACGGCAATTTGCGCACCCAGGCGGGCATTGTTGCGCACCAGCGCAATATTGGCTTCCAGACTTTTGCCTTTGGTATGCTGCGTTACGCGTTGTAGCAAAAACGGGGTTACATCACGCCCGTGAATGTTCAAACCCTTGGCTTCGACCAGGGCCGAGTCAATCGCATGTTCAATGGCTTCAAGGGCCAGGGCCTTGTCGGCTGGTGGCGGGTTGCCAATGACAACGCCGCCTTTAAGGCCAAAGTCCCATTTGGCGGCCAGAAATGCGGCAATTTCTTCGGCGCTATCAAGGCGCAGGGGGGCTTTTTGCCCGCTTTTAACCGTGTAAAAAGCCGGGAATTCGTCGGTGCCATAGGCAATAACGGGCACGCCCAGCGTTTCAAGATGTTCCAGCGTCATGGGAATATCCAAAATTGCCTTGGCCCCGGCGCACACAACGGCAACGCTGGTTTTGCCCAGTTCGGTCAAATCGGCTGAAATATCAAAGCTGGTAGCAAGTTCGCGATGAACGCCGCCAATACCGCCGGTGGCAAAAACCTTGATCCCGGCTTTTTCCGCTAAAATCATGGTGGCGGAAACCGTGGTTGCCCCGTCGCATTTTTTGGCAATGGCATAGGGAATATCGCGGCGCGACAATTTTAAAATGTCGCTGCCTTTGGCAAAATATTCCAGCTCCGCCGGGGACAGCCCGATTTTGCAACGACCACCAATAACGGCGATGGTGGCGGGAACGGCCCCGTTATCGCGCACATCCTGTTCAACAGCCTGTGCGGTTTCCAGGTTTTGCGGATAGGGCATGCCATGCGAAATGATGGTCGATTCCAGGGCAACAACCGGTGTGCCACTGGCAAAGGCTTCGGCGACTTCCGGGGCAAGGTCGATAAATTCGGACATTCATCTGCTCATCATTGGGTTAAAGTTTTAAAGGTCAGGATTAAACACAATAGGCCTATTTATCCAGCCAAAACCGGGCGACCTTGCCCCTTTGTTTTGCAAGGTAGCCCTGAGCGCGGCGGGCACAGCGTTGCCTGCCAGAATTGTTCAATTTAGTTCCGTACCCAAAACGTCCAGAAAGTGATGAATGGGCGGGGCGAAAACGGGGGGCGCTCAAAGGTGGTATAAAGGACAAAATCGTCACATGCGTAATTCATTCCACCAGCGCGCCCGATTTAATATTTTGTTGACGGCAACGTCAAATCTCGGCAAATTGTACCTTACAAGGTACAGTGGTGGCGACATGAAAAAGATTTACGCCCATATCGGTTCGTCTTTTGACGATTTTCTGGATGAAGAAGGCATTTGCGATGACGTTGAAGCCGTCGCAGTAAAGCGCGTTATTGCATGGCAGATTTCGCAGGCGATGCAGGAATTGAACCTGACCAAAAGCATGATGGCAGAACGTATGCAAACAAGCCGGACTCAGCTTGATCGGCTTTTGGACCCCAAAAACGACAAAATACAGCTTGATACCATTCTTCGCGGGGCGAAAGCTGTGGGGCGAAAATTACGGTTTGAACTGGTTTAACTAAAAATGGCCGCCTTGCGAACAAGGCGGCCATCGTTTCTTTGCCAACAGATTGAAAAGAACCTTAGTTCTTTTCTTTGTCGACCAGCTGGTTGGCGGCGATCCATGGCATCATGGCGCGCAGTTTGGTGCCAACTTCTTCGATTTCGTGTTCGGCGTTCAAACGGCGGGTTGCCTTGAACATCGGCTGGCCGCAATGCATTTCCTGAACGAAGTCACGCACGAATTTGCCTTCCTGGATGTCTTTGAGAACATCTTTCATGCGTTCTTTAACCGAAGCATCGATCACGCGCGGACCGGTAACATAGTCACCATATTCAGCGGTGTTCGAGATCGAGTAACGCATGTTGGCCATGCCGCCTTCATACATCAGATCAACAATCAGCTTCACTTCGTGCAGGCATTCGAAATAGGCCATTTCCGGCGCATAGCCAGCTTCGGTCAGGGTTTCAAAGCCGTATTTGATCAGCTGGGTCAGACCGCCACACAAAACAGCCTGTTCGCCGAACAGGTCGGTTTCGCATTCTTCGCGGAAGGTGGTTTCGATCACGCCGGAACGACCGCCACCAATGGCAGAGGCATAGGACAGCGCCAGTTCAAGGGCATTGCCTGATGCGTTCTGTTCAACCGCAACCAGGCAAGGAACCCCGCCGCCACGGGCATATTCGGAACGCACCGTGTGGCCCGGGCCTTTTGGTGCCACCATCATCACGTCCAGATCGGCGCGCGGCTCGATCAGGCCGAAATGAACGTTCAGGCCGTGTGCAAACATCAGCGCGGCACCTTCTTTAAGGTTATCACGCAGTTCCTTGGCATAAATGGCAGCCTGGTTTTCGTCCGGTGTGAGGATCATGACGACATCGGCCCATGCGGCGGCTTCGGCCGGGGTCATGGTTTTCAGGCCTGCTTTTTCGGCTTTCTTGCGGGTTGCTGAACCTTCACGCAGGCCAACAGCAACTTCTGCAACGCCGGAATCATGCAGGTTAAGGGCATGGGCATGGCCCTGCGATCCGTAACCGATGATGGCAACTTTTTTGGTCTTGATCAGATTAACATCTGCATCGCGGTCGTAATAAACACGCATCTTTCGATACCTCTGGACGTTGGGCCACGCTTTTTTGTTATCTTGCGGGGCCACTGGATTAAAAGGATCAAATGGATTTACCCCCCGACCCGTGCCGGGAGGGGCAAATTCACATCATCAGGGTGCCGCGCGAAATGGCGGCGACACCGGTACGGGAAATTTCCGAAAGGCCAAGCGGTACCATCAATTTATTGAAGGCATCAATCTTTTCAGGGCTACCGATGATTTCGAAAATAAAGGAAGTGTTGGTTGCATCGACCGCGCGCGCCTTGAAAATATCGGCAATGCGCAGGGATTCAACACGTTTTTCACCGGTCGCAATGACCTTGACCAATGCCAGCTCGCGTTCAACACTGGGCCCGGCCAGGGTCAAATCGCTGACCTTGTGGATCGGAACCAGACGCCCGAGCTGGGCCTTGATTTGTTCGATCACCATGGGCGTGCCCGAGGTGACAACGGTAATGCGCGACAGGCGCGAACCGGCGTCAACTTCGGCCACGGTCAGGCTTTCGATGTTATAGCCACGGCCCGAAAACAGGCCGATAACACGGGCCAGAACGCCCGCTTCGTTGTCCACCAGAACAGAAATGGTGTGTTTTGAAATTTCAGTTTCTTTCACGGTCTTGCTCCGCTGCGGTCGGGGCGGGCGATGAACCATCGCAACCAGCCCTACCTGTCATAATGAAAATATCGGTGTTCCGGGTGTGCTTTTTACAAAGCAGGCCGGTCAGACCAGTACCATCCCTTCATCGGAATCAATGGCCTGGTCGCCACTTGTTTCATGGCCGAGCAACATTTCATTGTGCGGCTTGCCAGACGGGATCATCGGGAAACAGTTTTCCTTGTCATCGACCGCGATATCGACAATTACCGGGCCGTCAATATCGAGCATTTTCTGCAAGGTGGCGTCCAGATCGGCCGGGTCCTTGCAGGTCAGGCCGGTAAAGCCAAAGGCATCGGCAAGTTTGACAAAGTCGGGCAGGGTTTCGCTATAGCTTTCGGAATAGCGCGACCCGTGCAGCAATTGCTGCCACTGGCGGACCATGCCCATATAACGGTTATTCAAAATGATGGTTTTTACCGGCAGGCGATACTGGGTCAGCGTCGCGCATTCCTGAATGTTCATCATGATCGATGCATCGCCGCTAAAGCAGATCACGGTCGCATCGGGATGGGCAACCTGCACGCCCATGGCCGCAGGCAGGCCATAGCCCATGGTGCCAAGGCCCCCTGATGTCATCCATTCATTGGGATGTTCAAAGCCGAAATGCTGGGCCGCCCACATCTGATGCTGGCCAACATCGGTGGTGATAAAGGTTTTGCGATTGCGTGTCAGCGCATGCATCCGGCGGATAACGTGCTGGGGTTTGATCACATCGGCTGGCTGAATATAGGACAGGCAGCGTTTTTCGCGCCAGCCTTCAATTTCGCTCCACCACGAATCAAGGGCCGCCTGATTAACGCTGTGTTGTTTGGCTTTCCAGATTTTCATCATGTCTTCAATGACATGGCCGACATCGCCGACAATACCCACATCAACAGCAACGTTTTTGTTGATCGAGCTGGGATCAATATCGATCTGGATTTTGGTCGAGCCGGGCGAGAAGAAATCGATATTGCCGGTCACACGGTCATCAAAGCGCGCACCAATCGCAACCATGACATCGCAATCATGCATCGCAAGGTTGGCTTCATAGGTGCCGTGCATGCCCAGCATACCGAGATATTGTTTGTCCGATGCCGGATAGGCACCCAGCCCCATCAGGGTCAGGGTAATCGGCGCGCCGGTCAGCCGGGTAAATTCGGTCAGCAGTTTGCAGGCCTGTGCGCCGGAATTGATAACACCGCCGCCGCAATACAGAACCGGCTTTTTCGCCGCCGCCAGAATTTCAACCGCTTTCTCAATCTCGGAGCGATCGCCCTTCACGGACGGATTATAGGTGCGATGCTGAACCTGCGAGGGGGCGATATACGGCGCAGGTGCGACCAGAATATCCTTGGGCAGGTCGATCACAACCGGGCCGGGGCGACCATGGGTGGCCACGTGAAAGGCCTCGTGCATGGTGCGGGCCAGCTTGCTGCTTTCCTTGACCAGATAGTTATGCTTGGTGCAAGGCCGCGTGATGCCGGTGGTATCGGCTTCCTGAAAGGCATCGTTGCCAATCAGGTGGGTGGGCACCTGGCCGGTCAGGCAGATGATCGGGATCGAGTCCAGTAACGCGTCGGTCAGGCCGGTAACGGCGTTGGTCGCGCCCGGGCCGCTGGTGACCAGGACACAGCCAACCTTGCCGGTGGAGCGCGCATAGCCTTCGGCAGCGTGGACAGCAGCCTGTTCATGGCGCACCAGAATGTGACGAATGTGATTCTGTTTGAATATTTCGTCATATAGCGGAAGGACGGCGCCGCCGGGATAGCCGAATACGACCTCCACACCCTGGTCTGTCAGGGCCTGCAACACTACTTCCGAACCATTCATAATACGTTCTGCCATGATTTTCCGAGCCTCTTGCTTAGCGACAACAACGTGTCGCGTGATAACCGCGTGATTGAAACATGATCGATCTACCCTGTGATTGGGGTTGAAAAAGCCGCCGAAACGGCGGTTTTCCGCCATTTCACTGGCGAAAAGGCCAACCTATCGCCTCACTTTGGCGCGGTCAACAGAAATTGGTGAACAAGATTACGCAATTTACCTGCCAGACTTTCCGAATATTGCGTGTCGATGGTTTCGCGGTCGGTCATTTGATGGCGAAACCACGTCAATTGCCGCTTGGCATAACGGCGTGTTTCACGCTGTGCCAGGGTCTGTGCCTCGGCCAGCGAGAGCGTACCTGCCAGGTATGATGCAAGCTCGCGAACCCCAACCGCCTTCATTACCGGGGATTCGGGCGGCAGGTTTTGTTCAAGCAGAAATTTAACCTCGTCAATCGCGCCCTGTTCGATCATCAGCTCAAAGCGACGGTTGCAGCGGTCATATAAAATGTCGCGTGGGGGCATGTAGCAGAATTTCAGGAAAGCCATGCCGTTTGGTGGAGGCAGCATTGCAGCGCCGTGCCAGTGCGCCAAACCGTGCCCGGTCGCCCGTAAAACCTCGGCGGCGCGAATCAGGCGCTGTGTATTGGCAGAATCCAGTGTGGCGGCTGTCGCGGGGTCGCTTTTTTGCAAGCGGGCAAAAAAGGCATCATGGCCCAGATCGGTCAGTTCAGCGGTTATGGTGTCGCGCACCGATTTATCAATTTCGGGGATCGGGGCAATGCCGTTGGTCAGGGCATTTAAATACATACCGGTGCCACCGGTGACGATGGGCAGGTGCCCGCTGGCATGGCAGGCGGCAATTTCGGCCAATGCCATGTCGCGCCATTTGCCCGCAGAGCACGCCTCGCGCCCCGATAGCACGCCATACAGGCGGTGAGGCGCGCGTGATAGCTCGGTATCATCCGGGCGGGCACTCAGCACGCGAAGCTCGCGATAAACCTGCATGCTGTCGGCATTGATGATAACACCGTCAAAGTCCCGCGCCAGATCCAGCGCCAGTGCCGATTTGCCACTGGCCGTGGGCCCGGCAACAATGACAACCGGCAAAAAGGGTGTTGCTGTTTCTGGGGGCACCGCCGGGCATATGCGGGCGTCAGACGGGATGGGGTTTTTGCGGGTGGTCTCGCTCATCAATGCAGTTCCGTTGTTACCGGTTATTTTCACGGACCGGCGGATTGCGGTTAAACGGAGGGGATATAACAGGTGCAGGGCACCCTTATCCATAAACTGTTTGCATTGATATTGTAAGATATGTGGCGGTTTCGCAAATGCAGGAAACCCGTTTCAAGGTTTGGGCGACCATCGGGGGGGGGCCAGCCGGGCCGTCAGGCGGTTGTTCGGGACCATATTGTTCAAGACCGTGCAGGCCCGACAATATCACCGGTGGGGCAACTGGTTTATCCTTCGGAATTCGGGTTGCACGGGGCATTTTCCGGGGCATCCCAGGGGTTGCACAGGGTAACGCCGGTGGGTTTGAATTCATCGATATTGCGGGTGACCACGGTCAGGCCATGCACAAGGGCGGTTGCGGCGAGCAGCGTTGCGCCTTCGGAATGCGAGCCACGGCTGTGAAACTGCGCGCATTTACGGGCAACCTTTTCATTGATTGGCAACACGCGCCCGTCAAATGCCGGGATCACGTGGTCATCAAGCCATTTACGCATGATCGCGCCGCGTTCTTCGTCCTGCCATTCAAATTCAAGAATGGCAATTTCAAGTTCCAGAATGGTAATAGCCGACAGAAAGGTGCCTGCGGTTGGCACTGAATTTGCCCATTTTACCACATTCTCGTTGGCTTTCTCGCTGCCTGCTTTGCGCAGTTCAACGATGACGTCACTATCAAGCAGATACATTATTCAAAATCCGTCAGGTCGGACATATTTTCTATGCGTTGGGGTTTCAGGTCGATATCAACCGTTTCGGGCATCGCCAGCAAGTCGACGATCGACGGCGCAAGGCCAAGAATTTTCTGGTATTGTTCAATCGACAGCAAAACATGGGCAGGTTTACCCCGGTCAGTGATGAATACCGGCCCTTTGTGGCTTGCCTTTTTTGCTTTGCTGGTATCCTGGTTAAACGCGCGGGCGGTAAATGTGCTGATCTCCATGACGGGCTTTCTTGTTATTCGTGGCGGCAAAAACGAATGTCAAAATAGCAGAGCTTTCTGTTGTATCAATGTTTCTACTCCGGTGATGTTCCGGTTTTACCGAAACTTTTCTTGTCTTTGCAGTGCGCAATCAGGATAAAGGCGGAAACAACCCGCAAGCACAGCCAGTAAGGAGCCTGTATTAAATGGATCTGGTGTTGACCCTGATCACCGCGCCAAACTCTGGTGCTTTGACCTGTGACATGATTGAGGCGGCAACCACCACGCTCGCACAGGCCGGGGCAGATGTCGGTGACCTTCGCTGGCTTGCGCAAGATGAAGCCTGTGAGATTGTCTTTAATGGTGTAACGCTTCAGCATGCCGATCAGGCATTGGAAAAATGTAATATTGATGCTGACAAGGTGGTGCAGCCGGTTGCCGGGCGAGCCAAAAAGCTGCTGATTGCCGATATGGACAGCACGGTGGTGACGGGCGAAACGCTTGACGAACTTGCCGATTTTGCCGGAGTCAAAGACCGCGTTGCCGCCATTACCGCGCGCGCCATGAATGGCGAACTGGACTTTGAAGCGGCCCTTGATGAACGGGTCGGGTTGCTCGCGGGGATGGCAACCGCGATGCTTGATGAAGCCTGGAAACGGATTGAATATACCGGTGGCGCCCGCGAACTGGTGGCCACCATGCGGGCCAACGGGGCCTTCGCCGCTTTGGTATCGGGCGGGTTTGACTTTTTTACATCCGCCGTGCGTCGCGAACTGGGCTTTGATTTTGACCAGGCCAATGTCTTGCTGACCCATGCGGATAATACCTTGACCGGCAAGGTGCAAAAGCCGGTGCTGGACCGCCAGGCCAAGGTTGATGCCCTGGAAATGCTGGCTGCCCAAAACGGCATTACGGCAGATGATGCGATTGCCGTTGGCGATGGTGCCAATGATTTGCAGATGATTTCGGTGGCCGGAACCGGGGTTGCCTTTCGCGCCAAACCATCGGTTCAAAAGCAGGCCCGTATCCGTATCAACCACGGAGATTTGACAGCGTTGCTGTATTTGCAGGGATATTCGCGTGATCAGTTTGTCGGTGTATAAAGCATTAAGAATGGCACTTCGTAAATGCATAAGGGGCGGCCCGTTCAAGCCGCCCCTTATTGTTTAAGTCCGTTAATAATCTAACGGCTTATTTGTCTTTTTTGTCGAGCGTCAGGCCAAAGTAACGCGGGCCTGCCGACGTTTCGATCAACATCAGGATGGTGCGTTTGCCATCATCCTGTGCCGATTTGACGGCTTTTTGAACTTCTTCAACGGTACCAACCGACTGGTGCGATGCTTCGAGAATGATATCGCCCGGGCGAACACCCTTTTCAGCCGAGAAGCTGGCCGTGTCGACATCGGTAACAACAACACCTTCGGTATCGGCAGTCAGGTTGAAACGCTGACGCAATTCGTCGTCAACATTGGCAACCTTCAGGCCAAGCGCATCAATGGTGGCTTCGCTTGATGTTTTTTCCGGTGCCTGTTCCTGCGCGTCTTTGGTGGTGTTATCGGCAGACGTATCTTCCTTTAACTCGCCAAGATCAACGGTGATGTCTTTTTTCGCGCCATCGCGCCACAGTTCAACATCAATCGATTTGCCAATTTTGGTTTCGGCAACAATGCGCGGCAGGCGACGCATGCTGTCGACGTCTTTGCCGTCAAACTTCAAAATGACGTCACCCTGTTTGATGCCCGCTTTTTCGGCAGGGCCGTCTTTGGTGACATCGGCAACCATTGCGCCGCTGGCTTTGTCCAGCCCAACAGAATCGGCGATGTCATCGGTGACGGTCTGGATGTGAACACCCAGCCAGCCACGACGCGGACGGCCATATTCCTTGATCTGGTCAACAACGGACTCGGCAATTGCCGAGGGAATGGCAAAGCCGATGCCGACAGACCCGCCAGAGGGTGAATAAATGGCACTGTTGATGCCAATGACGTCGCCATCCATATCGAATAGCGGGCCGCCGGAATTGCCCCGGTTGATGGCAGCATCGGTCTGGATGAAGTCATCATACGGGCCCTGGTTGATGTCGCGGTTACGGGCCGAAATAATACCGGCTGTAACGGTGCCACCCAAACCAAACGGGTTGCCAATGGCCATCGCCCAATCGCCAATGCGGGCTTTGTCCGAGTCGCCCCATTTCACAAAGGGCAGATCTTTTTTCGCGTCGACTTTCAGCAGGGCGACGTCGGTTTTAGGATCGCGCCCGATCAGTTTTGCTGGCAGCGTTTCATTGTCGTGCAGGGTGACGGAAATTTCGTCAGCGCCGTCAATCACGTGGTTGTTGGTGACGATGTAACCATCTGCCGAAATGATAAAGCCCGAACCCAGTGCCGTTGCGCGGTGTTTCTTCGGCGCATTCTGGCCCTGACCGTCGCCTTTGTTCTGACCATTGCGCTCCATGAAATCACGGAACAAATCTTCAAATGGTGATCCGGGAGGGAACTGGAAGTCTGGTCCCTGACGGTCAGCGACAAGCTGGCTTGTGGAAATGTTCACGACTGCTGGCAGCAGCCGTTCTGCCATATCGGCAAAACTGTCAGGTGCGCTGCGGGCATACGCGCTTTGCGCGATGCTCGTTACACCGAATAAAACAATCACGAGCGCCGCAGACAGCTTGCGGGCCGGATTGTAAAATGCTTTTCGCATGGTTTCTGATCCTGTTTGTTGCCGCGTTCACGGAGATTTTTATGATTTATGCAGCAGACGATGCAAGGGACTGCATCGCACCTATCCCAAATTAGGGGGGAGTTTGGCGAAAAAAGGGCAAGTGTAAGGTGGAAGTCTGTTTTCTGTGGGGGGATTTGTGTCAACCCGCTTGTCTGTGACCGGGAAGCAGGCAATAGACCGTCATTGATGGGTTATTGTTGCCAGAACTGCCGCATTGCCCAAATCGCCGCAACACAGATAACAGCTGCAACCAAACCACCGATGCGAAGTTGGGTTTCAGAAATTTCCTGCATCAGTTCCATGACCCGTTTCGCCCCGCGCGGAAACAGCGAATAAAACATTCCCTCCAGCGCGATTGCCAGAAGAATGGCTGTGGCGAGTTCTTTCATAGGGGCGGACGTTCCCGTTTTTTATTTATGAATCAAAAAGGCGACCGGCAGAGTATGCCGGTCGCCTTATCAATTTGTCTAGCGGCTTGCGTCGGGTTCTGACTGATTAAAATACTTGAAGAATTCAGAATCCGGCGAGATGACCAGAGTTGTCCCGTTTGAAAGGGCCTCGCGGTAGGCCTGCAAGGAGCGATAAAATTCGAAGAATTTCGCATCCTTGTTATAGGCCGCCCCCAGGATCTTGTTGCGTTCCGCGTCGCCTTCACCGCGCAGGGTTTCGGACTGGCGGCGTGCTTCAGCCAAAAGAATGACCTTTTCACGTTCGGCATCGGCCTGGGTTTTGGACTTGATTTCTTCGCCTTCTGCGCGAAGCTGGGAGGCCTCGGCAATACGGGCCGACTGCATACGGTTATAAACCGCCTGCGACGTTTCCTTGGGAAGATCCGTCCGGCCAATACGCACATCGATCAGCTGAACGCCAAAATCCTTGGCCGGTTCGACCAGGGCCGCCTGGATCTTTTCCATGATGCGGGCCCGGTTGTCGGTCAAAAGGGCAATAAGCGGCGATTGTGCCAATTCACCCCGGATAACCGAGTTCAGACGCTGACCGAAAATCTGGACAAACTGGTCCACATTCAGCGCACGTTTACGGAACTGAAGCGGATCAATAATTTTCCAGCGGGCGAAGCTGTCAATATTGACGCGCTTCTGATCCGACAGCAAAACCTGCTGAACTGGTGGATCAAGGTCAAGAATGCGGCGTTCGTAATACTCGACATTCTGGATCGGCAGTTTGAAATGCAGGCCCGGTTCGGAAATCGCCCGAACAGGGTTACCAAACTGCAGCACCAGTGCCTGTTTGTCCTGACGGACAGTAAACACGCTCATCGAGCCGACAATTGCGACAATGACCAGGACGACAGCGGCGATAATAAGTTTTGGACTTGCCATTATTTGTCGCCTCCCGATTTCTGGCTGGCGGTATTTTTCGCGATTTCAGGCAGCGGCAGATAAGGCACAACGCCGTTTCCACCGTCTTTCTGGTCGATAATGACCTTGGTCGAGCTTTTCAGCACTTCCTGCATGGTTTCCAGATAGAGGCGGCGCTTGGTCACGTCTTTGGCGGTCAGATAGGAATTATAGACCGAGTCAAAACGGGCAGCTTCACCCTGTGCATCCTTAACAACCTGATCCTTGTAGGCACGGGCTTCCATGATCATGCGTTCAGCATTACCCTTGGCGCGCGGGATGATGTCGTTACGATAGGCCAAGGCTTCGTTGCGCGAACGGTCGCGGTCCTGACGGGCCCGCTGAACGTCGTTAAACGAGTCGATGACTTCTTTTGGCGGATCCACTTTCTGCATTTTCACTTCGGAAATGAAAATGCCGGATTTATAGCCATCCAGAATGCTTTGCAGCAATGTCCGTGTCTGCTCTTCAACTTCAACACGGCCCACGGTTAACGCAGCTTCGAGATCGGTTTTGCCAACCACTTCGCGAATGGCACTTTCAGAGGCCAGCTTGATGGTTGTTTCCGGGTCGCGAATATTGAAAAGATACGCGCCAGCGTCGCGGATGCGCCACTGAACCACATAATCGATATCAATAATGTTCTGGTCACCGGTCAGCATCAGGCTTTCTTCGGGCACATCACGGGTGGAACTTTCCCCCATGCCTGACCCGCGATAGCCAACTTCGATCTGGTTGGTGCGTTCGACGTTCGGGGTAATGACCTCGCCAATCGGGGCGGGCAGAAAATAATTCAACCCCGGCCCTGTCGTGCCGACCCATTTACCAAACAACAGGGTCACACCCTGTTCGCCCGGCTGGACGCGGTAGAACCCTGTCAGCAACCAGATGCCGACAATGGCCAAACCGATAAGGACGATGCCCTTAAAGCCGCCGCCGCCACCGGGAAACATCTTTTTAAGACGTTCCTGGCCCTTGCGAATCATTTCATCTAGATCGGGGGGCGTTCCGCCGCCGCCGTTCCCGCCTGAAGGACGTTTTCCCCACGGGTTTTGGCCGCCATTATTACCACCGCCGTTACCCCAGGGGCCACCGCCCCCTTGCGAATTCCATGGCATCGAGTGTCTTCCCCTCCTTGCCGTTCCGTGTTTCTCTTTGATTAGCCAGCTCTTCCGCCTTATATGACAGCTAGCCGCGCAAAACAACGATAGGCACCCATATGTCCCAACTGTTCAAGGACATAAGCCAAAAATCGGAGACCGCAACATGACTTCCCCCTTACGCGAAACAATACTTGCTGCCTTAAACGAGGTTAAAGACCCGATTGACGGCACAGGAATTGTTGATAAAAATATGATTCAAGGCATTGATATTAATGGTAAAAATGTCACTGTTATGATTGGAGTCGACCCCGAGCGCGGCCCGTCGCTGGAAGACTTGCGCCAGTCGGCCGAGCGGGCTGTAAATAGTGTGAACGGGGTCACAACTGCCCGCGTTGCCCTGACCGCCGAGCGAAGTGGTGCTGCAAAATCGTCACAGTCGCCCGCGTCGCAGCCTGATAGCAGACAATCACACGGCCACGACCATGCCCACAAGCCTGCATCGGCGGGTGTCGGCACACGACCGGCTGCCACGCCGGGTAGCGGGCAACAACCGCTCGATCTGGGCGCAATCCGCTCCGTTGTTACAGTGGCATCGGGAAAGGGCGGGGTTGGCAAATCCACAACTGCGGTAAACCTGGCGCTGTCGCTTGCCCGTCAGGGGTTATCGGTGGGGTTGCTGGATGCCGATATTTATGGGCCGTCGCTGCCACGCATGATGGGCCTTCGCACCGCCAAACCCGCCCATTCCAAAAAGAAAGGCAAAATTACACCGCCTTCTGCGTTTGGCGTAAAAATCATGTCGATCGGCTTTATGGTTGATGAAGAACAGCCGGTGATCTGGCGCGGCCCTATGGCGATGGGGGCACTGGAACAATTATTGCGCGATACCGACTGGGGCGAACTGGATGTTCTGGTGGTTGATATGCCACCTGGTACCGGCGACATTCAGCTTTCCATGGCGCAACGTGTGCCGGTGACGGGGGCTGTGATTGTTTCAACCCCGCAGGACATTGCCTTGCTTGATGCGCGCAAGGGCTTGAACATGTTTCGCAAGGTCAATGTGCCGATTTTCGGCCTGATCGAAAATATGAGCTATTATCAGTGCCCCAATTGCGGCCATGTCGACCATGTGTTTGACCACGGCGGCGCACACAAGGCGGCAGATGAGTTAGGGGTGCCATTCCTTGGCGAAATTCCGCTTGATCTTAAAATTCGTCTAGGGGCGGATGAAGGCAAGCCGATTATCGAAACCGACCCCGACGGCGCACATTCGCAGGCCTATGCCAATATCGCCCGCCAGATTGCTGTGGCCATTGACGAACAGGTTGGACCGAAAGCCAAACCAAAGAAAAGCCTGTTTCCGAAAATTTCGTTTCGTTAACGGCAACGATTGCGCGATGTAAGAGACAAAACCGGTTGGAAATTCTGGCCGGTTTTTTTTATTTAGTCTGTATGCAGAAATGGGTTGGACAGGGCAGCTGCGACAATTTTTTTCCAACTGCCGTCTTTGCGCATATCCAAAATTACCCGATTCAGGACGGGAATCAACGATGTGGTCGATGATGCGCGATTTACCGCAATATAGGTCGGATACGAAAACAGCGGTTCTGGCGACGCTTTTATGATGTCGCCAAGATCGAGGCGTCGCAGGGTTTCATTGCCGGCTTCGCGGATGGCGATCACCATGTCGATACGCCCCATTGCCAGCATTTTCATGTTTTGTTTGTCGTTGGCTGCTTCTGAAACTTCAAAGCGGGCCTGATTACGATGCTCGTTGAACCGGGGACCATAGTTCCATCCGCGCACAGTGCCAATGACATAGCCGTCCAGGTCATCAATATTGTTGATCGGAACAGCGTTGTCGTTCCGTTGATAGACCATCAGATCTTCGACATAGATCAGGTGGGTGAAGGCATATTTTTTCAACCTTTCAGGTGTGCGATAGGCACCGGCAACACTAACTTTTTCCGAGGCCGCGTTCTTCATCACACGTTTCAGCGGAAAAGCCCTGATCGTCAAAGGTATTTTGGCGCGGCGAAATATTTCACGTGTCAGATCGGGATAAATTCCCCTTACCTGCCCATGTTTGCCATACATGAAAGGCGGGTTGGCATCGTCGACCCAAACGGTTTCCGCCCTGCCCGAAACAGGTGCCAGGCATATGATGAAAATGACCAGCAGCACGCGCAGCACAGCTAATGTCTGCGATATCCTGCCGACAGCTTCATGCATATATAGACTTCTCCCACGCCTGTTCTGTCATACGTTTCGGGGTTTCGGATCTTTGCGCACAACATGGTGAAGGCCATGGTAAACCATGATGACGGCTCTGCTTAACGAAAAACCCCGCCGGTCGGATAAAATCCGTTGCGGCGGGGTTCTTTTTGCGGGCAGATGAATCTGGGTTAACCTAGTTAACCGGGGCCGCCATATAGTTGGGCATCCAGCCTTCATGGGCTTTGCGCAAATCATCCAGCTTCAGCGGGTCTTCGCCTTCGATGGTGATGGCGGTGCCACCGGCATTGCCGATAATGACCGCATGGATATTGGCATTGGCGGCCGCATTGATCACGCTGTCAGGGTCGCGGGTGGCAACAATATAGCGGCCCTGGTCTTCACCAAACAGCCACGCAATTTCGCTACCGCTTTCGGGCAGGTGAATATCGGCACCGATATTGCCAGCCAGGCACATTTCAGCAACGGCAACCAGAAGGCCGCCATCGGAAATATCGTGGCAGGTCCGCACAACATTGGCATTGATCAGGCCACGCACCAGTGCACCAACGCGTTTTTCCGAATTCAGATCAACGGGGGGCGGTGCCCCTTCTTCGCGGCCTTCGATGTTTTTAAGGTAAACCGACTGGCCCAGTTCGCCGGTGGGCGATCCCAGCATGACCAGGACCGAATCCTTGCTTTTCAGGGCAATGGTTGCCATACGGCCAATATCGGGAATAACGCCAACACCGCCAATCGCCGGGGTCGGCAAAATGCCTTCGCCGTTGGTTTCGTTGTAAAGCGACACGTTGCCTGAAACCACCGGGAAGTCCAGTGCGATGCAGGCTTCTGCGATGCCCTTACAGGCACCCACAAACTGCCCCATGATGCGCGGGCGTTCCGGATTGCCAAAGTTCATATTGTCGGTAATGGCAAGCGGGGTGGCACCAACGGCGGTCAGGTTACGGTAGGCCTCGGCAACGGCCTGCATGCCACCCTGTACCGGGTCTGCCTTGACGTAACGCGGGGTGCAGTCGGTGGTTACAGCCAGGCCCTTGCGGGTGTCATGCACGCGAACAACGGCAGCATCACCACCGGGGCGTACAACCGTATCGGCCATCACCATGTGGTCATACTGTTCCCAGATCCAGCGCCGCGAGGAGAGGTCCGCCGACCCCATCAGGGTCGTCAGGGCTTCGCTATGCGGCATTTTCTGGTCGATGCTGTCGGCTGAAATACGGTCCTGTTTCGGGGTTTCTTCCCATGGGCGGTCATATTCCGGCGATGCTTCGGCCAGCGGATCAATCGGCAGGTCACCGGCAACATCGCCATGCCACATCAGGGTCATGCGTTTGCTGTCGGTCAGTTTGCCAATCACGGCAAAGTCCAGTTCCCACTTGTCGAAAATGGCCTTGGCGGCCTCTTCGCAACCGGGTTTTAGCACCATCAGCATGCGTTCCTGCGATTCTGACAGCATCAGTTCGTAGGGGGTCATGCCTTCTTCGCGCATCGGCACTTTATCAAGCCACAGTTCGACACCGACACCGCCCTTGGACGCCATTTCAAATGACGAGGAGGTAAGGCCCGCCGCCCCCATATCCTGAATGGCGACGATCATGTCGGTTGCCATCAGTTCAAGGCAGGCTTCGAGCAGCAGTTTTTCGGTAAACGGATCGCCAACCTGAACGGTCGGGCGTTTATCGGCCGAGGCATCGTCAAATTCGGCCGAGGCCATGGTGGCCCCGTGAATGCCGTCGCGCCCGGTTTTCGAACCGACATAAACCACCGGATTGCCAATGCCAGCGGCGGCGGAATAGAAAATATTGTTGGTATCGGCCAGACCAACAGTCATGGCATTTACCAGAATATTGCCGTTATAGGACGGATGGAAATTGGTTTCACCGCCGACGGTCGGAACCCCCATGCAATTGCCATAGCCGCCGATACCTTCAACCACGCCTGATAAAAGATGGCGGGTTTTGGGATGTTCGGGGGCCCCAAAACGCAGGGCATTAAGGTTGGCAACCGGGCGGGCTCCCATGGTGAAGACATCGCGCATGATGCCGCCAACGCCGGTTGCGGCCCCCTGATAGGGTTCGATAAAGGACGGGTGGTTATGGCTTTCCATTTTGAAAATGGCAGCCTGTCCGTCGCCAATGTCAATGACACCGGCATTTTCGCCGGGGCCCTGAATAACCCAGGGTGCCTTGGTCGGCAGGGTTTTGAGCCATTTTTTCGATGACTTGTACGAGCAATGCTCGGACCACATAACCGAGAAAATGCCAAGTTCGGTCAGGTTCGGTTCGCGACCCATAATGTCGAGAACCAGTTTGTATTCGTCCTCGGTCAGGCCGTGGCTTTTGATAACGTCCGGGGTGATCTCGCTCATGCCAGCGCCTCCATCAGCGAATCAAATATCATCGCACCATGCGTACCGCTATGCAGCGGTTCGATCACGCGTTCAGGGTGCGGCATCAGGCCAAAAATGCGGCGTTCTTCATCAACAATCCCGGCAATATTCGATACCGAACCGTTAATATTGGCGGCATCGCTGGTATCGCCGTTACCATCGCAATAGCGCAGAACAATCTGCCCTTCGCCTTTCAGGCGCTTGACGGTTTCGGCATCGGCAAAATAGTTGCCATCATGATGCGCGACCGGAATTTTGATGATTTCGCCGGTGTTAAAGCGGCTGGTAAAGATGCTGTCGGTGGTTTCGACGCGCAAATGAACATCCTTGCAGATGAATTTCAGATCGCGGTTGCGCATCAGGGCACCCGGCAACAGCCCGGCTTCGATCAAAATCTGAAAACCGTTGCAAATGCCCAGAACCGGGGTTCCTGCCTTGGCGGCGGTAATAACGGCGCGCATGATCGGGCTGTTGGCCGCCATCGCGCCACACCGCAAATAGTCGCCGTAGGAAAAACCGCCCGGCAGGACGATCAGATCGGTTTTGGGAAGGGTGGTTTCCCGATGCCACACCATATGCGGTGCGGTGCCCATCCGGTTTTGAAGGGCGACCTGGACATCCCGGTCGCAATTCGAACCGGGGAATACGATTACTGCAGCTTTCACTGGCCAATCTCCCGTTTATGCGGGCGGGCTTTGGGGCGTTTTACCGCCGGGCCCGCGTCCGGTTCAAGCGATGATGTCGATTTCGTAGTTTTCGATCACCGTGTTGGCAAGCAGCTTTTCGCACATTTCCGTAACGTCGCTGTGGGCTTTTTCAACGTCAGTGCCATCAAGTTCAAGTTCAATGAACTTGCCCTGGCGGACATCTTCGACGCCAGCAAATCCCAGGCCTTGCAGGGCGTGATGAACTGCCTTGCCCTGCGGATCGAGGACACCGTTCTTCAGGGTGACATGAACACGTGCTTTCACGAGAAGCTCCTTGGTTGGTTCGCAGTCGCCAGAGGCGATCATCAATTAAAGCAGACAATGCCGGTCGTGCCATCGATCCGGCGCCAATATAAAAGGGCCGCGCAAGCGCGGCCCTTGATCATCAGGTCGTCGCGTCTTTATTCAGCGACTCTATTTCGGCGGATTCAGGCAGGACACCAAGGCGGCGCGCCACTTCCTGATAGGCTTCCTCGACACCCCCAAGATCACGACGGAAGCGATCCTTGTCCATCTTTTCGTTGGTGATCGCATCCCACAGGCGACAGTTATCGGGGCTGAATTCGTCAGCCAGAACCAGCTGCGAGAACTCGTTGTCGAAAATCCGGCCAAATTCCAGTTTGAAATCAACCAGTTTCAGGCCAATGCCGCGCATCAGGCCACACAGATAGTCGTTGATCCGCAGGGAATAGCCGACAATTTCTTCAAGTTCTTCCGGCGATGCCCAGCCAAGGGCAAGCACATGTTCATCCGAAACCAGCGGATCGCCCAGATCGTCATCCTTGTAATAGAATTCGACAATCGGACGGGGGAGTTTCATGCCTTCTTCAAGGCCAAGACGTTTGGCCATCGAACCGGCACAAATGTTGCGCACGACAACTTCAATCGGCACGATCTCAACTTTGCGAATCAGCTGTTCACGCATGTTGAGGCGGCGAATGAAATGTGTCGGGATTCCGATTTCCGCCAGGCGAAGCATCACGAATTCGGTGATCATGTTGTTGAGAACGCCCTTGCCGGCAATGGTGCCGCGTTTCTGGGCGTTGAACGCAGTGGCATCATCCTTGAAATACTGGATGAGTGTGCCTGGTTCTGTGCCTTCGTACAAAACCTTGGCTTTACCCTCGTAAATCGGTCGTTTTCTCGACATCTGGCGGGATCTTTCACATTTTGGCAGTTGGGGCAGGCCCTTGCACCCTGGAAACGCCCTTCCTATAGCAGTGCTGGGCTGGAAACTCAATTGTCGCGTAAGGTCTATTTACGCAGGTTTGATAATCAAATTCTGCAATGTTCGATTCAAGGGGCAGCCCCCTAGATTTCGACCGGTTGAAACGGTGCCTTGTCGGGCTGGCCGTTGGCAAACAGCCAAACCGGGCGTCGTGGCAGTTCATTTTCACGCACAGGAATACCTGGCAAGCCTATCAGGGACGAGCATACCGTTTCGAATCCGATATTGCTACGCACCAGCATCGCATCGCCCCGAATATCGTGATGGTCAGGGTCGGGCGGTAAAATGCCGGTATCGGCGATCAAGGCCTGCCAGGCAAACCAGTCATCGGCTTCGGGGTTGGGGACAGGCGCGCTAATGAAACGGGGCAGGTTGCGTGCCGTGCGTTCGCTGTTTTTGGTGTCGTTAATGTCATGGGCGGTCAGGATCGAAAAACCTTCGGGAATTTCCTGAATTTCGATTTTGCCATCGCCCCGGTTGGCCAGCCAATAGGCATCGCGGTTATCGGCGATCACTATGTTGAACGGGCGATAGGCATTGCTATCAAGTGCTGCGAGCGACTTGGCCGCGATAATGGCATCGGCGTGGTCGAGTGCCTCAAGCGGCAGTTCCCCGCGGGATCGTTTGTCTGCCGCCGGACCAAGGGTGCCATAGCGGTTTAAAACCGCTGCAACGACGCCATCCTCGTTCATGCCCAGCCATGTGCCCCCGCCAAGCTCGTCCAGGCCGGCGATGACATCGGGGCGGTCACCCCAGTGGCGGGCAGGGGGCAACCAGGGGCGGGTTTTCATTTCGTCGCGATTGGCGCCGATCAGGACCGGCCATTCATGATCGGGACGACGTAAAATAATGACTGTACACATGTTCCAGATCAAAGCCATTCAGTATGGTTTTTGTCAAATTGAAAAGAAAAAGAAGTCGGTGCGTGACAATGACAGTTATCAGACCCAATTATATAGGAAAGGCAAAATATCTTGCCAGGCACACATGGAAAGGGAGGCATCCATGAGCAAAATGTCAGACCGTGAACGCGGGTTTGAAGCCAAATACAGCTTTGATCTGGAACAGAACTTTCGGGTGGAAGCACATTTGTATAAATTATTGGCCCAGTGGGCGGCACGTGAAATGGGCATGGATGATGCGCAATGCGCGCAATACGCCGATAAAATTGTTACTGCGGTGGTAACCAACCCGCGAGATAACGGTGTTGCGGCGCTGGTGCTGGCCGACTTTGCCCGCCATAATATCGATATGACGCTATCGCAATTAACCGCCCGGCTGGAGGAATTGCGGCCACAGGCGCGTGCAGACGTCTTGTAAAAGAGAAGCGTTTGGCAATCAGGATGCATTTTGTTCAGTATTTTGAACAAAATGCATCCATGCGGGCAGTTCGAATTTGCAAACGCTTTGGCCCTGCCCTATTCTTCTTCTTCATAACAAAGTGACGTTGGTTGAAATTGTCATCGCATAATTGACAATCTATAGACATGTATATGGTTTGGGGCAAAATGCCTTGCATCCGCTAGAGAAAGGCGAGAATTTTGCGTATACTTCTTGCAGATGATCACGATCTGGTCCGTGAGGCGTTATCTCTTTTATTTCAGCAATATTTTGATGGTTGTGAAGTGATCGAAGCGGGGTCGCTTGAACCGGCGCTGGAAAAGATTGATCCGGAAAATCCGTTTGACCTAATCTTGCTTGATTTGCGCATGCCGGGCATGAACGGGTTGGACGGGTTGAAGCTGGCCGTTGAAAAAGTCGGCGAGGGGGTTCCGGTGGTTCTGCTTTCGGGCGCGTATAATGGTGAAGATGTTCGCCACGCGATCGAAAACGGTGCTTATGGCTTTATTCCCAAAACTTTGCGCGGCGAAGCCCTTGCAAATGCGATTCGTCTGGTTCTCGCCGGGGAAAAATACCTGCCTTCAAGCATTCTAAGCAATTTTGCCGAGGGTTTTGGCAATAAAAACGAATATAGCAGCGCACGCCATGCCGGGCAGTTTGGCCGGGAAGGTGATTTTGCCCGCTTAACCCCGCGTGAGCGTGAAGTGCTGGCCTTGTTGTCTGAAGGGCGACCGAACAAGGATATCGCCCGCCATCTCGATCTGCGTGAAATCACGGTCAAATATCACCTTAAAAATGTTTATCGCAAATTGAATGTGTCCAATCGGGCGCAGGCGGTAAAAATTGCGCTGGAAGATATGGCGCGGTCGGGCTCTTTGTAGTATTTCTGACAAAGGCAGCGGTGAAAACGCGATGCATTCCGGCCCGTTTTGCGGGCCGGTTTTCTTTTGTGTGAACCGCAGTTTCCCTCGGTTTTTTTAAGGGGGCTTTCCCCAACGAACGAGGTTGAACATGACGAAAATCCTTATTGCCCTGATTGGTGATTTTAACGCGGCCATTACTGCACATCAGGCGATTCCTCTTGCGATCAAGCTTGCCGCCAAAGCCAACGGTGTTGATGCCGCGATTGAATGGATACACACATCAACGCTTGCCGATGTCGATTTGCAAACGGTGCTGGGCGGGTTTGATGCCATCTGGTGTGTGCCCGCCAGCCCCTATGCCAGCATGGATGGTGCGCTTTGTGCCATTCGCTATGCGCGCGAAAACGGCATTCCGTTTCTGGGTACCTGTGGCGGTTATCAACATGCGGTGCTGGAATTTGCCCGCAATGTTCTGGGTTTGACCGGTGCCGATAATGCCGAAGTTAACCCGGGCACGGCCTTGCCCTTGATCGCGCCGCTGGTGTGCGCCCTGATTGATCAGGGCGGCGATATTGAATTTGCCGATCAAAGCCGGATTTCCCAACATTATGGTCGGGCTTCTGCCAATGAAACCTATCGTTGCAGTTACGGTTTTGCCCCACAATATGTGCCGTTATTTGACCATAGCGACATGGTTGTCAGCGCCTGGGATGGGGATGGAGATCCGCGCGCGGTCGAACTGCGCAATCATCCGTTTTTCATCGGGACAGCCTTTCAGCCCGAACGTTCTGCCTTGAAAGGTGATACCCATCCGTTGATTTCGGCCTTTGTCAAGGCTGCAATCGCATCGGTAAAATAACGCTGTGATCGGATAAAAAAAGCCCCCCGAAGGTTGATGTCCAACTTTCGGGGGGCCGTTCAGAAATGCACAGGGGTGTGCGGATACGGCGTGTTATGGGCCGGTTTGCTTAGTCAGCAAAAACGCGGGCAAAAATCGTATCGACATGCTTGGTGTGATACCCCAGATCAAACAGGGCTTCGAGCTTGTCATTGGGGATACGCGCAGTGACGTCTTCGTCGGTTTTGAGAAGCGACAGCAAGTCGCCTTCGCGGTTCCAGACCTTCATGGCGTTGCGCTGAACGATCCGGTAGGAATCTTCGCGTGAAACGCCATATTGGGTCAGGGTCAGCAACACGCGCTGCGAAAATACAAGCCCGCCCATCTGATTAAGGATTTCATCCATCCGTTCCGGATAGACAACCAGATTTTCAACCACATTGGTCAAGCGCGTCAGGGCGAAATCCAGGGTTACGGTTGCATCGGGGCCAATATTGCGTTCAACCGATGAATGCGAAATATCGCGTTCATGCCACAGGGCAACGTTTTCCATCGCCGGAATCGCCATTGAACGGACCAGACGGGCAAGGCCGGTCAGGTTTTCGGTCAGAACCGGGTTACGTTTGTGCGGCATGGCCGACGAACCCTTTTGTCCCTTGGAGAAAAACTCTTCAACTTCGCGGACTTCGGTGCGCTGCAGATGGCGAATTTCGGTTGCCAGATGTTCGACCGACGATGCAATCACGCCAAGGGCCGCGAAATAGGCCGCGTGGCGGTCGCGCGGGATAACCTGGGTTGAAACCGGTTCGGGGGCAAGGCCCAGTTTGGCGGCAACATGTTCTTCAACACTGGGGTCGATATTGGCAAATGTACCAACCGCCCCCGAAATGGCGCAGGTCGCGATTTCGTCGCGGGCGGCCAGAAGGCGTTTTTTGTTGCGGCTAAATTCGGCATAGAAGGTGGCCAGTTTCAAACCAAAGGTTACCGGTTCGGCGTGGATACCATGCGAACGGCCCATACAGGCCACGTCTTTGGTTTCATAGGCGCGCTTTTTAAGGGCGGCCAGCAATTTGTCCATGTCTTCAAGCAGGATGTCGGTTGCCTGAACCAGTTGAACGTTAAAGCAGGTATCAAGTACGTCGGAACTGGTCATGCCCTGATGGACAAAACGGGCTTCTTCGCCCACCTGTTCGGAAAGCTCGGTCAGAAATGCAATAACGTCGTGTTTGACTTCGGCTTCAATGCCGTCGATACGATCAATCCGGTCCTGGCTATAGGGCTTGTTGCCTTTTTCCCAAACCAGTTTGGCGGATGCTGCCGGGATCACACCAAGTTCCGCCAGTTTGTCGGCGGCGTGGGCCTCGATTTCAAACCAGATGCGAAACTTGTTCGCCGGTTCCCAGATAGCGGTCATCTGTTGGCGGGAATAACGGGGGATCATGCAGGGTCTCCGGGCAAGGGGGTTCTGGTGCGGGGCCCTCGCGGCACGTGATCCGCACGCTTTGAGGCTCCGATAGAGGATTTCGCGGCTTTTATCAAGCTTGACGAGGAAAAAGGCACGTTTTTGTGTGCTGTTTGTGCCGGGTTTGAGAATTTTGTGCTTTTTTGTTTTTTCTGAACCCGGTACCAATTGGCAAATTTTTGTATCTTGAAGCCGGTTTGGCCTGTTTTGTTCAAGATATGGGCAGCCTGAGTTCATTTTGGAAATGTCTATCGCAGAGTCTGTTGCTAGGGGCGGGATGTGACATCGATTGATCCGTTAGATATTGGCTGGCTGCTTGTTTCCTCTGCGGGACTGGCGCAGGCTGTGTCTTTGTTGTTCCTGCTTGCGGGCGAAGGGCGGCGTGCCTTTCGTGCCAATCGCTGGTTATGCGCTTTTACCTGTGCGGTTTCCCTCAGCTTTTTACAGAACGTGATTGATGTTCTGGCACCGGCAGAGTGGCGTCTTTATCTGTTTCCGCTGCTGGGTGTTGTCCCTTATTTCTATCTCCCTTTCGTTTATCTTTATTTCCGCGAATTGTGCGGTTTGCCCACACGGCGACCCTTTTGGCATTATGTTTTGCCATTGCTGATATTCACCGTATTGGTGGTTATGATTGTCATGATTTTCGAATGGTTCGGCGGGAAAATTGCTGCCGGGCAAACGAGTTTTGATGTCGATCCGTCAAGTGATCCGCAATTGATGCCTTTGGCTGTCCTGATGATTTTTTTCGCCGTTGCCCTGTATGTCCAGCTTGTTGTCTATCTGGTCTGGATCTGGCGTATGTCGTTGCATTACATGCGCAAACTCGGCGAGCAAATGGACGGGGAACAGCCCGGGCTCAGGCGCTGGCTGGGAGAATTCCTGATCGGCATCACCCTGATTTTCATGATTTATACAGTCAGCGTTGTGATTGATATGGTGGATCAGGAAAGTGAATGGATTTCCATTGTCATCGAAGCGGGGTTTGTCGTTGTTTTTTTCCGTCTCGGGCATTTGCTTGCGGTTAATCCGACATTATTTGTCGCGGTTGAAAATGGGCCTGGCCGCAGCGATGATGCGGGCGGGAATAACATTGCGACAACCCTGGATAATGCCCCTGAACGTGACAAAAGCCGTATGGTCATGCCGGAAGACGAACTTGAGCGTATCCGGGTTAATCTTGACAAGCTGACACGCGAAACAGACCTGATGTTTGATCCGTTGCTGACCATGCCCAAAATGGCCAGTGCGGTTGGGGTGAAACCCAATCAGCTTTCATTTGCGTTGAACCGCCATATTGGCAAAAGCTTTTTTGATTACGTTAACGAGTTCCGCATCGATGAGGCAAAACGCCGTTTGGTGCAGGAACCGGACCGGACCATTCTCGATATTGCGATTGAGGTTGGCTTTAACTCTAAATCCACTTTTAACCTGGCCTTTAAAAAGATAACCGGCCTGACACCAAGCGCATACCGCCAGAAAAAACCATGATTTCCAGTTTCGCCGATGGTGTGAATGAACATTCGTTCGTATGAAATGCGGGTTTGACCGTTCGGGATTATAGACATGGACGCGCCGGTTTTTCCGATGCGGCACTATTCGCTTACCAATCAATTGTGGGGTAAGAGGATACATGTCGTTCAAATATACATCCAAGGTCCTGGCCTTTGGCGCCATTATTCTGGGGGCAAGCATTTGCACTTTTGCCATCCTGTTAACATTGACCGGTCTGGCCAGTGCCGCACCCGCGAAGCTTGACGCTGGTGGCATCGCACAGCAGCCAAATTTGCCGGTGCCTGATGTGTCGCAAATCCCGAATAATCAGGGCAGCAGCGATGAAAACCGTGATCCCTGGCTGGGGGGTGATTTCGAACTGGGCATTTTGGGCGGTGGTGCCACAAGCATTTACCGGGACGGTAAAAACGCCCGGGCATTTGTCCTGCCGGTGATTTCCTATGACGCCGAACGCCTGCATATCGGGCTTGACGAACTGCGCGTCACAGCCTGGAAAAACGATAAATTCAGCGTTTCGGCAATCGGGTCGTTGCGGACGAAACCGTTTGAAGCGGGTGATGGTCCCTATCTTGCGGGAATGAAAGACCGTGATACGGCGTTTGAAGCCGGTTTGTCCTTTACGGCCATGACGGGGCCGGGCGAAATTCAGGTATCATCGCTTTTTGATGTTAGCAGCGTTCATTATGGCCAGCAGGTTGACGTCAGTTACCAGCAATCCACCGAGATCGGCGCGGTAAACGTGGCCTGGGGCGGCGGGCTCACCTGGCAAAGCGAGGATTTGACCGATTATATGGTTGGCGTTCGTCGCAACGAGGTGCGTTCCGACCGTAAATTTTATGCGCCTGATGCCGCTTTCATTCCGCATCTTGATGTTGTCGTCAGCTATCCGCTCTATGAGCGGGTAACGCTGGTGGGGAATGCCGGTGTTCAATATCTGCCAGCGGCCTATCACGACAGTCCGATTGTCGATAAAGACTATCTTGTCAGTTTTGCCCTGGGGGCGCTCTATTCGTTCTGATTGTTGGCAATAATCGGCAAGATTGTTTGATATGGTCGGGCCGGACGGTTTTATCGTCCGGCCTTTTTGCCTGGACACAGCATGTTTTGTGGTTCTGCCGGTGCAGGTGTGACGGTTGTGGTTGCTTATACGCAAGAATGGGATAGGGTAAAAATATAGCTTCTGGTGTTGCGCGTTGCCTGCTGGCACAGGAAAAATCGATATGAAATGTTCGGAACACGCGATCTCCGATCACAGCGGTGCCGACCGGCCCCCAAATAGCCCTGAGGCTGGCCAGTTGGCCAAGCTTGTTGATTTGGGCATTGCCCTTTCAGCCGAACATGACCGCAGCGCCCTGCATCAGCGTATTCTTCAGGCTGCACGTGGCTTTACCAATGCCGATGGCGGGTCGCTTTATCTTTTGAACGAGGACGAAAGCGAACTTCATTTTCGCATAATGGAAAATGACACCCTGCAACGCTATGTCGATGATGGTGATCAGCAGCAATATCCGTTTCCGCCTGTGCCGCTTTTTCGCGCCGATGGCAGCCCGAACCATGAAAATATTGCCAGCCATGTCGCATTAAGCGGTGAAAGCATCAATATCGCCGATGCCTATGCCGCCAGAGGATTCGATTTTTCCGGAACCCGGCGTTTTGATGCCGCAACCGGTTATCGGTCGCAGTCATTTTTGACAGTGCCACTGAAAAGTGCCCGGGGCAGGGTGCTGGGCGTTTTACAACTGATCAATGCGCGGCGTGACGATGGCACAGTCGTGCCGTTTGATCCCGCCATCGAACCGCTGATTACCGCCCTTGCCAGCCAGTCGGCGGTGGCATTGGAAAACCGGCGCCTGATGCAGTCCCAGCGCGACCTGATTGACAGTTTTGTCCACATTCTTGCCCAGGGTATCGATGCCAAATCGCCCCATACCGGCGCGCATTGCGAACGTGTGCCGGTGCTGGTTAAAATGCTGGCACAGGCCGCCGTCAATCAGGAAGAAGGCCCGTTTGGCGGGTTCTGCCTTAGCGATCAGGAGTTGTATGAGCTCGACCTTGCGGCCTGGTTGCATGACATCGGCAAAATCGTTACCCCGGAACATGTGGTGGAAAAAGCCACCAAACTTGAAACCATTTACAACCGTATTCACGAAATTCGCACCCGGTTCGAGGTGATGCTGCGCGATGCCGAGATCGACATGCTTCGTCGCCAACTGGCGGGCGACGACAAGACGCAGTGCCAGGCCGATTTTGACGCCCGCCGTAATGAATTGCACCAGCAGTTTGAACTGGTGGCGCAATGCAACATTGGCAGTGAAAATATCGATTTGAAGACCATCGTTGATATTCGGGACATTGCCACGCAGAACTGGCAGCGCAACTTCGACCGTACAGCGGGCCTTTCCTGGGCCGAAAGCAGCCGTATCAGCCCCGAAGAAGCCGCCATATTATCGCAACCCGGTCCCGAACCACTGTTATCAGACCGCCCCGATCAGGTTTATAGCCATATTAACAAGGGCGAGATTTATAACCTGTCGATCCCGCGGGGCACCCTGACACCCGAAGAACGCACCATCATTAACAACCATGTTGTTCTGACCCAGGATATGCTGGCGCAATTGCCGTTTCCGTCCGGTTTGCAAAATGTGCCTGTCATTGCCGGTAACCACCATGAAAAAATGGATGGGTCGGGGTATCCGTGTGGCCTGAAGGGCGACCAGATGGGGACGCTGGAAAAAATTCTGGTGATAGCCGATATCTTCGAGGCACTGACAGCGGTTGATCGTCCTTACAAGAAACCCAAAATGCTGTCGGAATCTATTGATCTTCTGGGCACCATGCGCGATCAGGGCAAAATTGACAGCGACCTGTTCGAGCTGTTTTTGACCAGCGGTGCCTATCGCGATTATGGCGATACCTATTTGCGCCCCGATCAACGCGATGACGTTGATATCAAACGCTATATCCGTCGTTAACGGTCTTTGTTTTCCCAATGGCAACAGGGGGCCGCAGCATGGCGGCCCCCTGTTGCTTTTGTACTTATAACCGCAATTTACATTTCATTGTGGAAATGGCAGGCGACCTGATGTTTGGGGCCTAAAAATTCGATTTTCGGCACATCGGTGGCGCATTTTTCCCGTGCAAACGGGCACCGGGTTCGAAAGACACAGCCCGAAGGCGGGTTGATCGGGCTGGGCAATTCGCCGGTCAGAACAATGCGTTCCTTGTTGCGCTCCAGCACCGGGTCGGGAATGGGAACGGCTGAAATCAGCGCCTTGGTATAGGGGTGTTTGGGGGCGTTATAGATGGTATCGCGGTCTGCAATCTCCATCACATTGCCCAGATACAGCACCAGAATACGATGGCTGATATGGCGCACCACCGACAGATCATGGCTGATAAACAGCAAAGCCAGGCCAAATTCGCGCTGCAATTCCTGCAACAAATTTACGATCTGCGCCTGAATCGATACATCAAGTGCCGAAACGGCTTCGTCACAGACAATCAGTTTGGGGCGTAAAATCATTGCCCGGGCAATGCCAATGCGCTGGCACTGCCCGCCGGAAAATTCATGGGCATAGCGGTTGATCATGTCGGGCAGAAGCCCGACACGTTCCATGATCTCGCGCACTTCGTCGCGCACCTGGGCTTTGGTCAGTTCGGGGCGGTGCGTGATGAGCGGTTCGGAAATGATCTGGCCAATGGTCATGCGCGGGTCAAGGGAGGCTAGCGGGTCTTGAAAAATGATCTGAAGATCGGCGCGCAGGGCCTGCATTTGTTTGTGATTGATCGATGCCAGATCACGGCCCAGCCAAATGGCTTCGCCTGCACTGGGTTCGATCAGGCGTAAAATCGCCCGCCCCAGTGTCGATTTACCACAGCCGGATTCACCAACAACCCCCAGTGTTTCGCCAGCCTTGATCTGAAAGCTGACACCATCAACCGCCTTTAACGGCACCGTTTTTTTAAACAGAATGCCACCTGCGGGAACATCGAAATGCACCTTCAGGTCTTTGACATCCAAAAGCACGGGTTCAACTGTCATGCGGCAAGTCCCTTATTGTCGTCTCGATGGCACGCTTTGCTATGAGGTGCGTTTGCCGTGCTGTTTTCGGTTGGCCGGGGGCATGGCAGTTCACTTAGGCAACGGTCAATGACGTGGGGGCAGCGCGGGGCAAAACTGCACCCGGCGGGCAGATGTTGCAGGTTGGGCGGTTGCCCGGGAATGGTGGTGAGTTTTTCGTCACTATTCACCACATCAAGGCGCGGGGAGGATGCCAGTAACCCGGCGGTATAGGGGTGTTGCGGGTTGGCAAACAATTCGTTGACCGGCGCGCTTTCAATAATCCGCCCGGCATACATCACCTGTACATGGTCGCAAATGCCCGCCACCACGCCCAGATCATGGGTGATCATGACAATGGCGGTGTTTAAATCGCGTTTCAGATCGCCCAGCAAATCAAGAATTTGCGCCTGTACCGTTACATCAAGGGCTGTTGTCGGTTCGTCGGCAATCAGCAATTCGGGTTCGCACAGCAAGGCCATCGCGATCATAACACGCTGGCGCATCCCGCCGGAAAATTCGTGCGGGTACATGTCAAACCGTTTGCGGGCTTCGGGGATACGCACCCGGTCGAGCATCGCAAGCGCACCGGCACGGGCGTCTTTTTCGCTCATGCCTTTGTGATGCACCAGCACTTCGGAAAGCTGTTTGGAAATCCGCATATAGGGGTTTAGCGACGTCATCGGGTCTTGAAAAATCATCGACATGCGCAATCCGCGCACCTTGTTTAACGCGGCGGTCGGCAGGCCGATCAATTCCTGCCCGGTCAGCTTGGCCGACCCGGAAGAATAGCCGTTTGATGCCAAAAGCCCCATGATCGATAGAAACGTCTGGCTTTTGCCCGACCCGCTTTCTCCGACAATCCCCAAGGCTTCGCCAGCCTTGACTGAAAAGCTGACATCATTGACGGCTTTGACATCGCCATCATGGGTTCTAAAGACCGTTGTCAGGCCCTGAACGTCAAGAATATTGCTCATGGCGTCATGCTCCTTTAGCGGTCGCGCGGGTCAAGCGCATCACGCAGACCATCGCCGATGAAGTTAAAACAAAACAGAATGGCGGCCAGAATTGTTGCCGGAAACAGCAACGTCCAGGGCGCACTTTCCATTTGCTGCGCACCTTCCGAAATCAGCACACCCAGGCTGGTCATCGGTTCCTGCACACCCAGCCCCAAAAAGGACAGAAAACTTTCAATCAGAATCACCTGCGGGATGGTCAGGGTGACATAAACAATCACCGGGCCCAGCGCATTGGGCACAATATGACGGCGGATGATGTTAAAGTTTGAAACACCCGATGCCCGTGCGGCCTCGACAAATTCGCGATTTTTGATCGATAGCGCCTGACCGCGCACAATGCGCGCCATTGTCAGCCATTCCACCGCCCCGATGGCAGCAAAGATCAGGTAAATATGGCGACCAAACACCACCATCAGCATGATGACGAAAAACATGAACGGCATCGAATACATGATGTCGACAATACGCATCATGATGCTGTCGGTGCGCCCGCCCATATAGCCCGAAATGGCCCCATAGGTTACGCCAATCAGCAGCGAAACCGATGTGGCAACAATGCCGACCATCAACGATACCCGCACGCCATACATGGCGCGAACAAACAGATCGCGGCCATTGGTGTCAGTCCCAAACAGGAAACCGGCCTGTATGTCGGGCGGGGCCTGGATATAATCCCAGTAAATTTCATCAAACGGATGCGGGTGCACCATGGGCACCAGAATGGCCGCCAGGGTGATGAAACACAGCAGGCCGGCACTGAAAACGGCGGCCTTGTTGGCGCGCAGGCGGCGAAAGGCATCTTCCCACAGCGAACGGCCTTTAACGTTTCCGCCTGCCAAGGCCAGATCAACGGCCTCGGCTGCGGAATCGGGGGTGGTTTTTGCAAACATTACTGCATCCTCACCTTCGGATCGAGCAGGCCATACACAAGGTCGACCAACAGATTGAACAGAATAATCAGCGTGCCATAGAAAATGACCACGCCCATCACCAGTGTGTAATCGCGGTTAAGCGCGCCCTGGACGAAATAACGCCCAATGCCGGGGATGGAGAAAATCTGTTCGATCACCACCGATCCGGTGATAACGGCGGCACTTGCCGGGCCAAGATACGAAACCACGGGTAAAATACCGGCTTTAAAGGCATGGCGGGTAATCATCACGCGTTCGGGCAGGCCCTTGGCCCGTGCGGTTCGCACAAAGTTTGACCGTAAAACCTCGATCATCGACCCCCGGGTAAGCCGCGCAATATAGGCAATTTGCGGCAGGGCAAGGGCGATAATCGGCAAAACAACCTGATCAAGTCCCTGTTCCCAGCCGCCCACAGGCAGCCAGCGCAAATAAACCCCGAAAACAAGGGTTAATAACGGCGCCATGACAAAGTTTGGAATGGTAATGCCGGTCATGGCGGTGGCCATGATCGCGTAATCCAGCTTTGAATTTTGTTTTAAGGCGGCGAGCGTTCCCAGCGTTGTGCCGATCATAAAAGCCAGAAATATGGCCGATCCGCCCAATGTCAGCGACACGGGAAAACCGCGAAAGATCAGTTCGGTCACACTAAAGTCGCGATACTGGAAAGACGGGCCAAAATCGCCCTGTATCACATCACCCAGATAACGGCCATATTGCATCCATAACGGTTCATCAAGGTGATAAACAGCGTTCAGGTTGGCGGCAACTTCGGGCGGGACAGAACGTTCCTTGTCAAACGGTCCACCCGGTGCGGTGCGGATCAGAAAGAAAGACAAGGTAACAATGATAAAAAGCGTCGGGATCGCCCCGAGCAATCGTTTCAGCGTAAAGCCAAGCATATGGATATCCCCAAAGCCTGTCCGCCGCGCAAGGGGATAGCGCGGCGGACAATGCGTTCAGACTGTTGATCAACCGGTTATTTGTCGATCCACAGATACTGCGAACGAACATGGTCCATCACGTTGACATGGCCTTTGCCATCGGCATCCCAGCCTTTGACATAGGATTTGATCATGTGCTTGGTGACATAGTGATAGATCGGGGCAACAGCGTTGGCTTTTAAGAAGATTTCCTCGGCATTGCGCAGCAGTTCCATCCGTTTTTCAGAGTCCTGCTCGTTCGAGGCTTCTTTCATCAGCTTGTCAAATTCCGGGTCGGCAAACCCGGTATCGTTCAGGCCTGAATCAGACTTCCACAGCTCAAGGAAGGTGTTGGGGTCGTTGTAATCGCCGATCCAGCCCGCGCGGAAAACCTGGGTCTTTTCCTTGGCTTTACGGGTTTCAAGAAAGACCTTGAATTCTTCATTAACCAGATTGACCTGGGCACCAAAGACGCTTTTCCACATCGAGGCAATCGCGATGGCGATTTTCTTGTGGTTGTCGTTGGTGTTGTAACGAATTTCGACGGTAACGGGGTTGTCCTTGGAATAGCCTGCTTCCTGATACAGCTTGTAGGCTTTTTCGTTCCGTTCCTTTTGGGTCATATCCTTGAAATCGGCGTAAACCGGTTTGTAACCGGTCATGCCGGGCACCACATAGGCATAAGCCGGAACTTCGCCTGCCGTGACGATTTTGTCCATCAGGATGTCGCGGTTGATCGCCAGCGAAAAGGCTTCGCGCAACTTGGCATTGTCAAACGGCGGCTTGGTCATGTTAAAGCCGTAATAATAAACGCCCAGATAGTTCGACACGACGAATTCATCATTCATATTGTCGCGGATCCATTTGATCTGGTCGTTCGGGACTTCATAGGTCCAGTCCAGTTCGCCAGCGCGGAAACGCTTCAGTTCTGCGGTGGTGCTTTCGGTCGGGTAATAAATAACCTTGTCGAGCTTGACGCTATCCGCATTCCAGTAACTGTCATTTTTGGAGAGAACAATGCGCGACTGCGGGTTCCATTCGTCGAGTTTGAAGGCCCCGTTGGTGACCGAATTGCCCGGGCGGGTCCACTGGTCGCCAAACTTTTCAACAGCAGCTTTATTTACCGGATAGCTGATGGAATGGGTCAGAAGGCCGAGGAAATAGGGGGTCGGACCCGCAAGACTAACTTCAAGGGTTTTGTCGTCAATCGCCTTGGCACCGAGTTCTTTGGGCGCCATTTTGCCCGATGTAATGTCGTCGGCATTTTTGATTGGCGAGAGCAAAAACGAATATTCAGAACCGGTTTTCGGATCAACCGCACGCTGCCAGGCATACACAAAGTCACCGGCTGTAACAGGTTCGCCATTGGTCCATTTGGCATCATCGCGAATTTTAAAGGTGTAGGTCAGGCCATCTTTGCTGATTTTCCAGCTTTCGGCTTCACCAGGCACAATTTTACCGCTGGGCTCTTCGCCAACCAGACCTTCAAAAAGGTCGCGCAAAATGTGCGATGCCGGAACGTCTTCGGTAATTTGCGGGTCAAGGCTGCCCGGTTCGGAGCCATTGCCCCGGTTCAAAACCATTTCGGCCTGTGCCGCAACCGGCGAGAGTGCAGCCATGCTGCTTGCAAGAAGGCCAGTGCCGATAAGGAAAGCTCGTGACGAATTCAAAAAACCGTGCACGAGACCCCCTTTGGTCTTCGTGATGAATGACATTCAGTATGTCTCCCTTGTTTTTGTTTGATGCCCTGAAGCGGGAAGCATCCCCACTAATGCGTACGCGAAAATACTGATGATAAACATTGTTTCCTGCAAGCGGCAATTCCATAAATCCGAAACAATTGGAAAAATTTTGCGCAAATACAGGGTATTATTGGCAGTTATTGCTATTAAACGGGAGTTGACCGGCCTTTGGTTGCGCGAAAGGTGGTTCGGGATGTTGTTGCTAAAATCGGTCAAACCATTGATGGACAAGGACTGGTAAAGCGGGAGAGCGAGATTGTCTCAAACCGTGCAGACGATTGATCGTGCTATGAATTTTTCGGATATCAGGGTTGCGTGTGCCATGTTTGGACGTGTTGCCTAAAAGCGGGTTTGGGAAGTAATTTTCACAATTTCAGGGCATTGTTATTTTTTTAAGTATTTGAAAATAAAAAATATGTCTCGCTGGGACCTGGCAAGTTCGTGGTTGTTGGCGCGCATCTGTTTTCCGCAGTCTCATTTTTTGCGACTCGCATATTTAAAACCGCTTTTTTGGCAAGAGATTTTGATCACATCTTGCCGAAATACGGTCGATGAAAAGCGTCGATATCGCGAATTTGCGCGCAATTTTATGTGTTGAATCTTCGCCCGAAAACATGCGCAATACTCCTGCGACATAAAAATCGAAAAACAGGGGGCGGGGACTTCCAAATGAGCCAAAAGGACCACAGCCATGTTTGGCGCGACCTTTCGACCGACTGGCTGACATGGGCGGACCGGCTTGCACCACAGGCAGGGAAAATTAACACTCATCTGATCGATGCATTGCAATTGCCAGGTCTGTCATCCGTCCATAAGGACCGGGGCCTGCGGGTGCTTGATCTGGCGTCTGGTGTGGGCGAACCTGCCTTTGGTATTGCAAAGATGTTGGCCGCCGATGTTTCTGGCGAAAGGCCGGATATAGATAACCCGGTGAAAGCGGCATCCGAAACCGGCTTGCGGGGCCATGTTGTGGCCTCTGATATTGTACCGGGCATGTGTGATGGTTTGGCCGCGCGTGCGCAGGCTGACGGCATTGGCAATCTTGACGTGGTTGTTGCCGATATGGCGGCATTGCCTTTTGGTGCCCAAACGTTTGACGCCATATCTTGCCGGTTTGGCATCATGTTTTGCCAAAACCCTGATCAGGCTCTTGGTGAAACTTATCGTGTTTTGGCACCTGCCGGGCGGGCGGCCTTTATGTTGTGGGCGCCGATGGCCCATAACCCGCTATTTGTCGCCATGGAGGCGGTTTTGCGCGCTGAAATCGGCATTGGCTTTGACGGGGCGGGGTTAAACCTGTTTGGTTTTGCCGATCCGCAATCATCCATCGCGCGGATGAAGAAAGCCGGGTTTACCGACATATCGCTTGCCACTCATGCGCCGGTTGGGCGGATTCCCGCGAAAGCGGCATTTTGGCGTCCGCAGATGGAAATGTTATTTGGCCCGTATCTTAGAAATGCCGGTGCTAACAAAAGTTTTGCCATCGACGCGGCCATGGGGGCGGAATTGTCGCAACATATTGAAGATGCACATTTTCGCGTGCCAATGTGCTTTCATATCCTATCCGGTTGTAGGGGGAGCTAACCTTTAAGAGGTCAAAAAACCTTGCCTTTTTTTGCTGCACATGCGAGACGCAAGACTTGGCGATCCCTGATGCAGGACAGTTTTGTCGGCATTTTCGGGTCCCCCTGTCGTAGCACCAGGTAAAAAACACGCAAAGGTTCAAGACCATGAAAACCCTCGTCGTCTGTTCAGGCGGGCTGGATTCTGTGACATTGGCGCACAAGGTTGCGCGTGAGCACAGTTTACATGCCCTGATTTCCTTTGATTATGGTCAGCGCCATAAAAAGGAACTGGATTTTGCCGCAAATACCGCCAAAGAACTGGGCGTTCGGCATCATATCGTTGATTTAACATCCGCCGGTGCCCTTTTGACCGGGTCTTCGTTGACCAGCGATGATGTTGCCGTGCCCGATGGTCACTATGCCGAAGAAACCATGCGCATTACCGTGGTTCCCAATCGCAATGCGATTATGATGTCGGTGGCGTTTGGGGCCGCAGCCAGTGCCGGTGCAGACCGGGTTGCCGCTGCCATGCATGGCGGCGATCATTTTATTTACCCGGACTGCCGCCCCGATTTTATCAACGCCTTTCAAAAAATGCAGAACCACGCATTGGAAGGTGTCGCGCAAGTCACCCTGTATACGCCTTATATCAATGCCACCAAGGCCGATATCGCCGCCGAAGCCGGACGGCTAGGGGTGCCGATTGACCGGACATGGTCGTGTTACAAAGGCGAAGACGTGCATTGCGGGCGCTGTGGGACCTGTGTTGAACGTCGCGAAGCCCTGGAACTGGCACGTGTGCCCGATCCGACGGTTTATACCGACCGTGAATACTGGAAACAGGCCCGCGCCGAACATGCCATACGCAAAATGGCGGCAGAAGCGATCCAGGATTAACCGTTTTCGTGCGATCTGCCTGGACCTGCGCACGCATATATGCGCCCTTCAGCCCGGATCGCGCCGCATAACAGAGCCGATAATATGTATAGAATCACCAAACAGTTTGCCTTTTCGGCCTCGCATGTTTTAGGCGGGCTTTCGTCCGATCATCCCTGTTCGCGTTTGCATGGCCATAATTATATTGTCGAGATAGAGCTTTGTGCTGCAAGCCTTGATAGCCGCGGGTTTGTGCGCGATTACCGTGAACTGGGCCCGCTTAAACACCTGATCGATGATGAATTTGATCATCGCCATCTCAATGATGTGCTGGGTCACGATCATGCGACGGCAGAAAATCTGGCAAAGTTCTTTTATGACTGGGCCCGGGTTCGCTGGGATGAAGTTTCGGCGGTGCGGGTTTCCGAAACCCCGAAAACCTGGGCTGAATACCGCCCATGACCGGTGATGTTGCTTGCTTGACCTGCTCTGATCAAACCGGTTCCACGGCGCAAACAGCACGGGATGATGTGCAATCGGTGCGCCGGACGGGCAAAATTCGCATATCCGAAATTTTCGGGCCTACCGTGCAGGGCGAAGGGGCACTGTTGGGCATGCCGACTGTGTTTGTCCGTACCGGCGGCTGCGATTTTCGCTGTTCGTGGTGTGATACCCTGTATGCGGTTGACCCGGCTTTTCGCGCCGACTGGCTGCCGATGGATGCCGAGGAAATTTTGGCCCGGGTCAAACAACTGTCACATGATCAGCCCATATTGATCACACTTTCGGGTGGTAATCCGGCGATCCAGCCGCTTGAGGCGTTAATTGAGATGGGAAAGCCGCAAGGTTTTTCCTTTGCTATCGAAACCCAGGGCAGCATTGCCCGCCAATGGTTTGCCAAACTGGACCACCTGACCCTAAGCCCCAAGCCCCCGTCAAGTGGCACGGTTTTTAATGCGGATGATCTGGCGGCCTGTATAGATGCTGGGCGCAAAGGGGGGCCGTTTGCGCCCGCCATAACCTTGAAATTTCCGGTGGCCGATGAAAACGATCTGGCATTTGCCGATCAGGTGCGCCGGATACACCGTGATATTCCCTGTTACCTGCAACCGGTTAACGCCACCCCGGCAGCCCCGCACCCTGATGGTGCCAACGGGGTTGATCTTGATGCCCTGACCGAAAAATATCGCTGGCTGGTCGATCAGGTGTCGCAAAGGGGCTGGTTTGACGTGCGTGTTATGCCACAATGGCATGTCCATGTCTGGGGCAATTTGCGCGGCGTTTAAGGGGTTTTCCCCGGTTTCGCACAGGCCTTATACCTTGTTTGTGGGCGCATTTTCCGCTCTATACCTCGTTAGACTTTCCCTCAACGACAGAGCTTTTTGACATGATCATTCTGCGTCAGGAAACCCCTGATCAACCCGATATTGCTGCCTTGTTTAAACAGGCCGATGCGCGGTCGGCTTCTCTTTATGGCGACCATGAGCGGTCCGGGGCCAGTGCGGCACAGTTGATTGCGCAGGATGTGCGCTTTTTTGTCGCCCGTCCTGAAATCAGCGGTCAGGCTGTGGGATGTGGGGGCTATGTACCGATGCCTGAAATCACCGATGGCGTATTTATCGCATCCTCACCGGTGACAAAGCCCGGCATTTGCCTGGAAATCAAACGGCTGTTTGTTGATCCGGCGGCAAGACGGCAGGGTATTGCCCAAAAGATTATGCGTTATATCGAGCAGGACGCACGCGAACGCGGATATGTTGGCATTTATCTTGAAACCGGTATCAAATCGGATGCGGCGATTTTGCTGTATCAGGCGCTTGGTTTTGCGCGCTGTCTGCCTTTTGGCCCGTATCAGAACGATGTTCAGAGTGTTTTCATGGCAAAATCAGTGCATTGAAACGGTGCCGATACCGACTGCACCCAACCCTGTTTCGCAAAATTGCGATAAACAGAGGCTGCCCCAAAAAGATCATGATTTGCCTCAATCGCACAGACCTGCGGGTTTTGACGTGGTTTTTGGGTGAAAAACCACAAGTTGTATCCTGCGCCTTCTTTAACACGGAACAACAAACGAGACCTGACGTTGTAAATGCTGTGTCGAAAATTCAAAGTAATCTCAAGATCAAGGATCAGGAGAAAATCATGTCTACTTTCTGGAAACGTGTTTTTGCTTTGGCAATCATTGCCGGTTTTGGCATGGGCCTGGCTGCTTGTGAAACCGCCGATGGTTTTGGCAAGGATGTCGAAAAACTCGGTGACAATATTCAGGATACCGCCAACTGATCCTTCGGGCACAGGCTTGCAAGGGATTGGCGTGATGGCGGACGACGGGCATAAAATTCAAACGTAAATCACGAGCAAACTGCCTTGTCCGCCTGAAAATATCATAACAACAGGAGAATAATGATGCTTGGTTGGGCAATTTTCTGTCTTGTCTTGGCATTGCTGGCCGCCGTTCTTGGTTTTGGCGGGCTTGCCGGGACATTTGTCGGGATTGCAAAGATTCTGTTCTTTGTGTTTATCGTCTTGTTTGTGGTGTCGTTGCTGGTCAACGCTTTGCGGGGGCGTAGCCCGCCGCTATAGGCTGGCAAAAAAGCATCGGCGATCATATTGATCACCGACAACATAAAAAACGGGGTCCCTTGCGGGGCCCGTTTTTTTGGCATGGTGCGCCAATGCGGTCGCCCTGGAAAGCCGATGTGACAGCCGCGCCAGTTTCAAGGGCATGACAGGTATCGGGGTGTGCGGCAGGGTTGATGCTTTCCCGTGTCATCACGCGGTTGCTGGTGGCCAAGGGAGACGAGCCGTGTTGCGTGCTACCTGTTTGTCACTTTTGAGGGTGAGTCGCGCTGCAAATTTTGTATCGCGACGTCAGGGTTTCGGTATATTTTGCCTGTTTATCAAAGATGACTTTTCGCCTGACCTGGCCCGATATGGCGTTGGTCGGGACGAAATTGTTTTGCGTTGATGGTCGTTTGACGAAAGCAGGAGAAGACGGGCGATGGAAAGACGGATCCGCAATGCTGTGGCGATTCTGTTGATGGTGGCATTTGGTGTGGCGCTGGCGGGGTGTGAAACCGCCGACGGGTTTGGCAAGGATCTGGAAAAACTGGGCCAGAAAATACAAGACAAAGCGAATTAAGGCATTACGTGGTGTGCCGATTGGGCATTCGTTGACCGGTTTGTTTCCCAAAGGGGGCTGTTGTGATTACCTGCTATCTGAAATACGTTATTGATATGCATAAAATTCCCGAATTCGAGGATTATGCCCGTCGCTGGATTCCCATTGTTAACCGCATGGGCGGCGATCATCATGGCTATTTTCTGCCCCACGAAGGGGCCAGCAACATCGCCTATGCGCTGTTTAGCTTTCCAGGTCTTGCTGCCTATGAAGACTATCGTACTCAAATGGCCGATGATGCCGAATGTATGGCAACGCTGGCGCTTGAACAGCGGAACCGCAGCATCATCAGCTATGAACGCAGTTTCATGCGCCCGGTTCTTGAGTAACGAATGACTGCTGGCCGTGTTCTGACGACGTTGCGGCCATCGGTTAAAGGCAAAAATCGTGACTTTAACACGAAAAGCCTTCCCCCGACTGGACAGCGCAGGGCCGAGCCGTTAAATAGGCAGTCCTGCCCGCGGTGTTGCGGGTGTGTTTGTTCCGCGTTTTCCGGGTTGGAGAGAGATGCAGACCGTTAACGATATTCGCACCACGTTTTTGGAATTTTTCCGTAAGAACGGCCACGAGGTCGTATCTTCCAGCCCGCTGGTGCCGCGCAATGACCCAACCCTGATGTTTACCAACGCAGGGATGGTCCAGTTTAAAAATGTTTTCACCGGGCAGGAGCATCGCGATTATTCGCGTGCAACCACCTCGCAGAAATGCGTGCGGGCCGGGGGCAAGCATAACGACCTTGAAAATGTCGGGCATACTGCACGCCATCACACGTTTTTTGAAATGCTGGGCAATTTTTCGTTTGGCGATTATTTCAAGGAAAACGCGATTGAATTTGCCTGGAACCTGATCACAAAAGAATATGGCCTCCCGGCAGATAAATTGCTGGTTACCGTCTATCACACCGATGACGAGGCCCATTCCCTTTGGAAGAAAATTGCCGGTCTGGGCGATGATCGTATCATTCGGATTCCGACATCGGACAATTTCTGGTCGATGGGCGATACCGGCCCGTGTGGCCCGTGTTCGGAAATTTTCTTTGATCATGGCGATCACATCTGGGGTGGTCCCCCGGGCAGTGCCGACGAAGATGGCGACCGGTTCATCGAAATCTGGAACCTGGTGTTCATGCAATATGAACAACTGGCCAATGGCACCCGTCTGGATCTGCCCAAACCGTCAATCGATACCGGCATGGGTCTGGAACGTGTGGCCGCCGTTTTGCAGGGCAAGCACGACAATTACGACATTGATTTGATGCGCGCCCTGATCGAAGCTTCGGCCGCTGTCACCAATACCGACCCCGATGGACCGTTTAATGTGTCGCACCGCGTGGTTGCCGACCATTTGCGTTCCACCAGCTTTTTGATTGCCGATGGTGTTTTGCCGTCCAATGCCGGTCGCGGGAACGTGTTGCGCCGTATTATGCGCCGTGCCATGCGCCATTTGCACATGATCGGCACCAAGGACCCGCTGATGTACAAGCTGGTTCCGGCGCTTGTGCGCAAAATGGGGGCGGCTTACCCCGAACTGGTCCGTGCCCAGGCATTGATCGAAGAAACCCTGAAACTGGAAGAACACGGCTTTAAAACCATGCTTGATCGTGGTTTGAAAATGCTCGACGATGCCACCCTTGATATGGGTGAAGGGGCGGTTCTGCCGGGCGAAGTGGCGTTCAAGCTGTATGACACCTATGGTTTCCCGCTTGATTTAACCGCCGATGCCCTTAAGCCGCGCAAGATCGACATTGACGAAAGCGGTTTTTCGTCCGCCATGGAAGAGCAAAAGGCCAAGGCCCGTGCGGCATGGTCGGGCTCGGGCGAGGCCGCAACCGAGGAAGTCTGGTTCGATTTGAATGACCGTTTGGGTGCGACCGAATTTTTGGGCTATGAAACCGAAAATGCCGAAGGTGTTATCACTGCGATTATCGTCGATGGCACCGAAGTTGACGCGGCCAAAGCGGGCGACACCGTTGCCATTTTAGCCAATCAGACGCCGTTTTTCGGTGAATCGGGTGGTCAGCAGGGCGATGCCGGTGTGATCAAAACCGCCAAGGGTGCGGTGATTGAAATTGCCGACACCCAGAAAAAACTGGGCAGCCTGCATGTTCATCTGGGCAAGGTTGTGTCGGGCGAGATTAAAACCGGCGATGAAGCCGAGTTTAAGGTCGATCATACCCGCCGTGCCAGGCTGCGCGCCAACCATTCGGCGACGCATTTGCTGCATGCTGTGATGCGCAAACATCTGGGCGGCCACGTTACCCAGAAAGGCTCGCTGGTGGCACCGGACCGTCTGCGGTTTGACGTATCGCACCCCAAACCGGTGACAGCCGAAGAAATTGCCGTGATCGAAGCCGATGTAAACCGCCTTGTTCGCGAAAATACCGAAGTCCTCACCCGTTTGATGACCCCGGATGAAGCGATTGAGATCGGCGCGATGGCATTGTTTGGCGAAAAATACGGCGATGAAGTTCGGGTTGTCTCCATGGGCCTGCCCGAAGACAAATCCTATGCCTATTCGCTGGAACTGTGCGGGGGCACTCATGTCAAACGCACCGGCGATATTGGCCAGTTTAAAATCGTTTCCGAAGGGGCGGTTTCCAGTGGGGTGCGCCGGATCGAAGCCCTGTGTGGGGCAGATGCTGCCAATTACATGGGCAACCGCGACCGCTTGTTACAGGTGATCGCCGGTGATTTGAAAGCCGTGCCCGAAGATGTGCCCGAACGTGTGCGCGCCCTTCAGGAAGAACGTCGCCGTCTGGAACGCGAAGTTTCCGATTTGCGCAAAAAACTGGCGACCGGCGGTGCCGGTGGTGCAGGCGGGGCCAATGGTTTCAAGGAAATTAACGGGGTTAAGACCGCGTTTAAGGTCCTTGAAGGTATTCCGGCCAAGGAACTTAAAGGCATGGTCGATGAATTGCGCAGCCAGATGGGATCGGGCATTGCGGCCCTGATCGCCCTTGATGGCGGCAAGGCGTCCATCGTTGTGGGCATGACCGAAGATTTGGTGGCAAGTCATAACGCGGTTGATTTGCTGCGCATTGGTGTGGCCGAACTGGGCGGCAAAGGCGGCGGTGGCCGCCCCGATATGGCCCAGGGCGGTGGACCCGATGGCGACAAGGCCGCACAGGCACTGGCCGCAATCGAGGCTGCGCTTGCGGGTTAACTTTCAGGCATCACCGTAATCCGGTTTTGCTGGTCTCAAACGAAAACCCCGCTACGATTTCGTGGCGGGGTTTTCTGTATGCTGTATGCCGGTTTGTGCAAACGGTTGACAGTCAGGTCATTTCTTTTGGGGCAAGCTGCTTTGTCGCCTAATATTCGCCCTTGCCGGGGAAGCTGCATATTGTCGAGCGACTGATTCAGGAAATACCGGAATTTGGCGAATGCGATAAAGTTACCGGCGATGATTGTTATATCGCGCGTCTTTATGTGCGCAGCATTGGCGAGCTTGATACTCTGCTTGATCGCATTGTCGACAAGGCCGAAACCAATACCTCGATTGTAAAGGCAAAGGCGGTTGAACGGCAGATGCCGCCTTTTATTCGGTCTTGATTTTGATTTCTTTTAACGGTTTTTTGTGCCACTGCGCGCTATAGCGCAGTACGCGCCAGGCGGCTTTTTCCACATCTTTGCGGTCATCGGATTCGGCAATGGTGCGCCGGGCGGTGTTGATAATGATTTTGGCCTGACGGCAGATTTCGTCGCGCTGCCGATTGTTGGCAATAAAAGGTATTAATCCTTCAAGGGTTTGGGTGATGGGAATCAACACGTCGGGTTTTGCCACTGCCGCCTGACGGATCTGGTCAAGGGCAGCACTTAACATGCCGCTAAAATCCGAGACCGGGCCGCTGAGTCGGGCGATGTTATGATCATCCATCCACAACCCGACCGGGTAAACAAATGCCAGTGTTTGGCGCATGGCCCGGCCCAGACGGTAAACCGACGCAATGGCGGTGAACGGATCATTGACCCCGGGGGACAGGGCGCGTACGGCTATTTCAACAATCTGGCGCAGGGAAAATTCAATGTCGAGGGCGGCTGTGCGGTAATTGCCAATCATGATGGTGCTGGCAGCATCCTGATTAATGGCAGGGCACAGGGTTTTGATTTTATCAGCATCACAGATAATATGGCCGATGATTTGATCCTTAAGGACGTGTTCGCCAGGGCGGCAGATTAGCTCAACACGGGCATGACGGGCGGCAATCTTCTTACACAGCCCATTGTAATCTATGCCCTGAATATAGCCGGATCGTTTTGCCTGCACGGCAAATTCGGGGTCAATATCAAGTGCAGAAGGAATAGTGGTTGCCGAATTTCGAGCCTTGGTTATGGCGTGTCCCAGTCGGCTGTGGTTTTCCAGTATGGTGTTTTCCAGCTGCTCGCCAACATCAATGATCACCTGGTCGGCGACAATGGATCGGCCCAGGTGATGGACAAAAACAATCAGCGAGAAAAGACTGGCCATGAATGCTAATGCCGCAACCAGCCCGGCGATTTGGGCAGGATCGTTGTGGTTGCCGATGCTTCCCATCATCAAAAGGGTGGTGACCAGAAAGGTGATGTCGGCCACAAAGATACCGATCATGCTTTGGGTGATATGATCGCCCAGAAAATTGCGGATCAGCCGTGGTCCCAGATTTTGCGCCGCCAGTGTCAGCACCACCATCGTGATTGACAATGCCAGGGTAAAGATTGTGACCACAGCGGGCAACAACATGCCGATCAAGTCGCGAATGTCGCGGACATCACGGAAAATCGGCCATATGGGCGATAATAGCTGGTCAAAGGGCAAGGGCGGTAGCAGCATGATACCCGCGGCCACACACGCTCCGGCACAGCCAAATAACAGCGGTAAAATCCACAGGCTTTGGCGTAGTCGTTCCCACAGACGGATCAGGCGTTCAAACATATGGATATCCGGTTATCCCTACAGGTGATGTAAACAGCGACCACACCAACAGAGGATGTTAAATTTAAAACCCGCGTGATAACAGGATGCAGGCAACAAGCGATGCAAAGCGGTATCAAACAAACGTTTGCAAATCCCCGTGGTTCCCTGCCTTAAGGCAATAGCGGTGCATTCGCCAGCGGCACATAAATGTCGGTTATGGCTTCGTGGGCAGGTACATCGGGAAAAAAGGCAATGCGCTGTAAAAACAGCGGATAATCCCCAGGGGTTTCGCCAGTTTGTGGCATCCATCGTGCGTAAATCGGAACGACGGCGCGTTTTAAATCGTGATCCGGGCCGATATGGCGCAGTCGTGCACAGCGGTTTGCGGGAATGATATGCTCAAATACGCCTTCGGGATTGTCGGGGATGGCAATTGTTGTGGCGACACATAAATCCATCATAAAGTCATTCACTGGCGTGTCATCCGGGTTGGAATGGATGATTGTGAAGGTTGCATTTTTGTGCGGCGGCAAGTGGTTGCGTTTGCGCCAGTTAATAAACGGGCGAATGCTGTTGCCAATATGGGCCGGGTCGCCATGGTGGCGTAGGGCCGCAACACGGGTTTGCGCGAAATGGACAATTTCAATATCAGGAAGCGGGGCAAGATCGGGATTGGGCATGGTTTTGTTCCGGGCATCCATAAGGGGTTGATAGATTTGTTGGCAGGCATCCCAGGTCGGATTTTTGCGAAAATTCGACGGTGACACCCCGTGAATTTTTTTAAAAGCGCGAGCAAAGGATTCCGGGCTGTCGAACCCGCAATCAAGGGCAATTTCAAGGACCGACATATGGGGCCGGTGCGCCAGTTGGCAGGTCGCGCGGTGAAACCGGGCCAACTGGATATAACGCGCCACACCAATGCCAAACAAGGCGCTGAACTGGCGATGAAAATGATACCGGGAATAGGCCGCAATGGTGCCAAGCAGCGCGCCGTTCAGGTTTTCGGCCAAATGATCGTCGATATAGCGCATTACACGACGAAACCGTTCCAGATAGTTTTGCAATTGGGCGCCCTTTATTGTGCCGTTGTTCGTACCCCGGATGGTGCCATAAACCGGGCCTGTAAACCTGTCCGTTATTGCGCAATATGTGAAAAACGTGCGTGGTACGCGATGTTGCCTGCAATAAAGTGAAATTACCCGTGTAAGTAATTGAAGTTAAAAAACATCTTTCGAGGTTGGGCAGCCTTGCAAAAAAGAGGGATTGCCACGCGCTAAAAAATGAACCAAATTCGATTTTTAATCATTTCAGGTTCCGTCGAGGTGTGTAATGGTAAAACAGGAAAAATGGCAGCAGCGCGAAAAGGTTATTCTGGACTGCGCCCAGGAGCTGATCGGCCAATACGGTTTTTTTGATTTAAAGATGTCGGATCTGGCGCGCGCGGCGGATATTTCGGTGGGTACCCTTTATGTTCATTTCGCGAGCAAGGAGGATTTGCTGCTGGGCCTTGCCTTGCGGGCCGGTGCCAAACGGACGGCTTTTCTGGAAACGGCCCGGCAGCATGATGGGCCAGCTTTGGAAAAATTCATTGTCGCCAGTTTGCTTGATATTCTGTTTTCCATCGAAAATCCTGAATTGTTTGAAATGGAATATCTGGCCATGTCGCCGTCGGTCTGGCGGCGTGCGACGGTGACACGCCATCAGGATTTTTTGCGCAAGGTCGGCGATGCCACCCGCATGTTTCAGGATTTTCTCGATCAGGCAGTCCCGATTTTAGGGCCAGAACAGTCCCGTGATCGCGGGCGAACCCTTAATCTTGGCAGTTGGGCGCTATCGTTTGGCATGAATGCCCTTGCCCTTTCCGAAATTACCGATGCCCATTACGGCAGCCTGTTGCGTGAAAACGCCCTTGATACCTTTTGCGATGGCCTGACCGCCCTTCTGGTTGGGGCAGGGTGGCAGGCCGATACCGCCGATAACGTTATTCGCAGCCTGGGTGTGCGCTATATGCCGGCACATTTTATATCGGCACTGTCTTCCTGATTTTTTAATTTTTAAAACAAAGTCCTCATCATGTCCCAGGAACGTAAATTAATGATCGCGGTCTTTATGACCGTTTTGTTCGGCTTTGCCGGGTTCAGCCTGCCTTATCCGGTATTCGGGCCGATGTTTTTAAAACCTGAACTGGGTTTTCTTGATCCGTCGATTCCGGTTGAATATCGCCCATTTTTGCTTGGCATTGCCATTGCCCTTTACCCCATCGGCCAGTTTATTGGTGCGCCGTGGTTGGGTCGCTGGTCGGACCGGATTGGTCGGCGACCGGTTTTGTTAGGCTCGTTGGTCGGGGCGGCAGGGGGCTATCTGGTGACGGCATTTGGTGTTGCCATTTCCAGCCTGCCCTTGTTGCTGGCCGGGCGGTTTTTGTCGGGCCTGTGCGAGGGCAATATGGCGATTGCCCAATCGATTACGTCCGACATCAGCACGCCCCAAACCAAGGTGCGCAATTTTGGTCTGATCACGGTCGCCATTAATGTCGGCTGGATCATTGGTCCGTTATTGGGCGGTTTTTTGTCTGATCCCGATATCTATGCCGGTTTTAATGTGTCTTGGCCGTTTTTCTTTGCGGCGGGCATGTTTGGCGTCAATTTGCTGGTGGTGTTTTTCACCCTGCGCATTCCCGATTATGCCCGCCGCCGTAAAACAGGTGAAAACAGTGTTCAAAACGCGGGGGATGATTTGCCGCTGGTCGCGGCCGGGGCGGCAGAATTGTCGTCCAATGCCGGAACGGTCGGGCTGGCTGCGACAGACGGCGAAACAGAATTCCGCCCCCGCACGTTGTGGCAAACGGTGTGCGACAAAAAACTGTTGCCGGGCTTTGTCATTTCATTTTTCAGCTATGTCGCGGTTTACATTTTTTTCGCCTTTTTTGGCGTTTATCTGGTGCAGATGCATGATGTTAGCAGTTCGTTCCTGGGGGTGTGTTCTGCCATCATATCAATCCCGCTGATTGCCGCGGGCCTGTTGGTGGAACCCGCCCGTAAACGCATTGGTCTGGCCGGGGTCAGTGCGGTTGCCCATGTTTTCCTTGGTGTCGGCATGATCACGTTTTTGCTGCCCGATGGGCTGATATGGATTTTTGTGCCGATGTCGCTGGCGGCGTTTGGCATTGCCTGGTGCGAAGTCACCACCAGCCTGTTTATTTCCGATGCCGCAGGTCCGCATGAACAAGGCCAGGCATTGGGGGTTTACCGCTCCGCTCATGTCATGGCCGAGGCGGTGGCGGTGCTGGTCGGGGGCTTGCTTTCCGGGCAATCGCCGCAATCGCCGTTTTTTATGGGTTTTGTTGCGGCCATGATCTGCGTTGCCGGCATTATGGCGTGGAAACGCGCTATGCCCGACCTTGGCAAAAATTCGGGCGATGCCCCGGCACATTGAGTGTTCTGTTATTTTCCCGGTGTGCCAGGGGCCTGCCGGGAAATATGCTGCAACGGATGATGCGGGCGAAACTTAAACGATGGTCGACATCGTGAGCGCCCCCGCAGCCAGATACTGGCGTTGCCCGGCGGTATCTGTATCGGTGTTGGCGCAGGTGGCTGATGCCAGCAAACCTTCGGCCAGTTGATGAAGTTGTGAAATGGCGGCATTACGCACCCCGTCATGCGGGGCATTGGCATCGGCTTTCAGGGCATCTTCCCAGGCCGGTTGGGCGCTGTCTTCGCCCAGAACGGTTAAGGCAATGGCGCGGTTGGCAAGGGCTGTTGCCGATTGCGGGTTTGTTTGCAAGGCCCGGTCAAAATAATGAAGCGCAGAAGGATAATCGCCATCAAGCATTTCCAGCCGCCCCAGATCATTCAGGCAAGCCAGCGAATGTGGCGTCATGCGCAAAAGCTGTTCCAGCGCCCGGCGTTCGCCGTCGCTGTCTTTTGCGGCACGATAACATAGCGCGATCATGTGGTGGATCATGCTGTCGCCGGGGCGCAGGCGCGATGCATTGTGGAAATCGGCCAGGGCTGTTCTGTGACGGCCCAGTTCAAGCTGTGCCATGCCATGTGCGGTAAGCAAATCGGCATCGCCCGGTGAACTGCGCAGGGCGATATCAAGGTTATTTAACGCTTCACGCGGTTTGCCCGACAGCAAATAAACCTCGGCCAATTGGCGCAGGGCCAATTGGTGGCCGGGGTCTGCGCGCAACACACTGCGATATTCGTAAATGGATTCGGTTAAATTGCCACGCCGGTGCAGGGCTTCGGCCAGGCCAAAACGCGCGGGCAGGTCGTCTTGTTTGCGGCCCAGTGTTTGGCGCAACATGTTGATTGCCGCGTCATAATGCCCTTGTGACAGGGCTTCCAAACCCATTTTGGTGAAATCAGCCGTGGTCATGTGCGGGTATCCTGTTTTGCAAGAGGCGGGTTTTGGGCAAGGCGGATGCGGGTGTCGGGATAAAGAAAGATCAAGAGGGATCAGGGGCGGTCATAAATACGATACGCGCATCGCCGTGCGCCTGCCAGAATATGATCAGTCCGTTCGACAATAACATCATGACCCAGAACCGATTGAAACACATCAAGTTCCTTGGCGCAAAGCGACCGGCAGGCCGATGCCGCCGAACAGATCGGGCAATGGTTTTCCACCAGCAGCAAGGTGCCATCGGCCTCGTGCAGGGTTGTGGCCATGTATCCTTCGGCATCACGCGCTGCGGCCAGGGCGCGCACCCGTGATTCAAGGTCGGGCGGGCAATTTTGCAACCGGGTTTGGTATATCATTTTTTGCTGTTCGGCCCGGGCAGCAACAATGCGCATCAGGCCGTCTTCGCCAAAACTGTCGCGCATACAGTCAATCAGCGACACTGCCAGTTCCTGATGCCCATCAGGAAAGGCTTTATTCGCGCGCTGTGTCAGCGCCCATAATTTTGCCGGGCGGCCCTTGGAGGATGCCATTTGCTGTTCGTCGACCATGCCCTGATCGCGCAGCGTTTTTAAATGCTGGCGCACCGCCATCGACGACACCCCAAGGGATGTTGCCATATGGTCGGCACGGGCCGGGCCGTTGGCCTTAAGCATATCTAGAATGGCGCGGCGGGTTTCGCCGTCGGCGGCTTTGGGATTACGTTTTGTCATGATCCATTTATAAAGAAAATTCTATTGAAAAGGCAAGAGATCTGGCGTAATTTGTTTATTAAAGAATAATCTTTATAAATGAGGTCGCCATGACAACGTCCGTCCAACCGGGAAAGAACCCCGACGCAAAACCATCGCAAGAACCGTGTTTCAACCCGGCCGTGACGGGGGTGGTTTCATCTGACAGCGTAACAGATGCTGCATCTGGCGGCGACTGGCAGGTGGCAACAACCCTGGCGGAACTTTCGCAAACCGGGCGGAAACTGGTGCGTATTTCGGGCCGTCAGGTGGCGATCTTTCAAACAGAAAACGGATTGTACGCTTGTAATAATCGCTGCCCGCATGAAGGCTTTCCGTTAATGGAAGGCACCCTGGCGCAGGGCTGTGTGCTGACCTGTAACTGGCATAACTGGAAGTTTGATCTTGAAAGTGGAGACACGCTGGTGGGTGGCGATAAACTCCGCCGTTATCCGGTGCGCGTGACCGATGACGGTGTTGTCGAACTTGATATGACCGACCCGCCGCAAGATCAGCAACGTGATGAAATCCTGGCCAATCTGGATGTTGCCTTGCACGAACATGATTATGATCGCTTGTGCCGCGAATTGGCACGGCTGGAGATGATCGGTGTGGACCCGTTTGCGGCCATCAAAACTGCCTTTGCCCTGCGCATGGACCGGTTTGAATATGGCACCACCCACGCCATGCCCGGTGCGGCGGACTGGCTGGCCTATCGCGAAGAACTGAGCGATGACTATGAGCGTTTGGCCAGCCTTGCGGAAATCGTCGGTCACATCGCCTGGGATAGTAGCTATCGCCCGGTTTATCCGTTTACATCAGACGTGGCAGATTGGTCCGAACCCGAATTTTCCCAAGCGGTCGAGGCCGAAGATGAAAACACCGCCGTGGCCCTGGTGCGCGGGGCACTGGCGGCGGGCCTGTCGTGGGAGGGGCTGCGCCCGGCTTTTGCCCGCTGCGCCATGCGCCATTATGCCGGTTTTGGTCACTCGGTGATTTATGTTTCCAAAGTGGCCCCTTTATTGGCAGCACTGGGGGCAGATGCGCTGGAAAGCCTGCTTTTGCCGTTAACCCGGCATTTATGCACGGTCACCCGCGAAGATTTGATCCCCGAATTTCGGGCGTTTCATGTCGTGCGCAAAGATTGGGATAATCTTGTGGGCAGTGATCCGGTGACAAAGGACGATTTTCTGGGGTTGCCTGTTGCGCGGGTATTGGCGCGTGTGCGCCGCTCGGCCGGGGACGTGCACGGGTGCTATCACGCCTTGCTGGGGGCGGCAGCCTGGCAGGTGCGCCATTTTGATCAAAGCGTTATGTATCGCACCAATATGCCGATTGGCACGAATGTAAACTGGCTGGATGTTACCCACGCTTTGACAACCGCGCAGGCAGTGCGTGAACTGGCAACCGAAATGCCCGAATTGTGGGCCGATGGCCTGTTGCAAATTGGCTGTTTCATTGGCCGCAATGTTAAATATATGAATACAGACCCGGACCAGCCCGATCATGCCGCCAGTCTTGGTATTGGCGGGGATCAGGAGGACGAAACCATCCTGCGCGATCTGCTGCGCGAACGTGTGTTAAACCATGGTTGCAGTGATTATATTGAACCCGTGCATCGCCTTAAAACCATCATGATGGCCCGGGCGGAACTGGCCGCTTTTCCCGATGCCCCGTGGCGCGAAGATTTGCTTGTTGCGGTGCACCGTTATGTCAACGGTGAATTCCCCCGGCGGCGTGCGGTGCGCATCGCCTATCAATCCATGAGTTTTGTCGGTCGGGAATAGGCGATCTTCGCCGCGTTCCCTCACGCCCGCATTTCCGGCTGACAAATGACCCCGTTCCGGCGTGAAAACCGGAACGGGGTCAGTTCTGTGCGGCGGCGTTTGGGATGGGGGCAGGTCAGGCGATGGTATCGACCACACCGCCATCAACCCGCAAGGCGGCACCGGTCGTTGCCGATGATAGCGGTGATGCGACATACACCACCAGGTTCGCAACTTCCTCGACCGTGGCGGCGCGCTGAATGATCGATGTCGGGCGGGCCGACATAACAAAATCGGCGGCAACTTCTTCAAGCGGTTTGCCAGATTTTTTCACATCATCGGCCAGCATGGCCTCAACCCCTTCTGACAGGGTCGGTCCGGGCAGAATGGCATTTACGGTAACACCGGTGCCTGCCATGCGTTTGGCAAGGCCGCGCGACAGGGCCAGATAGGCGGTTTTGGTTACCCCGTAATGGATCATGTCAGCCGGAATATTCAGTGCGGATTCAGACGACAGGAACAAAACCCGTCCCCATCCCTGTTTTTCCATACTTGGCAGATAGGCCCGCGACAGGCGCACACCCGACATCACATTGACATCCATAAAGTTCTGCCAGTCGCTATCGGGGGTTTCAAAAAAGTCCTGCGGGCCGAAAATCCCGACATTATTGACCAGAACATCGACATGCGGCACCGCTTTTACCAGCGCGTCACATCCCTCTGCCGATCCCAGATCGGCGGCAACCCCGCGAAGGGAGGCATCGGGAAATTGCGCTTTCAGCTTTTCAACCGCCTTGGCTGTTTTGTCATCCTTGCGACCATTGACAACAACATTGGCACCGGCCCCTGCAAGCCCGGCCGCAATGGCAAAACCAATGCCACCGGTCGATCCGGTAACAAGGGCGGTTTTTCCAGTCAGGTCGATTTTCATTATTCAATCCTTTGGTTTCAAACGGCTAAACGTAAGGTAATCTTTAAAAGAACTTCGGCAAGTCAGAATATGTGCTCAAGGTTAAGGACGTTGATGTGCTTGTGCCCGGGGGCGCGTATTGCGGGGCCGGAGCCGGTCCGTATTTGAATTGCCTCCTTGCCCAAAAGCGGCAGACACCGTAAGTTAACGTAAACGTCAACTTGTGTTACAGGGCAAAAATGAAATTTCAGGGTACGGAAAATTATGTTGCGACCGAGGACCTGACGGTTGCGGTGAATGCTGCCATCACGTTGCAACGCCCCCTTTTGGTCAAGGGTGAACCGGGTACGGGCAAAACCGTGCTGGCCGAAGAAATTGCCAGATCGCTGGGTAAAAAACTGATCACGTGGTCGATCAAATCCACCACACGCGCCCAGCAGGGCCTTTATGAATATGACGCGGTGTCGCGCCTGCGCGACAGCCAGTTGGGCGATGCACGGGTGCATGACATTGCGAATTACATTGTCAAAGGCAAGCTGTGGGATGCGTTCGAGGCCGATGACGCCCCGGTATTACTGATTGACGAGATTGACAAGGCCGATATCGAGTTCCCCAACGACTTGCTTCAGGAACTCGACCGGATGGAATTTTATGTTTATGAAACCCAAAAGATGGTCACGGCGGTAAACCGGCCGATAGTCATCATCACCTCGAACAATGAAAAAGAACTGCCCGACGCATTTTTACGCCGCTGTTTCTTTCATTACATCCGCTTTCCCGATGCCGATACCATGATGCAAATCATCGATGTGCATTTCCCCGACATTCAAAAACGTCTGGTGGCCGAGGCGTTGAACCTGTTTTATGACATGCGCGATGTTGCCGGGCTTAAGAAAAAACCCTCCACATCGGAATTGCTCGACTGGCTCAAACTTCTGATGGCCGAAGACCTTTCGCCCGAAGCCCTGCGCGCCAAAGACGTCAAATCATCCGTGCCGCCTTTGCATGGTGCGCTTTTGAAAAACGAACAGGATGTGCATCTGTTTGAACGCCTGGCCTTTATGGCGCGACGCGAAGGGCGCTAGACCATGTTTATCGGCTTTTTTTACAAGCTGAAAGACGCCCGGGTGCCGGTTTCCCTGCGCGAATATTTAACGCTGCTTGAAGCCGTCGAAAAGGGTGTTGCCGGGTATTCGGTCGAGGATTTTTATTATCTCGCGCGCACCACATTGGTGAAGGACGAGCGCAACCTTGATAAATTCGATCAGGTGTTTGGTGCGCATTTTAAGGGGCTTGCCAATCTGGTTGATGCTGGTGCGGAGATTTCGGCGGAAATCCCCGAAGAATGGCTGCGCAAGCTGGCCGAGAAATATCTCAGCGAGGAAGAAAAGGCGCAAATCCAGTCGCTGGGCGGCTGGGACAAGCTGATGGAGACGTTAAAACAGCGTTTGGAAGAGCAGCAAAAACGCCATCAGGGCGGTAATAAATGGATTGGTACGGCGGGCACATCGCCCTTTGGCGCCTATGGCTATAACCCCGAGGGGGTGCGGATTGGCCAGGATAAATCGCGCCATCGCCGTGCGGTTAAGGTCTGGGACCGGCGCGAGTTTCAAAACCTTGATGACAGTGTTGAAATCGGCACCCGCAACATCAAGGTGGCGTTGCGAAAATTGCGTAAATGGGCGCGCACTGGTGCGGCGGACGAACTGGATTTGGCGGGCACCATTCGATCAACCGCCCGGCAGGGCTGGCTCGATGTGCAAATGCGGCCCGAACGGCACAATGCAGTTAAGGTGTTGATGCTGTTTGATATTGGCGGCTCGATGGATGATTACATTCGGGTATGTGAGGAACTGTTTTCTGCGGTGAAAACCGAGTTCAAACACCTGGAATATTACTATTTCCACAACTGCCCCTATGAGGGGTTGTGGAAGGACAATGCGCGCCGTCGTAGCGAACAAATATCAACCCTTGATGTGATCAATACCTATTCCAGCGATTACAAGCTGGTTTTTGTCGGCGACGCCACCATGAGCCCCTATGAAATCACCTATCCCGGCGGCTCGGTTGAACATTGGAATATGGAAGCCGGGCAGGTATGGATGCAACGCCTGCTGGATCATTTCAACCATGCCGCCTGGATCAACCCGCAGCCGGAAAAATGGTGGCATTACACCCCCTCGATCCAGATTTTGCACAAGCTTATGGCCGGGCGGATGTATCCGTTAACCCTTGAAGGGTTGGACCGGATGACCGGGGAGTTGAACCGTTAATATTATACAACAGTCACCTTATTCTCCGTCCTTAGGACGGAGAATAAGGTGACTGTAAAGTAAAGTCAATGTTCTTGTGTTTTTCTTTAATCATGGTATCAATATATAATGTCCTAAGGACATTATATATTGATACCATAGGATTATGTTGATGGTAGGTCAATTGAGATCAGGTCGACAAAGCGTAAGCGTCAAGCTCTCTCAATTGGCGCGTGTGGTGGGGGAAGATCTTGAAAACACAAAGCAGTGTGTTTGCTCGGATTATATTATTTTCCTGAAAATCTTTGAAGCCTATCGCGATAAAAAGGCCAGCTATCTGCGCGGGGATTATCCAACGAAAGAGGTACTTTCATCTGTCAAAAATGCGTTGAAAAGAGCCTCCATTCTTGCACGGGATACTGACTATAAAAGGTATTGGCGTATTCTTCCTGTAACAGATGGTGCAGCGGAAGAAGTGGCCTGTTTGATCGATCCATTTTGTTATGTTTCACATTTGTCCGCGATGCAACGATACGGCCTTACTGTCCGCAGGCCGGAATTTCTTTATTTAACGCAGCCTGCCAAGCCTGCCTTTGTGGAGCGCGTGGCTGAAATGCGTGCAGGTGAACTTGCGTCCATGCATCGTATTCGCGACGTGTATGAAAATATTGAATTGCCCGAAATCAAAATGGTTCGCCATCCAGATAAAGTGCGGGATCGCAAGGTTCACGTAAAGATAACTGCTTATCCTGGGCAGCATCGACGCATACGAGGTACATCGGTAAGGGTCGGGGCAATCGGACAGGTATTCTGTGATATGATTGAAGACCCGGAACTTTGTGGCGGCATGGCGCATGTTATCGAAACATGGAAATCATTTGCAAATGTCTATGTGAACGAAATTATCGAAACTGTTTCCATTTCCAGTAAGCCAATTGTTAAAGTCAGGGCGGGTTACTTGTTGGATGAAATCGTTGATGTTTTGGATCCTCGCATTGATCAATGGCTGGTATTTGCCCAACGCGGGGGCAGCAGGGTGCTTGATCCTGCCGCTAAACATACAGGGCAGTTTTCAGAAAAATGGATGATCGCAACCAGTGTCGGATCATGAAAATCTTATCGTTGATATTGCCGAGTGGGTGGACCGTGTAAGCGCCGATCCTGTTGCTCATTTGGAAAGACAGGCAACAGAAGTGCTGCTAACGGCTCTTGGCAAAACCCCATCTATCGGAGATCGCATATATCTCAAGGGCGGTATTTTGATGGGGGTTGTGTATCGGAGCATTCGGAGTACCAGTGATATTGATTTTACGACGGACCTGCAGCCAGATGCCGCCTTGCCAGCCTTAATCAGACAGGAACTGAATGAAGCCTTTCCCCGGGCATCAGCTGACATTGGCTATCCTGATTTAATGTGCAACGTTCAAACGCTTAAGGTTCGTCCCGGTTCTGCGGGATTATTGGTTGCAATGTTTCCTGCGCTGGAAATTAAAGTGGGGTATGCCTTACGTGGGACACCTCAGGAAAAGCGGTTTTTGGCAGGGAAATCAGTCGATGTTTTAAGTGTGGATATCAGCTTTAACGAACCAATAGGGGCTATTCAACTCATCAGGTTGAATGCTGATACGGATGCAAGCATCAATGCATATTCTCTCAATGATATTATTTCGGAAAAAATCAGGGCTTTATTGCAGCAAGTAATACGCAACCGGAACCGTCGCCAGGATGTTTATGATCTCGATTTGTTGATTTCGCGGTTCGAGTTCAGTGATCAAGAAAAAGTAGAGCTTTTAAGTGTGCTTTTGGCGAAGTGTCATGCGCGCGGAATTGTGCCGGATCGGTTATCATTGGAAAATCCCGAAATCTCCGAAAGGGCGCGGGCTGAATGGCGTTCTCTTGCCTTGGAAATTGGACAACTTCCCGATTTTGACGATTGTTTTTTAAAGATTGACAGCTTTTATAAATCGTTGCCGTGGGATTGATCGTGAAAACGACGTTTACCTAAGCAGGCCCCAAAAACAGATAGGTTTCGGTTTTGGCGATACCGTCCATGCTGCGGATATGGGTGACGATGCGGTTGAATTCGGGCAGGCTGCCCACTTCCACCTCGGCGATCAGGTCCCATTCACCATTGGTGGTGTGAAGGGCGCGAAAGCCCAGGGTTTTGCGCAATGTCGCCACCAGCGCTTTCACATTGCGGGTTGAAAGTTCCATCATCATCACCCCGCGAATGGTGCCGTCGCTGGCATCTTCGCGCAATCGCACGGTGTAACCGGCAATCACGCCGGTTTCTTCCAGCCGCGTCATGCGGGCCTTTACTGTGCCAGGTGCGACGCCCAAAAGAGCTGCCAGTTTGGGCACGGATGCGCGGGCATTGATGCGCAATTCGGCGATCAGGCGGCGGTCAAGATCATCCAATTTATCCTCCATTGCCGTTTTCGGCAATTTGTCTGCTGATTTAAGCAATTTATGCCACATAATTGCATCGAACTGGCATTTTTATTGATCCGGTGTCGGGGTAATCTGGGTTAACCACCATAAACAAATCAGGGTAGTGCCTTGTCATGACGACCGTCTTTTCCCCTTGGGGCCCCGAAGCCCGCACCCGCGAAATTGCCGACCGCCTGACCCGCTGGCCCAGTGTGACCGGCAGCAAGGACGAGGCCGATTTTGCCGACAAGCTGGTGGGGCTGTTGCGCGAAATTCCGTATTTCCAGGAAAACCCCGACGACATTGCGGTGATTGACAGCCATCTTGTTGCCAATGGCACGGCGATGGCGAAAAATGTGGTGGCGCTGGTGCGCGGTCAGGGGCGTAAAACGCTGGCGTTGGCGGGCCATTTTGATGTGGTGTCGATTGAAAATTACCACGATTTGCAACATCTGGCCTTTGCGCCGGACGTGCTTTGTACGGCCCTGATCAAAGATTTATCCGAACGGAGCAACCTGACAGCCAAAGAAAAACTGGCGCTGAAAGATTTGCAAAGCGGCGATTTTATTCCCGGTCGCGGGTTGTTGGACATGAAAAGCGGCGATGCTGCCGGAATTTCTTTTCTGGAGCATTTTTCGCAGCTCGCCGATCGCACCGGCAATGTGGTGTTGTTTTTAACCCCGGATGAAGAACGCAATAGCTGCGGGATGCGCAGCCTGCGCAATGCGCTGCCCGATTTGGTGCGCCGCTGGGATATTGATATTGTGGGTGGCATTAACCTGGATGCCAGCAGCGATTATGAAAATGGCGATATGGGCCGGGCAATTTTTCATGGCTCCATCGGTAAAATGATGCCCTTTGCCATGATTGTGGGCCAACCCACCCATGTGGGATACCCGTTTGATGGCATTAGTGCACATGTCATCAGTGCCGAAATCATGCAGATGATTGAGGGCAACACGGATCTTTCTGACACCGCGCGTAACGTTATGGCCCCGCCGCCGGTCTGCCTTGAATGCCGCGATTTGCGCGAAAATTATGAAGTCACCACGCCCGAACATGTGTGGATGGCGTTTAACTGGCTGATACAGGGAAAAACATCAACCGATGTCTTGGCCGAGTTTGCCGCGATTGTTGAGGTTGCGGCCAACCGGGCGTTGACCCGGCTGTTTGAACGGGCAAAAATCCATGCGCAGGCCAATGGCGAACCCGCCCCGATGGAATATCGCCCGTTGGCGGTGGTTTCCTATGCCAGGTTGCTAGACATGGCCCGCGATATGGGCGGGGAAGCGGCCCTTGCCCGTATTGCCGCAGTGGAAGAAGAATATCGCTATAGCAATAATCCGCTTTTACGCTCCCGCGTGCTGGTGCAAGCCACCCTGGCCGAGGCCCGTCTGTCGGCCCCGGCGATTATCACGGGCAATGCCAGCCTGCATTACCCCGCCGTGCATCTGGATACCACCCGGCCGCTGGATCGCGCATTTATTGATGCCATTCATGCCGCCCGGCAGGTGATTGAAGCCCGCCATGACACCAAAATCATTGATCGGGGATATTTTGGCGGCATTTCCGATATGTCGTTTTTCGGAAAGTGTCCAGAAAGTGACGAATCGAAAGTTATTGCCGAAAACACCCCGGTGGGCGAACTGGTCGATCATCCGGTTGTCGATGCGCTGGAATATCCGGTGGTCAATATTGGCCCGTGGGGACGGGAATATCACCAGCGCCTGGAACGGCTGTATGCGCCCTATTGTTACAAGGTTTTGCCCGATTTTCTGGCCGAAATTGCGCGAAAATTGCTGGGGTAAGATCGGCGAGACGGGCTGAAAACCGACCTTAACCAGTGAAATTTCGATGAAATCTGTTCGGCAGGTACGATAAACCGTCGATTGTGCAACCGAACTGCCTTGATCCTGCCGCTTGGGCGCGTCACTATCGCGCAAAATCTTTTCGAGATTAAGGAGTTGCAGATGTTGAAGGCAGTGGCGCTGGCAGCAGGACTATTTTGTGCGGCCTTGGTGCCTGTGTCGGGGGCAGGGGCACAAACCATAACCGACGATCATGTTGTGATTGCGCATCGTGGGGCGTCAGGTTATTTGCCTGAACATACCTTGCCTGCGGTGGCGCTGGCATATGGCATGGACCCGGACTTCATCGAACAGGATGTGGTGATGTCCAAAGACGGGGTGCCGGTGGTAATGCATGACATTCACCTTGATACCACCACCGATGTTGCCAAAAAATACCCCAAACGGCACCGTAAGGATGGCCGATATTATGCCATTGATTTTACTCTGGCCGAGTTGAAAACCCTGAATGTGCACGAAAGGGTTGATGCCAAAACCGGCAAGCAGGTTTATGCCGCGCGTTTCCCGCTGGAATACGGCATTTTCAAAATTCCGACCTTTGAAGAAGAAATCAAACTGATTCAGGGTTTAAATAAATCCACCGACCGCGATATCGGGATTTATGCCGAAATCAAGGACCCGGCCTGGCACCGTGCGCAAGGGCAGGATATTTCCAAGGCCGTCATCAAGGTGATGGAAAAATGGGGATACGGCACGCGCGACTCCAACGGGTATATTCAGTGTTTTGACTGGAATGAAACCAAACGCATTCGCAACGCGCTTAAATATCAGGGCCGCATGGTGCAGCTTTTGGGGGAAAACAGCTGGAAAGTCGCCCCCAATGTTGATTTTGACTTTTTGAAATCCGACGAGGGTGTGGGTGAAATGGCCAAGGTGGTGGACGCCATCGGCCCGTCGCTTAGCCAGGTGATCGAAGGTTTAAGCGAAAATGGCCATGCCATCATGACACCGACCCTTGTCGCCGCCCAGCGCCGCCATCTGCCGGTTCATGTTTATACTTTGCGGGCCGACCAGTTGCCACAATGGGCCGGTGATTTTCGCATTGTCATGACGGCGGTATTTGACGATGCCGGGATCGACGGTGCCTTCACCGACTTCCCCGATCAGGTGGTCGACTATCTGGCAGCAACGCCGGAATAAAACCGTTCCGCACGGATTGCCAAAGACCCGATTAAAAAAAGGACCGGGGCAAAATGTTCCGGTCCTTTTGCCATTTCCGGGCGAAATTCACTGTTTCCATTCTTGCCCTTTTCGTTGCCGGTCAAACAGCCCATGATGTCATCTGACCGGATTAAAAATGGTCCAACCCTTTAAACAGGAGTCTCGGAATGGCAAAAGTATTGGTGCTGTATTATTCGATGTACGGACATATCGAAACAATGGCAAAGGCGGTTGCCGAAGGTGCGACCGGTGTTGCGGGCACCTCGGTTGATGTGAAACGTGTGCCCGAAACCATGCCCGAAGACGTTGCAAAAGGGGCGGGTGCAAAACTTGATCAGGATGCGCCAGTCGCAACGGTTGCCGAACTGGCCGATTATGATGCCATTATTTTTGGTGTGCCGACCCGTTTTGGCAATATGTGCGGTCAGATGCGCACCTTCCTTGATCAGACCGGCGGCCTGTGGGCGCAGGGTAAGCTGATTGGCAAGATCGGGTCTGTTTTTGCCTCTACCGGCACCCAGCATGGCGGCCAGGAAACCACCATCACCTCGACCCACACCACGCTTTTGCATCACGGCATGGTCATTGTCGGTGTGCCTTATAGCTGTACCGGCCTGACCAAAATGGACGAAATTACCGGTGGGTCACCCTATGGTGCCACAACCCTGGCCGGGGCCGACGGATCGCGCCAGCCTTCGGAAAACGAGCTTGAAATTGCCCGTTTCCAGGGCAAGCATGTTGCCGAGCTGGCGGCAAAACTGTCAGCCTGATAACGGTCGATTTTAAAACAGGAAATGCCGTGTTGGTTGTATGACCGGCACGGCATTTTGCGTTAACGCGCAAGGCATGGCGGCGTTTTAGATCAATCATAGAACAAATCTATTGTGCCACCCTGAAGTTCGTTACCTGCATCAGGGGCCGGTAATTTCAGAACCTTGCTTGATTAAAGGAAAAGTGCTTTAAAGGGCATCCGATTGACGTGCTGTCACGACACTGTCGTTCGCACCTTTGCCCTTTGCCTTGCCCCAACGTCAATCTTGAATAGATTATCGCTCTCTTTGTAGATATTATAAAGACGTCTTCATTGCATTTTGACGTCGGGAACAGCGCATTATTCGGGGGGATAGACATTGGGGGCGGCAATGACCTATCTACAAAACCACAAGATTTTATCTTCGACCGATTTAGATCAGGTTCGAGAGTCCATCATGAATTTGGCCTCTCGACATGACCTGGATGTCAAGGGCTGTGATGCGCAATTTAAGGCCTGCGTTGCCGCTGTGCAGTGCGGTGACCTCAGCCTTATGCATGTGACGTTCGGGGAGTCCAGACTTAGTGTGAAATCTTCGGAAGAAGATCCCGACGGGCTTCTTTTATATATGGTTACCAGTGGCCTGGGTGTTGCCCAGCATTGCGGAAAAGAAGTCGAATTTTCGTCGGGTGAGGGCTTCATGCGTAATTTGGCGGCCCCGGTCAGCGCTACTGAAGATAATTTCGGCGCATTTGTTCTTCGTTTATCCAAAGATAAATTGAAAAACCATGCACGTTCTCTGGTCGGCGAAGATGTCGATTTGATGGGACTGAGCTTCGATCCTGTGATTGATTCCAGTGCACCTGGCTGGAATGTTTTTCGCAATACCGTTTACTATGTGGCCGAAGTGCTTGATGGTCCATTGCGCGAATTGCACAATCCAATCGTCACAGCACAAATGGAAGACATCCTGTTAACCCAGTGCCTAAGCCTGTTGCCCAACAGCTATCAGGACCTCATGAATGGCCATGACGTCACAAAGGTTGTTCCCTATTACATTAAACGTGCGCGTGATTACATCCATGCTCATGCGGACAAGAAAATAGGGCTTGCCGATATCGCAGCAGTGGCCGGATGTGGCTATCGCGGCATGCAAAGAGGATTCATGGATGCGTATGGGACAACGCCGATGGCCTATTTGCGCATTGTTCGATTGAAACGCATCCGCGCAATCTTGCGCGGCGAGTTGGACGGACATGCGATCTCTGATGTCGCGAAACAATGGGGCTTTACACATATGAGCCGTTTTGCCCGGGATTATTGTCGGGAGTTCGGCGAACTTCCCTCCGAGACTGTGCGTAAAAACGCATAGAGTATGGGTCCTCAATATCCGAAAAACGACCGCAATATCTCAAATGCGTCATAAACGTATGACAGCTTGTCAATACGTGTTTCCTTATCGCTGCACCTGTTCAATTCTCTGCACGGGGACTGAGCCATCTTATCTTCTTTTGCAGATTTGACGGATATTGGGGCGCGATTTTGCTTACGGAAAAGTCCGGACATCACGTGGGCTTTTCCATCTGACGGTCATCCCGGCGTTGGCCTTGTTCTGTAACCAGACCTGGTGTGTCGCGGTATGGTGTGCTGTTAGGTAAGCAATCCGAATTCTCATAGCGTTTCTCATCCCCCACGCAGTCCATGGGCAAATCTCATGGTCTTTGCGCCGTTAGTCTTGGCTGCTTTACCGCAGGCAGGGCGCACCACGTGTTGATTGGTTGAGGAACACCCTATGAGAACCTGTTTTAAGTCTGCGGGCGCAATTCGGCGGGCTTTGCTTGTGCTGATTTTGCTGACCGTCGGCGTCTTGGCTGGCGCATCGGATGCAGCAGCACAGCAGACGCAAGCACCGTTTACAGAACCGGGATATGCCATTTGTGGCGCAATGGATTTGCGCACCAACACCCTTTTGGGGGCATGCGGTTTTGCCTCGGCAACCAAAACAGGCAAGGCCGTTGGTGAATGCCCACGGGGATCGTTCTTTGATATCGGGACCTGGGCCTGTTTTTCGTGCCCCAGCGGGTACAATAGAACCGGTTTTGCTGTTGATACGCCCAAGGCCTGTTCCAAGACCGTTAGCGCCCAATACAAATCGGCAACACGCGTTGCTGCACACAAATCCTGTCCGGCCGGGTCGTTCAAAGATCCGCGCAATGGTGGTGAATGCTGGTCGTGCCCAACTGGTTTTGGCCGGACTTTTTCGGCGGTGAATGAATGGGATGCCTGCGGCGCGTTCGGCCAATCGGCCCGCCGCGCGGAATTCATTGACCGGGTTTGCCCCGAAGGTTCGTTCCCGGACCTGAATGGCAGTTGCTATACCTGCCCTGACGGGTTCCGTCGCACGGCCAATGCGGTAACCGCGAACAATGCGTGTTTCCGTAATGAAAGTTTGGTGCCCGCAGAACAAACGGCGGCCCTGACCTGTAAGGCGGGCGAGCATTTCGATTTTGTCGATGGCGGAACATGTTGGTCCTGCCCCGAAGCGTCGGTCCGGTCCGTTTTCGGTGTCAAGACGAACCAGGCCTGTGAATACACAAATATGCGCTGGAATTCGGTCAAGCGTACACCGAATGGTTTATTTGGTTTGCCCGGCGGCCATGAGATCGCCGCTCAGGTGATTCAGGAACGTGTGAGGATTGATGCCGCCATTGCCAAATTCATTTCGGAAAGCAAGCTCAGCAAAGCCGAAGGCGCTGAGTATGGAACTGCTGCCTGGCAACTGATCTTAACCGAACCAGAGAGTTCGCCGATTCTGATGGCAGCCGTCTATGATCATATTTATGACATCATCAAAAATGGGGCAAAGACCAAGGCTGAACGCGATTTATTGAACTATCTGGCGGCTTACGTTCAGAAGTCCCGTCTTCTGGTTGCAGAAGAGATGAATAATGTCTGGGAAAGCTGGCAGCGCGGCCGGCAGGCGTGGCGGCAAACGCGCGGGAACAATATGGTGGCGGCATATGATACTGGCGTCGCTCCGCCAGATATGAAAAATATGGTTGATGATGTGTTGCTGATAGCGCCCCCTGGCTTGATTACCATGACATTTATTGGCGCATCGGCACTCTCAGCTGCCGCCCCCGGAGTCAGCAAGCTAACGCTAAGTCTGGCCCAAGCAATCCTTCCATACCGCAAAGCGCTTAGTGCAGGATTGGCTACGGCACGAGGAGGAACAGCCAGTGCCGCCGGAGCTGCTGCCCTCGGACCACCAATGATTATTCTGACGGTCACGTCGATTCTTGCAACAATCGCAACTGACATCGCCCTGGACCAGAACAAGCAGGAAGCGATCGTCAAAGACGCCATCGCCGTGGCGCAGCGTCCAGTCAATCTCGCCCGTCTGTTAAAGACAGATGAAGGACGAACCGAAGTTGCGAGCAACTGGGCCCTGATGACCCAAGAGCCCATCAAGCCGAACACACGTACCTGGGCGCAATTGATGCCGTCTGATAAGGCACCGAGTGCCGACAATTACAGCGTAACGTTTGAAGACGGCAATGTTGTTGTCGGCAACTTCGAAATCGATACCGTTATTGATGGCGGCCAAACTAAGACGGACACGATCACGTTAACCCAGGTTGGATCGACCAGCACAACCAGCAAAGCGAGCGCTGCTGGTAGTGCAACGAAATGGGATCTCATACCGGGAGACGCCACCGATGTTGCGATCGGCACCGACGGCACCACCTATGTCATCGGTGTGGCCCAAGCCGGCGGCGGGTATGAAATCTATAAACGCGCCAAGACCGCAAAGAAATGGACAAAGATGGCCGGTGCAGCAAGCCGGGTTGCCGTTTCCGATAAAGAGGCGTGGGTCGTCAACGAAACGGGCCTGATATTCGCCCAATCAGGGTCCAAATGGCGACGTATTCCTGGCCCGGCGGCACAAGACATCGGCGCCAGTGCCAAGGGTGTCTGGATCATCGGTGTTGATGGCAGCATCCATGTCCGGGATGGAAACCGGTGGCAAAACGTTCCGGGCACGGCAAAGCGGATCGACATTGATCAGAATGGCCGTCCATGGGTCGTGAACGACCAAGGCAATATCTATGTCCATGACAACAACAAGAAGTGGGAGAAGCTTCCTGGTTCTGCCGTTGATATTGCGGTCGATATCCCGGGTGCGGCGTTAATCGTTGGCACGGATGGCAAAACCTATCTGTTTAATGCCACGAAACGCGATTGGGATCCGATTTCACCAGACACGGATTCTAACACCATCGGTGCGGGCGGCGGGCAGGTATGGCGGCTGACCAAAAAGAATGAAATTTACCAGATGAACTAAGGGAAAAGGGCTGAAGCAATTTCAGCCCTTTTCGTTCTGCTTTCAATTTTTGATGGCGTGGGCAATCCGGACAGTCTTGCACCCCGGATTGCCAAAGACCGAATTGCAAATGACTGTCGGTGCCGGGGGCGCTCTGTTTTCAAGCAATAAGGTGGTTGATTTTTTGTGGGGAAGTGGCGGTTGATCCAGATACGTAAACAATTTAAGCGCGAACCTATGCTTAAAACGTCTTTTAGAGGGGCATTGGTTTTATCGACATTGCTGGTTGCCGGTTGTCAGACCGCCGGTTCGATGTCTGACGGTTCGCTGAACGCCAGCGGCGTGCAGTCAGTGGGGCACGAGGGGGCGCAACAACCGGCTTTCACACATTCCATCACCCAGGATGATGCCGTTCAGGTCCTGGTGCGCAAAAGTATTGACGCGTTGGAAGCCCAGAACATGGATGAAGCATCACGCTTGATCAATCTGGCTTTGAAACTTGATATCACCAACCCGGATTTACAGTTTCTCAATGGCTTGACCTACCACCTGATGGGGGTACAGGGCGACACCAGCAAGTTTGATCTGGCCGAGCAAGGCTATAAGCAGGCGCTTAAATTCGACCCGGGCAACTTGTCGGCCAATTACCAATTGGGTCTTTTGTATATGGACCAACGGCGTTATGGCCTGGCACAGGGCTATTTCGCAGCCGTCGCCCTTCATCGCGGGGATGACCCGGCGGTGCTTTATAGTCTGGCGTCGGCATCCTATTATGCGCGTGATCCCAAAACGGCAGAAGCCGCATTAAAGCACTTGATGGCTGTGGCACCAGAGACCAAGGAACAACCCGAGATCCTGAAAGCTGCGGCATTGTCGCTGGCGGCAATGGATGATCGCGCGGGGGCATCGTCGTTTGTATCGGCCTATCGCAAGGCGGTTCTGGGACCGGAAAACATCGCCTATCTGGAAAGCCGGGTTCAGGGGTGGCAGTCGTTTTATGACAGCGATGCCACGGTTATGATGGCGCAATATGGCAATGATCCATATGGTTCCGGAAATAATCCATATGGTTCCAGCGATCCCTATGGTGCGGCACCTGCGCCTTATGGCACCCAGCCGCCGCCGCAGCAAGGTGCATATGGGGCACCTGCCCCGCAAGGTAGTCCGATGCAACAAGGCTTTGCGGATTCCAGCATGGTGGTGGTTGATGTTGTCTTGATCGGCACGCAGGAAGATGTTCGCAATTCGCGTGGGATCAATTTGTTGAACGGGTTGCAATTGCAGTTTGGCGACCCTCTGACCGGGACAACCGGGTTTGGCTATGAATCAACACGGACCAAGGATTATCTGAATACCGGGTTGGAGCAAAGTACGCAAACGATCACCCGCGCAATCAGTATTCCCGCCGTGACATATTCGCTCAATATTGCCAACTCCGCCGATGCCAACAATCAGGTTCTGGCCAAACCAAGTCTGGTTGCCCAGGCCGGGCAAACGTCGGAATTTTTCTCGGGAACTGAAATTCTTGCTGCGGCGGTTTCGGGCGGCAATGGCGACAGCGTTTCGGTGCAAAAGGAGGTTGGCGTCAAACTTGCGGTAACACCGGAAATTTTGCCCGATGATATGATCCGCTTGCATGTGGTCGCAGAACGCACCTTCCTGACCGATCCGTCCAATTCGGTTGTGTTTGAATTCCGCCTCGACACCACCAAAACCAATGTGAACTCGACCGTGACCATGAAGTTCGGCGAAACACTGGTACTGGGGGGATTGAGCGAGCGCGAGACATCCAAATCGGCCGATGGCGTGCCGGGTTTGATGGATATTCCGATCCTTAATCTGTTGTTCTCGCAGCGGGTCGAACGCCACTTCGAACGGTCTGTCCTGATTTTGATGACGCCACGTCGTCCGCTTTATGCCCGTCGGGCGCAGGCTGATCGGGATGGCGTGATCGAGGAAATGTCCGATCTGGAACGTGACATTGAGCGTCTGGAGCATCGCCACAAGGATTGGTTCACACCGCGCGCGACCTTTAACGAAGTCATCGAAAAGCTGCAAGGACGTGAATTTTTTGAGGAATTCAGAAGCGGGGATGTGAAAATTCAGTCTTGGCAAAACGATGCCAACGGCCAGCAACATATTGCGATGGTGCGCGACCGATTGCTTGACCAATAACGTTTTTGTTACAGAAACTATGATGCGAGGTCGTCGAATGGTGCGGGCAATGGTGCGGTTTTGTCGGGTTGTGGTCTGTATCGTATTTGCGACAGGCCTGCTTGTTAATGGCACTTGGGCGCAAGACAGCTCAACGTCTGTGACATGGACCCGCTTGCCCGGCACTGCGGTTGATATATCGATCAACAGCCAGGGGCAGGCTTATGTCGTTGCCCTGAATGGCACGCCGTGGCGGTGGGATGCGCTGGAACAACGCTGGCGCAAAATGTCCGGGGATTTTGTCCGGATTTCCGCAGCTGAGGGAAACCGCCCGTGGGCGGTCAATCCCGAAGGCGTGGTTTTTCGCTATAATGGTTTGTGGTGGGAAAACAAAGATACAGATGTTGTCGATGTCGCCGCCGATGCGCTGGGTAATGTCTATATCGCCAAAGTGAGCGGCCAAATCAAAAAATGGAATCCGTTGCGCAGTGAATGGCACCCCATTGAAGGTCTGGCGTTTCGCATGACACTGGACATGTCGGGCAATCCCTGGGTCGTGACCCGCGACGGACGTATTGCTGCGTTTGACGGCAAGGCTTGGGGGGTGATGCCCGGACGTGCCGTCGACATTGCCGTTGGCGGGGACAATACGGTGGTGATTGCCGATACCGAGGGCCGGATAAGGACGTGGAACGGTTTACAGCGCAGTTGGCAGGCGGTCGCCGGGGTTGAAGGTGTGATAGCGGCAGCAGCAGCACCCGATGGCGGGCCATGGGCCGTCATTACCGATGGCGTTATTATGGCAACCACCCTGTTGGTTACGCCAGAGAAAATCAAAACCGAAGAAGGGCGCGCACCTGATATCAAGGCACCGCAGGCGGTCGCACCTGTCGATACAGCGCCTGTGGCTGTTGCGTCGGGGGTTTCTGCGGCACCTTTAACACCGTCAACGGTTGTTGCGCCGCCAGCGCAAGTACCACCGGTAACAGCAGCGCCAGTTGAGACTGCAGCGACACCAAGCGCGTCCCCGATGCCCCCCCAAACAAGCGGAACAGGCGGAACCGGGCAAACTGCCGTCAATATGGTTGCCCCGACAACGGGGAACAGTGCCAGCCTTGATCCGGCAACATTAACAACCAACGAAGACATTACCTTTGTGAATACCCAAAGGAGCGCTGCAACGCTGGCAATCGGGCGCGATGGCAGTGTGTTTGGTCTGGATGTCGCGGGCAATATCCTGCGCTGGTCAAACAGCCGCAAACAATTCGAAAGCTTCCCCGGCACATTGGTGCGTCTTGCGGTTGATGCGCTGGGCAACCCATGGGGCATTTCCACGTTGGGACGGGTGTTTCGTCATACCGGACATCAATGGAAACAAATCCCCGGTGCAACGGGTTCCGACATTGCCATTGGCGCGGATGGGTCGGTGGTGATTGCGGATGCTTCTGGCACCTTATCCAGGCTGAATGAGGCAATGACCCGGTTTGAGCGTATTTCCGGGCAGGGTCTTCTGGTGGCGGTGGCCCCGGATGGCACCCCTTGGACCATTCGTGCTGATAATCTGGTACAGCGGTGCGCATCATCACCCTGCGAAATCTTTGCGCAAAAAGCCAAAAGCATTGCGATTGGCCCGGATGGCAGCGTTTATGTGGTGTCAGACAGGGACCTGTTGATGCGTCTGGACGCGGATGGCAAAAGTTTTAACGTGGTTCGCACGCCCGGCCATACGCCGCAAAATGTGGCGGTCGGGCCAAAGGGTTTTCCTTGGGTGGTTACCGCCGAGATGCTCGCACTGGCATCGACATTCTTTGAACGCGATGAGCTGACGGATCGTGCCGTCGCCGCAGCAACAATCGGGAATACCACCGGCAGCGGAAGTACTGCAGCGGTGGTCGATGTCGCATCGAACAATGCCTTTACGTTTTCAAAAAATATTCGCTTTGAAACCTATGTCACCGACCTTAATACAATTGAAGAATTGGTCGTTGGGCAAAATGATGATGTCTATGTCTATGGCGCGCCGCTAAATCAGGGCGCGAACCAGTTTTTGAAATTCAACAACACGACCAAGAAATTTGAGGAAGTCTCGCTTTCATTTAATCAAAACCTGCAAAATATCGACGTTGCAAGCGATGGCAGCATTTGGACGGCCCAAAACGGATCGGTTTATCAATTGTCATCGACAGGCAGCCTGCGACGCACCTATGCGGTCACATCGGGCGGTATCGGCGGTTTGTCGATTGGCGTGGACGGCACCGTTTACGTCGTAATTGCAGAAAAACTTTATCATCTTAAGCCGGGAACCCGCAGGTTTACCAGGTTCGGCAATGATGACGTCCATAAAGTGGCGGTTGGCCGGGCGGGCGATTTGTGGATTACGGACTCTGGCAACATCGTCCAACAATTTACCGGAACGAAATTTGAAAATCGCCCGCGAGGTCAAAGCATAAGCGTCGAAGACCTTGGCGCGGGGACGGATGGCAGTGTTTATATCACTTCATGGAGTGGCAGCCAGTACGTTTTGAAGAAATGGAATGCCACGAACAAGGCGTTCGACACGGTCAAAAATACAAATGCCGACCGGGTCGATGTGATGTCCGATGGCCGTCCCTGGATTGCCAATACCAGTTCAAATACAGATGTGAAGCGGGCAAAATTGCCGTTCCGGTAATCTTTAAACGCTTGCATCAGGTCTTTACTGTCAGCCTGATAACGGTCGATTTAAAAACAGGAAATGCCGTGTTGGTTGTGTGACCGGCACGGCATTTTGCGTTAACGCGAAATGCGTGGCGCTGTGGGATTGCCGTTTTAAAATAATTTCAAATTCGGCCCATTTTAGGCGCAATTACCTTGATTGTGTCGCGGAATTGCCTTGGTTCGGGAGCATTTGATTTTTCAAAGGGTCTTTGAAAAACGGAGCTTCCAGTGTTTCAGTCATTTTTTCCCAAGCCCGGACGGTTTTTTTCCAGTGCGATATTATGGACCGCTATTGCTGCTGCGATATGGTATGGCGGTGGTGATCAGTGGGGGCAATATGTCGGGCTGGGGGTTCCGTCGGCGGCGGATGCAAATGTCGTTGGTATTGGGTATTTTGTGACGCCAACGTTTTTGTGGTTCACTGCTTATTATACTGTTTCAGTTGGCATTTTTGGACTTTTCTGGCGTTTGTTTTCGTCAAATCCCTGGCAGTTATGGTCTGTTTTCGGGTCGGCGGTTATTATTTTTACCACTTTTTTCGATGTCGAAGTTTCTGTTGCGATCAATAATTGGCGGCGACCGTTTTTTGATGATGTGCAAAACGCTTTGTCGGGCAAAGCTCTAGTTACAGCAGTCGACCTGTATGTTTTGATTTTGCAATTCGCCGAAATTGCCCTGTGCGCGATGTTTTTGTTTGTGGTGACCCGGTTTTTGGTCAGTCACTGGATTTTTCGCTGGCGCACCGCCATGAACAGTTTTTACATGACCCACTGGCAGAAATTGCGCACCACCGAAGGGGCCGCCCAGCGTGTGCAAGAAGACACAATGCGCTTTGCCAGTGTCGTGGAAGGTTTGGGTATTTCGCTGGTTGGCGCGGTGTTAACCCTGGTGGCATTTTTGCCTTTGCTGTGGGGGTTGTCAAAATATGTGACCCGCCTGCCGTTGGTCGGCGACATTCCCGCCCCGCTGGTCACGGCAGCAATTGTCTGGTCTGTGCTGGGCACGTTGCTGTTAGCGCTGGTCGGGGTCAAATTGCCCGGGCTGGAATTTCATAATCAGCGCGTCGAGGCCGCCTATCGCAAGGAACTGGTCTATGGCGAAGATAACCCCAATCGCGCAGAACCCGCGACGGTCAGCGAATTGTTTCACTTTGTTCGCCACAATTATTTCCGGCTTTATTGGCATTACACCTATTTCAACGTGTTTCGCGGCTTGTATCTTCAGGCCGACAACGTTTTTGCCCTGGCGATCTTAATTCCCACCATTGCCGCAGGCTCCACCATTGGTTTTACCTTTGGCGTTTTGCAACAGGTTTTAACGGCGTTTAGCCAGGTTTCAGGATCGTTTCAATATCTGGTCAGTGCCTGGACCACCATCATTGAATTGTTATCCATTTATAAGCGCCTGCGGGCCTTCGAGGCATCGATATACCTGACCAGTCATTAGGGTTTTGCAATATTAGCATTTTTTGGGAAACAATAAGGTGCCTGAATGGCGGTTGTTTGCGAACAGGTTTGTGCCACATTGACATCATGTGATGGCTGCCAGACAGGGCAGTCCCCCTCGGTTCAGGAATGGGAGTTATCCCGATGAAAGATGATGGCGTGAATTTGCGTAAAATATCCCGAGTGATTCGGGCGATGGATACATCAGACGGGGCCGGTGTGCGCTTGAAACGGTCGGTGGGCTCGCCCGCCCTTGATATGCTTGATCCGTTCCTGATGCTGGATTCCATTTCCAGTGACAAGGCCGATGACTATATTGCTGGTTTCCCCGAACACCCGCATCGTGGCTTTGAAACCGTAACCTATATGGTTGAGGGGGCAATGCGCCATAATGACAGTATTGGATCGGAAGGCGTTTTGCGCTCTGGCGGGGTGCAATGGATGACGGCGGGCAGCGGGATTATCCATTCCGAAACCCCCGAGCAGGAAGGCGGCCTTTTACAGGGCTTTCAGTTGTGGATCAACCTGCCTGCCAAAGACAAAATGCGCCGTCCGCGCTATCAGAACCTGGAAGCCGACAAGGTTGTTGAAATCAGCCCGGATCGCGGGGTGGATATTCGTTTGGTGGCAGGCAAGGCCTTTGGCAAAACCGGCCCGGTTTCGGGCATTGCGACCAAGCCGGTCTTTATGGATGTTAAACTGGCAGCCGGGGCAGAAGTGACCCTGCCGGTGCCCGACGGACATGCCGCGTTTGTATATGTCTTTATTGGCGATGCCGAAGTTGCCGGTCGGGATGTTGCCACGCACCATTTGGCCGTTTTGAAAGATGGCAATTCGGTTTTGCTGAAAGGTGGCACCAAAGGCGGGCGGATGTTGCTGATAGCCGCATTGCCGTTAAATGAACCTGTCGCCCGTCATGGCCCGTTTGTGATGAATACCCGCCAGGAGCTGATGCAGGCCTTTGAAGATTTTCAAAAAGGCCGGTTTGTGCGGGCCAAAGCCACAAGTTAAGCTGGTATCGGGTTGAAAATGCCATTTCAATAAAGCACGTTTCCTTTAAATAGCGGGCACAGGGTTAAAATCCTGCGCCCGCTATTTTTATCTATACCCGTCTTGAACCCCGCAGATCGATTACAGGTTCTGATGTGTGGCCAGTGGTTCTGGTCCTAAATCAACCCCTGATCCGGGAAACAGGCGGTAAACTGTTTGCCAGCCTTCTTTGGGGTCGCGGCAGGCACGGCCAAAAAAGGTAATCGGTTTTTCCTGGCCTAAATCAATATTGGCGCGATATTCCCGGCAAAATCGTCCTTGAAGCTGAAAGGTGCGCAGCGGTTCGATCGTGGTTTGACCGATTTTTTCCGAATTGGTGGCAAGGGCTGCACGTTTGACCTGACCGCTTTGCGTGGTTTCCAGTGTCTCGTTGATCAGCATGTCCAGCCCGGCATTATCGACCTTGGTGTCGCTGCCATTGGCGGCAACCAGCGGGGCCATCGGCGATGTTGTTCGTCCATACCATCCGCCAGCAACAAAGGCCACGGCAAGGGCCGCGGCAATACCGGCACTGGCCCACCAGCGCGTTGTTTTCGCGCGCCCTTGCATCGGGGCTGTTTCATGGGGCTGGTTTGTCGTCATCGGCGTATCGGCGATGCGATTGCGGTTAAAATGGGCAATTTGCGGATTATCCCGGCGGGCAAGCGACCCTGCTACGAAGGCGGCTGTCTGATTTCCCTTGTGCAGGGTCACGTTGCGATGACGGGGCGCTCGACCGTTAAGGTTGTCTTCGTGATCATTGTCGTGTGCGGGCTGGGATGGGGCGAAGTCGGCTGCGCCATCATCCATCCCTGTCATGGTGTCATTTTGCGTGGCTTTTATTTCGAAGCCTTCATCAAGTATGGCATCGATCCGGTTTTGCAACTGGGCCGGGACATGATCGTCACCGGGGTTTTCCAGAATATCGGCCTGTAGCGCCATGATTTCCAGGCGCGCGCGCAGGGCGGCATCGGTATCAAGGCGGTGTTCCAGTTCCTGGCGCGGGGCCGGGTCCAGTTCGTCGTCCAGCCAGGCTGATATCAGCAAATCATCATTTGGCGTAAGGGTTGCAGTCATGGAGTCCCCCGTTTTATATCGCACGGTGGCACAGCGTGATCGGCGTCGTGTAACTCAACCAGCGCACGGCGGGCGCGGGCGACGCGGCTCATCACGGTGCCATCGGGCACTTTCAAAATCTCTGCAGCTTCGCGGTAGCTGTAACCTTCGATCAAAACCAGTGTCAGTGCTGATCGCTGGTCGGTCGGCAGGGCCGCCAGGGCGGCGCGCAAAAATACGCGATCACTGCCCCCGTGGCCCTGAACCGGCATTCCGGCATCGCGCGCATCCTGAAGCGAGATAACGTTTCCCGCCCTTTGTGCGCGCCGTTTTTCGTCAATCCAGGTGTTTTGCACAATTTTAAACATCCAGCTATCTAACCGGGTGCCGGGTGTAAATTGGGCAAGGCCTTCAACGGCCTTCATATAGGCGTTTTGAACCAGGTCTTCGGCAGCCGCGCTATCGCGGGTCAGGGACCGGGCAAAACGAAGTATGCGTGGCAACAGGCGGGACATTTCGTCGCGCAGGGCCGGGTCGAACCTATGTGTCTGCATGGCATCCAGATAAGTCGGTTAATGGGACAACGTACCAGGTCAAATTTTTATTCCGCACATTTTTTAAAAAGTTTTTGGAAGAAATAGGGCAACGTGAGCGTTGTTCATCAGAAAGCAGACAAAATCAGGGTTTCGCATCGGGAGAAAGCGGATGGCCCAGGGACAGATGGCACTGCTTAAACGGTTATTGCAAGGCAGCCTTGGCGGCATTGTAATGATTATTTCGGCGGTAACGCCCTTGTCGGCCCATACGGCGCGTGATGGTTTTTTGCCTTTTGTCACGCCGACGGTTGGCCCGGCAGGTGATACAGGAATTTGCACGCATCACATTTCGGCGGGGGCCGGAAAATGTGCGGGCGTTGCAGATCGGCCAGGTGCAGGTAACAGTTTTGAAACCGCAACTGGCCCGTCTCCCAATGGGGACGACACGGTTGGTGCGCCAGATACGGGTTCATTGCCGAAAAGTGACACGGTGGCAAAAGGGCATGCCGGGGCCGGATACAACGATCAGGGCGCAGTCGCGAGCAGCGGTTTGCCGCCCGGTATTCGGGATATTCCAGGCATGGCGGGGGAGTTGCCCCATGTCATATGGCACGTTTTTGGCGCACCGGCCGGGTCGGACATTGGATTGGAACAGGAACGCAAGTTTATCAGGGACGGGTGGCAAATATCGCCGCAAAAAACCGGGCAAGACAAAAACCTGGTGGCGAACACGCCCTTGAAGAAATTATGCAATGACGGGAAATGCCCCGCCATTGTCGCGCCGCAAGGCGCAAAAGGTGTCACGGGAAGCACGACCGGGACCAGCGGCACCTGACGGCTCGAAACGTTTGATTCTGTCGTTTCTGAGCCCTGCCGCTCGTTGGGACACGTGCAAACTAACACCCCGCCAGATTTTGCTCTGGCGGGGTTTTTTTTGGTCGCGCTATTATTGGATATTTATATGCGCAGCCTTGAACCTGGCAGACCGCTGTTCGCCGTGCGGCATCGTCGCAGCGGCCCGTTAATTCTGTCAAACAAAACCCCGCCAGAATTTAGTCTGGCGGGGTTTGTCAGCTTGGCAAGACTACCGGGCAATTACATGCCCATCGCTTTTTTCAGACCTTCATCCAGTTTGTCGAGGAACTGGGTGGTGGTCAGCCATTTCTGGTTCGGGCCGATCAGCAATGCCAGATCCTTGGTCATGAAGCCGGCTTCGACGGTGTCGACGCAAACTTTTTCCAGGGTTTCAGCAAATTTGACGACTTCCGGGGTGCTGTCAAATTCACCACGGTATTTCAGGCCCTGCGACCATGCAAAGATCGACGCAATCGGGTTGGTCGAGGTTTCTTTGCCCTGCTGGTGCTGGCGATAGTGACGGGTCACGGTGCCGTGTGCGGCTTCGGCTTCAATGGTCTGCCCATCCGGGGTCATCAAAACAGAAGTCATCAGGCCAAGCGAGCCAAAGCCCTGTGCCACGGTGTCAGACTGAACGTCGCCGTCATAGTTTTTACAAGCCCAGACGAAACCGCCATTCCACTTCATCGCACATGCAACCATGTCGTCGATCAGGCGGTGTTCATAGGTGATGCCAGCGGCTTTGAACTTGTCGGCGAATTCTTCCTGGTAAATTTCTTCGAACAGATCTTTAAAACGGCCGTCATAGGCTTTCATGATCGTGTTCTTGGTTGACAGGTAAACCGGCCAGCCAAGATTCAGGCCGTAATTCAGGCTGGCGCGTGCAAAGCCTTTGATGCTGTCATCAAGGTTGTACATCGACATCGCAACGCCCGAAGACGGGAAATCAAATACTTCATGTTCGATGGCTTCGCCGCCATCAGCGGGCTGGAACTTGATCGTCAGTTTACCGGCACCCGGGACTCTGAAGTCGGTCGCACGGTACTGGTCGCCAAAAGCATGACGGCCAATAACGATCGGCTGGGTCCAACCCGGAACCAGACGCGGCACGTTGGAACAAATGATCGGCTGGCGGAAAACGGTACCGCCAATGATGTTGCGGATGGTGCCGTTCGGCGACTTCCACATTTTCTTCAGGCCGAATTCTTCAACGCGCTGCTCATCAGGGGTGATGGTCGCACATTTGACGCCAACGCGATATTCCTTGATGGCGTTTGCCGCATCAATGGTGATCTGGTCGTTGGTTTCATCGCGTTTCTGAACGCTCAGATCGTAATATTTCAGGTCGATATCAAGATACGGCAGGATCAGTTTGTTCTTGATGAAATCCCAGATGATCCGGGTCATTTCATCGCCGTCAAGCTCGACGACCGGATTGGCCACTTTAATCTTGGTCATGCAAATATACTCCCTTTCTGGCCGCGGCCAGTTATCAGCGCGGCTGCCATTTGACAAGGCGGGTCAAATTTCATCCGGCGCGCGAGGGAGCGCCCTGGCCGCGTCGGGAGAACGCAACATACAGGATGCGAACGCAAAATCAAATAGGCTGGCTTCACTTCCCTCGCAAGTTCTTTTCATCGCAATGTATCGCAAATCGTCATTGCCATTTGCTGGGGTGGCAAGGATATGGTTGTTGCTGGGCAAAAAGCCGGTTTTGGCCTGTTTTTTGGCCTGTTTTTGCAAGGGTCGCACGGGATCTGCGTTGTTGTTCCGGGTTGGCAGGCGCCCTTTTGTTAACCGACACTTGTTCTTAGAGGAAGGCGGGACTGGGTGGGATTTGGGGGGATGTGGCGGGATGGATGGCGGAGAACCGGGGATTTTGACGCGTTGTGCAAGGAATTGTGCGGCGCGTTTTTGTTTTTGGAGTGGGGGCAGGTCTGGGTGGTTTTGACAGTTGATTTTGGAGTTGGAGCCTTTGGGTCGTAACGGGCTCTTATGAAACTCTGAAAGGGATTGTAGCCTCTTAAAAGGTCTCTGAAAAGGGCGGGCCGGGCCGCAAGGCGGCCCGTAATGTTACATTTTTAAAAGTCTTATGCCTGGCGTTTGCCGGTATCAGCTTTGACCGGTTGCGTTAACAGCCTGTGGCGCAGGTCGGCGGCGAATTCGCCGACACAGACCATGCGGTCGGCGGGATCGCTTACGGTGGCGACGATGCGGTTATGTTCGTCTATCGCCATTTCGGTGGCTTCGTGAATGGCGATGCCCATTCCCAAGTCCTTGTAAGTTCTTACGATTTTATCGGTCAGTCGCCCAACCAGCTTTTTATCAAGCCGCTCGGCGCCAGCTGGTGCCGTCGGCGCCGTCGGCGCCGCGCCCTCATCCCCGCGCATCATCGACCCTTCGCCGGTCAGGAGCCAGTTAAGGTTGATTCCGAGTTCAGCTATCCCCTCAAGCACCCGCGCCCCGGGTTTTGTTCTGTTTGTCTCATAGTTTGCCCAGCCAATATGAGAGCATCCAATGGTCAATGCTATAGATCTCTGACTAAGATTTAATTTATCTCTAGCAAGCGCCAGTCTTTGACCGAGAGTTTGATCGCTATCCACGGCGGAAACCTGTGTGTCGCAGGTTTCCGCCGTAACGGAAACTCGATGAGCTTGCGGAAGGTTCTAAATAAGTATTTGAAATTAAACAGTAAATATTTTTATAGCAAGCAGGCTTAGCGATAGCCAACTTTCCGCTAAATTTTTGTTTGATTGCTATATTTTTATATGCCATATTCTTTTTCGTACCTACGAAAACCAACTTTCAAAACAAACCGACCTGGCGGGGTCGGCGGCGACAAGGATGGGCTTATGAGTGATGCGCTTGCCATTGCAGGGGACATGCCACCGGGCATGATCCGTTATCGGCTGGAACAACGCGGTTATACCTATGCCGATGTCGAGCGGCAATATGGGTTACCGGCGCGGACAGCCTGCAAGGCAGCGGTTGTGCCGTATTTCGATGGTGAAATGGCGATTGCCGAAGTGCTGGGGTTAAGCCCCCGACAAATCTGGCCTTCGCGGTTCAACATTGAAACAGGTGCGCGGCATAAGCCTCAACCTGCTGAAAACTATAACGCCGTTCCCCGCCTGCGTCACTGTCCAAAAGGAGAAGCAGCGTGAACGGTGGTGATGACAAGGAAAACAAACCCGATCTTGAGGT
>TARA_R110002033_G_scaffold67432_1_pt1 | contig 81451 bp, 76 predicted proteins | sample TARA_R110002033 | Tara Oceans TARA_R110002033 (sample SAMEA4397051) | marine metagenome | biome: Polar Biome; feature: [SRF] surface water layer (ENVO:00010504); material: water (ENVO:00002006), including particulate matter (ENVO:01000060) such as... | depth 5 m | reverse complement strand
GTTGATCGTTAAGCCGCACCCAGTTGATATTCCTCCAGCACAGATTAATATGTTCTGGCATCGTCGCTATCACCAAGATACAGGCAACATTTGGTTTCGTAATCTGATTTTTGAATTGTTTTCAGAATAATTTTATAAAAAAGCAAAAAGCAAAAAGCAAAAAGCAAAAAACAAAAAACAAAAAACAAAAAGCGAATCAAACGATTCGCTTTTTGTTTTTCTAGAGGGACTAGAAAAAGATTTGGGCTATTTGAACATGTTCTAATTACTTGGCTTTTAGATTTTTCTGCATAGTGGATGAGTACCAGTCTAAAAAGTTGATAACACCAAATTCATAGGTTTCTGAGTAAGGACCAGGTTGGTAACCAATCGAGTTGATCCCTAACTGGTTGCGCTCGCCGAGAACTTTGTCTTGTTCGTTGGTGGCATCCCACACTTTGCGTAGGGTATCTGTCTCGTAATCTATGCCTTCTACGGCGTCTTTATGGACGAACCATTTGGTGGTGACGATGCTTTCTTGGGCCGAAACAGGTAATACGCGGAACACAATAAAGTGGTCTGACTGCATGTGGTTCCACGAGTTTGGTAAATGCAAAATACGCATGGAACCAAGTTCGCGGTTTTGAATTCTTCCAAGTGGTAACGAGCAAGCGGAAGAGCCGTCTATGGTCATTACTTTTGTTCCTTTTTTGAGCGGCATCCGCACGATGCGGTTACGTTGCACTTCACCAAAGCTTTTTAGCTTGTGAGGAATGCCTTCTTTATCCCATTGTGCAGCTTGAGCATTGTAATGATCGTGAAAGTCTTGTGGTGCGCGAGGATCTTCGGTGTCATCCCATTCTAATAATGTTTGAAGTAACTCTGGGTGACTACCGGCACAGTGGTAACACTCGCGGTTGTTTTCGAGTACCAATTTCCAGTTAGCGCGTTCATACATGGTGGATTCGACCGCTAATTTGGTGTTTTCCACGTCGTAGGGCTCCATGTATTCGTCTAGCGTTGCTAAGAATTCGTCAAATTCGTCGGTTGGTTCAGTTTTACCTAGGCAAACAAAGATGAAGCCACCGCCTGTTTTGCAAAACGCCGATTTTAGGCCGTGTTGCTTCAAATCGAACTCTTTATTCATTTCTGTGCCAGCAAACAGTAAGTTGCCTTTTAGATCATAAGTCCATTGGTGATAAGGACAAACGAGGTTGGCAACCTTGCCTCTGTGTTCGGTGCAAAGTATTGAGCCGCGGTGTCTACAAGTGTTGTGGAAGGCGTTCACGTTGCCCTCGCCGTCACGCAGAATCAACACTGGGTTTTGTCCAATTTCGACGGTTATATAGTCGCCTTTTTTTGGGATCTCACTAGTCATGCCCACAAATAGCCATTCTTTTTGAAAGACTTCTTCCATGTCGATTCTGAACATGTGTGGGTCGTTATAAAGCTGTGCGTCGAGTGAATAGTTGCTAGGACGTTTTTCTAGCAAGTCTGTCATGGCTGTTTTGGCTTCATCTAAGGAAGCATGGCGTACATTCAGTAGGTCGTGTTGATTCATCTTTCTGGGCCTTAATGACAAAAAGATTGATGGAATGCGTCTTTTGACTACGAGGCTATAGTCGCTTAATCAATAGGGAAAGAAATGACCATTAACGACAAGAGTTGATACATAAATCGACTCGCAATAGCTTGAGGTACCTAGTCTTGATCTAGCCTTGGCTGCCCTGAGCAACTAATTGTCGCGCAGAGTTAACTTGCATTGATCAACAGGACCCAGAATGGCTCAAAACGGTGCCGCTCTTTGTAAGTCAACGAGTAGATACTCAACTTCAGGCACTTTACTTTAGGTGTGTGAATTTAATTAAGAGATTTCAATATGACCAACTCTTCTACTATAGTGAACGCTGATTATTTAGCACCTGTAAATACTCAGACTTGGGTAAATGGACGTCACAATGTTCGTTGTGTGAAGGTGATTCATGAAACATGGGATGTGCGCACGTTTTGCTTTATGGCGCAGCAACCGGTTATGTTCTTTTTTAAACCGGGACAATTTGTCACTCTAGAGTTGGAGATCGAAGGCAAGCAGGTGATGCGCTCTTACACGATTTCGAGCTCGCCTTCTGTACCTTATAGCTTTTCGATTACGGTAAAGCGTGTACCTGGTGGTGAGGTGTCGAATTGGCTACATGAGAATATGTCGGTCGGTTCTGAACTGGCAGTACATGGTCCTGTCGGTCAGTTCAATTGCATCGACTTTCCCGCTGAGAAAGTCTTGTTACTGTCTGGTGGTGTTGGGATTACGCCTGTCATGTCCATGGCGCGCTGGTGGTTTGATACTAATGCAGATGTGGATATTACTTTTATTCACAGCGCGCGTTCGCCAAGGGATGTGATTTATTCCCGTGAGCTAGATCACATGGCGGCGCGATTAGACAATTTTGGTTTGTATTTGATTGTTGAGCGCATGGAGAACGGTCTGCCTTGGCAAGGATATCGAGGCTATTTGGATGCTTCAAAACTAGACATGATTTCTCCTGACTTTATGGAGCGAGAGATTTACTGCTGTGGCCCTGCGCCTTATATGAAAGCGATTCGTGCGCTGCTTCTCGATCGTGGCTTTGATATGTCGCACTATCATGAAGAATCTTTTGGCGCGACGCCAGCCGACGTAGTAGAAGACGCTATTGAGCAAGCAGAAGTGGCTCAGGCGGAAGCCGATGCAGTTAATCAAGAGGACTTATTGCGCGTTGAGTTTATGGGCAGTGGTAAGAGCATTCAGGTTCTTGCGGGGGAAACCTTGCATAATGCTGCGGCAAAACTGGATCTCATGATCCCGAAAGCCTGTGGTATGGGGATTTGCGGAACTTGTAAAGTTTTGGTGAAAGAGGGCGAAACCCAGATGGATCATAATGGCGGGATTACCGACGATGATATTGAAGCAGGTTATGTTTTGTCTTGTTGTACGGTGCCTAAATCAAACGTGGTTGTGGAATATTAGAGATAGGCGATTTTTTATTAAATAAGCGTTCAATAAAAGCGCGATCTTGTTCTATATTAGTGCATGGTGTTATGTTCTACGTATTGGTCTTTATTGAGGGTTAGGATGATTTACTCTCTAGAGTCGATAGGCATTGTGTGAATATACAATGTGATACCTTGGATTTTGTATTTCCTTAAAAAATAAAAAAGTGCTCGTTTAAACATGGTCTGGATTTTGCCTGTGTAAGTGAAGCACACATATGAGGACACTAATATGGTAATGGCAAATAACGCTACGCTCGCTTTTGATGCAAGAAGCACAACTAAAGTAGGTTTTCTATTGCTCGATCATTTTACGATGATCGCGCTTGCCTCTTCTATTGAACCGCTGCGTATGGCGAATCAGTTATCGGCAGAAGAACTCTATAGTTGGAGTTTGATTTCTGAAAATGGCCAGCCGGTTACCGCCAGTGACGGCTTGAGTTTGACACCTGATATGTCGATTGAAGACAGTACGGAGTTTGACCTCATTATTGTTGCTGGTGGTATCGATATTACTCGTACTTTTACCGCGAAGCAGGTTTCTTGGTTAATGAAACAATCGCGTAAAGGTGTCCAGCTTGGTGGTATTTGTACTGGCGCTTACGTGCTTGCTTATGCTGGCTTGTTAAATGGCTATCAGTGTAGCGTGCATTGGGAGTGTTTAACTGCTCTACAAGAAACCTTCCCCAAAGTTAACTGTAATAACAAGCTGTTCTCCATCGATAAAGATCGTCTGACGTCATCTGGTGGCAGTGCACCAATGGACATGTTTTTAAACATGATGACCAAGCAGCATGGTCCTAAATTATCTAATGCGATCTCCGATATGTTTATTTGTGATCGTATTCGTAATGAATCCGATCAGCAGCGTATGCCAATGCGTCAGTTTAATAGTGCAGGTGTTTGCACGCCGAAGCTGGTGGATGTGATCGAGTTAATGGAAAACAACTTGGAAGAACCCATTGAGCTAGATGAATTGGCGACTTTTGTTGACGTATCTCGTCGTCAAATTGAGCGCATGTTTCATCGCCATTTAGATTGTTCTCCGTCACGCTTTTATTTACGCCTGAGACTCGAACGAGCGCGTAAATTATTAAAACAATCGAATATGTCGATTGTAGAAATCTCCATGGCGTGTGGCTTTATCTCGACACCGCATTTTAGTCGCTGTTATCGAAAACACATTGGCGTATCGCCTCGTGATGAACGAAAAATTGCCTGGAAAGGTGAGGCGTCTGAGTCGCTTAAAATCGAAAAAGATGATGCGATTGTCTATATTCCTCATGCCCATGATGCGTTAAATCATTCGCATACTGAACCGAGTTATGGATCTGTTGCTGTTTAGGTTTACTGACTTAACATATTGAAAAGGAGCCTTAATCGGCTCCTTTGTTTATGTCTTGCTCTAAAACACGTTTAGTAAAGTAGAAATCAAAGTTATGGTTTGTTTTCGCAATACATAAGATCTTCTTTTCCTGTTGTGTTTCTTTCCTCACATAACCAATTTGAATACACAATATGATCATTATTAGATTGCACGATGAAAAACGGCTTGTTTTGTGCTGGTAACCAAGAGCTTAAATCTGTTGAGCGCTGTTTCGCTTTACCAGATGAATAGTATTGACCAGAGAACGGGCGCTTATGCAGATAAAATAAATCGCTTTGCGTAGCTTCTGGCTGTTGTTTCCAAACGGCAAGTATTTTGTTTTCAGAGCGGTTTGGTATTAAATCAAAATGCAATACGCTGATTAGAGCGATAAGTAAAAATGGCGTTATGAATCCGACTTTGTAGAGCCAGTTTTGTAACGGTCTTTGCTTATGAAGATGCGCTAATAACAGCGCCATTGCTGGCAATGCCGGCATCACGTAGCTCGCTAAAATGTTGCCGGAAAAACTGAATAGAATCATCGGTGACAACATCCAGAATAATAAGAAAGTGCCGAAACCATCTGAGCTTTCTTCAACATCTTTGTCGTCTCTTATAGAGCGAATCCATTGCCATATAATAAGGGGACTCCAAGGTAGCATAGAAGCTAACGCGTAAACCCAAATAGTGCCGCGAGTTCTTTCGTGTGCGCTGCCATACAAATCCCCTTGCCAGCCGCTGACAATGAAACGCTTTATGTGTTCACCGACGATGAAGTAATCTAGAAAACCTGGCGTTTTATATTCAGCAATGGCGTACCAAGGCACAGTAATAACGAGAAAAAGTAATGTGCCATATCCCCAAGGTAGAATGTTCCATAGTCTTTTCCAGCGGCCATTAGGAGTCAACCAAATAGTTAAACTTATGCCAATCAATACAATCGCCAATGGGCCTTTTGATAACATGCCTAATGCTAAACCGATAAAGAATAAATAACCCCAGATCTTGCCTTTATTACTCCAAGCTTGCCAAAAGCTAATCATGCTCAGGGCGATAGAAAAGGTGAGGGCCGTATCAGTCATTACCGCGCCACTTAATACGATAAACGAGACGGTAGAGGCTAATATGCTGGCAGAAAAAATGCCCATTACTGAAGATTGAAAGTGGTCTTTTGCCAACTTGTAAACTAACCAAATAACTGCTAATCCAACAATCAGGTGTGGTACTCGTGCGGCAAATTCATTGACGCCAAATAGGTTAAATCCAAGACTACTTAACCAAGTGAAAATTGGCGGTTTTCCCCAAAATGGCACATTGTAGTCAAACATCGGCGTGATCCAGTTGCCAGTTTCAAACATGATGCGTGCCATTTCGCCATAACGTGCTTCGGTGGTGTCCATTAACGGATAAAGAGATAAAGAAATAAAACGCAATGCCAAACAGCTAATTAATAGTATCAGCAGTAATTTGGCCGAGGGTAATGAGTAGGTCGGTTGTTGCATTATTCAGAGTCCGAGTATTTGAACGTGGGTTTTGTCATAGCGTCTTCCATGAGTACATACAACGGTCGTTGTTTGGACTCAATAAACAACCGTCCAACGTACTCGCCTAGTACACCAATGGATAAAAGCTGAATACCACCTAAAAATAAAACGACGAGTATTGTCGATGGATAACCTGCAACTGGATCACCCCAAACGATGGTTTTGGTGAAAATAATCAGAGCCATAATAAAGGCGATAGCCGATGTGGTTAATCCTGCCATAGTCGCCCAGCGTAATGGTTTGGTGCTGAATGAGGTAATGCCTTCCAATGCCAAATGAATGAGTTTTGGGTAATTCCACTTGGTGTCACCGGCCAAACGAGGGTCGCGGTCAAAGGTGAGGACTTTACGAGTAAAACCAGGCCAAGCAAGTAAACCTTTCATAAAGCGGGTCCTTTCTGGCAAAGTGTTAATAACGTTTACGACTTTTTGATCCATCAAACGAAAATCACCGACGTTTTCGGTAATTGGGTGATCGCTTATTTTGGACATAAAACGATAGAAGCAATGTGCGGTGGTGCGTTTTACCCAGCTCTCTCCATGGCGCTCGCGGCGTTGCATTTCGACGACTTGTGCGCCATCTTGCCACGCTTGTACCATATCGGGAATGTATTCTGGTGGATCTTGTAAATCCGCATCAAGTAGAATGACACAGCGGCCTGAGGCTGCTTTCATGCCTGCGCTCATCGCGGCTTCTTTACCGAAATTTCTGCTTAATCTTAAGCTGCGTATTTGATGTAAGGGGTGTTTGAACTGACTCACCATTTTCCAGCTGTTGTCATTACTGCCATCATCGATGTAGATGATTTCACAATACTGTTGGAGTTTAGAAAGCGCTTCACAGACACGTCGATGGCAAACTGCCAATACATCCGCTTCATTTAGGAATGGAATGATTACTGATACGAGAGGCTGCGCCTTTACTGTAGGCTCCTTTGCCGCGGATTCAAAGTTCGCGTATTGTCTATATGGAATGGCGCTCATTGGCGTTCTCCTGAAACGGAAAAAAGTTCATGAGTACATCCTAATAACAGTGGTGTCGCAAAAAGGTGATTCACTTTTTTTTCACGCTTTTATGTGACAATTCGGCTTTATTAGCCCACTCTTTTTTTACAGCATTTTTTGATAATTGAGACGAATATGAAATTACTGTTAGTGGAAGACCATAAAGATATTGCCGGTGTGATTTTTGATTACTTTGAAATCAAAAACTATGTGCTAGATTACGCGAATAATGGTTTGCAAGGTTATGAATTAGCAAAAGCCGAACATTATGATGCCATTATTTTAGATGTAATGTTGCCTAAAATGGACGGACTAACGGTATGTAAATCATTGCGAGAAGCCGGTATTGATACGCCTATATTAATGCTGACAGCGCGCGATACCAAAGACGATATATTGACTGGTTTTGCCCATTTTGCTGACGATTATTTAGTGAAGCCTTTTGATTTGGAAATTCTTGATTCTCGATTGCAAGCTCTGGTAAGAAGACGAAAAGGCAGTGTCGCCAACCGTACGTTGACTTTTGGTAATTTGTCTTTGGATATGAATACACGAGTGTTGCAGCGTGAAGGTGGCCGATATTCTTTAAATCCTTCTCAATACACGATTTTAAAATGTCTTATTCAAAAAGCCCCTGATGTGGTGTCAAAAGATGAAATCTGCGATGCCTTATGGGGTGATGAAGAACCAGATAGCAAAGTGCTGCGTAGTCATATTTATCAATTACGCAGTTTGATTGATCGACCTTTTGAGCATGCTTATTTAAGAACCGTATCTAAGGTGGGTTATCGTCTTGTTGCTGAAGGTGATGAATGAAACAAATTAAAACTGCGAAACAGCTAACCTTCACTTATTTCTCAATCGTAGCGTTCGCGATTATAGCGTTTCACTTTTCTATGTTTACCTCAATGATCGAAAACATAGAAATGATTTATGCAGAAAATCGCATGTTAAAAGATAAAAATACGGCTGTTTCTTTATTAAATGGCACTGATTTAACACATGTTTCTGTGCCGCCTTTTTCCGAAGTGTACGTGGGTAAAGAAAACTTACCATCTGGTGTGGTTCTTGCCGCCAACGCCAAAGACGATAAGCCTTATGAATTAGACAAAGAATCAGATACGACGTTAGAAATGTTTTCTATGCATTCTAGAGTGATGCTAAATGGCGAGTTGAAAGATATTTATGTGATTCATTACGATGAGATTTATGAAATCTCTGAAGCCCAGATGTTTGAAACACAGAGTACTCAACTTGTGTTGTCTCTGTTGTTGTTGATCGTCAGTTTGTGGGTGGTCATGCGAATCTCTGATCGCTTAACCAAACCGCTTGCCCAACTTTCTAAAAGTCTTGGCGAAAGAACGCCTGCCAATTTGTCTGCTATTGAGTTGCCAGAAGGGGCGGCGACAAGAGAAATTCGCCATTTAGTTGATAGGTTAAATAGCTACCAAAATCAAATTCGAGAGTTGATTCAGCGAGAGAGAGCATTCAACCGTTATGCGAGTCATGAGCTACGTACACCTCTAATGGTCATGAAGGGCGCGACAACGCTGCTTGGTAAATCTGACTCGAAGGGATTTTTAGAACGTCAACGAGTGCGCATGGTTCAAGCCTGTCAAGAGATGGAAGATTACATTACGACTCTGTTGTCTCTAACTCGAGATGAAGATTTGGCTGCTATTGCTTCGCGTGTTGTGCAGACAAGTGAATATGAAGACATTCGACAGACGCATTTGGGGTATCTCACAGGTAAATCTGTTGCGGTTGATATTGTTGAAAATGGTCAAATTATTACTAAATTACCTATTCCTACTTTTCATATTTTAGTGGGGAATTTACTGAAAAATGCCATGGCCTGTACTGAAGAGGGCTATGTGAATCTAGTGATATCAGATAATGAATTATCTATTGTCGATACAGGTTGTGGTTTGAGCGGCAAACCGGGCGGCGAAAGTTATGGTTTGGGGTTGATGATAGTGCGCGATATTTGCGCCAAGTATCATTGTTCGTTCTCTTTGGCGGATAACTGTTCAGCTGATAATGGTGCGCTAGGGTGCACTGCTACAGTCGTTTTTCCAAGTGATACACAATGTTCTCAATGATCTATGCATTTAAAAAATAGATAGATTGGAACCAATATAAGCATAAAACAATCAAGTTTATAGATGTTATGATGTGTGCATCAGTTACACTATTTCTTGATGGAGAAACATAATGAGCTCGTCAATTTTAAAACGAATTCCTCTGCAAATGTTCTGGCCTACATTTGATCCTTTTTTATTTTGTGCTTTCCATAATGATACTTACCCAAAAGCAAACGCATCTATGGGGCCTGATGCACCGCTAAATAATCGTCCATTGGGGCAAGACTTTGGCGGTATTGATGGTTGGCGTATGTATCACGGTAAAAGTATTCCTGGGTTTCCTGCTCATCCGCATCGCGGGTTTGAAACGGTAACCATTGTGAACAAAGGCTTTGTTGATCATGCCGATTCTATTGGTGCGGCTGGCCGTTATGGGGAGGGTGATACTCAGTGGATGACGGCAGGTGAAGGCGTTCAGCATTCCGAAATGTTCCCTTTGTTGAATGAAGAAGATGTTAATCCATTAGAACTTTTTCAAATTTGGTTAAATTTGCCAAGCAAGAATAAAATGGTGCCACCGCATTTCACCATGCTTTGGAATGAAGATACGCCAGTGGTAAAGGTTGCCGACAGTGAAGGTCTGGAAACTCAAGTTAAGGTGGTTGCTGGCACGTTTCAAAATGTTGATCCTTCACCTTGTCCGCCTAATTCATGGGCGGCGGATAGTAAAAACGATGTTGCTATTTGGTTGATTGATTTGCCAGAAAACGGTGAATGGAACTTGCCTGCAGCGGTAGCTAATTTGAGCCGTACTTTGTACTTTTTTGAAGGTGAGAAGGTCACGTTAGATGGTGCAAATGCGTCTATTAATGAAGCTTTTGTCTTGAAAAGTGATTCCGCTTTGGTATTGCGTAATCAGGGCAAAAAAGCCAGATTCTTGTTGTTGCAAGGCCGCCCAATCGGTGAGCATGTTGAGCAACATGGTCCTTTTGTTATGAATACACGTGCAGAGCTACAGCAAGCGTTTCAAGATTATCAACGTACACAATTTGGTGGTTGGCCTTGGCCGCGCCATGATCAAGTGCATGATAAATCGAAAGGGCGATTTGCTGAATATAGCGCTGAACAAGCCAAGGCTTGATTGAATTGACAAGCACGGCTGATTAAAGCTTAGCGGGAGAAAACACCCAATAGCGTGAGAAAACATAATTGAGCATCATGCCAATTAATATGCCGGGTATCATGGCTAAATAAGGCCATAAAAGAGTCAGTGTAGAATTGGATGTTGCTGGTGGTTGAGACATTAATATTAGATAGCAACCCCAATTAGGCACAAAGGCAATAACAGAGCTGCCGAGAAATTGCATCCATTGCAGAGCAGCAGTCTTTTTGCTGTTGCTTGTTTTTTCTTGTTTGGGGTCAGTAAAAGTAATAGTGCGATTCCACCACCAGTTCGAGCTGGCTGCGACCCAAAATGCGAAACCACGAGCAACAAGATGCGGCAACCAAATGGAAAGCAGCAGCATACTGGCAAGGTCGACTAGAAAGCCAGCACCACCGACGATAGCAAAGCGTACAAAAGTATGTTTGAAAATTAAGTTCATGGTGGCATTCTAAGCAGCTGAACATCAAAAAAATATGAAACTATTTCTCTTGAAGAAATTTTTAATCTTAACGAAATAAAAGGACCGAAAATGAAAATACTTGCATTTGGTGCTAGTTCAAGCCGCCAGTCTATTAACAAGGCTTTGGCCGGTTATACAGCAAACCTTGTAGAAGGCGCGGAAGTGACACTTCTTGATCTTAATGATTTCGAAATGCCGCTTTTCAGTGAAGACTTTGAGAAAGAATCAGGTGTTCCAGCTCAAGCACAAGCATTTGTAGATGCTATTGCTCAAACAGATGTAATCGTTGCATCTTTTGCTGAGCACAATGGTTCTTATTCTGCTGCTTATAAAAATATCTTTGATTGGGCATCTCGTATTGAAAAAGCCGTTTATCAAGATAAGCCAATTGCTGTGCTTTCAACATCTCCAGGACCTGGTGGTGCAAGTAGTGTGCTTGCACAAACTGTTAACAGCATGCCGTTTTTCAAAGGCAATATTGTTGGTAGCCTGAGTGTGCCTAACTTCTATAATGTAATGAAAGACGGTGAGGTTGTTGACGCTGCCATTAAGCAAGCCTTGTCGGATATTGTTGCTAAGTTTTAAGCTTTTAGTTTTAAGTATAAGGAGGCCAGATGAAACAATTTCTTTTATGTGATTGGTTGGGGATGGACTATCCGATTATTCAGGCACCTATGGCAGGTGTTCAAGACAGCGCTTTGGCTATTGCGGTGTCGGAAGCGGGTGGTTTAGGTTCTTTGCCATGCGCTATGCTAAGCGTGGATGATATTGCTCATCAGGTTTCCTTAATTAAAGCCTCGACGAATAAACCGTATAATCTGAATTTTTTCTGTCATGACACTTCAGAATACAATGAAATAAAGCATCAACAATGGCGAGTGTTGTTGAAACCGTATTTTGATGAGCTTTCAGGTCAATATGATGCGACCATAAAAGCCGCAACCCGAATGCCTTTCAGTCATGATATTGCCGATGTGATAGAAGACTTTGCTCCCCCCGTTATTAGTTTTCACTTTGGTTTGCCTGACGCTAAGTTGCTTGCACGGGTTAAAAGTTGGGGAACTAAGGTACTGTCTTCTGCGACAACACTTGAAGAGGCGGTTTGGTTAGAAGAAAATGGCGTGGATGGCATCATTGCGCAAGGTCTTGAGGCGGGAGGGCATCGAGGGATGTTTCTGTCGAAAGATGTTTCTACTCAAATTGGTTTGTTTTCACTATTGCCTCAAATTGTCGATCGAGTAAGTGTCCCTGTGATTGCAGCAGGTGGTATTTGTGATACTCGCAGTATTGACTGCGCTTTGTCTCTGGGTGCGTCAGTAGTACAAATAGGGACTTCTTATTTGTTGTGTCACGAAGCTAAAACATCTCAACTTCATCGTGCTGCGTTAAAAAGTCAAAGAGCCCATCATACGGCTTTAACCAATGTTTTTACTGGGCGACCTGCACGAGGTATTGCTAATCGTATTATGAAAGATCTTGGCTATATGAATTCCAGTGTGCCAGATTTTCCTTATGCATCAATGGAAATGGCGCAATTGAAAAATTTGGCAGAGAAGCAGAATTTGGATGATTTTTCTTCTTTGTGGAGTGGGCAGAATGTGTCAGGTTGCCAAGAAATATCCGCTTTTGATTTGACCAAACAATTCGCTGAGGCCTGTCGAATTGTTTCCTAATTATTCCTATATGGAATCCAAAATATAAGTTTTATTCCTTTTACAAATACATGTCTTAACCTCATGCTAACGCTTTCAAATTTGTGAGATAAGGCGTTGGCATGTGGATCTTTATTACTCTGTTTGCAGCAGGTTGTCAGTCGGTTCGAACGGCGTATCAAAATACTCTGGCTCGTGAAACTGGGTTTTTACATGCCACTATGTCGCGTTCTTTATATGGCTTGCCATTAGTTAGTGTGTATCTTGTTATTTGTTGGCAGCTATTTGGTTGGGTATCTGTCGAAAAAAATCTAGTTTTTGTCGTCGCGGCAAGCATTTGTGCCATTACTCAGATTATGGCGACGTATTTTATGTTGCGAGCCTTTCAGGCTGGTAGTTTCGCATTGGGAACCTTGTTGTCTAAAACAGAAGCGGTTTTGGCTGCGTTAATTGGTTTGCCTCTGCTGCATTATACTTTGACAATGGGTGCGTGGTTTGGCATTGCTTTTGGTGTGCTAGGAGCTATTGTAATGAGTGTTAAGTGGAACAATATTAGACAAGCGCACAAGGACGTATCTCTTTTACTTGGGCTTGCTAGTGGTTTGTGTTTTGCTATTACCTCGGTAACATCGTCTATCGCCAGTCATTCTTTATCTGGTTCTCTCATTACTAGTGCAGGCGTCACGCTTTGGTATGTTTTAGCTTTGCAATCTATTATTTTGTGTGGCATTCAGATTTATAAAAGCAAAGATATTTTAGCTCCGTTTAGGCATGAATTTGCGTTAAGTTGTAAGGTAGGTGTCTTAAGTTCTCTAGGGTCAATTGGTTGGTTTACTGGTTTTGCTTTGGTTAATCCAGCTTTGGTGAAAACGTTAGGGCAGATTGAAATAATCGGAACCTTGTATTATTCAAAAGTTCGTTTTTCTGAAAAAATGACGACGCAGCAATGGATTGGTGGCGCAATGATTGTGATCAGCGTTATCTTAGTAGTGACATCGACGATTAAGTGAGGGATACATGGAATCCAATAAGATCAATTATGTTGAATTACCAGCGCGTGATTTGGCGTTAAATAAAGCCTTTTTTAGTCAAGTGTTTGGTTGGGGGTTTAGAGATTACGGCCCAGAATATTCAGCGTTTGAAAATGCAGGATTAGATGGAGGCTTTTTTCAAGCGAATTTTTGTTCAAGACCACAAAATGGCGCGGCGTTGATTATTCTGTATAGTAATGAACTTGAAGTCGTATTTGAAAAAGTACAAGCGGCGGGTGGAACGATTGAACAAGTAATTTTTGACTTCCCTGGTGGTCGTCGTTTTCACTTTCTAGATCCGTGTGGTAACGAATGGGCGGTGTGGAGTGAGCCTGCTTAACGTTTTAATCTGCAAATAAACATAACCGGACTGAATTCAAAAACAAACTCTGTCCGGTTATTGTGTCTGCCTATTTGTTTCCTCTAGTCATCGTTATTGGAGAGTAAACTCGCCACAATAATTAGTGTTCCATTTTTCTAGTATGCCGTAATAGCTTTCGCCTGTAGCAATGAGCCAATGGAGCTTGCAGAAGGCTGCTTCTAGGGTCATGTCTCTACCACTCAAAACGTTCATAGAGGATAAGATAGATCCCGCTGCATACGCGCCCTGGGACACTCCGCCGTGTAGGCATTGAGTCAGATTTACAATGTTTTTCTTGCGTAGCATAGCTTCTGTTAAGAATGATAAAAACGCTGGGTTTTGATCTGGTACATTACCTGCACCATAAGTTAGCAGAACAATTGCCTTGCAGTTATCGTCGTCCAAGAGGCTTAAATAAATGGCAACCGGTTGACTAGGGTGCAGTGTAACCACTCCAACCGCACCAGTTTTAAAGCTGACAATATTGTTTTCAAGTAATGTTGTTACGCTCTCGTCATTACTTTTAATCATGCGATTTGGATAAAGCTGCATGCCAATCGCTAATTCACCTAACAAATCGTCATTTGGGGTATGGAAGGCTTCAAATCGACCGCTGCTAATTTTTTGGATGCGATTGCCGCGCATTAGTTTGCCATCAAAAACCAAGCTTACGTCTGCTATCCTATGAGAAATTGCCAATGATAGGGCAGCTTGTAAATTTGAAGTGGCATCACTTCGGTTCATCCCTAACGGAATTTGAGAGCCTGTTAGAATGATGTTTTTAGTGCAGGCGCCTAGCATGAAAGACAAGGCAGAGGCTGTGTACGCCATGGTGTCCGTACCATGAAGAATCACAAAGCCATCATAGTCTTGCCAATGAGTTGCAAGAATAGACACTAGTTTGGTCCAGTGCTTTGGCGTTATATTGGCGCTGTCAATTAAAGGTGAAATTTCCAGCACTTCAAAAGAGGGAAGAGTGTTTATGCTCATCCCTAACGCCATTTCTATACGCTCTTGCAAACCAGAAGCAGGGGCTAAGCCCTGCTCTGTTTGAATCATGCCTATGGTACCACCTGTATACAAGATGAGTACTTTTGCGCTCATATTACAACCTTGCTAGGGGAAAGCATGGATTGTGGGCTTAGCAAAATATTCACCTGCTCTTCCGTTAGCAGGTTTTCTTCAATTACCAAGGCTTTTACTGTGTTGCCAGTGTGCAGTGCGGTGTTAGCAATTCGAGATGCATTAGCGTAACCAATATGCGGAACCAGCGCAGTAATGATACCGATACTGTTTTCAACGTGACCAGCGCACACGGCTTCATTGGCAGTGATGCCGCGTATGCAGCGAGTTTCCAGCATTTGGCAGGCTTCTTTAAGCATTTTTAACGAATTTAGTACGTTATAAATGATCATAGGTTCCATGGCGTTCAACTGTAATTGACCCGCTTCAGCCGCTAGAGTTACAGCAAGATCAGACGCGATGACTTGATACGCAGTTTGGTTCATCGCTTCAGGAATAACAGGGTTTACCTTACCTGGCATAATGGATGAGCCTGGCTGCATTGGTGGTAGGTTTATTTCGCCTAAACCTGTACGAGGTCCACTAGATAGCAAGCGCAAGTCGTTGCTCATCTTGCTTAGTTTAATAGCAAGACGCTTCAAAATGCCGGAGAAAAATACAAACGCACCCATGTCTGATGTTGCTTCGACTAAGTTGCTGGCAGGTACGAGTGGTTTTGTTGAAATAGTTGCTAGTTTTTCTACTACTAGTTTGGCATAACCTTCAGGTGTATTGATGCCAGTACCGATTGCAGTACCGCCAAGGTTTACTTCGCAAAGTAGTGCGCAGGCTTCACTGATGCGGTCGATATCTTCACCAAGGGTAACAGCAAAGGCATCAAACTCTTGGCCTAATGTCATTGGTACTGCGTCTTGAAGCTGCGTACGTCCCATTTTTACGATGTGCGCGAATTCACGAGCTTTGGCTTCTAATGCTTCTTTTAGTGATGCAAGGCTTGGTACAAAGTTGTCGGCTGCAAACTGAATGCCCAAGCATGCTGCCGTTGGGTAAGCGTCGTTGGTGGATTGTGAGCGGTTTACGTCATCGTTTGGGTGTAGGAACTTGTATTCGCCTTTCTCATGCCCTAATTTCATTAGTGCGATGTTGGCAATAACTTCGTTGGCGTTCATGTTGGTTGAAGTGCCTGCACCACCTTGAATTACATCAACAATGAATTGATCGTGATATTGACCTTGGATCAAATCTTGGCAGGCATAGACAATGGCATCGGCTTTTTCAGTTGTTAGTAGTTTCATATCTTGGTTGGTTCGAGCTGCAGCCGCTTTTACCATTGCCAAGGCTTTAATCAATTCAGGAAAGTGAGAAATAGGAACGCCAGTAATCGAGAAGTTTTGAGCTGCACGCAATGTCTGTATACCATACAACGCGTCAGCGGGAACGTCCATATTGCCAAGTAAATCGTATTCAGAGCGAGTATTCATGATGTTCTTCCTGACGCCTCACCGGATCACGATGAGGCGTAATTTAAGTTGGTTTATTGGTGGTTATTTTCGTTATTTGGCCAAGACTCTTGGTCTAGATCCAAATCGGCGAAACGGTTTGCTTCAAACGTTGGCACTTTATTACCTTTTTTGCGCTGATCATCAAAGTCTTTCATAACGCGTTTAGCAACTTTAAACAACAGAGCTAGAGCAAATAAGTTAACGAGCGCCAATAGACCCATGCTCAAATCTGCAAAGGCGAACACTGTTCCTAGATCAAGGATAGCACCCGTGCAGCAAAGGCAAATGATGATGACGCGGAAGGCATTCATGTAGAAGCCATGATTGTCTGATTTAGTTAGGTAGCTAACGCTGTTTTCGCCTAAGTAGTAGTTGTACAAGATGGTACTAAAACCAAATAGCAGCAGAGCAATACTGACGAACATACGGCCATAATCGCCCATGTGAGTTGCCAATGATGCTTGAGTTAGAGCTACGCCTTGAACAGTTTCAGTGCTGCTTGGATCATAAGCGCTACCAAGAAGGATAATCAGTGCAGTACAAGTACATAATACGATTGTGTCGATAAATACAGAGAAGGCTTGAACGATACCTTGGTTCGCTGGGTGTGGAATATAAGCAACCGCTGCAACGTTTGGTGCGCTACCAAGACCCGCTTCGTTAGAGAATAGGCCGCGTTTTACACCCATTAATATAGCGGCACCAATACCACCGCCAAATGCTGGCTCTAAGCCGAACGCGCTTTTAACTATCATAATCAAAGTATCTGGAACCGCGCTTAGGTTCATCGCAAGAACGATAAGAGCAATTAACAAATAGCCGCCAGCCATAATAGGGACTAGTATTTCAGCTACTTGTGCAATACGTTTAACGCCGCCAAAAATAATCAGGCCAACAATTAGTGCCATGCCGATGCCGCTGTAGTAAGGCTGGATGCCAAATGCGTCTTCTAATGAGGTAGCGACAGAATAAGATTGCAAAGTCGTGAAGGCGATACCGAAAGTGGCTAATAGTAAGATTGAATACAGTACGGATAACCATTTCCAATTTTTACCTAGACCGCGTTCAATATAAAATGCTGGGCCGCCACGGAAAGTACCGTCTTTTTCTGAAGCTTTATAGGTTTGTGCTAGCATACATTCGACAAAGCTGGTTGCCATGCCCATTAGGCCAACAACCCACATCCAGAAAATTGCACCTGGGCCGCCAATCGTAATCGCAACCGCAACACCAGCAATATTACCGCCGCCGACACGGCCCGCTACAGATAAAATTAAAGCTTGGAATGAGCTTAAATGTTTGCCATCAGCTTCATGATGTTTTGCGGTAAGAATACCGAACATATTGCCGAAATAGCGAAATTGTACAAAACGGGTTGCAATGGTAAACCAGATACCAATGCCGATTAATACAGCGATAAGAACCTTGCTCCAAAGCAAGTCGGTGAGAAGAGATAGCATGGGGAACTCCTACTTTTTTAGATTTATTATTTAGTTTTATTTGGTAGTGCTAAGAAGCTCATTGGAACGAAAAATTAGTAGGAAAGGCAGTTCGTAAAAAGGCGCTATTTGGTGCTATTTGATGCTTCTATAGCGTCAACTAGCACCATATTTAGCGTGTTTTTGATGAGATTATTTATTACACTGCTGAGTTGTTGGGTGAGTAGATTTTGGAATCGATTGGTGGGAATAATCATGGTGCAGCATTTTGCTGATAATCTGCAGTTGTTATGCAGTTACTACAAATCGGTGGCGGATGTATGTCGTCGACTAAATATCAATCGTGCTCAATTTAATCGTTACCTAAATGGGACGACGGTGCCGAGTAGTAGTACGCGGCGTCGTATAGGAGAGTTTTTTGGTGTTGAGCCTAGTGAGATGGCGTTGCCACACGACCAATTTGTTAAATTGGTTCAAGCACGACCTATTCGTCAGAGTGAGGACGTAAAAAGTCTTACGCCTGAGCAGCAGCAATTTAATCAGCTGAATCAATCTGGACAGCATGGTTTAGCTAAGTACTCTGGCTATTACTTTGAATATTATCTTTCCATGGCGTGCCCAGGAAAAATTTTACGCACCTTGGTTCATATAGAGTCTCAAGGTGACAAAACTTACTATCAGCGTACTGAGCGTCTGAATCCTCGTAATTTAAAAAAATCTTTTCATGGTATTTATAATGGTGTGGTGCAGCTCTTATCGGATCGATTATTTTTAATTGATTATGAACGTCAGACTCATGTTGAGATGACGCAGACGATTCTTTATCCTTCTTTTCAAAATCGTGTCGAGCGATTAACTGGATTGCGTTTAGGTGTATCAGGAAGTGGTGAAAGAGCACCATGTTGCGCTCGAGTTGTCTATGAGTACTTAGGTTTGAATATCAATAAAAAGCGTGCAGTTGCTCAATGTGGATTGTATGACGTAGACAGTGATCTGATAGATGAGGATATTTGCCAGTCAATCAAAAATGATATGAAAGAAGGTGACTGGCATTTTAGAGCGAGATTTTAAGCGTCTTTTGTTTCGCTTGTTTCAGAGGCTTCTGCGTCAACATCCGTGCTTGGATTTGCAGCAGCTTCTGCTTCCATTTTTGCGCGCTCAGCTTTAGAAATGTACTTAGGCTTAGCCTTTTTAGGGTTAACCTTTAAGTTAGCTTGCTTCATACGCTTATCATAAATGTCTTTGATTTTTTTGCGGCGATTCATGTTTTGTTCCTAAAATGACGCTGTTGTCCCAGAATAGCATTCAAGGAACGAAAAAAAAGCCCTGATCAATGATCAGGGCTTTTTATGTTGGTACCAGTAGGCGGACTCGAACCGCCACACCCGAAGGCAACGGATTTTGAATCCGTCGTGTCTACCAATTCCACCACACTGGCCTTGAAAAAGGTGAGGCGTATTCTAGGGTATTTATAAGATAAGTCAACGGCTATACGTATTATTTTTTATCTTTTTAACAAGTAGTGGCTTGGAAGTACCTTTTTGAGAGGATTTTCGCTAGAATGCTGGGTCGTTTTTTCTAGGTAGCTTTCTTTTCATGCTCGTTTCCGATTATCACTTTGATTTACCTGATTCACTGATCGCTAATTACCCTATGCCTGATAGAACAGCCAGTCGGTTGTTGCATCTTGATGGTCCTAGCGGTGACGTGGTTCATCGTCAATTTCCAGATGTGTTGGATTTGGTTCAACCCGGTGACTTGATGGTGTTTAACAACACTCGAGTTATTCCTGCGCGGGTATTTGGTCAAAAGGAATCTGGCGGGAAAGTTGAGGTACTGGTTGAGCGAGTTATTAATACGAATGAAGCGCTGGCTCATGTTCGTGCAAGTAAGTCGCCAAAAGAAAACAGCAAGCTGATTTTGGGGCAAGATAAAGGTGAGCAGATTGAAGCGACTATGGTTGGTCGTTCAGGTGCGTTGTTCCACCTTGTTTTTAATGAGCCTGTGTTGGATGTCTTGACGCGTGCTGGTCATATGCCGTTGCCGCCTTATATTGAGCGTCCTGATGAAGACAGTGATCAAGAACGTTATCAGACGGTTTATAATCAAAAGCCCGGTGCTGTTGCGGCACCGACTGCTGGTTTGCATTTTGATGATGCTTTGCTTGAAAAGCTAAAGGCAAAAGGCGTTGAGATAGCATTTGTTACCCTACATGTTGGTGCTGGAACATTTCAGCCAATGAAGGTCGAAAATGTAAAAGACCACATTATGCACGCTGAATACGTAGAGGTTGAACCTAGTGTAGTTGAGCAAGTTAAAGCTGCTAAGGCTCGTGGCGGACGAGTTATTGCTGTTGGTACGACCAGTGTTCGTAGTCTTGAGTCGGCAAGCCAGAGTGGGGAAATAGCGCCGATGCAGGACGACACCAGTATTTTTATTTACCCAGGTTACGAATTTAAAACAGTGGATGCTTTGGTGACGAATTTTCATTTGCCAGAGTCAACACTGATTATGCTAATTAGCGCTTTTGCGGGTTATGACCATGTGATGGCCGCTTATAAAAAAGCAGTTGAGCAGAAATATCGATTTTTTAGTTATGGTGATGCCATGTTTATTACACGAAATGCGCAGGCTAAAGGCCCGCAAGGTGAGGAATAAGACGTATGTCTGATAAGCGTCCAGAATGTTTTATGGATTTTGAACTTCACACTACGTCAGGAAAGGCGCGTCGTGCTACCTTGACGTTTCCGCGTGGAAAAGTTGAAACGCCAGCTTTTATGCCTGTTGGTACTTACGGTACGGTGAAGGGTATGTTGACCAAAGATATCGAAGAAATTGGTGCTGATATCATTTTGGGAAACACTTTCCATCTTTGGTTGCGTCCGGGAACAGATGTTGTGAAAGCACATGGTGATTTGCATGATTTCACTCAATGGAAAAAGCCAATCTTAACAGACTCTGGCGGTTTTCAAGTGTTTTCGCTTGGCGAAATGCGCAAAATTACCGAAGAAGGCGTTAGCTTTCGTTCGCCAATTAATGGTTCGAAGGTGTTTTTAAGTCCTGAAATCTCCATGCAAGTTCAACGCGATCTTGGCTCTGATATTGTGATGATTTTCGACGAATGTACGCCTTATCCAGCGACGCCAGAAGTGGCCGCTAAGTCCATGCGTATGAGTTTGCGTTGGGCGCAACGCTCGAAGGATGAGCACGGTGACAGTCCATCTGCGTTATTTGGCATTATCCAAGGCAGTATGTATGAAAACCTTCGAGATGAGTCTCTAGAGGGGCTGGTGGATATTGGTTTTGATGGTTATGCGATTGGCGGATTGTCAGTTGGTGAGCCTAAAGACGAAATGATGAAGGTGTTAGATCACACCACGCCAAAAATGCCTGAAGATAAACCTCGCTATTTGATGGGCGTCGGCAAACCAGAGGATTTGGTTGAAGGTGTTCGTCGTGGTGTTGATATGTTCGATTGCGTTATGCCAACGCGTAATGCGCGCAATGGTCATCTGTTTACTTCAGATGGTGTAGTTCGTATTCGTAATGCTCAATATCGTCACGATGTTGGCCCATTAGATAAAGAATGTGATTGTTACACTTGTAAAAACTTTTCTCGGTCTTATTTACATCATTTGGATAAGTGTCAAGAAATGGTAGGGGCGCAATTAAATACAATTCATAACCTACGATATTACCAAACACTCATGGCGGGATTGCGTCAGGCGCTCGATGAAGGTAGATTTGACGCCTTTGTTGATGAGTTTTATGCAAAGCGAGGCCTAGAAACGCCAGCTTTGAGTGAATAATAAACAAAATTATGCAAATTCCTTTACAAAAGGGTTCGCAACAGTTTCATAAACCATTGGAGAGTTAACACCATGATCGCATTGATCTCACCAGCTTACGCTGAAGGCGGCGCAGCAGCAGATACAGGTATTTTTAACCTAGTGCTTCTTGCAGGCTTCGTTGTCATTTTTTACTTCCTTATGTGGCGCCCACAAGCGAAACGTGCAAAAGAGCATAAAAACTTGATTGCATCTCTAGCGAAAGGTACTGAGGTAGTAACTGGCGGTGGTGTACTAGGTAAAGTGTCTAAAGTAGACGATAACTATGTAGTACTTGAAGTATCTGAAGGCATCGAAATGAAGTTTCAAAAGTCTTCAGTTGCTGCTGTTTTGCCTAAGGGAACGTTAAAGTCAATTTAACCTTCTTTGAAAAGCGCCTTCCTAGGCGCTTTTCTTCTTTATCGATCCATTTAATTTTTTAGGTGTAAAGGAATTTTCATGCTTAACAAGTATCCCTTGTGGAAGTATTTGCTAATTCTTCTTGTTTTGGCTTTGGGGCTACTGTATGCCTTCCCAAACCTTTATCCGGATGATCCAGCGCTACAACTATCTACCCAAAAAGCGACTGCTGTTGTTGATGAGCAGGCTCTGCAAAAAGCGAAAAGTGCGCTTTCAAAAGCGAATATAGATTTAAAAGAAGCAGAGCTTACCTCTGCTGGCGGTACCTTACGCTTTAATAGCGGTGAGGACCAACTTGCTGCTAAGCCGGTTGTAGCGGCAGCATTGGGTGATGACTATGTAACAGCGCTTAACCTTGTTCCTACGACGCCTGAATGGCTGTCTTCTTTAGGTGCTGGGCCTGCTAAGCTTGGTCTTGATTTGCGTGGAGGTGTTCACTTCTTACTGGAAGTTGATACGCCTGCAGCGTTAAAGCAAAAGCTTGAAGTTAGCTCAAGTGAAATGAAAGCAGCCTTGCGAAAAGATCGAGTGCGTTATCGCAGTGTTGACATTGAAGATGGTGTGCTTTCGATTCGCTTTTTACAGCAGCCTGATTTGGCTTCAGCTGAAACCTTGTTAAAGAAAGACTTTTCTGAATACCGTTATGCGACTCGTCAAGATGGCAGTGATTTTTACCTAGATGTGAGTTTTACTGAAGCGGCTAAGAAAGAAATCGAATCTTATGCGCTAAAGCAAAACTTAACGACATTACGAAATCGTGTAAACGAACTGGGTGTAGCTGAGCCTTTAGTGCAGCGTCAAGGTAGTAATCGTATTGTTGTTGAGTTACCTGGCGTTCAGGATACAGCTGCAGCGAAACGTATTATCGGTGCAACGGCCAACCTTGAGTTCCATTTGGAGGCTGGTTTAGAAGATAAAGGTGCGGATATTGAAACTTTGTCTTTTCGTGATGGTAGTGGTCGTACAGCGCGTTTAGAGCGTGATCTTATTATCACTGGTGACAGTGTTTCTGATGCAAGTTCCTCTTTTGATGAAAATGGTCGCCCGCAGGTAAACATTAGTTTGGATGCTAAGGGCGGTAAGCAGATGAGTAAAGTCACTCGTTCTGCTGTAGGTCGTAACATGGGGGTTGTCTTTATTGAGCATAAGTCTCGCAGTCGTTTTGTCGAAAAAGATGGCAAAATGGAAGAAGTGCGTAGAAGTTATAGCGAAAAAAGCATCATTTCTTTAGCGACGATTCAAACGACGCTGGGTAATTCATTTCGTATTACTGGGCTAGATAGTCCTCGTGAGTCTTCTGAGTTGGCTTTGTTGTTGCGTGCCGGTGCTTTAGCTGCGCCAATTTACTTTGTTGAAGAGCGTACCATTGGGCCTAGTTTGGGTGCAGAGAACATTAAATTAGGTGTTGATTCTGCCCAAATTGGTTTGTTGGTTGTTATGGTGTTTATGCTGCTTTATTACAAGGTGTTTGGTCTTTTTGCCAATATCTCGTTAGCATTAAATATTGTGTTGCTGATGGCGTGTATGTCTTTGCTTTCCGCTACGCTTACCTTGCCAGGTATAGCTGGTATTGTATTGACGATGGGGATGGCGGTGGATGCAAACGTGTTGATTTTCTCGAGGATAAAAGAGGAATTAGCAAGTGGAGTGCCGAATCAGCAAGCGATTCACTCTGGTTTTAACCGCGCATTTACGACTATTTTTGATGCCAATATCACCACTTTGTTGGTTGCTGTGATTTTGTTCGCGGTAGGAACTGGGCCTGTTAAAGGTTTCGCAGTGACATTGTCGCTGGGTATTCTTACTTCTATGTTTACGGCAATCGTTGTAACTCGTGCACAGGTTAATCTTGTGTATGGTGGTCGTAAAAACAAGAAACTGTACATTTAGGAGAACGCCATGAAAGTGACAAATATTCCGTTTATGGCAATGCGTAAGATCGTAGCTGTCTTTTCGCTTACGCTGATACTCATCTCTCTTGGCTCTTTGGCAACAAAGGGACTACAGTTTGGGTTGGATTTTACTGGTGGTACATTGATTGAGGTGTCTTATAAAGAGGCGCCACAGTTAGATGATGTACGTACGCTACTGGGTGATAATGGCTACTCTGATGTCGTTGTGCAGAACTTTGGTTCGCCAACTGATGTTGTGGTTCGTATGGCAAATTCCTACACAGCGACCCTTGGTGATGAAGTGTTATCTACACTTCAAAATAATGGGACGACTGATGTATCTCTACAGCGCTCTGAGTTTGTGGGTGCGCAAGTAGGTGAGGAATTACGTGAGCAGGGTGGTCTGGGTATGTTGCTTGCCTTGGCCATTGTGATGATTTACGTAGCTGTGCGTTTCCAGTTTAAGTTCTCTGTGGCATCCGTTGCGGCTTTGATTCACGACGTAATTATCACGTTAGGGTTCTTTTCTATCTTCGAGGTAGAGTTTGATCTTACAGTACTGGCAGCGTTGCTTGCTGTGGTCGGTTACTCTCTGAACGATACGATAGTGGTGTGTGACCGAATTCGTGAGAATTTCCGTATTATGCGCGATACGAAGCCCTATGATTTGGTGAATGATTCTATCAATCAGACGCTTGATCGTACTTTGATAACATCATTAACAACGTTGTTTGTGTTGGTTGTTTTGTTTGTTATGGGCGGCGAAGCTATTCACAATTTCTCTATGGCGTTGTTGGTAGGGATTGTGATTGGTACTTATTCTTCTATCTTCGTGGCAGCAAATTTACTACTAGCGATGGATGTTAAGCGAGAGGATTTAATCCCCGCGCCAAAGGCGGAATTGGAAGACGATCTGCCTTAGGTGGTGAGTTTATTTTACACATAAAAAAGCCTGCTTCGAGCAGGCTTTTTTATGTGTTTTCTTTTGTGATAGTTATTTATCGGCAATTTTGCCAAAATGCATGCCCATTTTTGTTGGGGTTTCTGCTTGCAGAGATTCCTCCCAATTAACGGCATTTTTTCCAAATAAAACGATAGCTGTTGATCCTAGTTTGAATCGTCCCATTTCTTCGCCTTTTTTGATTTCAATGTTATTTAGTTCTTTGTAGTCCCAAGTAACGACGTTCTTATTGAATGGCGTTACTTGTCCAGCCCATACTGTTTCTATGCTGGCAACTATCATAGCCCCCACTAATATAACGGCCATTGGGCCTGCTTCTGTGTCAAATAGGCATACTGTACGTTCATTGCGTGCGAAGACGCTAGGTATTTGCTCTGCTGTCACTTTGTTGACTGAGAATAGCCTGCCTGGGATGTGAATCATTTTTGTCAGTTTGCCAGTCAGTGGCATGTGGACTCGATGGTAATCTTTTGGAGATAGGTAAACGGTCGCAAAAGAGCCGCCAAAAAATTGATTTGATAGAGAGGCGTCGCCACCCAAAAGGCTTGTTAGGCTATAGTGGTGTCCTTTTGCTTGTAGGATTGTGCCGTGCTCTATTTTGCCAAGTTGGCTGATTGCGCCGTCAGCAGGACAGGCGATGCCGTTATCTTCATCGCAGATTGGGCGTAGCTCTGGGCGAATGGCTCGGGTAAAAAAATCGTTAAAGTTACGGTAAGATAGTGGGTCATTATTGATCGCCTCAGACATATCTACTTGGTATTTTTTTACAAATTGGCCAATAAATGTGTTTTTAACCCAGTTGTTTTCGCATTCGGCTATTTTTCCAATAGCGCGAGACAGTGTTTTTTGCGGGGTGATGTGTTGAGCAAATGCAAAAAGTTGATCTTTAGTCACGTTATTTATCCTGATATTTGTGAATTTATAGTATGTTGTGGCTGATTAAAGACACGATCTGTTTTAGGTTTTTATAATCTATTTCGTTGAATTCGGTGCGGGTTTCTAACCAAAATATCGCTGTTTCATCTTTTGAGGTTTGTGTTGATGCCAGAATAAGGTGGCTATTTGCGTCAATTATTTGATCAGATGTGTGTGGTAAATCTTTTAGTAAATTATCAAGTTTTTGTCCAAATATGTGAATGGCAGAGCGTTTGTCGGACAGTTTTTTAAACACGCTTGATGGTGCGCTCCATTGGATGGCTTTGATGATATCTATATTGTAGCCAAATTGGTACATGGGGGCGGTTTTGTTATTTGAGTGTTTAAAAATAATGCTGTGTTGTGCATTTGGTATAGCTTGCTTGATGGTTTTTAGAGCAAGTCCTGTTTTTTGTTTTGTGTCGTATTCTTTATTTTGCTTGAGTGCTTTTTTGAGTGCTGCAATAGGGGATAAAGATGTTTTAGGTTTTGATCTTGTTTTGCCTAAATATAAATCAGGATCAAGTAATTGTTGCGCAAGTGGGATTTTTCCGCCGTTGTTAAATAAGGTTGCGGCTTCAGTGCTTGCGAAGTGTGCTGTTTTGATGATGTCGCTCAGTCGCTTGTGCATTACTGTGGCAACAACGCGATAGAAAAATGGCAGGTTTTTGGAGTCCCATCGCATTAGGCTGGCTTCATGAGCAACCTTGTTTGCGCAGTACGAAAAAATAAGTGGATTATTTACTAAAATGGTCAGTCTTTTATCTTCGGTGAAACCAGGTAGCTCGTCTGGATGGTTTGCTAGATGTGCCAGTGCTTGTAGCTCCTTTGCGTTCGGTATGTGCTTGGTTAAAAATGATTCTATGACTTTGTTTGGTGTGTGCCAATGGTTGCATAGATGGACGGTGAGCTCATCTATGCGACACCCCAAAATGTTTAGCTCGGCTTGGCTGGCTTTTTCGCCTTGCTGTATTCTTTGCTTTAGGGCTGCCATGGTTGGGTAGGCATAGAACCACAATAGCCACCTTGCAGAATCTCGAAATAGCGTTATCCAGAAAATATCATCTTCTTGGCTGGTTAGTTTTTCAATTGACCAGTGTCTGGCAATGGTAGCTGCTTCATAGCTGGTTTGTATCTCGCTTAAAAAGGCGACTAAATGTGGAGGTTTTTTTTGGGTGTTGAGCTCGTAGGGGGCAAAGTGTGAAAGTAGTTTTGCAATGCCGTTCATTCCCACCATGGCAGCAGCATGAAAAGGTGTTTTTATTTCATTGTTTTTATTCGGTATGATGCGATTTGCTTCATTTAGAATAGCGAAAGCTAGCAGTGGGTCTGAGGCTATATTTGCTTGCATTCCATCAAGAGTGTCTTCTGTTCTTTTAATTTGAGTTTTTAGGCGAGCTAAATTAACTGCTCTAACAGGAAATTTTTTATTTTTAAGAAAATGTAGCCATTCATTTAGGCCAGAAGGTGACTTGTCTATCATAGCTGGTTACATTAGTGACTCGGTTGTAGGTAGTTTTTAAATGCTCTTATATTTTTGATCTCATTAATCATACTGTATATTGAGGTAAGAGCATACTTTGTCGGTATTAAGGAAGAGAATATGTTTGCATTAGCTGGCTTGCTAGTGGTTATTGTTAGTGTGGTATTTGGCTATTTAGCATCCCACGGGAATTTGTTGGCGTTATGGCAGCCTTTTGAAATAGTCATTATTTGTGGTGCTGCTTTAGGTGCTTTTATGGTGGCGAACCCATTTATTGTGCAGAAAAAAGTGTTAACTATGTTGCCCCAAGTTATTTCTGGTAGTCGGCACAATAAGAAATTTTATTTGCAGTTGCTAGGGTTGATGTATTGTTTATTTCAGAAAAGCCGTCAGGAGGGTTTTTTGTCCATCGAAGACGATATTGAGTCGCCTTTTACTAGTGAATTATTTAATCGTTTCCCTGATGTGGTTCGTGACCATGAAGTGGTGGATTTTTTGACAGATAACTATCGTATCTTCACATTAACGGGTCTGCCTGCTTATGAAATAGAAGCCATCATGGATAATGAAATTGAGCAAATTCAAGAGGAATTGGTTGCTCCAAGTCATGCTCTAACTCGGGTAGCTGAAGGTTTGCCAGGTTTTGGTATTGTTGCTGCAGTGTTGGGTATTGTTATTACCATGGGATCTATTGGTGGTCCGTTAGAAGAGATTGGGGCGCATGTGGCTGCCGCTTTGGTGGGGACATTCTTGGGTATCTTTTTTGGTTATGGTTTTGTTGGGCCTGCCGCTTCGCACTTAGAGAGCTTGGGGATGCATGAATTGAAAGCCTATTTGTGTATTAAGGCATGCTTGAATTCCATTGTGTCTGGCTATGCGCCGCCTGTAGCTGTCGAGACGGGTCGAAAGTTACTTCCTCCGGAAATGCGTCCAAGTTTTATTGAACTGTCGGATGGTCTTAAGCAATATCGTTAATATGGATGCATCGTGCTGGGTTAATAAGGAGAGTATTGGATGGCCCTAGGTTCTAATGGGTTGGTTATTCGCCGAGTTAAAAAAATCAAAAAAGGCGGTCATCATGGTGGCGCTTGGAAAATAGCGTTGGCCGATTTTGCCTTGGCGATGATGGCATTTTTCTTGGTTTTATGGATTATGAGTGTGGCTTCTCCTGAGGAGTTGAAAAGTATAGAGGGCTATTTTCAAGATCCCATGGGAGCATCTACGGCTGGCTATAGTGCGAATCCTATAGATTTAGGTGGTAGTCCGGCGAAGAGTACAGATAAGAAATTGGATTTGCAGTTGCCTGAAGCAGGTAGTGCAGATGTTAGGTCAAGAGATAAGCTTCTGGGGAATGGCCCTGATTCTGCGGAGTCTAAGAGCATCAATAATATGCTGCAAGAGGAAATGAGCAAAATGAATGCTTTGATCTCTCAGCAGAAGAATATGCGCATTGAAATTACACCACTTGGTGTTCGGATTACTCTGTTGGATGACCCTGATAAGCCAATGTTTGAGCGTGGAAGTGCTCGAATGATGCCGGATATTGAGAATACTTTGCTTAGTATGTCACCAATATTTAATAAGGTGACGAATCCGATTGTGATTACTGGTCATACTGATTCTTCTAAGTTTGGTGGTACAGGAAGGGTTGATAACTGGGATTTATCCGCTTTACGAGCGAATGCTGCGCGCCATATTTTGGAAGAAGGAGGGGTTGAAGGTAAGCGTATTGCTCAGGTGATTGGCTTGTCTGATACTATTCCTTACAATAGATTCGATACGGACAGTGCAGAAAATAGGCGTATCAGCATTACCTTGTTAACTGATGATGCTTATAAGAAATTGCTGGATCAGAATCGTAGTAATTTTGGTAATCCTGGCCAGCAATCTGACTTAAATCTCACGCCTGAAACTGTTTTTTAGAATGCTTGATTCTCGCGTATAGAATGCTTGATTCTTAAGAAGCTTTGGAAGCGATGTTCTGTGATTTCACCTTTTTCTAAGGCTTCTAGAATTGCGCATCCTGGCTCTTTTTCATGGGCGCAATCGCGGAATCGGCAATAGCCAATATGTGGTCGAAATTCTATAAAGCCATTCAACAGCTCGTCTTCCGAAATATGCCACAAACCAAATTCTCGAATCCCCGGGGAGTCAATAAGGTCGCCGCCTTTCGGCATGTGAAATAGTCGAGCTGTGGTAGTGGTGTGTACGCCTTTTTTTCGTTTTTGCGAAAGTTCGCCCACACTAATGTCTATATCAGGAAGTAGTGTACCGATAAGAGAGGATTTTCCTACGCCTGATTGTCCAACAAAAACGCTTGTTTTGTCTTGTAAAAAATCATAAAGCGCTTCCATTCCTGCTTGGTTCTTGATGGATGTTCTGATGATTTTGTAATTCAGATCTTCATAGGTTTTTAGTAACGTGTCTAAATCTGCTTTATTGCTGTCATCAATTAAGTCGCATTTATTGAGCAAAATAACCGGTGGTATGCCAACGGTTTCGGCGGCGACTAAGTAGCGGTCTATTAAGTTAGCGTGTGCGACCGGTTCGGCGGCAATAACAACGATGATATGGTCTATGTTGGCAGCAACAGGTTTTATTCTGCCATGCATATCAGGCCGAGACAGGGATGTGTGTCTTGGCGTAGTGGCAACAACAACGCCACCTTCATTTTGTTTTGGGCGCCAGACAACTTTATCGCCAGTTACTAGTTGGCCTAGGTTGGCGCGTAAATTACAGCGTGTAGAGATGCCAATAAAAGGTTCTTGAGTGCCTTCTACTTCAACTTGTGTGCCGAAGTGAGAAATAATAATGCCTTCAGTTTCAGGTCCGAGATCTGATGACTGTAGGAGCTCTTCGGCGACATCGCCTCGTTTTTGAGTGCGTTCAACGCGCTCTTTGTGAATTCTTTCGATTCGCCAAGTTTGTTGTTTAGTAAGTTTTCGCTTCGACATTAGATTCGTCTGGTCATAAAGTAAGGCGCATAGAGTATAATGCTTGGCATTGATAATAAAGGACTTGGAAGATTATGAGCTTAAATGAAGAGAATTTAGTGTGGATCGATCTTGAAATGACAGGATTGGACCCAGAAACCGATACTATTATTGAGATTGCCACGGTAGTTACGGATAAACATTTGAATGTGTTAGCTAAAGGGCCGAGCCTTGCTATTCATCAAGAAAAAGCGGTGATGGATGCGATGGATGAATGGTGTACGCAGCATCATGGTGATTCAGGGTTAACGGCAAGAGTATTGTCTTCAACGATTAGCATGGAGCAAGCAGAAGAAGAGACTATTAAGTTTTTGGCTCAGTATGTTCCGGCTGGTAAGTCGCCTATTTGTGGTAACAGTGTTGGGCAAGATCGCCGTTTTTTATATCGTTATATGCCTAAGTTGGAAGTGTTCTTTCATTATCGCTACTTGGATGTTAGTACCGTTAAAGAACTGGCGAAGCGTTGGAAACCAGAAGCGTTAGAAGGTTTTTCTAAATCAGGTTCGCATCTGGCAATGGATGATATTTTGGAGTCTATTGGTGAGTTGAAGCATTATCGTAAAACCATGTTTGGTTTAGATTATAAGGCTTAAGTAATTTTGCGTTAATTTTTTCTTGCGAATTGGTGAGCTTATAAGTTGTTTGAAGCTCACCAATTGTTTTGTTTTTTTGCTCTCTTTTTTTCGTTCGCTTCTTTATTAACTTATTCCTGCTATCCCATCCCATATTAGTTTTATTCCTGTCAAGAAAAGAAAGCTGTACATGACCTTGAAGAATAATGCGGTAGATATTTTGTAGTGTAACCAAGCACCAAGTTGCACGCCTAAAAAAGCTACCGGTGTGAAGCAAAGTGACAGAAGTATATTTGAACTATTAAGTTGCCCAAGCATCCCGTATGGGATGAGTTTTACATAGTTGATGGCGGTGAAAATAACGGCTGCAGTCGCTACGTATTGTGTCTTATCTAGATTTGCCCTAAGTAAATAAACGCTCATTGGTGGCCCGCCAGCGTGAGCAATAAAGCTTGTAAAGCCGCCAAGTGCACACCAGAATTTTCCTGCAAGAGTACTAAGCGGTTTTTGTTGTGCTGTCCGGCTCTTTTTTGGCCATGAGTTTAGGGTGAAGCCTACCGCAATAATACCTACCATTATTTTCAACCATTCTGCCGAAAACCATGATGCAGTGAGTCCGCCAATAACAACGCCTATTATAGCGGCTGGAATGCATTTGATGAGTTGCTCTGTATTCCATTTTTTCCAGAACTTTTGCACTGTAAATATGTCCATGATGCACAGAATGGGTAACATAATAGCAGCTGCAAGCATAGGTGAAGTTTGCAGTGAAATAAGCGGAACAGCGAGAATGCCAAATGCACCAGAAAAACCGCCTTTAGATATGCCTGTAATGAAAACGGCAATGGCAATGAGTGAAATGAAGAGCCAGTCCATAGGAGTCCTTTGCTGTGTGATTGTTATTGTGGATTGGGAAGTTGGTTTATTATGAATTATTGGTGCTTGTTTCAAAAGGCTTCTGTATTAGAATTGTCAGAAATAAAACGACCGTGTGGTTGGTGTTTGCTCTATTTTGAGTGGAAAAAGGATTGATAGATAATGCGAATAGAAAAAGATGTTTATGGTGAAGAGGCGATGGAAAATCTAGGTGAGGTTTTTTCATCGGTGTTGAAGTCAGGTGCAGTTGTGTACTTAGAAGGTGATCTTGGAATGGGTAAAACGACTCTAGTAAGGGGGGTTTTACGTGGTTTGGGATATGAAGGGCCAGTAAAAAGCCCAACCTACACTATTGTTGAACCTTATGAATTATCTGATGTTGAGGCTTTTCATTTTGATTTGTATCGAGTGGCGGATGCAGAAGAGCTTGAGTTTATGGGGATTCGCGATTATTTTTCTGATGGCAGTTTGTGTTTAATTGAGTGGGCTGAGATGGGGCGTGGTGTTTTGCCTGAGGCGGATTTACTTGTCTCGCTGAGCTTAATTAGACAAGGTCGTCACGTGTCTTTAGAGGCGCATACAGAAAAGGGTAATGCGGCTCTAAACGTTTTGAAGAGCGCTATAACTTCTTGATGTATAGAAGACTTTACTATAAGTAAGATTGAGATCCATTTAATCAGCAGTTATAGTGTGTCAGATATACTAGCTAGCTGTCTGATATGCATACTAAATTTCATACTTATCTTTTTATTTTTATTAATTTAATCCTGTCTTTGGCGACCTGTAGCGTTTTAGCTGCGGAGGTTCGAGATATTCGCGTTGCTCAGCAAGAGGGGGTGACGCGTTTGGTGTTTGAGCTTTCTGAGGCTGCGGAGCATCGAATTTTCCCTCTTTCAAATCCTGATCGCATTGTTTTAGATATTAGTGGCGTAGATCTAAATGCCTCCGTTGTAAATGGGTTGTCGGCGCTAACTTCTGATGTATTGATGCGCGTGCGCTATGCTCGTCGAGATTCTGGTGTTCGTTTTGTGCTTGATTTGGGTCAGGCTGCAAAGGCTAAAAGCACCGTATTGGCAGCAAATGGTACTTATGGCCCCAGAATACTGGTTGAGCTTGAGTATGGCGTAAGAAAGCCAGCTACGATTGTTAAAAGTTTGGCGAATTTATCTAAAGAGAAGCGCGATATTGTGATTGCAATTGATCCAGGCCACGGTGGTAAAGACCCTGGTGCCTTAGGTCAATATAATGTGCGAGAAAAAGACATTGTGCTCTCTATCGGCAAAGAGTTGGCAAGCCGGATTAATGCTGTAGACGGCTTTAAGGCTGTCTTGACGCGTTCAACAGATACCTATCTTCAGCTTCGAGATCGTTCGCGGGTTGCTCGTGATGCTAATGCGGATTTGATGATTTCTATTCATGCGGATGCGTTTACCAAGTCGAGTGCAAGAGGTGCTTCTGTTTGGGCGTTGTCATTAAGTGGCAAAAGCTCCGAAATGGGGCGTTGGTTAGCGCAGCAAGAAAATTCTGCCGACCTAGTGGGCGGTATTTCACTGGATGATAAGGATCAGCTGCTTGCTGAGGTTCTATTGGATATGTCGATGAACTCTACTATTCAAATGAGTTTGAATATAGGTAAGAGTGTTTTAGGTGAAATGAAGGGGGTTGCTGTTTTGCACAAAGACAGTGTTCAGCAGGCTGGTTTTGTCGTGCTGAAATCGCCAGATATACCTTCTATATTGATTGAGACCGGATTTGTTTCGAATAAAACTGAAGCTAAAAATTTGTCGAGTAAAACTTATCGTGTGAAATTAGCGGACTCTATATCGAGGGGGGTGGTTGAATATTTTACTAAAAATGCCCCAGATGGAACCTTAGTTAATTGGAAGCAAAAGAAAAATTCTGATTATGTTTATACGGTTAGTAAGGGTGATACCTTGTCCGAAATTGCTCGTCGTAACCAGGTGTCTTTGCCCGTTTTGCGACAAGCAAATAGTTTGAGTAATGATGTTATTTGGATTGGTCAGAAGCTTGTTATTCCTGCTGGATAAAATCATATTTGAGTCTCTGCGTTTTTTAAAGAGGCTGTTTTCACATTAAAGGTCGTTCATGCAAAGAATTAATCTTTTATCTCCACGTTTAGCCAACCAAATTGCCGCGGGAGAAGTGGTTGAGCGACCAGCTTCTGTTGTTAAGGAATTGCTTGAAAATAGCCTTGATGCTGGCGCTTCTCAGCTTGATATAGATGTTGAGCAGGGCGGTGTAAGGCGTATCAAAATTCGTGATAACGGCACCGGTATCATGAAAGACGATTTGTCTTTGGCTTTAAGTCGTCACGCAACGAGTAAAATTATTACATTGGATGATTTAGAAGCTGTGCGCACGCTGGGATTTCGTGGTGAGGCACTGGCCAGTATTAGTTCTGTTTCAAGGATGCATCTTACTTCTCAGGCTGAAAACGAAGTGGAAGCTTGGCGTGTTGAAGCGGAAGGGAAAGATATGGCGACTGCCATTCGGCCTGCATCTCATCCGCAAGGTACAACCATTGAGGTGCGAGATTTATTTTTTAATACCCCAGCTCGCCGGAAATTCCTTCGTACTGAAAAAACAGAATTTGTTCACTTGGAAGAAGTGGTAAAGCGTCTGGCGCTGAGTCGTTATGAGACTGGCTTTCGTCTCAGTCATAACGGTAAGCAGGTTTACGATCTTCGTCCTGTTACTGACCAGCTTCATGCCGAGCATAGATTAGCGACTCTGTTGGGTAAAAAGTTTATCGAAAACTCTCTGACGCTAGATGTTGAAGCGGCTGGGTTGCGTCTATGGGGTTGGATTGGTTTACCGACGTTTTCTCGTTCTCAGGCGGATCTACAATATTTCTTTGTGAATGGTCGAGTCGTTAAAGACAAATTAGTTGCTCACGCTGTACGCCAAGCTTATCGTGATGTTTTATACAATGGCCGTCACCCTACTTTTGTACTGTATCTTGAATTGGATCCGTCGACGGTTGATGTGAATGTTCATCCTACTAAACACGAAGTGCGCTTCCGAGATGGGCGTTTGGTACATGATTTCTTATTTAGTCGAATTCATAAAGCGATTGCAGATGTACGGCCTGAGTCTGATGCGGCTCCGACAGGGATGAATAATTCGACGAGCGGTGAACCGGTTGGTTATGGTGCGACGAACATAACAGAACAATCTGCTTTGCCGTTGTCTAATCGTTCTGCGTCTTCTTCGATGGACTGGATGCGATCTACGTCAAATTCGTTAGGTTCTTCAGAAGTACGTGGACAGCTTGATGGCATGAGTCGTTTGTCTGGTTATGCGCAAGAGTACGTATCTAAAACTGAAGAGGTTGATCCTGAAACGGGCGAAGTAAGAGAGATTTCACCTCCTAGCGCTTTAGGGCAAAGTGAAAGTCCGTTTGTTAGGCCTGAAGGGGATTACCAAGCGGTTCCGCCTTTGGGTTTTGCTGTGGCTCAGTTGCACGGCGTGTATATTCTTTCTGAGAGTGAACAGGGACTTATTTTAGTTGATATGCATGCAGCCCATGAGCGAATTGTTTATGAGCGCATGAAAGCGGCATTTTATCAGAAAAATATTTCATCTCAGCCTTTGCTGGTGCCTATTAATATTGCGGTGTCGCAAAGTGAGGCGGATCTCGTTGAAGAGAGCGGTGAGGTTTTTGAAGCTTTCGGTTTCCGTGTAGAAAGAACGGGACTAGAAAGTGCCATGGTTCGCGAAGTTCCCGTTATACTCATTCGAGGTGATGTAGAAGGTCTTGTTCGTGATGTGATTAGTGATCTGTCGGCGAATGGTGTGTCAGATCTTATGGAGTCTCGGGCGAATGAATTGATGGCGTCAATGGCGTGCCATGGTGCTGTTCGTGCAAATCGTAAGCTTACGATTTCGGAGATGAACAGTCTTCTTCGTGATATGGAAGTGACTGAGCGGAGTGGGCAGTGTAATCATGGTCGACCGACTTGGGCACATTTGAGTATGTCCGATTTAGATAAACTCTTCTTGAGAGGGCGTTAATATGACAAAGCCACACGTTGTTTGTTTGATGGGGCCAACGGCTTCAGGAAAAACTGGCCTGGCCGTTGAGTTAGCTGAGCATCACGATTTTGAAATTATCAGTGTTGATTCCGCTCTTGTTTACAAGGGAATGGATATTGGTACGGCAAAACCTGACGCTGAGTTGCTGGCTAGGGCTCCTCATCGGTTGATTGATATTATTGATCCGCTCGAGTCTTACTCTGCGGCTGATTTTGTGTTGGATGCGGTTAAGCAGTCGCAAGAGGTTCTTGCCAAAGGTAAAACGCCACTGTTAGTTGGCGGTACTATGATGTATTTCAATGCTTTGCAAAAAGGTTTGGCGGAAATGCCGCAAGCCGATGCGGAGCTTAGGGCCTTAATTGAAGCCGAGGCGGCTGAAAAGGGTTGGGTTGCTATGCATGAAGAATTGCAGACGTTTGATCCTGAGGCTGCCACCCGCATTCATCCGAATGACCCGCAGCGTTTGCAGCGCGCTATTGAGGTGTATCGCCTGACAGGTAAGACCATGACTCAGTTCTGGGCGCAGCAAGAAGCTGTTTCTTTGCCATTTGAAATGATCAATATGGCCGTGATGCCTAAAGAGCGCAGTGTGTTGCATGAGCGAATTGAGCAGCGTTTTTATGACATGATGGATCAAGGTTTTTTAGCTGAAGTGGAGGGGTTTTATCATCGTGGTGATTTGACGATTGATATGCCCTCCATGCGTTGTGTTGGTTATCGGCAGCTATGGCAATATTTAGACGGTGTTGATTTGCTAGATGATGCTATCTTTAAAGGTGTGGTTGCCTCTCGTCAATTGGCAAAAAGGCAGCTTACTTGGTTGAGAGGGTGGGAGGATTTGATGATTTTTGATAGTTTGTCGAAAGATCTTGTGCCTGAAGCCTTGAATTACATAGAAAGCAGGATTATATAGGGGAAATGGATAAAAATTTGGTGTAGTATCTACAGTATTGTTTTATCAATAATTAATTTAATATTTTTGCTTGTTTAAGGAGATTACAATGTCAAAAGGGCAATCATTACAAGACCCTTATCTAAATATTCTACGTAAAGAAAGAGTGCCAGTATCTATCTTTCTTGTAAATGGAATTAAGCTTCAAGGTCAAATCGAATCATTCGATCAGTTTGTGATTCTATTGAAAAATACTGTTAGTCAAATGGTTTATAAACATGCCATTTCTACAGTTGTGCCTTCCCGTACAATTCGCATCCCGTCTCCTGATCAGCCGGAAGATGACGCTGAATAGTTTGTCTGTAATAAGACAAGCAGAGGAATACTAGATTGTTTTTTGAACGTCCAGATAGTGGTGAAATAGCTGTATTGGTCCATATAGATTTTAACGATCAAAGTGAATCTTATGGGCCGGAAGAGTTTGTTGAGCTTGCTATTTCGGCTGGCGCTGACCCTGTTGCTGTTGTTTCAGGGACTCGCCAGCGTCCAGATGCTAGATACTTTATTGGTACTGGCAAGCTAGCAGAAATTAAAGATATTGTTGATCGAGAAGAGGCGCAAGTCGTTCTTTTTGATCATGCATTATCTCCCTCCCAAGAGCGTAATTTAGAAAGTGTTTTGCAATGTCGTGTACTTGATCGTACAGGGCTTATACTTGATATTTTTGCTCAACGTGCGCGTACCCATGAAGGTAAGTTGCAGGTAGAGTTAGCTCAATTGCAACATATGTCGACACGTCTTATTCGTGGTTGGACGCACTTAGAACGCCAAAAAGGCGGTATAGGTATGCGTGGGCCTGGTGAGACGCAGCTTGAGACTGACCGTCGGTTACTTAGAGAGCGTATCAAGGCTATTCAGAAAAGATTAGCGAAAGTGGGTTCTCAGCGTGATCAGAATCGTCGATCTCGTGATCGATCTTCTGTGCCAACAGTTTCATTGGTTGGTTATACTAACGCTGGTAAATCTACTTTATTTAATCGTGCGACAGGTGCTGACGTTTATGCGGCTGATCAGTTGTTCGCAACGCTCGATCCAACTTTGAGACGTCTAGATATAGAGCAGATTGGCTCCATAGTGTTGGCTGATACGGTTGGTTTTATTCGTCAATTGCCTCACCGTTTGATTAAGGCATTTCAGGCGACATTGAAAGAGTCGTCTGAGGCAGATTTATTGCTGCATATAGTAGATGCAGCTGATATTTCTCGTGATGAGAATATGAAGCATGTTGACTCTGTATTGGAAGAGATTGGCGCTAACGAAGTGCTAACTTTGACTGTATTTAACAAAATAGATGTATTGCCGGCAGCAGAACCTAGAATTGATAGGGATGCTAACGGGAACCCTATTCGAGTTTGGTTGTCTGCTCGTGATGGTCAAGGTATTGATTTACTTAAGCAGGCTATCGCAGAGCTGTTGGCGGAAGATGTCTTTAATGAAACACTTTATTTGTCGAGCAAGTATGGGCGTTTAAGGGCTATGTTGTTCGAGCATGGGGCTGTAAAGTCTGAACGCTTTGATGAAGCGGGTCGTTTTGTTCTTGATGTCAAGTTGCCTAAAAAAGATTACTTGCAGATTTTGGCTCGCGCTGGCATGTCTGAGGATCAGATAGAGGCCGTGTAAGTTATACAGGATTATCATTAAAATAAAGTGGAGACGTAGTATGGCCTGGAATGAACCGGGTAATAACGACAATGACCCATGGAATCCAGATAAAAACCGTAATAATGGTGCTGGGCGCCCAGATGGAGATCGTGAGAAAGAGACTAGCAATGACCCTTGGGGTCGTAAGCCTGGAGGTAAGGAGCAAGGTCCTCCAGACTTGGATGAAGCTTTTCAGAAGTTGATGGGGATGCTTGGGGTTAAGAAAACTCGCAAATCCGGCGGCTCTAATGGTGGTGATTCCGGTATGTCTGGCAAATTTGGCGGTGGCATAATTGCCCTTGTTCTGATTGCTTTGCTTGCTTTGTGGGCAGCTACGGGTATTTATCAGGTGGATCAGCAGGAGCGAGGTGTTGTGCTTCGTTTGGGTAAATACCACTCTACTGTTATGCCGGGTCTTCATTGGAATCCGCCGATGATAGATTCTGTTAGCAAGGTGAATGTGACTAAGGTTCGTTCGCATGATCACAAAGCTCTAATGTTGACAGTTGATGATGCCATTGTTGAAGTGGGTGTTTCTGTTCAATATTCTGTTCAAGACCCAAAGGATTTCTTGCTTAATGTTCGTAATCCTGAAGAGTCTCTTGCTCAGGTGACAGAAAGTGCGCTTCGTCATGTGGTTGGTAGCTCTGAAATGGATCAAATCTTAACTGAAGGTCGTGAGCTGTTGGCGACAGAAGTTAAGGCGCGTATTCAGGATTACAGTGATGCTTATGGTACTGGCTTGTTGATTTCGAAAGTAAACGTTGAAAATACTCAGGCGCCGACTCAGGTGCAAGAGGCATTTGATGATGTTATTAAGGCGAAAGAAGATGAGTTGAGGGTGCGTAACGAAGCTGAGTCTTATGCAAATGGTATTATTCCTGAGGCTCGTGGTCGTGCTCAACGTATTAGAGAAGAAGCTGAGGCTTACCGATCTGAGATAGTTGCTCGTGCTAGTGGTCAAGCTGATCGTTTTGATCGATTGTATCGTGAGTATACTAAGGCGCCAGATGTAACTCGTCGTCGTTTGTATATCGAGACAATGGAATCTGTTTATAAAGATGTGAACAAGGTTGTTGTTGATACTAAAGGAGGGAATAACATGCTGTATTTACCTTTAGATCAGTTAATGAAGCAGCGTGCGGAATCATCTAAAGGTACTGGATCAGTGAATTCAGGTAATATTGGGGCGTTAACAGATCAAGTTCTTGATGAGATACGTAAGCGCCAAAGTGCAACAGTTCGTAGAGAGGGCAGAAACTAATGAAAGGCTTTTCTTTTTCAGTTTTATTTGTTGTTCTTCTTGGTGTGCTGATTGCTTCCCAGACGCTTTTTGTTGTCAATGAGACAGAGCGTGCAGTGGTGCTTAAGTTTGGTGAAATTGTTCAGGATGATGTTAAGCCTGGCATTCACTTTAAACTTCCGATTATGAATGAAGTTAAGAAGTTTGATGCTCGAATTTTAACAATGGATTCACGTCCTCAGCGTTACTTGACGTTGGAGAAAAAGGCTGTTGTTGTAGATTCTTATGTTAAATGGAGGATAGATTCTGTTTCTAAGTTTTATCAGGCGACGTCTGGTGATGAATTTGTTGCAAATCGCGTATTGTCTTCTCGTGTGGACACTGGGCTTAGAAATAAGTTTGGTGAACGAACTATGCATGAGGTTGTCTCTGGGGAGCGTGATCAGTTGATGACTGAGCTACGTGATGACTTGAATAAGGTCGCTCAGAGCGAATTGGGTATCTCTATTGTGGATATTCGAGTTAAGCGAATTGATTTGCCACCAGATGTTAGTGAATCTGTTTACCAGCGTATGAGAACTGAGCGTGAGCGTGAAGCTCGTGAGCATAGATCGAAAGGTTTAGAGCTTGCTGAAGGTATTCGTGCTGACGCTGATCGTCAGCAAGTTGTACTAGAAGCTGAAGCGCAACGTGATGCTGAAATGATTCGTGGTGATGGTGATGCTAAAGCAGCAGCCATTTACTCTAAGGTTTATAAGCAAGATCCTGAGTTTTACGAGTTTTATCGTAGCCTTCAGGCATACCGTGAAAGCTTCAGTGGTAGCAATGATTTGTTTGTACTTGAGCCTGATAGCGAATTCTTTAAGTATCTGAATAGCTCAACTAGCCGTAGTGCTAAATAGAGTAGATATTCATCAATAATCGTGCATGAAGCCTATTTGTTAAAATGGGAAACATGGTACTATTACACAAACCGGGCCAAGCCCGGTTTTTTAATGGTCAAAATAAAGAGAATCTATGCAGGAATTGTTGCAGTCGCTGCTGGTTGGCGTCAGCCTTTTATTGATCGCCGAAGGTGTTTTGCCTTTTCTCGCCCCAAATATATGGAGAGAAATAATGGTGAAAGCTATCGCGAGCTCGGATTGGAATTTGCGTATTCTGGGCGCGGTTAGTATGTTTCTTGGATTAATGCTTCTTTTGCTGACTCGAAGCTAAGAGGATAATTTAATGACATTAGCAGATCGCTGGTTACTTCCTGAGGGCGTTGACGAGGCGTTGCCTGAGCAGGCCGCTAAGATCGAGCACCTTAGAAGAACTCTGCTTAATCTCCATGAGAGTTGGGGATATCAATTAGTAATACCTCCTCTTTTAGAGTATCTGGATTCCCTTCTTACGGGTGCTGGCTCAGACCTAGAAATTGAAACATTTAAAGTAATTGACCAGTTATCAGGTCGACTTTTAGGTATTCGTGCCGATTTTACATCCCAGGTTGCTCGTATTGATGCTCACTGTCTTAAAGATGATGGTGTGCAGCGTTTGAGTTATTGCGGTAGTGTATTGAGAACAATGCCTTCGGGCTTAGATGGTACTCGTAGCCCTATTCAATTGGGCGCAGAAATTTATGGTCATGGTGGCGTAGAAAGTGATGTTGAAGTTTTGTCTTTGATGTTGCAAACCTTGTCTGTGGCCGGTTTGTCTAACCTTGTTCTTGATCTTGGGCATGTTGATGTTGTTAGTGGTGTGCTTGCTGCTTGTAATCTTAATGCAGATCAAGAAAGTAAATTAATTGAGCTTTACAAGGCAAAAGATTTGCCCGAGCTTGATCGATATGCTGAAGAGCTTGGTTTTCTGAGTGATATTCAAAAGCAATGGTTGGTTGGTTTGCCGCGTTTGTGTGGTGGTAAAGAAGTATTAAAACATGCGACAGATTTGCTGGGTGATGTGAATGAATCAATTCGTGATGCGATTGTATTATTGCAGAAAGTGAGTGATTTCATCTGTAAGCGCTTCCCTCAGGTTGGCCTACATTTCGATCTGAGTGATTTGGTTTCTTATAGTTATCATACGGGTGTGATCTTTGCGGCTTACGTTCCAGGTCATGGTAATGCTATTGCTCGTGGCGGGCGTTATAACAATATTGGACAAGTGTTTGGTCGGTCTCGTCCGGCTACGGGTTTTAGTACGGATGTGAAGGCCTTGGTTGCTTTGACTGATATTGTGGTCAATAAGCCAAAAACTGTTCTGTCGCCAATTTGCTCAAGTGATGAGCTTTGGCAGAAAGCAAATTCCTTACGTACTGAGGGATATCGAGTGGTAGAGGTCTTGGATGATATTTACGCTGGAGATGCTGATTTTAAGCTGGAATTTGTTGATGAAGCTTGGCAGTTAATGCCGGTTCATAACTAGACTTTTCTTTAAGAACTATCTAAATGAGACCTGAAATTATGGGTAAAAATGTTGTTATTCTAGGCACTCAATGGGGCGATGAAGGTAAAGGTAAGGTTGTAGACCTACTTACTGAAGATGTTGCTGCAGTTGTACGTTTTCAAGGTGGCCATAATGCGGGCCACACCTTGGTTATCGATGGCAAGAAGACAGTTTTGCATTTGATACCTTCTGGTATTTTGCGTGAAGGTGTTCAATGCATTATCGGTAATGGTGTTGTGTTGTCTCCTGCAGCGTTGAAGGCTGAAGTGCTTGAACTGCTTGAGCAAGGTGTTCCAGCAGTTGATCGCTTGAAAATTAGCGCGGCTTGTCCTCTGATTCTTCCTTACCATATTGCTATTGATCAGGCTCGTGAGCTTGCTAGAGGTGAGAAGAAAATTGGTACAACTGGCCGTGGTATTGGGCCAGCTTATGAAGATAAAGTAGCACGACGAGCAATTCGAGTTGGTGATTTATTGGATTCTGAGCGTTTCGCGTCTAAGCTTAAAGAAGTGCTTGAGTATTATAACTTTGTCCTTACTCAGTATCACAAAGTTGAGCCTATCTCTTTTGATGAGGTTTATGCTTCTGGTTTAGAAATGGCAGAATTTCTACGTCCTATGGTGGCTGATACTATTACTTTGTTGCATGACTTGCGTAAAGCGGGTGCGAACATCATGTTTGAGGGTGCGCAAGGTTCATTATTAGATGTCGATCACGGTACTTATCCTTATGTGACGTCTTCAAATACAACGGCAGGTGGTGCTCCAGCGGGTACTGGTTTTGGCCCTTTGTACTTGGATTATGTGCTTGGCATCACGAAAGCCTATACCACCCGTGTTGGCTCTGGTCCTTTCCCAACAGAGCTTTTTGACGAAGATGGTGAGCGTTTAGGTCGTCGTGGTCATGAGTTTGGTGCTACTACTGGTCGTTCGCGTCGTTGTGGTTGGTTTGATTCGGTTGCTTTGCGCCATGCGGTTCAGATTAACTCGGTTTCTGGCATCTGTCTGACTAAATTGGACGTGCTTGATGGTTCTTCTGTCATTAAAGTTTGTGTTTCTTACGCAGATGAAAATGGCAACCCTGTCGCTGGTTCTTTGGTTGATAGTGAAGGGTACGAAAAGGCTAAGCCGGTCTATGTTGAGTTACCTGGTTGGACTGAATCTACGGTAGGTGCTGAAAATTTTGAAGCTTTGCCAAAAAATGCTCAAGATTATATTCGCTTCCTAGAAGAGCAGGTTGGTGTGCCGGTTGATATTATTTCTACTGGGCCAGATCGTAATGAGACAATTGTGATTCGCGATCCTTTTAAACAATAAGTCTAAATTGCTGGATGTATTGTTAAAAAAAGCCGCTTAGTTGCGGCTTTTTTGTTTTTATGGATAGCTAAGTTCATCATATTAGTATTCTTTGTAAATAGAGTGAAAAGAGGGGGAGGAGTTTGTCTGGCGCTAAGGTAATATTTACAATTGAATTTTAGGCGATATAAGTGCCTGCTAAATAATGAAAAAATGAGAGGGAATATTTATGGTTAAGTTATTGCTTGCTGATGATGATGCTCGTTTATCGGATTTAATCAAAGAGTACTTTGATGGCGAGGGTTATGAAGTAGCGCATGCTTGGAATGGTCGTGAGGCATTAGAGCTTATGGCAGCAGACATGCCTGATATTATTATTCTCGATGTAATGATGCCTGAATTAGACGGTTTCGAAACGTTAAAACAGATCCGTAATAAAAGCTCGGTGCCGGTTATTATGTTGACGGCAAAGGGTGACGATATAGATCGTATTCTTGGTTTAGAAATGGGGGCTGATGATTATTTGTCTAAGCCTTTTAATCCGCGTGAATTGTTGGCCCGAATTAAAGCGATTTTGCGTCGAGCTAGCCAAGAGCGTGAGGACGATCCAACAGCAGATATAGATCTTTCTGGTGTTTTATTGCGTCGCAAAGATCGTACTGTGTATCTGGAGGGTGAGTTAGTAGAGTTGACGACATCTGAATATACTTTGCTAGAGTGTATGTTGATGGCGCCAGGTCAGGTACTCACGAAGCAAGAGCTTTCTGAAAAGGCCCTTGGTCGTAAATTAACCATGTATGATCGAAGTTTAGATATGCACATTAGTAATTTACGTAAAAAAATTGGCAATTTAGAAAATGGCGATCCACGAATCAAAACAGTTCGCGGTGTAGGCTATATTTTTGTGTCAAATGAGCAGGGTGCATAGTCTTCTATGAAAAATACTTTTCTACGTGTGTTTCTGGTGGTGTTACTGTCCAATATTGTTGTTGTTAGTATTGGTTTGGCGATGGTTCAGTTTATCCAGAAGCGCAATCAGGTATCAGCTGATTTACTGGGAGATGTCGGTGTTCAGTTGGTGGCTGGGTATGAAAAGTTTGGTATTACTTCATTGCAGGAGGAAACTAAAAAGGCAGAGAAGCGATTGTCCGGAACTATTTATTTGTATCAGGAGAATGGTCGTCCTCTGCTAAAGCCTTTGCCTCGTAATTTTAAGGAGCAAAATACGCCAAGCGTTACTACTCGGCCAGCAGCGGATTTTTTACATAGCCAATTCATTCAGGTTATTGGTGGGAATAATGTTCAGTATCTGCTTATTTTTAAGCCGAATCCTGAAATTAGCTCTCTTGCACCTGAGGCAGTTGTTGGCTTCTCTTTGTTGGGTTTGTTTGTTTCGAGTGGGGTATTGGCGTATTGGTTGCTGGGGCCTTTGCTTAAGTTGCAGCGAGTTGCTCGTTCCTTTGGTCAGGGTGACATGACGGCTAGGGTTGAAAATAAGTTGGCTCGAAGAAGTGATGCTGTTGGTAAATTGGCGCGAGAGTTTAATGAGATGGCGGTCAGGATTGACACGCTACTCTCGTCGAAAGAGAGGTTGATGCGTGATGTTTCTCATGAGTTAAGGACGCCGCTGGCAAGGATTGAAGTAGCACTGACTATAGCGGAAGATAAATATGCAACAGAGGCTCAGAAAGGGTATTTGAGTCGTATTCGTACTGAGCTTCATGAGCTTGATGAGTTGATTGGTCAGGTTCTTACCTTGAGTCGGTTGGAGGCTGCTTCTCTAATAAAAGAGGAGATGGATCTTCAAGAATGGTTAAGTGAAATTGTTGCGGATGTAAGTTTTGAGAGTCAGTTAAAGGGAATTTCCGTTTCTAAAATTGGGCGTGCACCAAAAACAATATTGGGGGATCCTCTACAGTTGCGTCATGCAATCGAAAATGTGCTTCGTAATGCCTGCTTTTATGCGGGTTGTAATGGGGTTATTGAGGTCGAAACTCAAGAAAAAGCCGGAACGGCTTTTATCTATGTGCGTGATAATGGTCCGGGTGTTTCCGATGATAAGTTAGAAAAGATTTTTCACGCTTTTTATCGCTCTTCTGAAGCAAGAGAGGCGAATAGTGGTGGATTTGGTGTTGGCCTTACTATTTCGCAACGTATTATTCGTGCTCATAAGGGGCAGATAATGGCGAGAAATCGGGAGGAAGGTGGTCTTGAGGTGTGTTTTCAGCTGCCTATTGCTTGATTTTTGATCTTTTGGTTTTTTTAATATGCATGAAAATTTTCAGCTTTCGAGAAAGCACTTGTTATTGTCTCTATAGATAAGTAATATGCGCCTCGCAAGTTGGCTAGGCAGTCGCCGCTCAATTTATTGGGGGGAGGAAAGTCCGGGCTTCGCAGGGTAAAGTGCCAGGTAACGCCTGGGGGGCGTGAGCCTACGGAAAGTGCAGCAGAAAATACACCGCCTAAGCAGTTTACTGCCGGTAAGGTTGAAATGGTGCGGTAAGAGCGCACCGCGCGACTGGCAACAGTTCGTGGCTAGGTAAACCCCACTTGAAGCAAGACCAAATAGGAACTCTTTGGCGTGACCCGCGCTGAGTTCGGGTAGGTTGCTAAAGACGTGCAGTGATGTACGTATTAGATGAATGACTGTCCACGACAGAACCCGGCTTATCGGCCAACTTGCAATTTTTTCCTCGCGTTTCGTCTCCTTTTTTATTCTATGAGTGCCATGGTTAGTGGTGCTTTCCGTTTTATTGAATTTCCAGATCTGTTTGCTTCTTCTATCTATCGTTTGTGCTCAATTGCGTGAATGGCTTTCTTTTGCCTAAAAAGTGTCGGTTTGTGTTTTTTCTTCTGTTTTAGTCTCTCCATTTGTCTATTTTTTGCCTCTTTACAAAATCATTGCATCTATTTTTGCCTATTTGGTTGGTTTTTTTTTACTCTTTTTCATAAATAGTGTTAAATTGTGGGATAAAGTGTCGATAAGTGGGATATGGCAATGTTTCGTGGGATTCATCAGGTGAGTGTAGATGTGAAGGGGCGAATGTCGCTTCCGGCACGCTTACGCGATGATCTCGCCCAATATGATGACGATGGTGTGGTTGTGACCATTGATCCTGTTTCTCGATGCTTGTTGCTCTATCCTTTATCTGAATGGGAATTGATTCAGCAAAAATTAGATAAGTTGCCCACGTTTCAGCCACAAGCTAGGCGTTTGCAGCGTCTTTTAGTGGGGCATGCGACTGATTTGGAAGTGGATAAAGCGGGTCGGATTTTGTTGCCTGCGCCACTGCGTGAATTTGCTCGGTTGGATAAAAAGTTAACGATTCTTGGCCAAGGTAAGAAGTTAGAAATTTGGAGCCAAGAAGAGTGGGAAGCGCAACGTGAAGATTATTTGTCCCAAGATGCTCTTGTGGACTTACAAACTGAAACCATGATGGATATTTCTTTATGACAAAGACGATGGCAGAACACATAAGCGTCATGCTTAATGAGTCCGTCGATATGCTAGTAACTGATACCAATGGTCTGTATGTCGATGGGACGTTTGGTCGCGGTGGGCATACTCGTTTGGTTTTGGATCGATTAGATAAAGGTCGTTTGCTTGGTTTTGATAAAGACCCTGTGGCGATTGGTCATGGCAAGTTGTTAGAACAAGAAGATGCACGTTTTTCTATCGTGCAAGATAGCTTTGCAAACATGGCTGAACACATTACGGGTGTGTTTGGTGTTGATAGGGTCGATGGTGTGATGATGGATCTGGGTGTGTCTTCTCCTCAGATCGATGACGCCGAACGCGGTTTTAGTTTTATGAATGACGGTCCGCTTGATATGCGGATGAATCCTGAAAAGGGTATAAGTGCTGCCCAGTGGATAGCCACTGTTAGCGAAAAAGATATGGCGGATGTGATGTATCAGTATGGCGAAGAAAGATTCTCTCGTCGTATTGCAAAAGCTATCTGTGAGTATCGTTCTCATACACCAATCTTAACAACGCTCCAGCTATCAAAAATTATTGCTGAAGCGAATCCAGCTTGGGAAAAAGGCAAAAATCCAGCTACTCGGGCGTTCCAAGGTATTCGAATTTACATTAATAATGAATTGGGTGACTTGGAAATTGGTCTTGATGCTGCTGCGCAAGCTCTAAAAGTTGGTGGTCGATTAGCTGTTATCAGTTTTCATTCTCTTGAAGATCGTATCGTTAAACGCTTTATGAAATTGCAAGCGAAAGGGCCTGAATTACCAAGACATTTGCCAATTCGAAATGCTCATCTTGATATTAAGTTTAAAACAGTCGGTAAGGCGATTAAGCCATCTCAATCTGAAGTGAGTGAGAATGTTCGCTCTCGTAGTGCTGTCTTGCGCGTTTTGGAGCGGGTCAGTGATTAAGGCTCGTTTTTCACCGTTAGTATTTGCTATCGGTGTTGTTGTTTTAGCGATTGTTTCAATCGCTGTTGTTATTCAGGTATACGATTTTAGGAAGGATTTCTCTTACCTTCAAACATTGAAGCAAGATGAAGTGGATTATGAAGTGAAATGGGGCCAGTTACTTCTTGAACAAAGTGCACTAACCCAGCCAAGTCGCTTAGAGCAAGCGGCTATTAAAGATTTAAAAATGCACGCACCCTCTCAGGATGAATTGATAATAGTGAAACCATGAATATTGAAGACAGTGTTCACACTCCAGGAAAATGGCGCTTTAGATTTGTATATGGCGTCGCTTTGTTATTGTTTCTTATTGCGGGCGGTCGACTATTTTATTTGACTGTTGTTGATAAGGCGTTTCTACAAAACCAAGGCGAGATGAGAGCTGTACGCACAGAAGCCATTCCGGCGACCCGAGGTATGATTCTGGATCGTCGTGGAGAGCCTTTGGCTGTTAGTACGCCAACTTGGACGATAATTGCTAATCCAAGAGCCTTATGGAAGCTTCCTCGAGATCCTTCTTTAAATATTGGCCCAGAGCAAGAGATTAAACGTCTAGCAGAAGTGATGGGGGTTGGTCGTGCTTGGCTACAAGAAAGATTTGAAGCTAATAAGACTCGTTCTTTTATGTATCTTCGACGTCAAATACCGCCTCATGAAGCTGATGCTATTATGGCGGCTAATGTTGTTGGGGTGAGTAAGACTAAAGAATATAAGCGTTTCTATCCTGCTGGTGAAGTGGCTTCTCATGTTGTTGGTTTTACCAATATCGATGACAAAGGCCAGGAGGGTATCGAACTTGCTTATGATCAAGCTTTAGAAGGTCAGCCTGGTCGTCGAAGCTATGTGAAGGATCTTACTGGCAATATCATTCGTGGTGTTGGTGTTGAAGAAGCAGAGCATCCGGGTGAAAATATTGAGCTAAGTATTGATCTTAGATTGCAGTATTTGGCTTATCGAGAGCTTAAAGCTGCAGTGACGGAGCATCGCGCTACGTCTGCATCGGCGGTGATTTTAGACGTTAAGACTGGTGAAATCTTGGCGATGGTTAATCAGCCATCTTATAACCCAAATGACCGTTCTAAACTGGAATATGAAGAGCTGCGCAATCGTGCTGTGATTGATTTGTTTGAACCAGGCTCTACCATGAAGCCGTTCACTATTTCGGCGGCGTTGATGTCTGATCAATATACGACAGAGACAACAATTGATACCTCTCCCGGTTATCTGCGCTTTGGCCGCTTTACTATTCGTGATGCCGCCAATTACGGTGTAATTGATTTTGAAAAATTGCTAATTAAATCGAGTAACGTCGGGGCGTCGAAAATTGCCTTGTCGCTTCCTCAGGATGCGATTTGGAATATGGATTATGAATTAGGTATAGGTTCCCCTGTCGGAATTGGGTTTCCAGGAGAAGCATCCGGTGTTCTTCCGTCTCATCCTAAATGGCACCCATCAGAAATTGCTACCTTGGCTTACGGTTATGGTTTGTCTGTGTCTACGTTGCAGCTAGCTCAAGCCTACATGACATTGGCTAATGGTGGTTATCGAGTTCCTGTTACTATTTTTAAGCAAGATGTGCCTGCAGATGGTAAGCAAGTGATTCCTCAAAAAGTGGCTCATGATGTTGTGAAGATGATGGAGTCTGTTGTGCAGCGAGGTTCTGGTAAAGCTGCGCAAATCCCAGGTTATCGGGTCGCAGGCAAAACGGGAACTGTGCATAAAGTTGGTTCTAAAGGTTACGAATACGATCAATACATTGCCTTGTTTGCGGGGGTTGCGCCTGCGTCAAATCCTAGATTGGCAATGGTGGTAATGATTAATGATCCAAAAGGTCGTGAATATTATGGCGGTGAGGTTGCTGCGCCAGTATTTTCTCGCGTTATGGAAGGAGCGTTAACAACTCTGAATATTTATCCTGATTTGCCAGAAGGGCTCAGAGAAGTTCGTTTAGAGTCTAAAAAAGTTCCTTATCAAGTTGTACAGGGTGGTTAAATGGGGCAAATAACACATGCTCAACTGCTTAATTTGGCGGGTTATTCTTTAGAGGATAGCTCGCATTCTACTTTATATAACCATCTGGAAACTGACAGTCGCAAAGTGGGGCGGGAAGGTGTTTTTTTTGCTTTGCCTGGTGTAACTTCAAATGGCTGGGAATATTTAGATGATGTCATCGAACTAGGTTGTAAGATCGCGGTTGTTCCTTCTGAATTAAATTTGCAGCGTGATGATATTGAACTTGTTTCTGTTGCTAACCCAGCTGAGCTGCTAATTACTTGTTTGCATAGTTTTTTTGGTCGTATGCCGCCGCGTATGGTGGCTGTGACTGGAACTAATGGCAAATCTTCTATCTGTTTTTATATTGCTCAACTTGCTAAATATATTGGCTTTTCGAGTGGGCTGGTGGGTACTTTTGGTGTTGGGCCTTTGGATCGTTTGACAGAAGCTAAACAGACCACGCCAGACCTTCTTTCTTTACATCTCACTTTAATGAAAATGGCTGAAATAGGCGTCGATTTTGTTGCTTTTGAAGCGTCGTCGCACGCTTTAGATCAGGGGCGTATTGAAGGTGTTCCTTTTCAAACCGCTGTATTTTCAAATCTTTCTCGTGATCATCTCGATTATCATGGCGATATGAATTCCTACGCTTTAGCTAAGCAGCGGTTGTTTTCTTTTGATGGTTTGTCTCATTCCATATTTTGTCTTGATGATAGTTATGCTGGTTTTATGGCGGAAGCTGCGGCCGGTTCGAGTCGACATTATTATAGTGAGCAAAACTCGCAAGCTGATTTTTATGTGAAGCAGTTAGTGTTGGAGCCGACAGGTTGTAGATTTATTTTGTGTCACCCGGAAGGTGAAACTCCTGTATTTTTGCCATTGTTAGGGCGTTTTAATGTGCAGAATGCCCTAGCAGCTTTAGTAAGTCTTTGGTATGAGGTAAGAGATAAATCGACCTTAATAAGTGGTCTGTCTACATTAAGTGGTGCGCCTGGTCGTATGGATAAGGTTGAGTTACCAAATGCCCCTCTTGTCGTTGTTGATTTTGCACACACTGCCGATGCTTTGGTAGTCGCTTTGCAAGCACTAAAAGAGCATACGAATGGTCGATTAATCTGTGTGTTTGGTTGTGGTGGTGATAGAGATCGAGGTAAACGACCTCTAATGATGGCGGCAGCTATGCAAAATGCTGATTACGTATGGTTAACATCAGATAATCCTCGTACTGAATCCATAGAGCAAATATTTTCTGATGTCTTAGCGCAAACAAACGAGGATGAGGTATTTAGTTTTGAGCCTGATCGTCGAGCGGCTATTCGTCAGGCCGTTTTGTCGGCTGGACTTAATGATGTGGTTCTTATTGCTGGAAAAGGACATGAAACTTATCAGGATGTTCAGGGTGTTAAACACCATTTCAATGACAAAGAAGAGGCGCTGAGAGCGTTGGAGGCTTATGTTAATTAACCTTACTCTTTCAGATATCGCCGAAGCTTGCGGCGGCCAACTTATCGGTGAAAATTGCGTGTTAAATGCAGTTATTACTGATACAAGGAAAATAACTTCAGGCTGTGTCTTCGTTGCCTTAAAAGGTGAGCGTTTTGATGGACATGATTATATAGGGCAAGCGGTTCAAGAAGGTGCTGTTGGTGTTGTCTCTGATCGAGATGTTGATGCGCCTAATTATGTTAAAGTTGTGGACACCACATTAGCTTATGGTGTGATTGCTCGCTTGATTCGGGATGCCTTTAAGGGACCTGTTGTATGCATTACAGGCAGTAATGGTAAAACAACCGTAAAAGATTGGTTGGCTCAGTCCCTTACGGATAAAAATGTGTTAAAAACACGCGCCAATTTGAACAATCAAATAGGTGTGCCACAAACGCTTCTTGAGTTAGATGCTGATCACGATGTTGCAGTCATAGAGGCGGGGACTAGTTTTACTGGCGAAATTCCTCTGTTGGCTAAGATTGCGTTTCCAGACATCGTTATATTGACGAATGCCAGTGGAAGTCATTTTGAAGGATTGGGTGGTATTGAGGATATTGCAAAAGAAAAAGGAGCGTTGATTTCTGGCTCCTCGCCCAATGCTAGCATAATTCTAAATGCTGATGATGAGTACTTCGATTATTGGTGTAGTTTAGCTGGAGATCGTCAGGTTTATTCTTTTGGATTTACTGAATCTGCCGATCTTTATGTGTCTGATATTGAGTTGAGTGCTGAGTCTAGTTTAGCTGTGTTTAATTACAATGGGGGAGCTCAATCCGTCTCTATTGCTGGTGCTGGAAAGCATCAAATTGCAAACGGTATGGCCGTTGTTTTGGCTATGTTAGTAATGGGGATTGATTTTAAACAAGCGGCTGATAAATTAGCCACCCCTGTGCTAGTTTCTGGACGATTAGAGCGGCTTAAAGCAAAAAATGGCGCTCTATTAATCAATGATTGTTACAATGCCAGCCCAGCGTCTGTTGAGGCGGCTATTGATGTTCTTGCAATTCAGCCAGTAGAAGAAACTTGGTTGATTTTAGGGGCTTTAGCTGAGCTTGGTGCTCAAAGAGATGACATTCATCATGGCTTAGGGGTATATGCTAAAAACAAAGGGATTTCGTGTTTGATTTGTGTCGGTCCCGTAGCGAGTATTGCTGGTGCTGCTTTTAGAAGTGAAGGTGGTAACGCTATTTTTTGTAATACTCATAATGAAGCGGCGACAGTAGTTCGTCCGCTAGATAAAAAACACGCTATTTTAGTCAAAGGTTCTCGTTCGGCTAAAATGGAAAATGTCATTGAAGCACTAATTAATTAGGATATTCCTTACCAATGTTACTTCTGTTAACGGCTTATTTAAGTAAATATCATACATTTTTTACGGTATTTAATTACTTGTCTCTGCGCGCCATTTTAGGTGTTCTCACTGCATTGGCTATTTCTCTATTAGTTGGCAATAAGGTTATTGTTTTGTTGCAGCGCTTGCAAATTGGTCAGGCGGTTCGCAGTGATGGGCCTCAAACGCATTTAGCGAAAGCTGGAACGCCAACTATGGGTGGCGCGCTTATTATTTTTTCGATTTCTGTTAGTACTCTTTTGTGGGGTGATTTGCGTAATCAATACGTTTGGGTTGTTTTATTGGTTATGTTGGCATTCGGTGTTGTTGGCTGGGTTGATGATTATCGAAAAGTAGTGGAGAAAAATCCACGAGGTCTTCCTGGTCGATGGAAATATTTTTGGCAGAGTGTGTTTGGTTTGGCTGCTGCGTTTTATTTGTATTACACCGCAAGCACGCCTGCTGAAACAGCCTTAATTGTGCCTCTTTTTAAAGATGTTGCGATCCCTTTGGGTATGTTTTTTATTGTGCTGACTTATTTCGTTATTGTCGGTACAAGTAATGCAGTAAATTTAACCGATGGACTGGATGGTTTGGCGATTCTACCAACCGTGTTGGTGGGTGGTGCTCTTGGTGTGTTTGCTTATTTGACCGGTAATATTCGATTTGCTGATTATCTGCTTATCCCTTATGTACATGGTTCCGGTGAGTTGCTGGTGTTTTGTGCCGCTCTTGCTGGGGCTGGTTTGGGTTTTTTATGGTTTAACACTTACCCTGCACAAATTTTTATGGGTGATGTGGGGTCTTTGGCTTTAGGTGCTGCGTTGGGAACAATTGCGGTTATTGTTCGCCAAGAATTAGTTTTGTTTATTATGGGCGGCGTTTTTGTAATGGAAACGGTGTCGGTTATTTTGCAGGTTGCTTCTTACAAGTTAACTAAGCGAAGAATATTTAGAATGGCGCCGATTCATCATCATTTTGAATTAAAAGGTTGGGCTGAACCTAAAGTGATTGTGCGTTTTTGGATCATCACTGTTTGTCTTGTTTTAGTAGGTTTTGCCACCTTAAAAGTACGTTAGGAGTTTTGCATGTCGTTGATCGGGTCAGATCGGGTAAGAGCCGTTGTAGGCTTGGGTGCGACAGGCTTGTCTTGCGTACGCTTTTTAGCTAGCAAGGGAATTGAGTTTTATGTGGTGGATTCTCGTGATAATCCACCAGGATTGGAGCAGGCGAAAGAGTTTTGTTCGCAAGAGCGAATTTTCACGGGCGATTTAGAAGTGCTTGAAACCCTTGGTGTAACGGAGTTGTTCGTTAGTCCTGGGGTTGCTTTGCGCACACCTGTTCTGGCTCGCTTGGCTGAACGTGGTGTTGCGATGCGCGGCGATATCGATTTGTTTCGTGATTATGTCAATGCGCCTTTTGTTGCGATTACCGGATCTAATGCCAAAAGTACAGTCACAACATTGGTAGCTTTGTTACTTCAGGCTTGCGGAAAAAATGCCATAGCGGGCGGTAATTTAGGCTTGCCTGCATTGGATCTACTTTCTCCAAATGCCGATTTTTATGTGCTTGAGTTATCTAGCTTTCAGCTTGAAACAACACACGCACTGCAGGCCGATCTGGCCTGTCTTCTTAATGTCTCCGAAGATCATATGGATCGTTACAAAGATCTTTATGAGTATCAACGCGTCAAGCAAAAAGTCTATCGAGGTTGTAAAGCTGCCGTTTGTAACAAGCAAGACATCTTAACGGCGCCATTGCTGGCTGAAGGTGTTCCTGTTCGTGCATTTACAACAAAAAGTCCTGATTTAAAAGAGTATGGTATGCTCAAAGATGGTGATGGGGCTTGGTTGTGTAAGGGTGTTGAGCGGCTTTATCACACGTCACAAATTGCTTTGAAGGGCTCTCATAATCACGCCAATGTGTTGGCGGCTCTAGCTATGCTTGAATTGCTGGGCGTGGATGTTCTGTCTGAGGCAGTAGGAAAGGTACTGAAAGAGTTTGGTGGTTTGCCTCATCGTTGTGAAACGGTTCGGGTTCTTAATGGCGTGACTTATATTAATGATTCAAAAGGCACCAATGTTGGCGCGACGTTAGCTGCGCTTCAGGGGCTTGGATCGGCTGCTAATAAAAATATTTTACTTATTGCTGGCGGTGAAGGAAAGGGTGCGGATTTTCGTGCTCTTGCTAAACCCGTAAAGGATCTAGTGCGCACTGTTTATTTGTTTGGAAAAGATGCCGATCGTATTGCTGAAATTTTGTCTTCAGACACTGAAGTTAAGCACTTTGATACGTTAGACCAAATTGTGGCTAGTATTGGGCAGGATAGTAAAGAGGGGGAGATAATTTTATTTTCGCCAGCTTGTGCCAGTTTAGATATGTATAAAAACTATGAAATGCGCGGCGCGCATTTTGCCAGTTTGGTTGCTGAGTTATGACATGGTTGAAAATATTTGACCGAGTGTCTCTTCGTGAATTTGCTCAAGTTGATGCTGTTTTTGTTGCTGCTGTTGTTTCTATTTTGGCGCTAGGGATGGTTATGGTCTCTAGTGCGTCTATCTCTATTTCTGAAACTATCCATGGTCAACCCTATTTTTTTATGGTGAGGCAGGGTTTATATCTCGCTATTGGGCTGGTATTTGGTTGGGTGTTATTGTCTCTGCCAACGCATCAACTGCAAAAATGGGGTATTTTGATGATGGGCTTGTCTCTCATCTTACTTATTCTTGTGCTTATGCCTGGAATTGGAAAAAGCGTTAACGGTAGTCGTCGTTGGATTAATTTGGTGGTATTTAACCTTCAGGCCTCGGAAGTCGCAAAAGTTTGTATGGTGGTTTATGTTTCTGGTTATCTAGTGCGAAGAGCTGACCGTGTTAGAGAGGGTTGGGTTGGGTTCGTACTTCCTCTTTGTCTTTGTAGTATTTTTCTTTTGTTTTTGCTGTTTGAACCGGATTTTGGTGCGTCTGTAGTATTGCTGGGCACTGTAATGGTATTGCTGTTTTTGGGTGGCGCGCCCTTGTATCAGTTTTTACTTTTAATGGTTGGTGCCGTTTCAATGTTGGGCGTTGTTGCCATTTCTGAAAGTTATCGCTTAAAGCGTTTGATGAATTTTATAGACCCGTGGGCAGATCCTTTTAATGAAGGGTATCAGCTTAGTCAGGCTTTAATCGCTTATGGTCGTGGCGAGTGGTTTGGTTTGGGGTTGGGAAACAGTGTTCAAAAGCTATCTTATCTGCCTGAAGCTCATACAGACTTTGTGTTTTCTATTTGGGTTGAAGAAACGGGCATGTTTGGCGGTTTGTTGTTGATATGTTTGTTTGCGCTAATGGTTGCTCGCGCCTTTAAAATTGGTCGTCAAGCCATGACGTTATCTCGACCTTTTGCTGCTTATATGTGTTTTGGTTTTTCAATTCTTATTTTGGCTCAAGTTATTATCAATATAGGTGTAAATACCGGCTTTTTGCCTACTAAGGGGCTTACTTTGCCATTAATTAGTTATGGCGGCAGTAGCCTGATAATTACCTTGGGGAGTTTGTTTGTTGTAGCACGTGTCGATATTGAGAATAGACGGGCTGAGAAAGGTGATGGCTCTGGTGAGTCGATGAAAATGAAAGAGAGTACAAAATGAGCGATGTCAAAAGAGTCGTTATAATGGCTGGTGGAACAGGTGGTCATATCTATCCAGCATTGGCTTGTGCTCAAAGTTTTAAGAATAAAGGTGCCGATGTTCAATGGCTTGGCTCTAAAGGTGGGATGGAGGAAACTCTTGTGCCTAAACATGACATAGCATTGCATTCTTTATCTATCAAAGGAGTGAGAGGCAAAGGAGTTTTAGGTCTCTTGGTCGCTCCTTTTAGGATCTTGCATGCTATTGGGCAGGCGGTGGCTGTTTTGCAAAAAATTAAGCCGGATGTCGTTCTAGGTATGGGTGGGTTTGTTGCAGGTCCTGGTGGCGTGGCTGCTAAAATTTTAGGTATTCCATTAGTTGTGCATGAGCAGAACGCCGTTGCTGGTACTACCAATAGGTTACTCTCTAAAGTAGCAAGTTTAAGGTTGCAGGCTTTTGATGATGCACTACCTAACGCTATTAGCGTTGGTAATCCGATTCGAAGCGATATTTTGGAGCAGCGTGTTCGAGTATCAAGAAGCGGTGTTGCAAGGCCTTTGCGATTGCTTGTTGTGGGTGGGAGTTTGGGCGCAAAGGCGATTAACGATGTCATTCCTCAGGTTTTAGCGGAATGGCCTTTCACTCAGCGTTTAGATGTATGGCATCAGACTGGTATTCGTAATTTTGAAGCGGTATCAGAACTTTATAAAGAGACAAAGGTTGACGCTCGTGTTGAGGCCTACTTGGATAATATGGATCAAGCATATTATTGGGCTGATATTGTGTTGTGCCGAGCTGGCGCTATGACGGTGAGTGAGCTTGCTGTTGCCGGCTTGCCTTCCATTTTAGTGCCTTATCCGCATGCTATAGATGATCACCAAACGGCAAATGCGTGTTATTTAGAAAAAGTTGGGGCTGCATATCTTTTGCCGCAACCACAGCTAGGTTGTGAAAAAATCATTTCTTTGCTTTCTGGTTTTGTAGAAAGTGAAGAGACATTATTGAAAATGGGTGAGCAGGCCAAGCTGGTTGCTCGTCCAAATGCGACACAAGAAGTTGTTGCACACTGTTTAAGGTTAATAAAATCATGATTGATATTAAAGCTCAGTACGATATTCCTACGATGCGCCGTATTCAAAATATCCACTTTATTGGTATTGGTGGTGTTGGTATGTGTGGTATTGCAGAGGTATTGCATAACCAAGGCTATCAAGTTTCAGGGTCTGATCTTAAAGCGTCGTCTACCACGGAGCGTTTAGAAGAATTAGGTATCAAGATTTATCTAGGGCATTTAGAAGAAAACGTTTATGACGCCCATGTGATTGTGGTATCTACCGCGATAAATGAACAAAACCCAGAAATTATCTGGGGTAAAGAACATAGAATTCCGATTGTTCGAAGAGCAGAAATGCTGGCTGAATTAATGCGTTATCGCCATGGTATTGCTGTAGCGGGTACTCATGGCAAAACAACGACAACGAGCTTGATGGCATCTATATTAGCGGCTACTGGTGAAGCGCCAACATTTGTTATTGGTGGGCGTTTAACTAGCGCTGGGGCAAATGCACAATTGGGTAGTAGTGCTTATCTTGTTGCTGAGGCAGATGAAAGTGATGCGTCATTCCTGCATTTGCAACCACAGACGGTGATAGTGACTAATATCGATGAAGATCACATGGACACTTATGATGGTGACTTTGAAAAGGTTAAGCATACTTTCATTGAGTTTGTGCATAACTTGCCTTTTTATGGTTTAGCTGTTTTATGTGTTGATGACGAAAATGTTCGTGAAATTCTGCCTTCTTTGAGTCGCCCAGTTTTAACGTATGGTATTGATCAAGAAGCGGACTTTTATGCGACTGAGATTGTGCAAACTGGCCGTTATTGTGAGTTTTTGGCGCATCGTCCTGAAGGTGAGCCCTTGAAAATTCGCTTGCCGATGCCAGGTCGTCACAATGTACTTAATGCTCTTGCAACGATTGCTGTTGCCACCGATTTGGGTGTTGAAGCAATAGCTATCCAAGCTGGACTAATGGGCTTTGAAGGTGTCGGGCGCCGTTTTCAAGAGCAGAAACCGTTAGAGCTTCCTAATGGTTCGAGTGTTATGTTTGTTGATGACTATGGTCATCACCCGAGTGAAGTATTAGCAACTATTAAGGCGATCCGTGCAGGTTGGCCTGAGAAGCGCTTAGTCATGGTTTATCAGCCGCATCGTTATACTCGAACTCGTGATCTTTATGAAGATTTTGTGCGAGTTCTGTCCCAAGTGGATGTTTTGCTCTTGCTGGATGTTTACTCCGCTGGCGAAGCGCCTATCAACGGTGCTGACAGTCGTTCTTTGTGTGGCAGTATTCGTCAGCGGGGTAATGTTGATCCTATTCATGTTGGTAGTGAGGCGGATTTACGTTCTATTTTGAGTAATGTTTTGCGCGAAGGTGATTTGTTGATTACGCAAGGTGCTGGTGATATCGGTATGGTTTCTAAAAACTTATCAGTGAGCGGAATTTAATATGTCTAAAACACTAAAAGAATCAGTTATTGCCGTCATTTATGGCGGCCGTTCTGCGGAACGCGAAGTTTCAATGCAAAGTGGTCCTTTGGTTGCTGAGGGGTTGCGTTCAAAAGGTTTTCAGGTGGTAGAGCTTGATCTTTATGGTCCTGATGCCGCGCTAGATCCTATTGCTCAATTGCAGTCTATTAAGTTTGATCTTGCTTTCATTGCCTTACATGGTGGGGAGGGTGAAGATGGTCGAGTTCAGGCTTTACTTGAAATGTTTGGTAAGCCGTATACAGGTAGTTCGCCCTTAGCTTGCGGTTTGGCTATGGATAAAGTCTTAACTAAGCGTTTTTGGAATGGTATTGGCATTCCGACTCCCGCTTATTTATCTTTTGTCGATCATGCGAATGCGGATGTAATCGAGGAGCAGATGTCTTATCCAATGATTGTTAAGCCTTCTAGAGAGGGTTCTACCATTGGGATTAACAAGGCTATGAATAGAGCTGAGCTTGATGATGCTCTTCTAAAGGCGCTCGAGTATGACTCTGATATATTGGTCGAAGAATTTGTCGATGGGCCTGAATTTACTATTACGGTTATCGATGATGTCGCTTATCCGCCAATAGGTTTGAAGCCTGCTCCGAATCATAAGCTTTATGATTATGAGGCTAAATATATAGCGGATGATACTGAATATTTGTTGCCTTGTGGTTTAGATGAAGATGATGAAAATGAGTTGCAAATGCTGGCTCTGGATGCTTATCGTTCATTAGGTTGCTCTGGTTGGGGGCGTGTCGATGTCATGCGAGATCAAGCTGGTGTGTTTTGGGTGTTGGAAGTTAACACTGCACCAGGTATGACGTCTCATAGCTTAGTGCCTATGGCGGCTAAATATGTGGGCATTGATTATGCGTCACTTGTGGAGAAAATTGCGCAAAATGCTTGGGACAAAGTAGGGCGTAATTGATTTATGAGGATAGCGGCACTAATCGGGGCAGTTTTATTGATATTGGTGGCTGTTTTTCAGGGAAATGATTCATCTGAAACTTGGTTTGCTATTCAGAAGATCGAGATTAAAGGTGATTTGAAATACGCAACTGAAGATGAGTTGCAATCTGATTATTCATCTTTGCTTGGTCAGAGTCTTCTGAGTGTCTCTTTGTCCGATGCTTTGGCTACTGTTTTGTCATCTGAATGGGTAGCAAGTGCAGAGATTCGTAAAGTTTGGCCAAATACGTTGCAGGTGCTTGTTCATGAACATACGCCTCTTGCATACTGGGGGGATGGGCAATTGATATCCACCTCGGCGGTAGTCATTACGCCGCCTAAGGTGCCTAATTTGCCGCTTACTAGATTGTATGGTCCCGAAGATTCAAGTGATGTTGTGTTAGAGCAGTTTGGATTGGTTAGTCAGGTGCTTGCTTCAACGTCTCTACGTGTTTCTACTCTTACCTTAGAGCCAAGGGGAGCGTGGAGTATTATTTTTACCAATGGTGTAGCGGTCAAGTTGGGTAGGGAGGAGATTTTAGAAAGATTGCAGCGCTTTATAGCTGTGTATAAAAGTGATTTATCGGGTAGAATAGACCAGATAACGTCAGTCGACGCTCGCTATCCTCATGGGGTGGCTGTAGGTTGGAAAAAAAATAAATGATATTGGCCTGTTTGTTGCTTTTTTATACAGCAAAGAAGGTCTTTTCAAAACAACACGTAATGCCGGGAAGGTGAAATGATAGTCGGTTTGGATGTAGGCACATCGAAAGTTATCTGTTTGGTTGGCGAAGTTCTAGCTGATGGTAGTTTGGAAATTGTCGGTATTGGCTCTCATAGTTCAAAAGGTATGAAGCGTGGTGTTGTAATCAACATTGAGTCAACGGTTCAGTCAATTCAGCGTGCCGTCGAAGAAGCTGAGTTGATGGCTGGGTGTAATATACATTCAGTTTATGTCAGTGTTGCTGGTAGTCATATTCGGAGTTTGAATTCTCACGGTATAGTTGCCGTCAAAAATGGTGAAGTTCAAAAAGAAGATATAGATCGAGTTATTGATGCTGCACAGGCTGTGCCGATATCTTCTGATCAGCGAGTGCTTCATATATTGCCTCAGGAGTATCACATTGATTCCCAAGAAGGTATTAAAGATCCTCTTGGCATGTCGGGTGTTCGACTTGAAGCGAATGTGCATTTGATTTCTGGTGCTGTTAACGCTGTGATGAATGTTGAGAAGTGCATTAAACGATGTGGGTTGGGGGTAGATGGTGTCATCTTATCTCAGCTTGCTTCTAGTGAATCTTCACTTAGTGAGGATGAAAAAGATTTAGGTGTTTGCTTGATTGATATCGGTGCGGGAACATCTGATATTGCTGTCTGGATTGATGGTGCTTTGCATCATACAGCAGTGGTTCCGGTTGCTGGTGATCAGGTTACAAATGATATTTCGATGGCTTTACGCACACCAACTCAGCATGCGGAAGAAATCAAAGTGAAATATGCATGTGCCATGTCTTCTATGGCATCCGCGGATCAGGTTCTTCAGGTGCCAAGTGTTGGTGATCGTCAGCCAAGATCAATCACTCGTCATGCTTTGACAGAGGTTGTTGAGGCAAGATATGAAGAAATTTATAATTTAATTCTGGATGAATTAAGACGTAGTGGTTATGCGGAGCGTATCCCTGCAGGTATTGTAATTACTGGTGGTACGTCGCTTATGGAAGGTGCGGCGGAGTTGGCTGAGAAGGTATTTCAGATGCCAATTCGATTATCTTTACCAGATTGCACTAAAGGAATGTCTGACATTGTCGATAACCCTATATATTCAACAAGTGTTGGATTATTGGCTTATGGTAGTAAAGAGGCTGAAGTAACCGAGATCTCGAAGCGGATGATGTCTAAGACGCAAACTAAACGAGAATCATCAGTTCTGGTTCCTAAAAAAGAAATCGGGCCATCCTTCAGTGCAACGAAGGCATGGCAGAAATTAAAGCACTGGTTTCAGAGTTATATTTAGTCAGAATTGATTGTGAATTTATTGAGGAGCGATAAGCCCATGAATGTCTTTGATTTAGCCGAAGATAATTTATCAGATAATGCTGTTATTAAAGTTATCGGTGTCGGTGGTGGTGGCGGTAATGCTGTACGTCATATGCTTGAAAATCGATTGGAAGGTGTTGAGTTCATTTGTGCTAACACTGACTCTAAAGCGCTGATAGGCTTTGAGACTGGAGTCTCTTTGCAGTTAGGCTCAACCATTACTAAAGGGTTGGGTGCTGGGGCAAATCCAGAGGTGGGTAGAGATTCAGCCTTAGAAGATCAAGAAAAAATCACCCAGTTGCTGACTGGTGCAGATATGGTGTTCATCACTGCTGGTATGGGTGGTGGAACGGGTACAGGTGCTGCGCCAGTTATTGCCAAAGTCGCGCGTGAATTAGGTATTTTGACGGTGGCGGTTGTGACTAAGCCTTTTCCTTTTGAAGGTCGTCGCCGCGCAAGAGTTGCTGAGGAAGGTGTTAAGGAGTTGCGTGAAAATGTCGATTCCTTGATTACTGTTCCAAATGAGCGTCTTTTGCCTGTATTGGGTAAGAATATTTCATTGCTGAAGGCATTTGGTGAAGCAAATAATGTTTTGTTTAATGCGGTTCAGGGTATTACAGATTTGATTATGCGACCTGGTTTAATCAACGTCGACTTTGCAGATGTAAGAACAGTTATGTCTGAAATGGGAATGGCGATGATGGGTACTGGATCTGCATCTGGTGAGGATAGAGCTAGAGTAGCTGCTGAGGCTGCAATACATAATCCATTGCTTGAAGATATTAACCTTAGAGGTGCGCGTGGTGTGCTGGTGAACATTACGGCAAACGAAGAAGTTGGTTTGTCTGAGTTTACTGAGGTTGGTAGCATTATTGAAGAATATGCATCGGAAGATGCTACTGTCGTGATTGGTTGTGCAATTGATCCTAGTGTAGGAGATGAAATGCGAGTCACGGTAGTTGCCACTGGTTTAGAGGGTCGCTCTGCAGTTGAAATGAAGTCTGCTGTTGGTGAATCTGTTGTCTCTCAACCAGTTGTGGCAAAGGTCGAGCAGGTTATTGAAAGTGAAAACGCTAAGATGACTGTTGCTCAATCTGTGCCGAAGCCTTCACAGCATGTGAAGGCAGAAGTGGTAGAGAAAAACTTGGATGAAAAGAAGGGGTCTGTTGATTCTGCCTCTATTTCAAGTGGCGATAAATTATCGTATTTGGACATTCCAGCATTTTTGCGTCGTCAAGCTGACTAGTTTGAGTAAAAACGATGCAATATCAAGGCGTTGGATTGTATAAAAAATGTGTTATTGATACTATTTTTCAAAGAATAGTATCCAGTCATAAAAATGTAGGAATATAATGGTACGCCAACACACACTTAAAAACATTATTCGAGCAACTGGAGTGGGATTGCACTCTGGCGAGAAAGTGTATTTGACACTAAAGCCTGCGCCTGTGAATACAGGTATTGTATTTGTTCGTACAGATTTGGATCCAGTTGTAGAGATTCATGGTGATGCGCGAGCAGTCGGATCAACAAATTTTGCTACAGCTTTATGTCAGGGTGATGTGAAGGTAAGTACTGTAGAGCATTTGTTGTCTGCAATGGCTGGTTTGGGTGTAGATAACGCTTATGTAGAAGTGAGTGCTAGTGAAATTCCTCTTATGGATGGAAGTGCTAGCCCTTTTGTTTTTCTTCTGCAATCGGCAGGCCTAGAGGCTCAGAATGCACCAAAAAGATTTATTCGAGTTAAGAAACCTATTCGAGTAGATGAAGGTGATAAGTTTGCTTCTCTTGAGCCTCATTCGGGATTTCGGTTGTCTTTCACAATTGACTTTCAACATCCGGCTATTGGTGAGGATGTTCAAAGTACATCATTTGATTTTTCAACGACCACTTTTGTCAAAGAGATTAGTCGTGCGAGAACATTTGGTTTTATGAAAGATCTTGAATACTTTAAGAATAACAACCTTGCTCGTGGTGCAAACATGGAAAATGCCATCGTACTAGATGACTACCGTGTGCTAAATGATGAAGGTTTACGCTACCGAGATGAATTGGTGCGTCATAAAATTTTGGATGCGATCGGTGATCTTTATCTTCTTGGTCATAGCTTGATTGGTGAGTATAAGGCTTACAAATCAGGTCATGCTTTGAATAATAAGCTATTGCTTGCTCTGCTTGAGCATCAGGATGCTTGGGAATATGTTGTTTTCGAAGATGAAGCGCAAACGACACCAATTTCTTATGTGGAACCTGCTTTTGTTGGTGCTTAGTAAGTGATTAATTCTTGATCGAATCTTTAAAAACCAGACTATATGTCTGGTTTTTTTGTATTTAGGTCCTTGATATTTCATGTTTTGTCACACATTACCATGATAGACTGTCTTTATTACTAATTGGCTACGATGAGTTCAAGATGTTAGGAACTGTAATTAAAAAAATTGTCGGCACAAAGAATGACCGAGAAGTTAAACGATATAGAAAAGTCGTTGCACAGATAAACCAGCTTGAAGAATCTTTCCACAAATTATCTGATGATGATTTGTCAGGGAAAACAAGCGAGTTTCGTGATCGTCTCGCAAAAGGTGAGTCTTTAGAATCTATTTTGCCTGAGGCTTTTGCGGTGGTACGAGAAGGCAGTAGCCGTGTTATGGGTATGCGCCATTTCGATGTGCAGCTCATTGGTGGCATGGTTCTTAATGAAGGTAAAATTGCTGAAATGCGTACAGGCGAAGGGAAAACGCTTGTAGCAACACTGGCTGTTTACTTAAATGCTTTGTCTTCCAAAGGTGTTCATGTTGTTACGGTGAATGATTATCTGGCTAAGCGTGATGCTAACTGGATGCGACCTTTATATGAATTTTTAGACATGAGTGTTGGTGTGGTTTTCTCTGGTCAAGATCGTGACGAGAAGAAAGCAGCATACTTGTGTGATATTACTTATGGTACCAATAACGAGTTCGGTTTTGACTATCTTCGCGACAATATGGTTTTTCGTTTAGAAGATCGTGTTCAGCGTGATTTAAACTTCTCTGTAGTGGATGAAGTGGACTCCATTCTGATAGATGAGGCTAGAACGCCCCTCATTATCTCGGGCGCGGTTGAGGATAGCTCTGAGCAGTACCGTAAAATTAATCAACTTGCTCCTTTATTGGTTAAGCAGGAAGATATTGAAGGTGAAGAGCCAACAGGTCATTACGTTTTTGATGAGTCTCAGCGCAGTATTGAATTGACGGAAGATGGTCATTCTTTTGTTGAGGATTGGCTGGTTGAGCAGGGTTTGTTGGGTGAGGGTGAAAGTCTTTATGCGGCTGGGAACCTTTCTCTATTGCATCATGTTCATGCTTGTTTGAAAGCGCATGTTATTTTTAAGAAGAATGTTGATTATGTGATTCAGGGAGACCAAATCGTCATTGTTGATGAGCATACAGGTCGAACTATGGCTGGTCGTCGTTGGTCTGAAGGTATTCATCAGGCGGTAGAAGCTAAAGAGGGTGTGACTATTCAAGCAGAAAGTCAGACGTTGGCTTCGACAACTTTCCAGAATTACTTCCGTTTATATGAAAAGCTATCTGGTATGACCGGTACAGCTGATACGGAAGCGTTTGAGTTTCAGCAAATTTACGGGTTATCCGTTATTGTTATTCCTACAAACCGCCAGGTTCAGCGTAAAGACTTCAATGATTTAATTTATATGTCTACTGAAGACAAATTTGAAGCGATTGTGTTGGATATTGAAGAAATTGTTAAGCAGGGTCGTCCAGTATTGGTTGGTACTGCGTCTATTGAATATTCAGAGCTTTTATCAAATTACCTGCTTGAAAAAGACGTGAAGCATAATGTTCTTAATGCTAAGCAGCATGAGCGTGAGGCTGAAATTGTTGCTGATGCTGGTCGACCTGGTGCGGTAACAATTGCTACTAACATGGCCGGTCGTGGTACAGATATTGTATTGGGTGGTAATTTGCAAGTTGAGTTAGCTCAACTAGGTGAAAATGCTAGCCAAGAAAGTATTGATGCGCTTAAGGCTGATTGGAAGTCTCGTAATGAGTCAGTTTTGGCAGCAGGTGGTTTGCATATTATAGGTACTGAGCGTCACGAGTCGCGTCGTATTGATAACCAGTTGCGTGGTCGTGCTGGCCGTCAAGGTGATGTTGGTTCTTCACGCTTTTATTTGTCTTTAGAAGATAATCTAATGCGTATCTTCATGTCTGATCGTATCAAGAAAATGATGATGGCGCTTGGGATGGAGAAGGGTGAGGCCATTGAACATAAGATGGTTTCAAATGCGATTGAAAAAGCGCAGCGTAAAGTTGAAGGTCGTAACTTTGATATTCGTAAGCAATTGCTTGAATATGATGATGTGGCAAACGATCAGCGCCAAGTAATTTATCGTCAGCGTTTTGATATGATGGTATCTGAAGATCTCTCTGAAGCTATTTCTGCAATGCGAGAAGAGGTTGTTACCAGTTTGATTGATGAATTTATTCCGCCTCAAAGTATCTTTGATATGTGGGATCTTGAGGGATTGGAAGATAAGTCTCGTAATGAGTTTGGTCTGGAGTTGCCTGTTGCTAAGTGGGTTGAAGAAGATAAGAAACTATATGAAGAGCCTCTGCGCCAGAAAATACTAGATACATTTGTCAGTGATTATCAGGCTAAAGAAGAAATTGCTGGTGCGCAGTCATTTAGGGCTTTTGAAAAACAAGTGCTATTACAGGTTCTTGATACTTTATGGAAAGAGCATCTTCAGACAATGGATATGCTTAGGCAAGGCATTCACTTACGTGGTTACGCACAAAAGAATCCTAAGCAGGAATATAAGCGTGAGTCGTTTGAGTTATTTCAAGGTTTGCTAGAACAAATCAAATATGAAGTGATTCAAATTATTACTCGTGTAAAAGTTCAGTCTGCTGAAGAGGCTGAGAAAATAGAAGAAGCCCGTAGAAAGCAAGAAGAGAAAACGACTGTTAATATGATTCATGATTCATTGAATTCATTGGCTGAAGATTCTTTATTGTCTACAGATGGGGCTCAAGAGTTCCCTAAAGTGGGTCGAAATGAGCCTTGCCCATGTGGTTCAGGTAAAAAATACAAACAGTGTCACGGTAGTCTTATTTAACTGGAGAAAGTTTAAATGGCTGTAGGGTTACATGATTTTCCTCTTATTCCAGAAATAAAAGGAATTAGAATTGGTGTTGCGGAAGCTGGAATTAAAAAGCCCAACAAGAAAGATGTTGTGATTTTTGAATTATGCGAAGGCGCATCTGTTGCTGGTGTTTTTACTCAGAATGCTTTTTGTGCGGCGCCTGTGCGTATTTGTCAAAAGCATTTAGGTTTGGCAGGCAGTCGTTATTTGCTGATCAATACAGGTAACGCTAATGCTGGCACTGGAAAATCTGGTCTTGAGACAGCTCTAAAGACTTGTGAAGCTTTGGCTAATGAAACTGGTGTAAGTGTAGAGGCTATTTTGCCTTTCTCAACTGGTGTTATTGGTGAGCCTTTGCCAGTGGCGAAAATTGTTGCGGCGATTCCTTCAGCTCTTGCCAATTTATCTGCTGATAATTGGCGTTCTGCAGGTGTTGGTATCATGACGACTGATACTTTACCAAAAGGCTCTATTCGCACTTTCGGATTTGACGGTCTAACTTATAGTATCGCCGGTATTTCGAAGGGTGCTGGTATGATTCGCCCTAACATGGCAACTATGTTGGGTTATGTTTGCAGTGATATCGCAATGGATGTGGATGTTCTTCAGTCGATATTGAAAGATGTTGTAAATAAGAGCTTTAACCGTATTACTGTTGATAGCGATACATCTACGAACGATTCTTGTATTGCTGTGGCAACTGGTATGGCTGGAAATACGAAGGTGACTTCTGTTGATGAGCCTTTGGCTCAAGCTTTTATAGTTGCCTTTACAGAGGTTATGCAAGAGTTGGCTCATGCTATTGTTCGCGATGGTGAAGGTGCGACTAAGTTTGTTACGGTAGAAGTGGTTGGCGCTGTTATTGAATCTGATGCCACGAAAGTTGCGTTTGAAATTGCACACTCGCCTCTAGTTAAGACTGCATTGTTTGCTTCTGATCCAAATTGGGGGCGAATTTTAGCGGTTGTTGGTCGTGCAGGTGTTGAAGGTTTGGATGTTGATCGCGTACAGCTTCATATAAATGGTTTTGAAGTTGCTCGTGATGGTGGTCGTTCTCCTGATTATCTTGAAGAGCACGGTAAGCAGGCTATGGCGCCTCAAGAAATCCATATTGTGCTTGATTTGGGTATGGGGGTTGAGTCTGATATTGTTTGGACGACAGATTTTTCTCATGAGTATGTCACTATTAATGCTGAGTACCGTACCTAATGTTGGTTAGAGTTGCTGTTGGTATTATTCTTCGTGGTGGTGCGGTTTTCATTGCTCTTCGTAACTCAAATCAGCATCAAGGTGGTTTGTGGGAATTTCCGGGGGGTAAGTGCGAGTCTTCTGAGTCTGCTGAGACGGCTTTAGCTAGAGAGTTGAAAGAAGAGTGTGGTATTGCTGTAACTGAGAGTTCTTTCTATAAAACGATATCTCATGATTATGGTGATAAGCAGGTCGAGCTTTGCTTCTATAAGGTAACAGGTTTTGATGGTGAGCCAGAGGGGAGTGAAGGTCAGACGGTAAGTTGGGTGGCTATTTCTAACTTGTCGACGTATCGTTTTCCTGAGGCTAATCAGCAAATTGTTTCTGAGTTGATGGCGGCGGTCTGATTTAAGAGTGCCAATGTTTGGTTTAAAAAAAGAGCTTCAGTTGAAGCTCTTTTTTTTGTTTTTAATCTTTGAATTGAGCTTTGATAAAAAGGTTAAGCGATTTGGTTGTTAATTTAGGATTTTCGCCAATAGTTTTCTTACTACGCTTGGTTCAAAGGGCTTTCCGCAGATCGCATCAACACCTTCTTGGGCGATATTTGATAGTTGGCTATCTTCTGAGTTTGAGCTCACCATTAGTATGGGTATGTGTGCTAATGCTGGGTCTAATCTAACTGCTTCGGTTAGTTCTCTGCCATCCATTTCTGGCATGTTGTAGTCTGTGACAATAAGGTCAAACTCCATTTCGTTAAGGAGTGCAATTGCTTCTTTGCCATTTTCTGCGAATTGTATATCCTCAATTCCCATTGTGTTTAGTGTTTTGCTTACATGCTTTCGTGCCATCCGGCTGTCATCTGTAACCAGTACGCGAAGGCTTTTTGGGTCGAACATTTCTAAGTCAATTTCTTCCTCAACGATAAGGTCTAAGGTCGCGTGAATGGCGCGAGTTAGGTCTTTTTGGTTGAATGGTTTGGGGAGGATAGCGAGTACGCCAGATTGTCTTAGGTGTTCTAAATGATCTCTATTTCTTTCGCTAGAGATTAGCATAAAGCACTGATTTTCAGTTTCTTCATTGTTTCTGATTCGATCAATGAGGTCATTGGCTGAGCCATCAGTGAGATACATTGAGGATATGACAAGGTCGGGTGGAAAAGAAGAGAGTGACTCGATAGTTTCTTGGATGTTGTTTGCGTATGCAATTTGCTTTATTCCGGCTTCTTCAAGTGCTTTGGTGATAACTTTCCTTTGCATGTCTGATGGTTCTACGAGAAGAAAGGAGAGGTCGCTTATTGCTGCATAAGTACTCATATTGTAAAGCCGCCTATATATTTTGTGTTGATACTACTTTTGCCAAGAATATTTAAGGTTAGTGATTGCTTATAGTTAATTCTATTATACTAAATAGGTTAACATGTTTTATCTAGTTTATTTGAGTGATAGGGGTGTGAATGTCGACGGCGAGTGCGTGTCATATTTTGGTTAAGACGAAAGCAGAAGCGGAATCCTTAAAATTGAAATTGGATAAAGGTGCTGACTTTCATAAATTGGCCAAGCAATTTTCTACTTGTCCTTCTGGTAAGAAGGGTGGAGATCTTGGTGAATTTCGTAAAGGGGATATGGTGCCGGCTTTTGATAAGGCGGTTTTCGGTGGTCCTTTATATAAGATTCAAGGGCCTATTAAAACGCAATTTGGTTTCCATCTTATAAAAGTGTTGTATCGTTCTTAAATGTATTTAAGGAGGGATTTATGAGTAATGTTATTCAACTTGATGACTCTTATTTTGTTGCGCCTCAATTAGTCGAGGCTGATTTGGCCTCACTTAAATCGCAAGGCTTTGAGCGAATTATTAATAATCGGCCAGAAGCGGAATCTGCTGATCAACCTTCTGGTGAAAGTATTCGTGCTGCTACTGAAGCGTTGGGTATGGAGTATGTGAGTAACTCAATAGATTTGTCTAAATTATCTCAAGAGCAAGTTGATTTTCAAAGTGCTGCTTTGCTTGAGGATAAGAAGACGCTGGCTTTTTGTCGGACTGGTACTCGATCTTCAGTGTTATGGGTGTTGTTAGAGAATGGTAAGGGCGGTGACTCTAGTGATTTGATATCTTATGTATCGGGTAAGGGCTTTGATCTCTCTCGTTGCTCCATGGCTATGGCGCCTTTGTTAAAAGTATAGATTCTAATCGGTTTCTTGTATAAAAGTAGTATTGGTAAATTATGGTTAGTCGTCCATCGTTAGAAACTGCCACAGCGTCAGATCCTGATCGGTTTGTTGAGCCGCTAGAGCTTGGTAAACGTGTGAAGGAAATTCGTTTAGCGAAAGGCTGGACGCTGGAAGAGGTGGGAAAAAGAACAGGAATAGCTCGGTCAACGTTATCGAAAATCGAGAATGATCAAGTTTCGCCAAGCTTCACTATCGTGCAGAAGTTGATTAATGGTTTGGAAATGGATCTGCCGCAGCTTTTTGTTGAGGCGAGTGAGCATTCTATTGCAGGGCGCCGAGATATTACTCGTAAAGGAAAAGGGGAGCCACATCCAACGGCAACTTATGAACATGAGTTGTTAAATTATTCTATTAGCCGTAAGAAAATGGTTCCTTTTAAGACAACTGTAAGAGCTCGATCCTTTGCTGAATTTAAAGAATGGGTTCGTCATGATGGCGAGGAGTTTTTATTGGTTTTGCAAGGTAAAATTAATTTTTTCTCTGAACTCTATGAGCCGATTGAATTAAAAGAAGGTGATAGTGTGTATTATGATGCCACTATGGGGCACGCGGTCGTTTCCTTGTCGCTAAAAGACGCGGAAATCCTTTGGGTTGTTGCTCGTTAATATATATTAAAAAATAATGAATAGAATAAGGTTGTAGAAAATTATGTCACAGTGGAACGTAACAAGTTGGAGAGAAAAAACGGCGCTACAACAGCCTGTTTATCCTAATGCAGAACATTTGGCTCAAGTTGAAAATACATTAGGAAAAATGCCTCCTCTTGTTTTTGCGGGTGAGGCGCGCCAGCTTAAAAAAGCTTTAGCGCAAGTGGCCAATAGGCAGTCATTTTTGCTGCAAGGTGGTGATTGTGCTGAAAGTTTTGCTGAGTTCCACGCTAATAATATTCGCGATACGTTTAAAGTTATGCTGCAAATGGCGGTTGTGTTGACTTATGCGGGTAAATGCCCCGTTGTAAAGGTTGGGCGCATGGCTGGGCAGTTTGCTAAGCCGAGATCGTCAGGTAGTGAAGTAATTGGTGGTATTGAATTGCCAAGTTACCGTGGTGATATCATCAATGGTATTGATTTTACTGAACAGGCAAGGGTTCCAGACCCTGAGCGTTTGGTGCAAGTTTACAATCAAAGTGCTTCAACAATGAACTTGCTTCGAGCTTTTGCTCAGGGTGGATTTGCAGATTTACATCAAGTGCATCAATGGAATTTGGACTTTTTGAATACGAGTCCAGCAGGTAGTCGTTTCCAGAGTGTGGCTGATAAGATTGATGATGCGCTTCAATTTATGGAGGCGTGCGGTATTGGCCCTGGTTTGGCTCAGTTAAAAGAGACGGATTTTTATACTTCCCACGAGGCGTTGTTGTTGCCTTATGAACAGGCTTTGACTCGTAAAGATAGCTTGACTGGTGAGTGGTATGATTGTTCTGCGCACATGTTATGGATTGGAGATCGTACTCGTCAATTGGATGGTGCTCACGTAGAGTTTTTACGTGGTGTGCAAAACCCAATTGGTGTAAAGGCTGGTCCTACTATGGATCCAGAAGATTTACTAAGATTGTGTGATGTGTTGAATCCAAATAATGAAGCAGGTCGTTTGAATATTATTGTGCGTATGGGTGCAGATAAAGTTGAAGACGGCATGCCTAAGCTCATTCAAGCAATTCAGCGCGAAGGTAAGCAGGTTGTGTGGAGTAGTGATCCGATGCACGGTAATACTGTTAAAGCGTCTACGGGTTATAAGACTCGACGTGTTGATGACGTGTTGAGAGAAGTTCAGCAATTCTTCCAGGTTCATAATGCTGAGGGGAGTTATGCGGGTGGAGTTCACTTTGAAATGACAGGGCAGAATGTTACCGAGTGTGTTGGTGGTGCGTTTGAGGTGACTGAGGCGGACTTAGCTGACAGATACCATACTCATTGCGATCCACGCTTAAATGCCGATCAGTCTTTGGAGTTGGCGTTTATGATTTCAGAGACGCTTAAGAAAGCTAGGGCTTAATTTCTGCTCATTTGTTTTGTAAAATTTAAATAGACAAGATTTAGATATTAAAAAAGCTCAGTTATTAATTTAACTGAGCTTTTTTGTATCTAATTTTTCAGATTAACTTTTACGGCGACGAAATGCGGATGAGGCAGATTTGGATGTCACATCAATTTTTGCCATGATGAGAGCCATTTCTTCTGCTTCTGCTTGCTGCTGTGATTTTAATTTTTCTTCACGTTCTTTTTTTGATGCTTTCTCAGCTTCGCTTAGCATCTTCTGGATGCTGGCCTTGCTTTTGGTGCGAGCTGGTGCTTTTTTCTTTTCTGCGGCTGCTGCGGCGAGTGGGGTGCCTAATCTGTCTTCACCGATGAGTTCGCCAAAGAATGATTTTGTTGTTGGGGCTGGCTCAAGTGTTTTTTTTGGGAGTTCAACAGTCTTTTTTGTGGCTACTTTTCTTGTTTTCTTGGGCTGTTCTGCTGTCGATACGCCATTAGCATCAAATAATGCTTTTTTGCCTAGATTTAGATTTGTGGCTTTTTCCGCTGTCTGTGCAATCTTATAGCCGCGTAAGCTCTCACCGTTATAAATAGAAATGTAGTCTGTTTCTAATTCATACAGTTCTTCTTTGTCGCTTGTTTCAAATAGTTCTTCAACTGTAAAAGCTTCAACGCCATTCTCCCTAATGTCGTTGTATAAAGGGAAGTCTAAACCTTCGCTAGTTGCTTCTACGTATTGTTCGAAACGTTGAAAGCCACTATTGAAAGACGTTCCAATGTAGTGTTTGCCGGAGATGTTATTTGTGATTTTAAAAACGACCAAAATCGCTGCCTCTTACGTAATATCTTTTTAATAGCACATAAACCCCATTCACCAGAGGTGACCCAAAGGTGAATGGGGTTTATAAGAAATAGGGTTAGTGTTTTACGACGATGTTAAGACCGTCACGAACGTTCAGATGAACGTTTTCAACTCGATTGTCTTGCGCGATTAGGCGGTTGACTTGGTTGACAGCAATATCGCTGTTTTCTTTCGGGTCTAGAACTCTTCCTTGCCATAGGGAGTTATCAATAATGATAAGGCCACCAGATCTAACAAGCGGTAGTACTGCTTCGTAGTAATTTAGGTAGTTACGTTTATCGGCATCAATAAAGACAAAGTCGAATTCCCCTTCAAGGGATTCGATCGTATCGAGAGCGGGTCCAAAAATCGCTTTGATTTTTTTACCATGCTCGCTGCGATCAAAAAAAGACTGAGCGAATTCAATTGCTCTGGGATTGGTTTCACAACAAATAAGCTCACCACTTGCAGGCATGCCTTCTGCGATAGACAATGCTGAATATCCAGTAAACATGCCAATTTCTAACGCGCGCTTGGGTTGTGCTATTTTTGCCAGAAGCTTCAGCGTACGGCCGATGGTTTTTCCTGATAACTTATTTGGGTAGCCCATATCAGAGTAGGTTTTTTCAACCAGCTCAATTAATAGGTCAGGTTCTGCTTGAGTCGTCTCAATGCAGTAGTCGTCAAGATTATTGAGATCCATAGTGCCTTTTGATAAATGAAGTCTGTGTGAAACGGATGCTAATTTTACTCCGCATGCTGAGAATGTCTATGGCTTAATGATAGAAAAAGGGCTTGATTTTTGTCGATGGCCGTTACACGGTGAAAAAGAGGGTATTTAAATTAGATTCGCATGAATAATCGAAAAATGATAATTTATGCGCTGAAATTTACATGTGCTCTTTGGTATGGAGCACCACTGACTCCGATAGGGGAATAAAATGCCTGTAATTACTTTGCCTGATGGCAGCCAACGCTCTTTCTCAAACCCAGTAACTGTTATGCAGGTCGCCGAGGATATTGGTCCTGGTTTGGCTAAAGCGACGGTTGCAGGTCGAATAGATGGCCAACTTGTTGATGCGTGCGAACTTATTTCTGATGACGCTAAATTGAGCATCATTACGGGGAAGGACCCTGAAGGTGTAGAGATAATTCGTCACTCTTTTGCTCACCTTGTTGGTCATGCGGTTAAGCAGTTGTATCCGACAGCAGAAATGGCAATCGGTCCTGTGATTGATGAAGGTTTCTACTACGACATAGCATACGAGCGTCCTTTTACGCCTGATGATTTGGCGGCCATTGAAAAGCGCATCGGTGAATTGGTTAAGACGGATTATGATGTTGTTAAGAAAATGACGCCTATAGCCGATGCTCGTCAGCAGTTTGTTGATCGTGGAGAAACTTATAAGGTTGCTTTGATTGATGATATGGATGAGTCGACAAAAGAGGTTGGCCTGTATCATCACGAAGAATACATGGATATGTGCCGTGGACCGCATGTGCCAAATACCCGTGTATTACGTCATTTCAAATTGATGAAGCTGGCTGGTGCATACTGGCGCGGTGATTCCAATAATGAAATGTTGCAGCGTATTTACGGTACTGCCTGGAACGATAAGAAAGAATTAAAGGGTTATTTGACGCGCATTGAAGAAGCGGAGAAACGTGACCACCGTAAGTTAGGTAAGAAGCTAGACCTTTTTCATCTTCAAGAAGAAGCTCCAGGCATGGTGTTCTGGCATCCTAAAGGATGGCGTTTATATCAAGCTGTTGAGCAATATATGCGTCAGAAGCAGCTTGATAATAATTACCAAGAAGTAAAAACACCTCAGATCGTAGACCGTGTGCTTTGGGAAAAGTCAGGGCATTGGGGTAAGTATCATGAAAACATGTTTACCACGCATTCTGAAAACCGTGATTACGCTGTTAAGCCGATGAACTGTCCTTGTCATATACAAGTGTACAACCAAGGGCTTAAAAGTTACCGTGATCTGCCGTTTCGTATGGCTGAATTTGGTTCATGCCACCGTAATGAGCCTTCAGGTGCATTGCATGGTATTATGCGTGTACGTAACTTTGTTCAAGATGATGGGCATATCTTTGTAACAGAAGGGCAGATTCAGCAAGAAGTATCTGAGTTTATCGATCTGTTGCATGAGGTTTATGCAGATTTCGGTTTTGATAATATTGTTTATCGCTTGTCTACTCGTCCTGAGCAGCGCGTTGGCTCTGATGAAGTTTGGGATAAGGCTGAAAAGGCGTTGTCTGAAGCGTTGGACTCTGCAGGGCTGGATTGGGAGGAGTTACCTGGAGAGGGGGCGTTTTATGGTCCTAAAATTGAGTTTTCTCTGAAAGATGCCATTGGCCGAGTGTGGCAATGTGGTACTATTCAGGTTGATTTCTCGATGCCAACTCGCTTAGGTGCGCAATATGTATCGGAAGATGGCTCTCGTCAAACGCCAGTTATGTTGCATCGTGCGATTGTTGGATCGCTTGAGCGTTTCATTGGTATTTTGATCGAAGATACAGAAGGTGCCTTTCCGGTCTGGCTTGCGCCTGAACAAGTTGTTATCATGAACATTACTGATCGCCAGGCAGACTATTGTTCTGTTTTGGAAAAAAGATTGAATTCAAATGGCTTTAGAGCAAAACTTGACTTGAGAAACGAGAAGATCGGGTTTAAAATCCGCGAGCATACTCTTCAACGAGTGCCGTATATGATTGTCGTTGGTGATAAAGAAGTGGAGCAGCAACAGGTTGCTGTTCGTACTCGCACCGGCGAAGACCTTGGAGTGATGAGTATTTCCGATTTTGAAGGTTTGCTTCAACAAGAGATTGCTCGCCGTAGCCGTAAACAAGAAGTGGAGATAGTACTATAAAAGGTAATATGAATCGTGGGCGTGCAGCTAGTAAGCAGCGCCCTCAAATCAACGAGAACATTCGAGCAACTGAAGTGCGTTTAATCGCAGCTGATGGTGAACAAGTTGGCGTTGTCTCTCTAGAAGAGGCACTAAAAGCAGCTCAAGAAGCTACTTTAGATCTAGTGCAAATTGCTGATTCAGATCCGATTGTTTGCAAAATCATGGACTACGGTAAGCATATTTTCGAAGCGAAGAAAGCGAAAGCTGCTCAAAAGAAAAATGCGAAGCAGATCCAAGTTAAAGAAATGAAATTCCGTCCAGGGACGGAGGAAGGGGATTATCAGGTAAAACTCCGCAACCTGATACGTTTCCTTGAAGGCGGGGATAAGGCCAAAGTATCACTACGATACCGCGGTCGTGAAATGGCCCATCAGGAGCTTGGCATGCAGCTTATGAATCGAGTCGCAGTAGACTTAGAGGATTATGGTGTAGTAGAACAAGCCGCGAAAATGGAAGGTCGTCAATTGACGATGGTGCTAGGCCCCAAAAAGAAGAAGTAATTTTAAATAATTTAGCTTTAAGAGCTTCGGCTCTTAAAGACTGATTTATTAAGAAATTACACTAACATTAACGAATGCGAGAGTGGTTTTATCATGTCCAAAATTAAGTCACACAGTGGCGCAGCTAAGCGCTTCAAACGTACCGCGAATGGTTTTAAGCATAAGCAGTCTCATACTAGTCACATTTTGACTAAGAAATCGACTAAGCGTAAGCGTCATCTTCGTTCTATGAACCAGATTGCGCAAAGCGACAAAGCGTTAATTGTACGCATGTTGCCATACATCTAAGTCTAGATTTTTTTAGTTCATTAATTTATTAGTATAAGGTTTATATTATGCCTCGCGTAAAACGTGGTGTTCAGGCTCGTCGCCGTCACAAGAAGATTTTAAAGCAAGCTAAAGGTTACTACGGTGCACGTAGTCGTGTATTTCGTGTAGCAAAACAAGCTGTTATCAAAGCTGGTCAGTATCAGTACCGTGACCGTCGTCAGCGTAAACGTCAATTCCGCGCATTGTGGATTGCTCGTATTAACGCTGCTGCACGTATCAATGGTCTATCTTACAGCCGTTTCATTGCTGGCTTGAAACAAGCTGCAATTGAAATCGACCGTAAGGTTTTGGCTGACCTAGCTGTGTACGAGAAAGAAGTTTTTGCTGCTATCGTTGAAAAAGCGAAAGTAAGCTTGGCTTAATTTCTGACGTAGCCTTAGGGTGATTCGATCTTGAAAGATTTCGTCTTAAAAGAAAGAATTACTCAATGCAGTCTTTGATAGGGGAAGAGCCAATGGTTCTTCCCCTATTTTATTTTTTGGAGTGTGTAAATGGAGAACCTAAAGCAGATTCTTGCTGATGCGCTAAGCGCAGTAGCTGCGTCTGAGAGTGAGTCCGCACTGGATGATGTACGTGTGCATTATTTAGGTAAGAAGGGCGCTCTGACTGCTTTGTTGAAGCAACTTGGTAATGTTTCTGCAGAGGAACGACCAAAATTTGGTCAGCTGGTCAATGAAGCAAAAGATCAAGTTCAGGAAAAAATTACTGAGCGTAAATCATCTCTTGCGAAAGCGGCGTTAGACGCCAAGCTTGCGACTGAGACGATTGATATCTCCTTATCTGGTAAAGGTCAAGAAGTGGGTGGTTTGCATCCAGTGACTCGAACAATGGAGCGTATTGAAACCTTTTTTCGTGGTATTGGCTTTGATGTGGCTTCAGGGCCAGAAATTGAAGACGATTATCATAACTTTGAAGCTCTAAACATTCCTGCGCATCATCCTGCGCGAGCAATGCAAGATACCTTCTACTTTAATCCGTCAACCGTACTAAGAACGCATACATCTCCTGTTCAAGTGCGCACAATGGAAACGACGCAGCCGCCAATTCGAATTATTTGTCCTGGTCGTGTTTATCGTTGTGATTCAGATCAAACTCATACTCCTATGTTTCATCAGGTTGAAGGTTTGTTAATTGACGAAAATATTTCCTTTGCTGATCTAAAGGGTATTTTGCAACAGTTTTTAAACGTCTTCTTTGAGGATGATTTAAAAGTGCGCTTCCGTCCTAGCTATTTCCCGTTCACTGAACCTTCAATCGAAGTAGACATTATGCGCACAAACAGCAAGGGCGAAGAGTCTTGGCTGGAAGTGTTGGGTTGTGGCATGGTTCACCCGAAAGTGCTTGAAATGTCAGGAATTGATTCCGAGAAATATACAGGTTTTGCTTTTGGTATGGGCGTAGAGCGTTTTGCTATGCTGCGCTATAAAGTAGACGACCTTCGTATGTTCTTCGAGAACGATTTGCGCTTCCTTAAACAGTTCAAGTAACCAGTCGACCTAGGATGTTTTTATGAAAATTAGTGAGAATTGGCTAAGAGAGTGGGTCAATCCAGACATCAGTAGCGATGATTTGGTTGCTCAGATAACGTTAGCTGGCCTTGAAGTGGATGAGGTTTTACCTGCTGCCTCTGAGTTTTCGGGTGTAGTAGTGGGTGAGATTATCGGTGCAGAGCCTCATCCGAACGCTGATAAATTGCAAGTATGTCAGGTGTCTGATGGCAAAGAGATCTTTCAGGTGGTTTGTGGTGCGCCAAATGCGCGTCTAGGTATCAAAATTCCTTTTGCTAAAATTGGCGCAGTGTTAGGTGCTGATTTTAAAATTAAAAAAGCCAAGCTTCGCCAAGTCGAGTCTTTTGGTATGTTGTGTTCTGCCTCTGAATTGGGGTTGAGTGATGATCATGACGGTATTATGGAATTGCCTGCCGTTGCTAAAGCGGGCGAAGACTTTCGTGCTTTTTTAGGTCTTGATGATCAGATAATTGATGTTGATCTGACGCCTAATCGCAGTGACTGTCTAAGTGTTGCTGGTTTGGCTCGCGAAGTGGGTGTTTTAAATAAAGCTGATGTGACACCGGTTAGCGTCACTCCGGCCGACATTGCTATTGATGATGCTTTCCCAGTGCGAGTAGAAGCGGCAGATGCTTGTCCTCGTTATTTGGGGCGTGTTGTGCGTGGTGTTGATGTTAAAGCTCAGACTCCTTTATGGATGGTTGAGAAGCTCCGTCGCAGTGGTATTCGCTCAATTGATCCAATTGTAGATATCACTAATTATGTGATGCTTGAGTTGGGTCAGCCGATGCATGCCTTCGACTTGGCAAATTTGTCAGGTTCGATTGTTGTGCGAATGGCCAAAAAAGATGAAAAAATCGTCTTGCTTGATGGTCAGGAAGTGACACTTCGTGATGATACTTTGGTTATCGCTGATGAAAAATCACCACTAGCTATTGCTGGCATAATGGGTGGCGAAGGGTCTGGGGTTAACGAAGAGACGAAAGATATCTTTTTAGAGAGTGCTTTCTTTGCGCCATTGTCTTTGGCTGGTAAAGCGCGTTCTTATGGTTTGCATACAGATTCCTCTCATCGATTTGAGCGTGGCGTAGATGCAACTCTGCAAGAACGAGCAATTGAACGGGCTACTGCGCTAGTTGTAGAAATAGCTGGCGGTCAAGTTGGTCCAATTACGCATGCGGTTAATGAGGTTTCTTTGCCTGAAGCTGCATTAGTAACCCTGCGTCGTAAAAAGCTTGATCAGTATTTAGCAATGTCTATCGACAAAGATCTTGTGACAGATATTTTGACTCGTCTCGGTTTGGAGATGGTTGAGGTCACTGAGGAAGCTTGGACGACAAAAGCACCATCTCATCGCTTTGATATCGCTATAGAGGCTGATTTGATCGAAGAGGTTGCCCGCATCTACGGTTACGACAATCTTCCTTCTTCTATGCCTCAGGCTGCGGTCAACTTTACGCCTTTGTCAGAGACTAAAACTCAGATTCAAGTATTGCGTTCGATCTTGGTGTCACAGGGCTATCAAGAAGCGGTTACTTATAGCTTTATTGATCCTGTGTTGAGCAAGCAATTTCTACCTAACATCGAGCCTGTGCCATTGGCGAATCCTATTTCAGCAGACATGGGTGTAATGCGTCCAAGTTTGGTGCCGGGATTGGTTAAAGCGTATCTTTACAATCAGAATCGTCAGCAGTCGCGTGTTCGTTTATTTGAGACTGGTCGTCGTTTTATTGGTTCTGTTGAGGCTTTGGCTGATTTGGATCAGCAGCAGCAAGTGGCTGGCCTAATTGCAGGTACTCGTCATGCTGAAGCTTGGTATCACGGCAGTGAAAAGGTTGATTTCTATGACCTGAAGGCACACGTAGAAGCTTTGTTTGCTTTAAATGACGGCGGCAAGCCAACTTACGAGCGCTCTAATTGTGAGTTTTTACATCCCGGTCGCTCCGCTGATATCTTTTTGGATGGCAAGTTTGTTGGTTTGATAGGGGAGTTGCATCCTCAATTGTCTAAGACATTAGGTGCGAATCAACCTATCTATGTATTTGATATCGCTTTAAATGCTGTATTGAATGCAACTTTGCCTGAATATAAGGCTGTTTCTCGTTTCCCTGAAGTTCGTCGTGACCTGGCATTATTAGTTGATCGTTCTGTGCCTGTTAGTGAGTTGGAGAGAGTGATTTCTGCAACGGCTGGTGATGCACTTAAAAATGTATTGGTTTTTGATGTTTATCAGGGCCAAGGTATTGATGATACGAAAAAAAGTGTCGCTTTGGGCTTGACGTGGCAGCATCCTTCACACACTCTTAGTGATGAAGAAGTGAACAACTCAGTTGAACAAACTGTTGCAGCTTTGTCTGAGCAGTTGGGAGCCGTTGTAAGGGGGTAGATTTATGGGATCGTTGACAAAAGCGGACCTTGCTGAAAATTTAGTGGATTCAATTGGTCTAAGTAAAAAAGACGCCAAAGATCTTGTAGAAGGTTTTTTTGACGTAGTGCGTAGTTCACTAATAGAAAGACAGCAAGTTAAGTTGTCGGGCTTTGGTAATTTTGAAGTGCGCGAAAAGAGTCAGCGCCCTGGTCGAAATCCTAAGACGGGAGAGGAGATTCCAATTACTGCGCGTACCGTTGTTACTTTTCGACCTGGGCAGAAGCTTAAGTCAAAAGTAGAAGACTATATGCAAGAGTAGTTCGAAATGTTTCTAAAAAAGCCATCCACTGGGATGGCTTTTTTGTATCTAGCTGTTCAATGCGCCTATTTATCTAGTGTTGAGCCGTATAGTGTGTATCTTTGGTTAATAAGGCTAGTATGAAAAGTAGAATCATATTTAGATCAATGTTTAAGCGATAAACTCCTAAATTTCTAGCGTCATGATTAAATTGAAAAAAAGTTTATAAAAGTCTTCCCTTTTCAATTCGTTATAGTAATATACGCACCCGCTGACAGGGACAGAGTTTAACTCTTTAGCTGTTGGTTTCGGGGCGTAGCGCAGCCTGGTAGCGCACTAGCATGGGGTGCTAGTGGTCGCAGGTTCAAATCCTGCCGTCCCGACCAAAATTTGAGAAATGCCGCTATAGCTCAGTTGGTAGAGCATCTGACTTGTAATCAGAGGGTCCCGAGTTCGACTCTTGGTGGCGGCACCATAATTTGGTCGAAGTTTCTTTCTTTAGAAATGAAGAGTAGGAATAAAAAAAGATTTTGCTTTTATTAAAGCCGCTATAGCTCAGTTGGTAGAGCATCTGACTTGTAATCAGA
>TARA_R110002033_G_scaffold169897_4_pt1 | contig 81516 bp, 67 predicted proteins | sample TARA_R110002033 | Tara Oceans TARA_R110002033 (sample SAMEA4397051) | marine metagenome | biome: Polar Biome; feature: [SRF] surface water layer (ENVO:00010504); material: water (ENVO:00002006), including particulate matter (ENVO:01000060) such as... | depth 5 m | reverse complement strand
AAGTACATCGGTAATGGCAGCAGAAGCAACTACAGGAGTTGGTTCTGTTATGGTTTGTGTTATGGTTATAGAACATGAACTATCTAAAGCGTCTCTAACGACTATGGTATAATTATCAGCATCTAATCCATTAATTGTTATAGGAGAACTGAATTGTGGTGCTGAAAATCCTCCTCCGTTAATATTGTATAGGAAACCATTTGCGGCATCAAAATTTTCTATATCAAAAGTTATTGAAGCATCGCTAACTCCATTACAACTTGCATTAGGAGCTGAAGTTATTTCGGCATCTAGTGCTTTACCATCTTCTATAATAACATCAACAAAAACTGATGCTGGGCATTTTGCAGGAGGCTGAGTCGCTAAAATATCATCAATGGCAATGTCATTGCCATTGATTACTGCAGAATTTGTTCGAATAACAATATCTGCAATTGTAATAGCACCAGGGTTTAATGAAACAGAATAATCATGCCAATCGTTGGCATCATTATTTTTTGGAACATTACCCGTTGTTGTACTTACAATTACATTACCCCCTGCATCAACAAGCTGTATTTCAATAGAAGGGTCACCACCCGTTGTTCCAGTACTAAGCAAGTTAAAGGCAGATAGCGAAATAGTAATATCTTGATTAGGTAATACCTCAACATCTCTTTTTGCATATATAATTCCGCCAACACCAGCAACACCTCCAACATTAATTGCTAAGAAACGCCCATTTGCATTACCCGTATGGTCGTTAGGGCTTAACCAGGAGCCGTAAGTATTTATTAATCCTTGTGTAACAACATACTCTCCATCCTGTAACTGTGTATTGGTTCCAAATCCACAAAGACTAGCAGAACCATCTTGCGGTTCATAACAATAGGCTGGATCTATTTGTGTAATACTTGTATTCGTTCCGAATCCGAAATCTTCAAATAGTAGTGTACTCGGTGGAATAACAGTAGTAATTACATAATTTACAGTTACTACATGATTTCCTGGAGCAATGTCTGTAAATACATTTGAAGTTGCTGGAGTATTTACTGTACCATCTATTTCGTAGGTATAATCATAACTAGGATCGTCTGGAGTAACTACAATAGTACCTTCTCCTATACAATTGTAATCTATTGAAGTTGCAACACCAGGTGGTGGGTATGCAGGTAATACAGTGACTGCCATTTCATGAGTACAGTTATTTGCATCTCTAATGAAAAGTGCATGTACGCCCGGAAATAGGTAAGAGATATTGCTTGGGCCATAAGTAGCACCTCCATCAAAACTATATTCATACGGTGCGGTTCCACCACGGGCATTACTTATTCTAACTTCGGCTCCAGAAGGGCTACATTCAATTAACTCTGCTACCAATGCCGATGCTGATAAAGTAAAAGGTTCTGAAACCACATAAATTTGAGAAACTTCACAATTATTTATATCCCTAACACGAATATTATAACTAGCAGCAGCTTGATTTACGAAAGTATTGGAAGTTTGATATGTTGCACCATCATTTATACTATACTCATAAGGACCGCGTCCTCCACTTGCTGCAATAGTAATTGTTGCAGATGATTCTCCACTACAAAGAACTGGAGTGTTGGATACAGAAATAACCACTGGAGCATCTTTTGCAATCGTAATATTATAAGATGCCTGACAGAAGCCAGTATTCCCATTATTATCTCTAACATAAACATCATAATCTCCTGTAGAAGAAACGGTTATTGAATTGGAAGATGAAAATTGTCCGGAAGTTGGTGTTACTCCATTACCAACTAAAGCATATCTATAATTTCCATCACCACCTGCAGCAGTGATTGATACATTGGTTGAATTGCTACATGCTGGAATATTATTCGCTGAAGCGGTAACCGTTAATTCTGGCCTAATAGTAATTGTAGCTGAACCAGTACAATTGTTACCATCTCTTACCGTAATGGTGTGCGTTCCTGGAGACAAGCCAGAAAACACATTGTTCGAACTATAAACACCACCATTTCGGCTATATTCGTAATTTCCATCACCACCTGCAGTAACATTTGCAGTTAATGTAAGACCTACAGCAGTAGTATAACAAGTGCTATTTGGAATTATTTCTACAGTCGGTGGAACCGCTGGAGTGATACTGAATGTCGCCGTAGCTGTACACCCATTAACGTCTGTTACAGTTGCAGTATACGATCCAGTTTGTATAAGATTGTTAAAAGATCCATTGCTGTTGGTTCCAAAAAGAGATCCATCAGGGTTTCTAAGGTCGAAAGAATTACTTCCCCATCCGCCAGCAGCAGTTAACACTACACTTCCCGATGATGTACAAGTAGGGTCTGCTTCAATAGCACTAAGGCTTAAAGCCGCACTTGGTTCATCAACAGTTACTGTATCTGTTGCTGTACAATTAGTAATATCATCAGTTACGGTAATCGTATAATTTCCAGCCGATAAGCCTGAAATGTTCAATGGATTGGAATTAATGTTGTTACCTGCTGGAATAGCCGTTGCACCAGCAGAACTAGCAACTGTATAGCTATAATTTCCAGAGAAACCACCTAAAGTAAATCGTATGTTACCATTACTTCCATTAAAGCAAACCACATTGTTTACTAAACTTCCCGAAACGGTTATAGGTGTTACAGGTGGAACGGTATAGTCTTCTTGTATAACGCAACCTTTTGCATCTGTTATTCTAAAGGTATAGGTGCCAGGAGTAAGTCCCGTAAATAAATTGTTATTAGCATTATTTATAGCATCTGCTACAGGGGCTATAATTTCATATGTAAAGTTTGAATTCCCATTTGTTACCGATACTGTAACATCAGAAGTCAATAATGGACAACTAGGTGTTGTAGCAGCAAAAGTTAGATCAGTTGGAGGGTTCAACGGATTAATTGTAATGGTATTAGTCGTAAACGTACAGTTATTGGCATCACGAATTGTGATGGTATAACTCCCATTTTTAAGATTGGCAAAAGTATTTGCACCAGTTGTAGTATCTGGTATAAAATTAACCCCATCAATACTATACGCATACGGAGCATTACCTCCTGTAACATTTTGTGCTTGAATAGTAGCATCTTGATTACAGGTATAGGGTTGTATTTCAACGGCATTTCCTGATACGCCATTTACTGGACCACCGATTGTAAAGTTTGTGATATAGTCACAAGTTGCACTACCTTTTGATTGGGTTAAGGTAACGGTGTAATCGCCTTGAGGTATATCGGTAAAAGTACCTGAGGAATTTGTTTGAAAAGGATTCCCTAAAGAATCGTTAAGCGTAAATTCAACTTTATACCCATTTGCATTCACTATGGTATAAACTATGGTACCATCTTCAAAACCAAAACAAGTTTCATCTGTAGTGGCTGTTGTAAATTCTACCGCGGGTCTTAACTCTATTGAAACCGTATTGGAAATACTGCTGCAATTGTTTCTATCAACAACTACAAAGGTATAGTCTCCTGCGTCGAGGATGTCAAAAATTTGACTGGTTTGAAAGTTCCCTACAGGAATATCAGCAACTGTTGGGTATGAAGTAATAACAGTACCGCTTTCATCTACATATGACCATATCGCATAAATATGAGGTGTTCTACCCCCATTAGAATCCATTAAAATATTCCCTTCTTTACAGGTAATGTGTTGTGATATTCTTGCCTCTAAATCAAGATCTGTAAGGTTGTTGATGACTACTTGCTGAGTCATAGTACATCCATCGTCAGAAGTAACTAATACATCATACGTGCCATCATTTAAGTTTTCAAAGGTGTAGTTGTTATCATTAACAGGACCATAAGAATCAACCGGAACTCCACTTTGTGAAATCTCAAAGTAGTATTGAGGTTCTACATCTAAGGCTGATACATTAATTTCACCAAGACCATTACAATCGGTATCTTTAGTTATGATGTCCACATCGAAAGCACGACTTCTTACACCAATATTATCTAGCACAAAAACACAACCATCGGTTACCCCTTGTTGTCTAATTTCTACTCTATATGCACCGTTTGTTGCAATTGAAAAACTTGGATTACTATTGTAAGCAACTAGTTCAGTATCATTTACCGCATTAATAAGACGATATTCATAATTTGCGGGCATATTGGTAACAGTAATGTTACCAGGTGTAGTACAGATAATATCACTTACCGTAAACTGTGGATCCAAGTTGTTTTTAAATGCACTGAAATAGAAACGACTAGAACAACCATTCTGATAATTTATAACTAATCTATAAGCACCAGAATCTGTTAATGTATAGGCATTTCCAGTTGCCACATTAGCGTAACAACTATTACCTTTGTTTGGACACGAAGGATCGGCAGAGGTACATGACGTTTCATCTAATTTTTGCCAATCGATACTTGTGGCATCAGGGATATTTATTTGTAAAAATTCAGAATCACTTATACCACACAAAAAGATATTGGCGATAAATTCACCATCAATTGAGCATTGTAATATTTCTCCTTGAATATCATTGTTAGGATCTGCATCACTATTTTGAGCATTGAACAAATCGAGTATCGGATTCGTTTGTGTAGTTCCAAAACGTTCTACAGTAATTATTTCTTGGAATCCTTTACATGGGTCTGCAATTATTTTATCTACAATATATGTGCCAACATCCGCAACTAATAATGTACTTAAATCACCATCAGGATTACCGTCGTTTAGTACCGTATCGCCACCATCTATTAGACCATCATTATTTTCATCTTTATACCAAATGTAGTCATCAAAATTATCTCCAGCATCTAATAAGGCATTATCACCACATATTTGAACTGTTCTACTAAAATCACAATTGTCAATATTATCTAATAAAAAGTTGGTTGCTCCTGGTGTAGCAAAACCGCAATTGTCAAAATCTGATACACTAGGATCATCAGTAATTTGATTGTCATTATAGGTGCCTTCATAGGTAGAATACGCTACATTTTGAATTTGATTGGTACATGCATCTACAAAGTCAAAACAGTTTGCTGCAACCCTTACTCTTAATCTAATTTCATAGATAGGATCATCAACATTAATAAGATTTTCAGGAATAGAAAATGTAATTTCATGACTAAAGGAGTCATACACATAGGTTACTCCTGCAGGTAGAATTAAATTACCAGGGATAAAAGTAACATTGGCAGGTAAAACATCGCGTATCGTGTAATTGGTACCATCATCATTACCTATATTTTGAAAAGCTAAAACATAATCTAATTGTTGGCCTAAATTAACACCTAAACCGGTGATATCATTACCGGCAATATCTTCCACTGTTTTTTCTACAACAATTTCAGGCTCTAAAATTTCTATATTAAAAGAATTAAAAAAGGGATAATATTGATCTTGAGTAGAGGTGAAACGAAAGGTAGCATCTGTTTCGTTGTTGGGTATCATACCATTGTTTAGACGTAATATGTCTGTATCATACCCTAATGTATTGATGCTATTTGGTGTTCTATTTGTAGATATAACATCTAAAATAGAAATATTACCTTTAAAAAAATTACCCGCTTCATTTTGAGTGTTTCCTATTCTATTAAATCCAGGATTAAGTTTTGCTTCAATATATAATTCATCATTGCCTATAGCATTATCTCCTTCTAATGCTGCTACACCTATAACAGCTTCAATTGGCCCTGCTGGGATAGTTTTAAACCCGGAATAATCTATTTCTATATTTGTATTTGTTGCATTTACCCTAGCAAAACCATCAAACGTAGTAATTAGTTTACCTCTTAGAGTTGGGTTTTCATAAACAATAACTAAAGTCCAACCCGCTGCAGCCCCACCACGAGGACTTCCATTTGCAACCGCTAATGAGCCTTGTACAGATCGTATATTGGCAATTGTATATTCTCCTGAAGGATCAGCAAGTGGAGTGATTAAACTTGTGACGTCTGCATAACAAGCATAGGGACTATTTGCTCTGTTTTGATTATCTGGTGCAGTAAAACCATCATATAAAATTTCATCCGCAGTAATATCTGTATAGGCAGTAGATCCTGGTATTTTTAATTTTACCTGATTAAAATCATTTTGTCTATTCGTTCCTATTGGTTGATTAGCTTCTTCGCTTGGATAGGTTGCCGACCAATATAAAGCCGCATATCTTATTATATTACAATCTGTTTCTGGAAAGTCGAGTTCAGCAGAGCTTGAGCTAAATGTATTATCATCATTATCGATATCAATATAACGCATATTCGACGCATCATTACTCGTCGAACTGCCTCCTGTATCATTATAAGGTACATTAGGACCAGGTCCAGGCACAATACTATCCACAACAAATCTCTGACTCCAACCAGAACCTTCATAATGACCATAAGTTATGTCTTCGGCTTGTCTATTGAGAATATTATTCGCAATAAAAGTTAAATCACCTTTGATATTGGTTTGATATCTAAAGTTGTCTCCTGAGGGGTAGACTCTTGTAAAAGGCGTGTATTCTTGTCCATAAGAGTTGCTGATAAAGCTAACAACTATAAATACTAGGACAAAATATTTGGTTTTAGTAAAAAACAAAGTTTTCATTTGCAATTTAGTTTGGTATGGTTTGTAGATTTATTTGGTTATCTACGTGTATTATTTTTTTTTGAATCTTAGAGAAGGCAATCCTATTTTCTTTTGAAAACGTGATAAATTCTACTTCGCACAGATTTACTAACAAATATGTTTTATATTATTTACGTGAAGAATTTTATGTTGTAGTATGGTTTGTTTATGTTGTGAAACCTATTTTATTGCTTGTTTCTAAATGTATTACTTACATTCCTACAACTAATTTTATATGAGGTAGTCTTGTTATAATCAGTACGGTATATTTTAAATTATCAACCGATTCTATGATCTGTAGAATGCAAAAAAAATGGTTTCCAAAATAACATCAGTTATTTTGGAAACCATTTCATTAATTTTGTTGAATTGAAATACGCTAAGTCAGCAACTTTGGTGTAACCCGCATGATCCACATTTTTTGATCATAGGCGTTATTAATTTTAGAATAATATGAAATTAAAGCATTATTCCAAGAACCGTGTTTTTTTAAATAAACATAGCGGTAATTGTTTTCCGGGTTAATAAAGTAACTGGCATTTAATCCTTGGCTATTTAACAACTTTACAAAGTTATTTGCATTTTTTGCACTAGCAAAAACGTTGGCAATTATATAGTAGCCACCATTAACACCTTTCATGTTATAATTCTTAATTACAGGACTTGCTGAAGCAACATTATCCTTAGTAATAATATTTTTTTGTAAAGTATCAAGTGTATATTTCGTTGATTTTTCTTTTAACTTTTCAGAGTTACTGGCATACTCGGTATTAGCATAAGATGCATTATCTACATTCATAATCCACATTTCACCATTATAATTATTTCCAATTTTCGATTTGTATGAATCCAAAGCATCGTTCCATGAATTATGATGCTTTAAATAAACATATTTTAAACCGTTTCTCTTATTTTCAAAATAATCAGCATCAATGCCTTTTTCTTTGAGGTCACTAATGAATTTTTGCATATAATGATCACTCTTATATACATTTGCTACCACATAATAACCATCATTAACCCCTTCTAAGTTTTTGAATTTTCTACTTTTTACGTTATTCGTTCTGGCAATTTGAGTAAAAGCATCAGTTTTTTGTTCTATTGGTTTAGGTTTGGTAACTGTTGAACTATTCGAAGTTGCTTTTACAATAGGATTTTTTGGCTGATCTATACTTTTTATACCAGTTGGTTTTTCTGTAATTTTATTGAAGTTGGCAATTTTCTTATCAATAGTAACGTCTATTGGTTTTGTATCATTAGAAACTAAGTCTGTTGCATCTATTTCTTTTACATTATTAAGCAAATATAGTTGCTTCGCTTTTTCTTCCAATTTGGGATTCTGCCCATTGGTTTCTCTACGAACCATGCGCATCACCATATCAAAACGTTTTTCTAAATCATTATTTCTACTGGCTTCAATAGAATCTTGACGGAACATTAATTCTGCAAGGACTTCATTATTCTCTGCAAGTGCTTTTCTAAGATCTTCAATTTGATCATCTTTAGATGTTAAGGCCTCAGTATCTTCTGTTAAATCATTTATATCCGCAAGATCGTCGGTCTCTTCAAGCATTACCCTATCTTCCGTTAAGTTAGGTGTGATAGAGAAAGCAAAAGAAATTTCATGAGTAACTCCGAAATTATCAAAATTATTAGATAGTCCTTTTTCCATGGTATACCCTAGAGACAATCTTTTACTTAGGTTAAAACCGATACCAGCGGATGCACCATAAAAACTATCATAACCACCTTGTACCCAACCCAATTTGGGAAGGTCAAGAATAAGACTACCACCTAAAAGGATGTCTTTACCAGATACTTCATATTTTTCTCCTCCTTTACGAACTCGTAATAAGGGCATTAACCGACCTGCTTCGAGAACACCACTTGCATTTTCGAACTGATGGGTATATTGTAAATGACCTGAAAAAGTCTTATCTCCGAATTCAGTTATAGATTCATTCGTTTTTAGGTTATAATCAAATAGATTTTCTGCGAAAAGGCCAAAATCAAACTTACCATAGGAAAGGTTGAATCCTGGTTGAAAGGATAGTAAGTTACTATCTTGAAGTCCATTTAATAAAGGGTCATTTGGATCTACAGTTGTTCCTCTATTATTATCATAACCACTTTTATAATAGGATAAGTTAGCACCAAATGTAAAGTTACTTTTTTCATTAAGTTTAATGCCATAAGCATAGTTGGCAAGAACACCATAATTGGTAATAGTTCCTGACTGTTGAGAATACAAACTAAGTCCTAATCCTGTTCTATCACTCATACGACCACTATAACTCAAAAAGTATGTTTGGTTATTGTCATCAAATGTCGCAGATTGGTTTCTATGTAATAAATTAACATATGACTTATCTTCCCGAACCGTTGAAAAGGTTGGGTTGATTAAAAACCGGTTAAATTTCAACAAATTCTGCGAAGGCACATCATAGGTGACATATGGATTGTCTTCCTGAGCGCTAACTTTAGTTAACGCTATGATGCACAAAAACAGGTATATAAAATTTTTCTTAAACATCTTTAGGTTAAATGGTAGTTACTGTGGTTATTAATAACGGCTATTTTATAACTGTTATTGTTCCTTGTTTTAGAATATCACCACCTTTTTTAATTTTATAGTAAAAAACCATGTTTTGAGATGGAAATACAGATGATGATTCTGGCCAATTGTTTTGATAGTCGTTTACATTTAATACTTCTACCCCTTTATCGTTATAAATAATAACAGTTATTTCATCTTTTTTAGAATAGGTATTAGGAATTAGCCATAGATCATTAATACCATCGCCATTTACAGTAATAACGTTTGGTATTTTAAAGGTGTCTTTATAGGTAACATTTATTTGTTTTAGCACTACACAGGCATCAATATATGCGGTTAAGGTATAACTGCCTTCCGTTGTTAAATTCACTGATTCAGAAGTACTTATTATATTATTGGTACTGTCTACCCATTCATATGCTGTTCCGCCGCTTGCTGTAATAGTTTTAGAGCTTCCTTCGGGAAATACAACATCGTTTGGAGAATCTAGGGTTATTAAAGATTCATCAAAAGGTACTATGGTTAATTCGTTAGAAGGAAGAGGGCATCCTATTTGAGAAATTACCAATTGGTATTTTCCGGTTTCAGTAGTATTAATTTCCTGGTCTGTCGTATTTATTACACTCCCATCTTTAAGCCATTGAAACGTTTCTCCTGTAAGATCTCGTGCGGTACTTATGGTAATTTGATCGGATGAATTGCAAGCGGTTATACTACTTGCTTCAATTTCGATTGTTTCATTTCCTCTTAATATAACGGCTAAGCTGTTTGAGCTTGAATTAAAACTATCTATGACACCATCAACTTGATACGTTCCATTTTCTAAAATAGCTGTTAGGCTGATACTAGAAGAGTTTGCCCCACTAATAGCCACACCATCTTTTTTCCATTGATAAGAAAAACTACTTTTTAAATCAGTTGTTACATCTGTTTTTGTACCATCTGAAGCTACTGCGTTAACTGTCTTGATATCCAATACAATGGACGTATTCTGACAGTCTGAGTATGCCGTTGTATAATCAGCAATTAATTCAAAAGAAACAGGAGATACAACAACTGTTTTTTCTGAATTTATCGTCGCAGCACAGGCTCCACCTTGAGTAAGTTGCACGTAGTATTCGCCATCCTGATTTATGGTTAATGTACTAGTTGTTGCACCAGTGATAGCAGCAGTATTTCTGTACCATTGATATGTTGGTGATGCCGCAGTAGTTGTAACTGCTAAATTTTTTGTTTGACCTGGTAGTATGACCATATCTAAAGGGTTGGTATTAGAAACGGTGAACTCCCCTGTTTTTGATATAGTTAATGCAGGAGTTGTTTCTGTACAAATCGCATTCCCTTCTACTTTAACCGTATAATCTCCTGAAAATGTTGCATTATTAGTGTCTATATCATACGTGTAAGCACCTTTAGTTTTTGCTTGAACTTGAGCCCCATCCTTATACCAGGTATAAAAAATATCGGTATCAGCAATTGTTGCTTCTAAAGCGGGTGCTGTTTCTCCCATACAATAAGAAGTTTTTGTTGGAGTATTAATGGTAACCCCTAATGCCGTGCCAGAATTTACGGTAATAAGATTTGATAAAGTACCCGCTGAACCAGAACATACAGGTCCGTAATCTATTTCTACAGAATACATCCCCGATTCTGATACCGTTAATGAAGGACCTTTCTCAGAAAGAACCGTTGAGCTTTTTCTCCAAATATACTGATAGGTTTCTGCATTTGGAACATTGTCAATGGCAATTATACCGGAATTTCCACTGCATATAGACATGGTACCATCACCAATGGTTCCACTACCATTTTCTGTAATTTGTATTGGGTTCTTATAATCTATGTAGTACATGTTGTAACCCGCGGTAGTAGCGCTATATAATACTGGGCTTGTACTTTTTACTCTTAATTTGTAATTCGTACCTCTAGTATCTGTAGGAATAGCAAATTCGATATTAAAATCTGTTGTGCTATTTTTATCTGTTATTGTGGCTACTGCTACTGGAGAAGTAAAATCTCCTGATCCGTTAGATAGCTCTAAAACAAATGTGTTATCACTATTTACAGTTGGTGAGGCCGACCAAGTAAAATTAACGAAGTATTGGTTAAAGCTTGCAGATGCGCAGGCTGATGTCCAAGGGCTACCACCACTTCCAAAATTTGGGTTTTTTATTGGAGTTGGTTTATTTAATGTTTGGGCGAATACGCCTATACTGCACATTAAAAATGTGAAGCATAAAAAAATGATTTTCGAGTGTGTAGTAGGTCTTTTCATTTGTTCTAACTTTAGGTTAGTATTGGGGTTGTAGCGTTTTGAAGTTGCACTATTTTGCGTAATTACCGTTTATCGGATAATTTAGCGTCATATCCATATCTTACACAGCTACAGTATTTAATATCAAATATGCTATTTAATTATAGCTTTATGTATTTAATGTTGTAGCGTTGATTAAATCTGTTGTGAAACGTATTTATTGTATGGTCTATCTTTTTTTAGAGAGTGCTATAGCTGTAATTTTGCTACATTTGTTGTTCAAATATGAAGTAATGAGTGATGTTTCAAAGTCTCTGAATTTTATAGAGCATATTATTGAAGATGATTTATCAAATGGGTTTGCAAAGGATAAATTAAAATTTCGTTTTCCCCCTGAACCAAATGGTTATTTGCACATAGGCCACGCTAGTTCTATATGCCTTAATTTTGGGCTTGGTTTGAGGTATAATGCTCCTGTAAATCTGAGATTTGATGATACCAATCCTGCTAAAGAAGAACAAGAATATGTAGATGCTATCAAAAAAGATGTGGAATGGTTAGGCTATTCATGGGCTGAAGAAGTATATGCATCAGATTATTTTCAGCAATTGTATGATTGGGCAGTAGCGTTAATAAAGCAGGGAAAAGCATATGTAGATACGCAAACTGCCGAACAAATAGCAGAACAAAAAGGAACCCCAACGGAGCCAGGCAAAGATAGTCCGTTTAGAGATAGAAGTGTCGAAGAAAATTTAGCGCTTTTTGCTGCAATGAAGGCTGGTGAATTTAAGGAAGGAGAGCAAGTATTACGTGCTAAGATTGATATGATTTCAAGTAATATGTTAATGCGTGATCCAATCATGTATCGCATATTACATAAGGCACATCACAGAACAAATACCGATTGGTGTATTTATCCAATGTACGATTGGACACATGGTGAAAGTGATTATTTGGAACAAGTATCTCACTCATTTTGTACTCTTGAATTTGCCATGCATAGAGAACTTTATGATTGGTTTTTAGATCAAGTTATAGATGAAAATAAAGTTAGACCAAAACAAAGAGAGTTTGCACGAAGAAACTTTAGTCATACTGTTGTAAGTAAGCGGAAATTGTTGCAATTGGTAGAACAGGGTGTGGTAAATGGCTGGGATGACCCTAGAATGCCTACGATTTCTGGTTTAAGACGAAAAGGATTTACCCCTGAATCTATCCGTAATTTTGCAAATACTATAGGGATCGCAAAACGTGAAAATGTGGTTGATGTTTCTCTTTTAGAATTTTCTATTAGAGAACATTTGAACAAAATTGCACCTCGTGTAATGGCAGTACTTGACCCTGTTAAATTAGTAATTACTAATTATGAAGAGGGTAAAGAAGAATGGCTAGAAGCGGAAAATAATCCAGAGGATGAAACAGCAGGATACCGAATGGTACCTTTTTCTAGGGAATTGTATATTGAAAAAGAAGATTTTCGGGAAGAAGCAAATAAGAAGTTTTTTAGACTTAAATTAGGTGGAGAAGTTCGTCTTAAGAATGGGTATATTATTAAGGCTGAGAGTTGTACGAAAGATACCGAAGGGAATATAATCGAAATTCAATGTACTTATGACCCTAAAAGTAAAAGTGGTAGTGGAACTGAAGAAAGTTTGCGAAAAGTAAAGGGGACCTTGCATTGGGTTTCTATCAAACATGCAATTGCTTCTGAAGTTAGACTTTATGATCGATTATTTACAGATCAGACACCAGATCAACATAAAGACAAAGATTTTATGGAATTTGTAAATCCTGAATCCTTAAAAGTTATTACCGGTTATGTGGAACCAAGTTTAAAAACCGCTGAGGTTGAAGCTATTTTTCAATTTCAAAGAATAGGCTATTTTAACATTGATATAGATTCAACTGTAGAAAAATTAGTTTTCAATAAAACAGTTGGTCTAAGGGATACTTGGGCTAAAATTGAAGATAAAAAGTAATATAGATTTAGCTTATGGTATAGAAAATAACAATTGGTATTTGTTATAGAAAAAGGGTTCGCAGGAATCTTTTTAAGAACATATTATAAATCCAGAATACCCTACTATTACTTTGGGGATTTTAGATCATTAAAACGCGCTATTTCGATTTTTTAGTCCGACTGGTTTATTTTGGAGAAATACATAGGCATTAGCTATAGAAAATAAAAAACCCATCAAAAATAATGATACTATTTTTGATGGGTTTTTTTATGAGTTCATGAAGTAATTATTTCTCTAAATTCTTAGTAGACTTTTTCTTCATAGATTCACCTATCATATTACTTGCTGTAAATGATGCAACCATATTATTCAACATATCACTTCCTGCTTGAGGAGAATTAGGTAATAATATTAAATTTGTGTTTGTGGCTTCACCTATCGATTGTAAAGTATCATAATGTTGGGTAACTACAATTAATGCAGATGCTTCTTGAGAATTTATACCAACTTTGTTCAATACTTCAACCGACTCTTCTAATCCTCTTGCAATTTCACGACGTTGATCAGCAATTCCCATTCCTTGTAAGCGTTTACTTTCAGCTTCAGCCTTTGCTTTTTCAACAATTAATATTCTTGCTGCGTCACCCTCAAATTGAGCGGCAATTTTTTCACGCTCTGATGCATTAATTCGATTCATTGCTTGCTTTACTTGTGCATCAGGATCAATATCTGTAACCAAAGTTTTAATTATATCATAACCGTATACTGACATATATTGTTGAAGTTCAGCCTTAACTGCAATTGCGATATCATCTTTTTTTACAAAAACGTCATCTAGTTTCATTTTCGGTACTTCAGCTCTAACCACATCGAAGACAAACGAGGTAATTTGTTCGTGCGGGTATTCTAATTGGTAGAAAGCGTCATAAACTTGTTCGCGTAGCACAACATATTGTACCGATACTTTTAATTTTACGAAAACATCATCTAATGTTTTGGTTTCGATTATTACATCTAATTGTTGAATCTTTAGGCCAACACGGGCAACAATTTTATCAATTAGTGGAAGTTTCATATGTAATCCCGAAGTTCTTACACTCTGAAATTTTCCAAAACGCTCTATTATTGCAGCAGTTTGCTGTTTAACAGTAAAAAACGAAGAGAATAAAATCACCAATCCGAAAAAGATAATGGGTATTAAGATATAATCCATAATATATATATTTAGTTTATTGAATGTACAAAGTGTTTACCTAATTAGTGTTGATTCTCTCAAAATTGTTACAATGGCATGTACTATTTATTCAAATGTAGTTATTGCTTTCTGAATACGATTCAAGCTTTCTTCTTTTCCTATTAGTTCTAGTATATCGAAAATATGTGGTCCTTTCATTTCTCCTACAATCACTAATCTTAGAGGGGGCATAACCTTTCCAAAAGATAATTCCTTCTCAGAAATCCATTCTTTTACTATTTTTTCTGTGTTTTCAGATGAAAAATCCGTAACGCTTGTTAAAACTGATACCAATTGGTTCATTATTTCTGGAGTATCAGGTTTCCATTGTTTCTTAACCGTCTTTTCTTCAAAAGATGAAGGGGCTATAAAAAAGTAATTACTAAGTTCCCAAAAGTCAGCTACAAAAGTAGCACGCTCTTTTATTACGTTAATAATTTTCTCAAGATGTTCATTATTTTGATTTGAAATTCCATTTTTTGCAAGAACAGCAGTATATGGAAGTACTAATTCCGCATTATTTTTTTCTTGTAGATAATGTTGGTTATACCATTTGGTCTTATCAGGATCAAAGCGCGCTCCTGATTTATGTACACGCTCTAAACTAAACAATTGTATTAGTTGTTCAAGACTAAAAAGTTCTTGTTCCGTTCCTGGATTCCAACCCAATAAGGCTAAAAAGTTTATAACAGCTTCAGGAAAATAGCCAGAATCTTTATAACCAACAGATTCATTCCATGATAGTGGAAAAACAGGAAAGCCTAATTTTTCACCGTCACGTTTACTTAGTTTTCCCTTACCAACAGGCTTCATAATTAGCGGTAAATGTGCAAATTCTGGAGCTTCCCATTCAAATGCATCATATAACTGATAATGCAATGCTAATGAGGGTAACCATTCTTCTCCACGGATGACATGGGTGATTTCCATTAAATGATCATCAACAATATTTGCTAAATGATATGTCGGCATACCATCGCTTTTAAAAAGAACCTTATCATCTAAGATATTTGTATCTATAGTCATATGACCACGAATGATATCAACCAAATCTAATTTTTCGTCGGGCGGGTTTAAAAAACGGATCACATAATCTTCTCCAGCATCAATCCTTTTTTTAACATCCTCAGGCATCAGAGATAATGAATTATCGAGCTTTAGTCTATTGTGCCAATTATAGATAAAGGTTTTACCTTTTTCGTCATGATCTTTTCTATAAAAATCTAATTTTTCTGATGTATCAAATGCATAATAAGCCTTTCCTTTTTCAATTAGAAGGTCTGCATATGTCTTATATAAATGTTTCCTTTCACTTTGTCGATACGGACCAAATGCACCTTCTTTTCCTGGACCTTCATCAAAAGGAATATTACACCAGTTTAATGAGTCAATTATATATTGTTCGGCGCCTTCAACATATCTATTTTGATCCGTATCTTCAATACGTAAAATAAAATCACCTCCATTTTTTTTTGCAAATAAATAGTTGAATAACGCGGTTCTAACACCACCAATGTGTAATGGTCCAGTTGGACTTGGTGCGAACCTAACACGAACTTTCTTGGGCATAGTTATTGTTTTATTTACAAAGATAATAAAAGCCTCGGGTGTTGTTTTAGTTATAAAGCCATTAGAATAAAAATAATTACCTTGTTATAAAATACACAATATCAATTTACATGTTGTTGATTCCCATCTAATGTTTAATTTTATGCTAAAACTATATTCCTAAAATGCTAAGGTTCTTTTTTCCAGTATCTTAGCGATAAATTAAGAACTATTTGAGTAATTATAGCAACATAAAAGATAAACTAGGCAGATTTATTAAAAAATACTACACCAATATTTTATTAAAAGGGGTGCTAGTATTTATTAGTTTTGGGGCCTTAATATTTATGCTCTTTTTGAGTGTTGAATATTTTATGTGGTTGGGTTCTACAGGTAGATTTGTTTTATTTTGTTTATTAATTGCCTTTGAGCTGCTATTACTCTTTCGGTATATACTTACCCCTTTATTCTATTTATTTAAAATTAAGACAGGTATTGATGATAGACAAGCTTCTAAAATTATAGGAAAATACTTTCCAAATGTTGATGATAAACTTTTTAATCTTTTTGATTTAGCGGAGAAAAAGGATCAGTCAGAATTGCTTTTAGCTAGTATAGAACAAAGAGCAATTAATTTTTCAGGTTTAGATTTTTCTAAAGCAGTTAATTATAAAGACGCATTAAAGGTTGCTAAGTTTTTAATTGGTCCAGTAGCTATTGTATTTTTGCTATGGTTTTCTGGAAATTTTCATTCTTTTTTTGGAAGTTATGATAGAGTTGTAAATTATAATTTAGCTTATGAAGCACCAGCTCCTTTTGTTTTCGATTTAATGTCAGATAGTTTGTCAATGTATCAAAATTCTAATTTTGAGATACAAGTGGGTGTAAAGGGTAAAGTTAGACCGGAATTGGTTTATATAACAATTGACGGTGAAGATTATTTAATGAAAGGAGACAACAATTTTTTTGTCTATACCATAAAGTCAGGGACTAAATCTTTAGATTTTAGTTTTGTTGCAAATGATTTAAAATCAAAAACGTATACCTTGAAGGTTTTAGAAACGCCATCTATTTTAGATTTTAATCTTCATTTAGAATATCCAAAATACATTAGACGTGCACCAGAAGATTTAAGAAGTGTTGGGAATGCTATTATTCCTGATGGCACTAAGGTTACTTGGAAATTGAACACGCTTAATACAGATAAAATTGAGCTTAAGACAAAGGATACAGTATATGACTTTGGAAAAGAAGGTGATACATATGCTTTGTCAAAAATTATTCGTAAAAATTTGGATTATGGCATTTCAACTTCCAATGCTAATATTATGAATTACGAAAATATTAGTTATTCTTTTAGGGTGATTAAAGATGTGTACCCTAGTATAATGGTAACTCAAATTATAGACTCTTTAAATCCTAACAAACTCTATTTTAATGGAGATATCTCTGATGATTATGGGTTGAATAAGGTTAGTATTATATATTATCCCACTAATGAACCTCAACATATTAAAAAGGTGACATTGCTATCTTCTAGTTCGGTTGTAGACCAATTTTACTATACCTATCCATCAGGATTAGTTTTAGAAGAAAATGTGGATTATAGTTTTTATTTCGATGTTTCCGATAATGATGGTGTGAACGGAAGTAAACATACAAAAAGCCAAGTGTTTTCACAGCAGTTATTAAGTTCTAATCAATTAACAAACAGAGAGTTACAGAATCAGCAATCTATATTAACTAATTTGAATAAGTCAATGGATGGGCTTAAAAAACAGTCAAATGCTTTAAAAGATATTAGTGAGGAACAAAAGGAAAAATCTAGTCTAAATTTCAATGATAAAAAGAAAGTTAATAATTTTTTAGATAAACAAGAATTGCAAGAGGTCCAAATGCAAAAGTTTTCTAAACAATTAAAAGAGAATCTAAATCGGTTAAATAAAGACGATGAACTAAATAGGTTACTACGGGAACGTCTTGAGCGACAGGAAAAGCAAGCTGCTAAAAATCAAAAATTATTGGAAGAATTGCAAAAAGTAGCAGATAAGATTAATAAAGATGAATTAACAAAAAAGTTAGACCAAATTGCAAATAACCAGAAGAATAGTCAGCGTAATTTGGAGCAGTTATTGGAATTAACAAAGCGTTATTATATTACAGAAAAGGCATCACAGTTAGCAAAAGATTTAGACCATTTGTCAGAGAAGCAAGAATTACTTTCTAAGCAGAAATTACTGACGAATGAAGCTCAAAAGAACCAATCAGATTTGAACACTAAATTTAATGAGATAGGTAAGGAATTGGATGAATTAGTAAAGGATAATCAAGAACTTAAAAAACCAATTAAAATTGAGGTTGATGAATCTTTATCTGAAAGTATAAAATCTAATCAAAAAGAGGCTTTGGAAGAATTAACTAAACAACTAGATATAAAACAATCGCCGGAGGCTGGTGATTCACAATCAGAATCAAATAGAGCTTCTAAAAAGCAAAAATTGGCAGCGGATCAAATTAAGGAATTGTCAAGTAAATTAGAACAATCTTCATCAAGTAGCAGTAATTCTTCCGTTGCAGAGGACGCAGAAGTTTTAAGACAAATTTTGGACAACCTAATTATTTTTACTTTTAAGCAGGAACAATTAATGAATGATGTAAGTGCCGAGGAGGGAACTTTCACGAACCAATCACAAGCCATATTAAAACAACAAGAATTAAAAAGATTATTTGAACATATAGATGATAGTTTATTCTCATTGTCGTTACGTGTTCCTGAGATATCTGAAGAAATTAATAAGGAAATAATGGAGGTTTATTGTAATACCGATAAAGCAATCGCGGTTATTTCGGATGTCAATCTTTATCAAGGGGTATCTTACCAAAAATATACATTAACTTCTGGAAATACACTTTCGGACTTATTGGCTTCAGTTTTGGATAATATGCAGGAAAGTATGAAACCAGGTAAAGGTAATGGTTCAGATAAGGATTTCCAATTACCTGACATTATCAAGTCCCAAGGGGAAATTAAAGACAAAATGGGCAAGCAGGGTAAAGGTGCTGAAGATGGAAATGAAGGTGAAAAAGAAAAAAATGGAGAAAAAGGAAATGAAGGGGCTTCTGGTAAAAATGGGGAGAATGGTGAAAATGGAAATCAACCGGAGGGTAAAAAAGGACAGGGACATCAAGAGGCAGATGGAAACAAAAACCGCGATGGTAATGGACAAGGTGAATCTAGTGGAGAGGATAATAAAGGTTCAGGTGTAGGGAGTAGTGCTGGATCTATTTCAGAAGCAGAATTAAAAGAAATTTATGAGATTTACAAACAGCAAGAAAAATTAAAACAGAGTTTAGAAGAACAATTGCAGAATATGTTAAATAACTCTGACCGTCAATTAGGGCAAAAGTTAATACAGCAAATGGCAGATTTTCAAAATGATTTATTGGAAAACGGAATAACCAAAGGCACTTTTGATAAAGCTACAATTCTTGAATATGAATTATTAAAGTTAGAGGGAGCAGCTATGAAGCAGGGCAAAAAGAAAGAAAGAGAAAGTAACACCAATAACAATTTGTTTACAAACCCAATTCTTACTAAACCGGCTGTATTGGATATTTATAAGAATGAAAAGGAAATTTTAAATAGACAAGCATTACCTTTGCGGCAAAATTTTCAAAGTAAGATTAAAGACTATTTTAAAAACAATGATTGAATATAATTACGAGATAGATTTTGTATTGAAGCCAGAGTCCTATTATTCAGATTGGTTAAGTAGGATTATAAGTTCCGAAACTAAACAGCTTGGTGTATTAGATTTTATTTTTTGTTCGGATGAATATTTATTGGATATGAATATGAAGTTTCTCAATCATGATACCTATACAGATATTATAACTTTTGATTATTGTGAGGGTGATGTTGTTGCTGGAGATATTTTTATATCTATTGAGAGGGTACGGGATAATGCCAATGAATTTGGAGTTAATTTTGATGAGGAGCTTCTTAGGGTTATGGCGCATGGAGTACTTCACCTTATGGGGTACAAAGACAAAACAGATATGGATTCTGATTTGATGAGGAAAAAGGAAGAAGAGAAAATTAAATTGTTCCACGTGGAACATTAAGAAAAATTATGTTTGATAAAGAGTATGATGTTATAGTTGTTGGTGCTGGGCACGCAGGTTGTGAAGCTGCTGCTGCTGCTGCGAACATGGGATCGAAAGTTCTTTTGGTAACTATGAACCTTCAAACCATTGGGCAAATGTCTTGTAATCCTGCAATGGGCGGTATCGCTAAAGGACAAATTGTTCGTGAGATAGATGCATTGGGAGGATATAGTGGAATTATTTCTGACAAGTCTGCTATCCAGTTTAAGATGTTGAATAAGTCTAAAGGGCCGGCAATGTGGAGTCCCAGAACTCAAAATGACCGGATGCGTTTTGCTGAGGAATGGAGATTAGCTTTAGAGAATACACCTAATGTAGATTTCTATCAGGAGATGGTTTCTGGTTTGTTAATTAATAATGGAAAGGCTGTTGGAGTTACAACTTCGTTGGGTTTAGAAATTAAATCTAAATCTGTTGTTTTAACGAACGGAACTTTTTTAAATGGTTTAATCCATATTGGTGATAAACAAATGGGCGGAGGTAGAGCAGGTGAAAAAGCAGCTACTGGAATCACGGAACAATTACTTAGTTTTGGATTTGAATCTGGGAGAATGAAAACCGGAACACCACCTAGAGTAGATGGCAGATCTTTAGATTATTCCAAGATGATTGTTCAACCTGGGGATGTTATTCCTGAAAAATTTAGTTACACGAATACAAAGGCTTTGGCACATCAGCGTGATTGCCATATGACACACACCAGTGAGATGGTACATGATTTATTGCGTGAAGGCTTTGATCGTTCTCCAATGTTTAATGGAAGAATAAAAAGTTTAGGCCCTAGATATTGCCCCTCCATTGAGGATAAGATAAATAGGTTTGCGGATAAAAATAGCCACCAGTTATTTGTTGAGCCAGAAGGTTGGGATACGGTAGAAGTTTATGTAAATGGCTTTTCTACTTCTTTACCTGAAGATGTACAGTTTAGGGCATTGAGATCTGTTGTTGGCTTTGAGGGAGTTAAATTTTTTAGACCTGGTTATGCTATTGAATATGATTACTTTCCACCTACACAGTTAAGACATACATTAGAAACAAAGTTGGTTTCTAATTTGTATTTCGCTGGACAAATAAATGGAACTACTGGGTATGAAGAGGCAGCTTCTCAAGGTTTAATGGCGGGTATAAATGCACACCAAAAAATCAATGAAAAGGATGATGTGATTTTGAAAAGAGATGAAGCTTATATCGGAGTTTTAATTGATGATTTAATTACCAAAGGAACGGAAGAGCCATATCGAATGTTTACTTCTAGAGCAGAATATAGAACACTATTACGTCAAGATAATGCAGATTTAAGGTTAACCCCAATTGGTTATAAAATAGGTTTGGCTACAGAAGATCGCTTGAAGCGCATGGAGGAAAAACTTGAAAAATCTGATAAATTTGTAAAATTTTTTAGAGAAACAAGTGTGTTGCCAGATGATATAAATCCTATTTTAGAAAGTATAAATTCATCAACAGTGAATCAATCTGATAAAATGTTCAAGGCTTTTTCTAGACCTAATGTAACTATGGATCATATGCTAACTTTAGATGTGGTTTCGGATTTTGTTACAGAGAATGAATTGGATAGAGAAGTGTTGGAACAGGCCGAGGTGCAGGTTAAATATTCAGGCTATATCGCCAAAGAAAAAAATAATGCTGACAAATTACATCGTCTAGAAAATGTAAAAATCCCAGCTAATTTTGATTATAATAAATTAAAATCTTTATCTACTGAGGCACGACAAAAGCTTACTGCAATCCAGCCCGTAACCATTTCTCAGGCGTCAAGAATTAGCGGAGTATCTCCAAGTGATATTAGTGTGCTGTTAGTATTCTTGGGTAGGTAATTATCTATCTTATATTTAAACAAACAAAGCCTCTAACCGTAAAAATATTGGGGGCTTTTTTGTTGGAGAGATAGATACTTCTTTTTGTAGTTTATAATACACCAATAAGCCAGTAGGTTATTTTAGGAATACTTTCTATTGTCTTTTTGGTTATTATGTCTCCTTTAAAATACACAAAGATTATATGAATTATAAATGCTTTGGCTTCTATGGCAGTACTATTTTTAAACTAGCTGTAGCGCTATTTATCCAGATTATATTACAGTATTTCCATCTTCTTATTCGCAAAATTTTGATTGGTGTTCAATAGCAGTATTGGGTAAGGAGCAGGAAAGGGCCTTCTTGGCAATTCGAATATTTAAAGGCATAGTGTACTTTACAAGCCTTAGCCAATAATATGACAGAAGAGTTTTTAAACTCTTTAAATGTGGCTCATGAATTAAAAACATCTTAATTGTTCCACGTGGAACAATTGCAAATATTTGTTGTAAAACTATTTCTTTTTGTGGTGATGTGTTTTCGTATTCATTAAGGTTTGGTTCAATTATTGATGTTATTCTCTGCAACCAATAGATGTGTAAAATGAAGAAAGTAATCCTAGTTGTAGCCTCAATTTTGATTTTTCAATCGTGCATCCCTTTAAGGATAGCCCCAAATATTGATGACTATAAAATTGCTAAAGGAAAAACATTTAAAAGGAGTTTACCCACAAGGCATATGTTCATATTTGAAGATTCAAAAGAGGCTGGAGAATTTTATGACTATGTAAATACAAAGTATAATTTAAGTGATGATAATGTGTATGATGATATCCCTTTTGTGCTAAATGACAATCAATATTTCTTTTCATTTTATGAAACCGAAATTCAAGATAAATCATTTCAATTATTGCCAATTGTTTTAGATATTGCGATAAGTACATCTTTAGGAAGTGATAATGTGGATCCTATTTTTTCTAATCCTGACGGAATTTCAAGAACTGGGAATTATTATATTGCACTAGAAGTTTATAGTGATTTGGAGAATGATTGTTTGGATGAAAATTCATTTTCACGAGCATCAGTTTTAAAGTATCTTCGTCAACTTAAAGACGAATATTTAGCTACATACAATTACCATGAAGTTTTATTTAAAGACTAAAGACCATTCTGTAAGTCAAGAAAAGTTTGAACTGCATTTAGACGAGAATTTGGATATGTTGGTTACGCAACCGCAACCTGAAAATCTAGATCCATATTACAATAGTGCAGCTTACATTTCTCACACCGATTCTAATGTTTCGTTCGAAGATAGAATTTACCAAGGAGTAAAGAAATTCAATCTTAAGAATAAACTCAAAATTGTTCAAAGACATACATCAGGCAAAAAGCTTTTAGATGTTGGAGCAGGTACTGGAGATTTTTTATTAGTGGCAAGAGAAAATGGATGGAACGTAAATGGGGTTGAACCAAATTCAAAAGCTAACACAAAAGCTTCAGAAAAAGGGTTGAACTTAAAATATAGCCTCGAGGATTTTGCAAATGAAAAGTTTGACGTAATAACTTTGTGGCATGTTTTAGAACATGTACCCAATTTAACCGATCAAGTAACTAGGTTATCAAATTTGTTAGAAGAAGGTGGAGCATTAATTATTGCAGTACCAAATTTTAAATCATTCGATGCACTTCATTATAAAAATTTCTGGGCAGCTTTTGATGTGCCAAGACACCTTTGGCATTTTTCAAGAACAACCATTTCAAAATTATTTAAGAAAGAAAATATGCAGGTGGTAAAAACCTACCCAATGATTTTTGATGCGTTTTATGTTTCGCTTTTATCCGAAAAATATAGAACAGGAAATCAAAATTTTATTTCTGCTTTTTTTATCGGTTTACGCTCCAATATAAAAGCATGGCGAACCAAGGAGTATTCTTCGCTAATTTACGTCTTAAAAAAGGCTAAATAATCATTTTAAGAGGTTTTGAGTGTGTTTTGCGTCTACTGCTGATAAAAGATATGTTTTAATCGTAAAGCCTTAAAGCAGGTGGGTTTTAAAGAGGTGATTCTGATTGTCTAGGTCAATTAGAACTGCAAAAATGATAGATTTTAACTATCGTATTGTTTTTAGGCTTTTTCACTACATTGTAAATGCAAAACACCCCTGCCTATCCACCGTCCCCTCAAGGAGATAATTGCTAATAGAATAGTTTATGTGAAATATTCCCCCTTGTAAGGGGGTGCCCGAAGGGCGGGGGATATAAAATGTTGATAAAATGAGTATAAAATAGTAAACAAACATAGAACACCCTAGCTATCGGCCTTCTCCTCACGGGGATAATTGTTAACGTTATAAATTCCCCTTACAAGGGGTTTGTCCACAGGGCAAGGGATAAAAAATTAATATGGAAATAAAACAATCAGAAGAAAAAAATAAAGGTTCGCTTACCGCATATTCTAATGAAATTGAAATGGGTAAATTGACCTATACTTGGGCAGAAAAGTCAATATTAGTGATTGACCATACCGAAGTAAATCCAGAATTTGGAGGTAGGGGTGTTGGAAAACAAATGGTAATGGAAGCTGTAAAACTAGCTAGAGCTACAAACAGTAAAATACTTCCAATATGTGTTTATGCAAAAAGTGTTTTTGATCGCACCCCAGAAATTCAAGACGTTTTATTTACGTATAATTAAAATGTATTACTCATAATTCCATAATAATTGACTTATAAATAGGGGATATTATTTTCTTTACTAGTAAACTTATTGCAATAAATCAAAAAGCTTTTCTATTTTTGCCGAACATTTAAAAACAAGACATGAAAAAAATAGTAATGGCATTCGCACTAATTAGTGTTTTTGCATGCCAAGAGAGTAAAATTGGTTTCGTTGATAATCAAAAATTAATGAATGACTATCAAGAAAAAATAGATGTAGAAGCTAAAATCAAAGTAAAGGCTGATGCATTAACTAAAACAAGAGATAGTATTTCTCAATCTTTCCAGAATAAATTCGCAGCATTCCAAGCAAAAGCTCAGAATATGCCACAGGCCAAAGCTCAGGAAGAATATGCTCAAATACAACAAGAAGGTCAAGTCATTGGTCAGCAGTTGCAACAACAGGAGCAACAACTACAAATGGAAAACCAAACTGAAATGGATAGTATCATCAGTAAGGTAAAAAGAGAAATTAAAGCATATGGTAAAGCTAATGGTTATACCTATATCTTAGGTGGTGGAGATGGTGGAAGTGTTCTTTACGGAGACGAAGCAAAAGATATTACAACTCCTGTTTTGAAAGCGCTAAATGACAATTACAAAAATTAAATTCTGAAATATTAGAATTTAAAAGCCTCAACTCTAAGTTGAGGCTTTTTTTATTGCTGTAGTAAAAACAGTAAAAACATGGCAGGTATAAAATATACCGCAATTGTTTTTGCCCCTTCATAATCTTTAGCCATTCGCTGCCCAAATAGGAGCATTAATAGTGATATGCAAGAGAAAAGAGCTCCATAAAATGCAAGTTCAGTCTTATTAAATGCAAGAATTTGATAGATGCCTGCGATACAAAGTAAGGCAGCAATCATTTCTGTTATTAAAACAATACTAAGTAGTATTGGTACGCTATTTTTTAGTGGTGATTTAGAAAAATGACCTTTCAGCCATGATAAATTTCCCGACCAATCTATAACTTTATCAATCCCACTTTGCAAAAAAGTAATGATTAAAAAAAGTAATAATATAATTTCTGTGGCATTGTTTACTAATAATTTCATGGCTTATGTTTTAAATAAATGGGTTAGGCGACTGCCGGCTTTTTATGTAGTAACCGTGTCAGTTTTATTGAAAGGTCTGTTAAAATAATTTTGGCATTTCCGTTCCGTTCAATATGATAAATGGCGCGCTCTAATTCTTCAGTAATTTCTATAATATTGTTTTCATGAACAAAAGGCGCAAATTTATTTAAATCAAATCCGTCTACATGAATTCTCATATACGCGAGTTCTTTTACATTGTAATTGATGAGCATTGATTGTCGCATCATTGCAATGCAATAGAGTAAGAATTTCTTTTGTGTTTCTCGGCCAGTTTTTGCCACCTCGATACTCCAAGAAATTAGATCGTGAATTGCCGCCTTGTTTCCTTTGGCCTTAAAGGCACTTCGTACCCATTGTACAAACCACTTTTCAAACACTAAATCTTCTGAATCATTATTCATTAGATCTAATGCTTTGTTATAATTTCCGTTAGCTTCATTGGCCAAGCGCAAAGCTTGTTCTTTTGTAACACCTTGAGCGATAAGTCCGTTAGCAATCGCCTCTTCTGCTAATGGTGGGAAATGTAAAACTTGACAGCGAGAGCGTATGGTTTGGATAATTTGCTCTTCGTCTTCGGCAATAAGAATAAAAACAGTTTTCTCTGGTGGTTCTTCTATTAATTTCAACAATTTATTTGCCGCTGAAGTATTCATTTTATCCGCCATCCAAATAATACTAATCTTATAGCCGCCTTCATAAGATTTTAAGGCGAGCTTTTTTACGATATCTTGCGCTTCATCAACCCCAATTTGACCCTGCTTTTTTTCAATATCTATAAGCCGATACCAATCAAAAAGGTTTCCATAAGGTTGTTCTTTTACAAAAGCACGAAAATCTTCAATATAATGATCGCTAATTGCATGGCTTTTGGCTTTGTCGGAATTTGCAACAGGATAAGCAAAATGTAAATCGGGGTGTGAAAGCGAATTACATTTTAGGTGACACGCTTGTTTTTCTTGTTCATTTTTAGTGGCTGAAGTATTGCAAAGAATGTACTGTGCATAAGCAATTGCCATAGGTAAAGTTCCACAACCTTCAGGACCAATAAATAATTGTGCATGCGGAATTCTACCAGCATCAGCACTTAAAGTAAGGTGGTTTTTTATATGTGTTAAACCAAGAATTGTATCAAATAACATGGGCCAAATATAGTGTATTTGAAGCAATCGGGTTCTAAAGAAAAATGCATTTAATACTTGAAATTGGGTGTTTCCATTCAATATTTATATTGAGGAATTCTTAATAGAATGCTTTTTTAGAAGTGTTTTTGTTAAAACGCACATAATTAGCAGGTTTGAACAACCATCGATTCCCAGAAATCTTTACATTTGCCGCTATTCAAATTGTAATAAACATGAAAACTGTAGATAATTTTAATTTTAAAGATAAGAAAGCCTTAATCAGAGTAGATTTTAATGTACCATTAGACGGTGATTTAAATATTACGGACGCTAGTAGAATTGAAGCTGCAAAGCCAACTATAATTAAAATTTTAGAAGATGGTGGAAGTGCAATTTTAATGAGCCACTTGGGTAGACCAGATGGTAAGGTGAACTCAAAACTATCATTAAAGCATATTTGCGATAAGGTTTCTGAGATTATTGGTGTAAATGTAAAATTTGCAGAAGATTGTATTGGAGAAATTGCAGAAAATGCAGCAAATAACTTAAAAAGCGGCGAGGTTTTATTATTGGAAAACCTTCGTTTTCACCCTGAAGAAGAAAAAGGAGATAAGGCTTTTGCTAAAGCGTTGTCAAAATTAGGAGATATTTATGTAAACGATGCTTTTGGTACTGCACATAGAGCACACGCTTCAACAACAATAGTTGCAGATTATTTTCCAGAAAACAAATGTTTTGGTTACTTACTAGCTAAAGAAATTGAAGCTATTGATAAAGTAATGCAAACAGGAGAAAAGCCCGTGACCGCTATTTTAGGAGGTTCAAAGGTTTCCTCAAAAATTACAATTATAGAGAACATCTTGGATAAAGTTGACCACTTAATTATTGGTGGTGGTATGACTTACACGTTTATAAAAGCTCAAGGAGGCAAGGTTGGAGATTCTATTTGTGAAGATGACAAGCAAGAATTAGCATTAGAGATCTTAAAACAAGCAAAAGCAAAAGGAGTACAAGTGCACCTTCCTGTTGATGTTTTAGCTGCGAATGATTTCAGTAAGGATGCTGATACAAAAATTGTTCCGGTTACGGAAATTCCTGATGGTTGGCAAGGTTTAGATGCAGGCCCAAAAACATTAGAAATTTTTAAAGAAGTTATTTTAAAATCTAAAACTATCCTTTGGAACGGACCAATTGGTGTTTTTGAAATGCCAACTTTTGCAAAAGGTACCATTGCTATTGGTAACTTTATTGCAGAAGCAACTGAAAATGGCGCCTTCTCACTTGTTGGTGGTGGCGATTCTGTTGCTGCGGTTAAACAATTTGGTTTTGAAGATAAAGTAAGTTATGTCTCTACTGGTGGAGGAGCAATGTTAGAAAGCTTGGAAGGAAAAACTTTACCAGGCATCGCTGCAATACTATAAAAATAGATACGTTATCGATAATAAGACCTTTGTTTTTTAGGTCGCTTTAAGCATAAAAATTTTACTTTTTGTAAAAAAAAGACGATTTTCGTCTATTGCATTCTTTTAAAGGTCTTATTATGATAATAAAAACAGCTACATTTTTAGCACTTTTTTCTACAGTAGTTTATAGCACTACTCTTTCTGCACAAGTTAATGACGCTTTGGAGAGTGTTAATTCTAATCCTGTGAAAACTTTTGAAAATACGATTCAAACTGAAGTACCAGAAGCCCTTATTCAAAAAGATTCTACGATACAGATAGTTTCAACAGGAACAACAGACATTCCTAGTTTTATAGTTAAAACTGAAAATGAATTTAGTTTGCCAGACCATCCATTGGCGGCAAAATATGATAGTCTTTGGTTAAAAGAAATGTCTAAGAGTGCTTCTCTCTTTGATGAAATGTATGAAGAGGTTTCTAATTTAGAGGTTGACGAAAATTTTATTGGTACCATAGATACCGAAACGTTAAAAATTAGATTAGAAAAGCTAAACCAAAAAACACCTTTTAATGTTGAATATAACCCTTCTTTAGAAAGTGTAATCCAATCATTTTTAAAGAGAAAAAGAGGTTTGATGGAGCGTATGTTAACGCTAAGTCAGTTTTACTTTCCAATGTTTGAACAAGAATTGGCTAATTACGACATTCCTTTAGAGCTTAAATATTTAGCCATTGTGGAGTCTGCTTTAAACCCTAGAGCGAAATCAAGAGTAGGAGCAACCGGACTTTGGCAATTTATGTACCCTACAGGTAAAATGTACGACTTAGATGTAAGTAGTTATGTTGATGAACGTAGTGATCCTATACAAGCCACAAAAGCAGCTTGTGCGTATTTATCAAAATTACACGGAATTTTTGGCGACTGGGATTTAGCCTTAGCGGCATATAATTCTGGACCTGGAAACGTAAATAAGGCAATTAGACGATCGGGTGGGCATAAAAATTATTGGAATTTAAGAACACATCTACCAAGAGAAACTGCTGGGTATGTACCTGCTTTTTTAGCGACGATGTATTTGTTTGAGTATGCTGACGAACACGGACTAAAGCCTAAAAATGTAGAACGGCCTTATTTTGAAACAGATACAATACATGTAAAACAACTTATTACCTTTCAACAAATATCAGAATTAGTCAATGTTAGTGTCGAAGAATTAGAAGTTTTAAATCCATCCTATAAATTAAACATTATTCCATTTGTTGATGATAAGCACTATGTGTTGCGTTTGCCATTGGATGCTATAGGGAAATTCGTAACAAATGAAGAGGCTATTTATGCTTATGTAGAAAAAGAGTTGAAAGTAGAGGAAAAGCCTTTGCCTAAATTTGTAAATACACAAGATCAAATCAGATATAAGGTACGCAGTGGTGATTTTTTAGGAAAAATTGCAGAGCGGTATCACGTGCGTGTTAGCGATATTAAAAGATGGAATGGTCTACATAGTAATAATTTGAAAATTGGACAACGTTTAATTATTTATTCAAAAACTCCAGTGACTGCTGCAAGTTCTACAAAAACTTCAAGTGCTAAAAGAAAAATTACAAGTGATTCAAAAGTACATACGGTGCAACAAGGAGATTCACTTTGGACGATTTCAAAAAGATATTCTGGAATTTCTGTTGAAAATTTACGAAAATGGAACGGTATTAGTGGTAACAACTTAAAATTAGGCACAAAACTTGTTTTGTGTGATTGTCAACCATAAACGAAGTACATTATATGAATAAATTTGGAATATTTGGGCTACTGTTATTGTTTATAATGAGCTCTTGTAAAGACGGCAAAAAAAGTACCTATTTACATGAATCTACAGGTGCAATTAATTCTTTAGCCGTAGTAATGGATAATGAATTATGGAAAGGAGAAGTTGGTGACAAAGTAAGAGAACATTTTGCTGCTCCAGTAGTGGGCTTAACAATGGAAGAGCCATTGTTTACAATTAACTATATGCCAGCATCTGTATTTACGGGAACTATTCGCTATACAAGATCAGTTCTTTTTGTTTCTAAAGATAGTACTAGTAAAGCTGTAATAAAGAAAAATGTATACGCTAGACCACAAAATGTAGCGGTCATAACAGGTGCTAATGTACAGGAAATTAAGGCAAATATAGACGCCAAAGCAGGTGAGATTATAAAGGCGTTTAAAGGGTTAGAAATTAATGAAGCTCAAAACCGATTTAAGAGATCCTTAAATAAGGAACAGGTTTTAAAAGACAATTTTGGAATTACTTTGGATATTCCTTCTGCCTATAGAGTTGGTAGACAAGAAGATAATTTTGTTTGGATAAGCCGCCAAGTACCTAAAGGAGAAATGAGTATTATAGTATATACAATGCCATCAAATTATTTTGATAACGATTCTACTTTTGTAAAAGACATTGTTAAAATGAGAGATTCAATTGGTGCTGAATACATTCCTGGAGAAGACATAGCTGGAAAAAAGAATCATATGGTCTCTGAACCTAATTTTGCTCCTCATGTATATCCTGCCGAAATAGCAGGTAAAAAAGCTGCTGAGGTAAGAGGACTTTGGGAAATGAGTGATTATCCAATGGGAGGCTCTTATTTATCTTATATTATTAATGATAAAGAGCATAACCGAAAACTGGTTGTAGAAGGATTTATATTTGCTCCTGCGACTCAAAAAAGAGATAATATGTTTGAACTTGAAGCCATCATAAAAACGCTTAAGTTCGAGTAACATTATATACTTTTAAAAAAAGAAAACCCCTATAGTTTTTAGCTGTAGGGGTTAATTTTTGTCGAAATTTATTAGCTATTGAAAAGCATAACCAGTTGACACTCTAAATATAAAAGCAAAAATAGTTACACCAATTAATGCAAAACAAAACCATGCAAAAACCTGTAAATAGTTTTTTATTAAGAAATTCCCCAAATCCTTAAAAGCATCAAAATAAATTTCTTTAACGAGTAAAATATTCCTCATAATCCCCAAATTATTAATTAACAATAGTGCAAGGTCAATTAAACTACTGGTTACGAGAATTTTACTAGTTAAACAGGCTATAAATTAGACGTAAAAAAAGCCATCGTATTTTTTATCTTTGAAAAGCTTTTTTATTCGTTAAAAGACAATCATTCCACTTTCTCTAAAAAGTTAATCTTTTCTTTTAATCTAATAAACATTGGGTTTTTTTCAATTACACCTAGAGCAAGTTTGTAATTTTTTAAAGCTAATGGGATATTTCCAGCTAATTCATAAGCTTCGGCAAGACTGTCGAAGGTGTTTAGGCTAGTTGGGAAAAGTTTATTGTTTAATGTAAATATTGCAATTGCATTGTCATACTCTTCACCATTTAAGAATACATATCCTAAACCATTAAATTCACGTTCATTTTTAACATTGGATGCTATTTGATTAATTAGTTCATCAGAATTTTTGATATAGTTAGTTCCTTTATCTTGAAGAATTCCAAGAAGTAGTGCACTATTTGGATAATTTGGCTGATAAGAGTTCGAACTTATTATTTGATGAATATCTGCTTCAAATGAAATTTTAGGATGTTCAACAATTCTATTCACTTCTTTTCCATTTTTGTAAAATATAAATGTTGGAACTCGATGAATGTTTAAACCTTTTTCTTCTCCTGATGGACTTTTCTTATAGTTTTCCTTTTCATTATCAACAGCAACTACTTTTAGTTTTTGCATAGGATAATTAAGATGTTCTAAAAGTTTATAGAACTGTGGCACTTCTTTTCTACTGTCACCACACCATGTACCTAAAAAAACTACTATTTCAAATTCTTTAATAGGCTCCAATAATTTAGTCACTATTGTTGTATCTACTTTATAAGCGTTAAATTGGGGAGCAAACCAGTCCCTATAAGTTCCAGATAATAAATCGGCCTTTGTTATGACTCCCAATAGTTTGTTATTTTTTGTTGAGGTTTGTCCGTTGGCACTAAATAGCGTTCCTAAAAGTACAAGTATCATAAATAAACCCTTAGTTGATTTCATATTAGATAGATTTAATGTGAACTCAAACATAATAGCACTTACAGCTTGTTTTAGCCAATAATATTCAAAATGCGGGTAAAACTATTCCAACAACACAATAGGTGCTTTAAATCCAGTTTTTGCTGTTTGTACTCAGGTTAGTGCTTTTGGTACATGTAATTTTGATTAGCGTCTACTTTTTGACTATTTTTCTCTTTTGAGGCATATGAAATTTAATAGGCATAATATTTCTAAAATAGTTATACATGTATTGTTTTGGGCGCTATTTGTATTTATATCATTATTTGTTTTCTCTAACTATTATTGGAAAGAAAACCCCTTTGTACAGTATTTTTTTATCCTTCTAATAATTGTCTATTTAAACAATGGATTATTATTACCTTTTTTTGTTCGAAAACGATGGTACTTTTTATATGCTTTAATTATTGGCTTAATTGCTTTTTTAGGAACTCAAGTTTACTGTAATTATTTTGCGCTGTGTGGTTGCTCAATTATGAAATGTTTATCGGATTATTTATGGCAAACCCTGGTGCCAATCGTATTTTTTTCATTTCTATGGATGTTATATAGCTATCTTGAAAAACAAGATGAAATAGAAATTATTAAAAAAGAGAGTATTGAAATGGAATTGCAGTATTTAAAGTCTCAAATAAATCCACATGTGCTCTTTAATAATTTGAACACTATTTATGCCTATGCATTAGAGAAACCAACGGAGGTTTCACAATTAATATTGATGCTCTCTGATAATTTAAAATATGTTTTATATGAGAGTACTTCTGATAAAATTGAACTGCAAAAAGAATTGGAGTATATAGATAATTATATAGCATTTCAAAAAATACGCACAGAAAATATTAAAACAATCGAATACCACAAACAAATGGATACGATTGAATATCAAATAGCTCCATTACTTTTAATAACTCTTATTGAGAATGCTTTTAAGCATAGTAGCCCTAATAGTAGTATTATTATAGCTATTCATGTCGAGAATGGGACGCTTAATTTGAGATGTGAAAACAGTTTTACGGCCAAATTTGATGAACAAACCAATCCTAGAATCGGTTTGCAAAACTTAAACAAGAGATTAAATATTCTATATAAAAATAACTATGAAATAACTATTGTAAAAGAACCTAGTTATGTGGTTAGCCTAAAAATAAACCTGTAATGAACTGTATTATAATTGAAGACGAATTACCTGCACAAAGAATTTTGCATAACTACATTTCAAAATTAGCGAACTTAAAAATCGTTGGTAGTTTTCAATCAGCCTTAGAGGCGAATGCCTATTTACAATACGAGTCTGTGGACATTATTTTTCTAGATATTAATTTACCTGATATTTCTGGAATACACTACGTACGAACATTAGTAAATCCACCTCATATCATTATCACCACAGCATATCATGAACATGCAGTTGAAAGTTTTGAATTAGATGCTATTTGCGATTATTTAGTGAAACCATTTTCTTTTGAGCGGTTTATAAAAGCAATTAATAAAACAAAAAAGACAAGCATTAATTTTCGAACAAAAGAAATTTCAGATTCAAGTTCAGAAGTAGTTTTTTTAAATATTGACAAAACCTTGCATAAGGTAAATTTGGCCGATATTGTATATATAGAGTCTAACCGAAATTATATTAGTATTACCACTACAAAGGGAAAATGGACCTATATAGATTCATTAAAAAATTGGATGGAAAAATTATCTAAAGAGAATTTTATTCAGGTGCACAAGTCTTTCATTGTAAACCATAAACGTATTGATAAAGTTTCAGGAAATTTACTTTATCTAGAGAATAAAAAAGTACCTATTGGCAGGTTGTATAAAGGAGAATTATTAAAAAAATTAAACTTTTCCTAAAACCCTAAAAATAAAAAAAGGAGCAACTAAAAATAGCGCTCCTTGTAAATTTTACATTTCAAGACTTATAGCATAAATAACTTTCTAGTTAAGACTATTATTCCTTGAAGAAAATTGTTTCTGTAAACTCGAATTTCTTCTTGTCTAGTGGACTGATTGATTTGGGCTTCCATAGGTTGAATGGGTTTTTAAAATTTAAACTTTGGGGTTTATTTTTTTGTTGTTACGTAAACTTAATAAAAAAGGTTGATTGATTTTAATTATTGTTGTGAAATGCTCAGAAAATGTTGAGAATAGACCATAATCAAAAGTGTTTTTGATTATGGTAACATTTCTGGAATGTCTCCTTCAATAATTAAAGCGCCTTCCGTCGCTTTTTTAATATCCTCAACACTCACTCCCGGTGCCCGCTCTATTAATTTAAAACCAAGGGGTGTCACTTCTAGAACCGCAAGATTGGTTACTATTTTTTTTACACATCCAACGCCCGTTAAAGGTAAACTACATTGTTTTAATAATTTAGATTCGCCAGCTCTATTGGTATGCATCATGGCTACAATTATATTTTCGGCCGATGCAACAAGATCCATTGCACCTCCCATACCTTTTACCATTTTCCCAGGTATTTTCCAATTTGCGATATCACCGTTTTCAGAGACCTCCATAGCCCCTAAAATAGTAAGGTCTACATGTTGCCCTCTAATCATGCCAAAGCTCATTACAGAGTCGAAAAAAGAGGCTCCGGGCATAGTTGTAATGGTTTGTTTACCTGCATTTATAATATCAGCATCTTCTTCTCCTTCAAATGGAAAAGGACCCATGCCTAAAACGCCATTTTCACTTTGAAATTCAACGCTGATGTCATCTCGAACGTAATTGGCGACAAGTGTTGGAATTCCAATACCTAAATTCACGTAGTAACCATCTTTTACTTCTTTTGCAATTCTCTTTGCTATTCCTGTTTTATCTAACATCTTACTAATTTGAAGATTTTAAAAATTATTTTTTTTACTGGTTGAGATAATTTTGGCGATAATTAAAAGTATCGAATTTAATTTTTTCATTAGGTTTGCTGTAGGATTTGGATAATGTTCTGATGATTTACATAACTCAAGCCAATACTGAAGTTCATCTGCCTCTTTTGCTGAAATCTAAAATTTATGTATAAAATTTCTTTTACTTTCTGCATTTTGCGCTTCTCTAATATTTGTACCAATTGATGTACCGCTTCTAAAAATCTGAGAAGCCATTTCAAACCGATTATTGGCTTTAATTTTTTCTGAAAAGGAAGCAATATCAAGAGATAATTCAAATTATAATTTTACAATTAGATTCTCTTTATCGTTTCTCATTTTTAAATATATAGTCCCTTTTTATGTAATTTTATAATGAATAATTTTTAAATCATATCATCTTCAAATTAGCACATTACAATTTAGGTCTAACTGTTCGTTGTTCAATTCTTTTTTCATAATCCTTTCCTTGAAATATGCGTTGTACAAATATGCCGGGAATATGAATTTCATTTGGGTTCAATTGCCCTGCAGGAACTAACTCTTCTACCTCAGCAACAGTTATTTTTGCAGCACCACACATACAGGGGTTAAAATTGCGCGCTGTGCCTTTGAAAATTAAGTTTCCAGCTTCATCTCCTTTCCATGCTTTTACAAATGCGAAATCCGCTTTAAAAGCCTCTTCCAACACATACATTTTTCCGTTAAAATCTCTGGTCTCTTTTCCTTCGGCCACCTCTGTTCCATAACCAGCAGGAGTATAAAAAGCAGGAAATCCGGATTGTGCAGCTCTACATTTTTCTGCTAACGTACCTTGAGGAGTAAGTTCTACATCTAATTCTCCACTGAGCATTTGTCTTTCAAACTCATCATTTTCTCCTACATAAGAAGAGACCATTTTTTTAATCTGACGCTTTTGCAGAAGAAGTCCTAATCCAAAATCATCAACACCTGCATTGTTTGAAATACAAGTGATATTTTTGACCTCTAGTTTTACTAATTGCCCTATAGCGTTTTCTGGAATGCCACAAAGCCCAAAACCACCAAGCATGAAGGTCATTCCATCTTCAACTCCTTTAAGCGCATCTTGAACATTTGAAACGGTTTTACGAATCATTATTATTTTGTTTTATAGTTAAATCCGCTATGTATTTCAAGTAGCTTTAAGCTTCGTTATAAAATTACAATCTATAATGCGGGATAAATTGAGCTGCCTCTAAATTACTTTTTTTAAATGAAAAAAGCCCTTATCTTTTCAAAAGAAAGGGCTTTTAACTATATCATTTGTAGAATTAAAAATCTAAATCGTCTAGATCATCTTCAGCAGGTGCATTTTCATCTTTTTTATCTTCAAGTACTTTTGCACAATCTAAATTAATCGACATGTTCGCAGGTTTAGCAAACTCTGCATCAGAAACATCTAACTCTTTATTGGCATAATTTTTAGTCATGTAAAGACCCCAAATCGGTAAAGCCATAGAAGCCCCTTGACCATAGGTAATGGTTTTAAAGTGTGTAGCACGTTCTTCGCCTCCAACCCAAACACCAGTTACTAAATTGGGCACCATGCCCATAAACCAACCATCACTATTGTTTTGTGTTGTTCCTGTTTTACCAGCAATAGGGTTGTTCAATTTGTATGGATATCCTGTAATTATCTCTTTATATTCAGGACGCCATTTATCATAACCTTGTGAACGTAGTCTACTACCTGAGCCAGACTGCACAACGCCCTGCATTAGATCTACCATCGCATAAGCAACATCTTTACTCATTACATCTCTTGTTTCAGGGACATATTCATAAAGCACGGTACCATTTTTATCTTCTATCCGAGTCACTAAAACCGGTTTAACATATACGCCTTCGTTAGCAAATGTGCCAAAAGCTCCTACCATTTCGTAAACGTTTACATCGGCAGTTCCTAAGGCTATTGATGGTACTTCAAGTAATTCTCTAGTTATCCCCATATTTCTAGCCATAGCAACTACGGGTTTAGGACCAACTTTGTCCATTAATTGTGCCGTTACCGAGTTTTTTGATTGGGCTAGAGCATTTTTTAAAGTCATGTTTTCCAGAGTAAACTTCCCATCTGAGTTTTTTGGACACCAAGCTTCTGTATTACCATGCTTACCAGCTTCGATACAGTACTCATCATCTGGGAATCTATCACAAGGTGATAATCGCAATTGGTCTATAGCAGCGGCATAAACAAAAGGCTTAAACGTAGAACCCGCTTGGCGCGCTCCTTGAATCACATTATCATATTGAAAATGTTTATAATTCAAACCACCAACCCAAGCTTTTACATGACCCGTTTGCGGTTCCATAGACATCATTGCAGTTCTTAAAAATGATTTATAGTAGCGGATGGAATCTAATGGCGTCATAATCGTATCTTTCTCATGACCTTCACTATTCCAATCAAAAACCACCATTGGGGTAGGCTTTTTAAAAGAAGCTCTAATTATTTTTTCTGATTTACCTTCATTTTTCATTAAACGCCATCGATCAGAACTTTTCATACCACGTTGCATGATTCGATCTATTTCCTCAGTGGTTAAATCTAAGAATGGGGCTGTTTTATTTCTATCAGGCGTATTTTGATGAAAAAATTCAGCTTGTAAGCGCTTCATATGCTCTTCAACAGCATCTTCTGCATTTTGTTGCATTCGAGAGTCTATGGTCGTATAGATCTTTAATCCGTCTAAATAAATATTCCATTTATTTCTTTCCCCTTCTAAAGCTGGTTTCGGATTTTTCTTAATCCAATCGTTTAAAAAGCCTTGTAAATGCATTCTAAAATAAGTGGCCAAACCATCCCTATGTGATTCTGGAGAATAGCGTAATGCTAGAGGTAATTTTTGTAATGAGTCCTTAACTTTTTCATCAATATAATCGTATTTGGCCATTTGTGCCAAAACTACATTTCTGCGTTGAAGCACTGTATCTACTCTCTTCTTCCTAATAGGATTAAATAGCGATGAGTTTTTGAACATCCCAACAAGCATTGCAGATTCAGGAACATTAAGTTCTTTAGGCTCTTTGCTAAAATATATCTTTGCCGCGGAACGAATACCATCTGCATTATTCCCAAAATCATAGATGTTGAAATACATGGCTATAATTTCTTCTTTGGTGTATTGCCGTTCTAGCCGAGTAGCAATAACCCATTCTTTTATTTTTTGTTTAATAGCATCAAACTTGCTTTTTGAACGGACACCAACAAAAAGTTGTCGTGCCAATTGCTGAGATATGGTACTGGCACCACCCTTAGTACCTAAATACACGAAGGCTCTTAAAGTCCCCCAAGCATCAACGCCAGAGTGCTCAAAATATCGAACATCTTCGGTAGCAACTAACGCATCAACAAGGTTTTTAGGGAGTTCTTCAAAAGGAATTGGTGTGCGGTTATCGTCTAAATAATATTTACCCAAAGTTTGGCCATCTGATGAGATGATTTCGGTTGCCAAGTTGGTTTGAGGGTTTTCAAGGCGCTCAAAGGTGGGTAACTCTCCCAACCATCCCCAAGAAGCGATTAAAAATATAAGAACAACCGACAGAATACCCGTTGCAAATAAAATCCAAAACCACTTTATAAATTTAAAATAGTTGGTTGTTTGTTTTTTCTTTGTAGCCTTTGCCATAGCTTATTTATTGCTTTTTTCTATTTGATACCCGACATCTGTAATGCCCTCTAAATCTATAATTCCATCTACCTTGCCATTTTTACGCATGGCATGAGATATTTTTAAGTTATATACGCCACTTCCTGGAAAAACGATGTTTTCTTTATACCAAAGTTTATTTTCTTTGATACTCCCATAGCCTTTACCTAACCATTCGCCATTTGGAAAAGTCATGTCATATTCTAAGGTGTCTTTTACAGAATAACCATCAGGATAATCGAGTTCTGCAATTAGGAAAATATTACTGTAAGCATAGGTTTCATCATTTCTTATATTGATAAACAGGTTGTATCGTTGAACCGTGTCAATCTCCGAAAAATTAAACTCTAATATCGCATCCTTATCCCAATGATTGGCTGTTGTTGCTTTATATTCTGATTTTACTATTGCTGAATCACATGAAGATAAAAGTGTGATACATAAGAGACAAAAAATATACTTAGCCATTTTTAGCAGGTCTTTTTCTGTTATTTCTTCGTTTATTATTTTGGTTTGTATCTGAACTAGTCTGAGGATTGTTTGAGTTTCCTGTTTTTTTATTCGGATTCGGTTTTTTATTATTATTGGCGTTTGGGTTGTTGTTTGGTTTTTTCTTATTGCGATTGTTTTTACTTTGTTTTGGCCTATCAAAACGTGTAAGACTATCTTGACCAACTACATTCTCAAACACCTTTTCTTTTTCGATCTCTTCAGACGGCACAATAGCATATTCTTCTAAGCTACTCACTTTCTCTTTTCGCTTATTTTTTTCAAGCATTTCATTTACTTGATCTTTTGATACCGCATGCCAATTTGCCCAATCATCTTTATAGCAAAACCATAAGGTAGCTTTAAAAATATCTACTTTTTGACAAATTGCTAATCCCTTTTCAGTAAGTATTTTTGTTTCTTGAGACGGGAAATCTTTTAATGCATCTAAATACACATCAAGCTCGTAATTAAGGCAACATTTAAGTTTACCGCATTGCCCAGCAAGTTTTTGTGGATTTAAGGACAATTGTTGATAACGTGCTGCCGAGGTGCTTACCGATCTAAAATCAGTTAGCCAAGTAGAACAACAAAGTTCTCTACCACAAGATCCGATTCCGCCTAAACGTTGTGCTTCTTGGCGGTAGCCTATCTGGCGCATTTCTATTCGAATTCCGAAAGACTTCGCCATATCTTTAATCAACTGACGAAAATCTACACGTTCTTCGGCAGTGTAATAAAAAGTAGCTTTAGAACCATCTCCTTGAAACTCAACATCAGAAAGCTTCATTTGCAAGTTTAAGGCGATAGCCAATTCACGAGAACGTTTTTGAATCTCCGCTTCACGATCTCTACAGCGCTGCCAAATATCAATATCTTTTTGTGATGCTTTTCGATATACGTTAGGAAGTTCTGTACTCGTGTAATCTTCCTTTTTTTTCTTCATTTGAACTTTTACAAGCTCACCTGTAAGCGTAACCATACCAATATCATGACCAGATTGCGCTTGAGTAGCAACAATATCTCCGATCGATAATGAAAGATTTTCTGAATTTCTGAAGAATTCTTTTCTGCTATTTTTAAAACGGACTTCCACACAATCAAACGGTTTTTCGCCGTTTGGAAGTGACATATTGGAAAGCCAATCAAAAACAGTTAATTTATTACAACCATCGGTGCCGCAAGTTCCATTATTCTTACAGCCTTTTGGTTGTCCGTCTTTACCAGTTGAACAACTGCTACAACCCATATTTTTTATATTGATTTCTTGAAAAACTAAGGTTTTTAAGAAAAAAGGTTCATACTAAAATTTAATAAACGTAAAGATAGTGAATTTTCAATGCGACAAAAATATTAAAAACAGAGCCGTTGTGTTTATAAGTTTAGAATAAAACCTTGATTGCCGTGATGCTTAGTTGGTAAGAAAAATCTCAATCAACTACTTTTTATATTTTAAAACCTCGGATCTACCTTTTTTAAAGATTTTATTACTTACTGTTTTTCCTTTTCGAAGTGCTTTTTGCTCTTCGAAAGGAAGGGCATGTATTTCCTTACAGTCTGTTGAGCAACAATCATTCATAGTAACGGCACATTCTTTACATTGAATAAATAATAAATGGCAAGCTTCATTTGCGCAGTTCACATGGTTGTCACATGGTTTTCCACATTGGTGACAATTGGCAATAACATCTTCGGTAATTCGTTCGCCTCTTCTATGGTCAAAAACAAAATTCTTGCCCATAAATTTATTTTCAAGCTTCTTATTTTGAACCTGCCTTGTATATTCAATAATACCGCCTTCTAATTGGTAGACTTGCTTAAAGCCCTTATGCTTATAATAAGCACTAGCTTTTTCACAACGGATTCCACCAGTACAATACATGACTAGTTTTTTATCTTCTTTATGATTTTTTAAATCGTTCTCAATAATATCTAATGAATCACGAAAAGTATCGACATCGGGAGTAATGGCATTTTTAAAATGACCTATTTCACTTTCGTAATGATTACGCATGTCAACAAGAACGGTATCTGGGTCTTCAATGAGTTCATTAAACTTTTCGGCATCTACATGAATACCCTTTTTGGTAACATCAAAAGTGTTATCATCTAGACCGTCGGCAACGATCTTATCTCTTACTTTTACTTTTAATTTTAAGAATGATTTGTTGTCTTGCTCTATCGCAATATTTAACCTAACATTCTCTAAAAAAACAATGCTATCTATATGTTTTTTAAAAGCATCAAAATTTTCTGCAGGAACAGAAAGTTGTGCATTTATGCCTTCTTTGGCGACATAAATACGTCCGAGCACATCAAGTTCATTCCAATGAATGAAAAGGTGATTTCTAAAGAGTTCAGGATTATTGATATGCGCATATTGGTAGAAAGATATGGTAAGGCGTTCCTTCCCAGCTGCTTCAATAAGAGCTTCTCTTTCCTTTGCGCTCAACGTATTGTACAGTTGCATGCTATACTAATTTATTTGAGTTAAAGATGTATTTGAGGGTCAAAAATACGGTTTTTAAAGGGGTTGAGCAAAGTATAATTTATTTTAACTATTTTTAATAACGCGAAAAAATTTAAAATGAAGAATTCTATTTTTAAGATATTATTATTTTTCATCCTCTTTACTTCATGCAATAAAGATGAAGCAAAAATAGAAACTCCTATTGTTCCACTATCTGATTACGAAATTTTATCAGAACTCTATTCGGCCAATCCTGAAAGTTTTCTAAATTGGGATTTAGATGATAAGACAATGGCAACTTGGAAAGGCGTTTCTTTAGAAAATGGTAGGGTTTACTGGCTGACTTTTTATCATTCAAATATAACAGTTTTTCCTAGCAATATGGAAGGACTAACGGAATTAAGGATATTGAATATTCAACACAATAATTTGACAAGCATTCCAAATTTTATTTTTCAATTAAAAGACCTTGAAAATTTATCATTAGCGAGTAATTCTATAGAAGAGGTCCCAAATGAATTAACTAAATTAAATAAACTTGAATCACTTTCTTTTTATGAAAATAAATTAAAGGTATTTCCAAAAGTAGTTTTTGACCTTAAAGAGTTAAAAGAACTACATTTAAATTTTAATTCTATTAAAGAAATTCCAAATGAAATTGGGAGTATGGCTCAGCTTACAACACTTTATTTAAAGTTTAATGAAATTTCTAGCATTCCAGAAGGAATAGGGAATCTCAAAAACTTAAAAAAGCTTTCAATTGGAGATTTTCTAGATCATATCCCTTTATTTATTTTTGATTTAACTCTGTTAGAATATCTTGATTTTCCAGGTAATCAAATCACAGTAATCCCTAGCGAAATTAATAATTTAAAAAATTTAATAGGATTGGATTTGGGTTTTAATAAAATTCAAAATATTCCTTCAGAAATCGGCAATCTTGTTAAACTAAGAATTCTAGATTTTGGTGATAATCGAATTTCAACACTTCCTGAAACAATGTCAACTTTAAATAATCTAGATTACTTAAGATTATCTAACAACATGTTAGCCGGAGATCTTCCGATTGATTATAATAACACTAATCTCTTATGGCTTTATTTAGATGGCAATCTATACACAAGTATTAACAAAAATCTTGGAAACCTTTCTAATTTAAGAAATTTGTTTTTAAATGAAAACCCGAATTTGAAAGAATTGCCAATAGAATTAGAAAATTTATTTAAACTAGAAAAACTTAACGTTTACAATACAGGACTGACATTTATTCCAAAACCTATTTGTGATTTAGAAAAAAATGGGCTTATAATTGTTAAAGGCGATAATGTAAACTGCCAATAAAAAAGACCTTGATGTTATCAAGGTCTTTAAAGGTCACTTTAATTTTCCTTTTTCACAGAAATCTAAATTAAAATAGTGACCACCATTGCCCATTATTACAAAGATAATGGTATGTAGAATTGAGTTAGTTTTTAGTTAGATGCATGAATTATAAAAAGGTTGCTTTGCGAATTGCGATATGCAAAAAGAAATGGTAATTTAGCCTTTCTAATACAGAAAAAATGAGCGCGGAAAAAGAAGCAAAATTAAAAGCATTAAAACTTACCTTAGATAAACTTGATAAAACTTACGGTAAAGGAGCGGTAATGAAATTGGGAGATAGCGTTGTTGCTGACGTTGAAGTTATTCCGTCTGGTTCTTTAGGTTTGGATATTGCTTTAGGTGTTGGAGGCTATCCTAGAGGAAGAGTAGTTGAAATATATGGTCCTGAATCATCAGGTAAAACAACCTTAACTTTACATGCTATTGCAGAAGCTCAAAAAAATGGGGGTATTGCCGCATTTATTGATGCGGAGCATGCTTTTGACCGCTTTTACGCCCAAAAATTAGGAGTTGATATAGATAACTTAATTATTTCTCAACCTGATAATGGCGAACAAGGTTTGGAAATTGCCGATAATTTGATTCGTTCAGGAGCAATTGATATTGTTGTAATCGATTCTGTCGCGGCCTTAACTCCAAAAAGTGAGATTGAAGGTGAGATGGGTGATTCTAAAATGGGATTACATGCACGTTTAATGTCTCAAGCACTTCGAAAATTAACAGGTTCTATTAGTAAAACAAATTGTACGGTTATATTCATTAACCAATTGCGTGAAAAAATTGGCGTAATGTTCGGAAATCCCGAAACAACGACAGGTGGTAATGCCTTAAAGTTTTATGCCTCTGTACGCTTAGATATTAGAAGATCTACGCAGATAAAAGATACCGATGGTAATGTTCTTGGAAACAAAACAAGAGTAAAAGTTGTTAAGAACAAAGTAGCACCACCATTTAAACAAACGGAATTTGATATTATGTATGGGGTAGGAATATCTAAGGTAGGTGAAATTATAGATTTAGGTGTCGAATATGAAATTATTAAGAAAAGTGGTTCTTGGTTTAGCTATGGTGATACCAAGCTAGGACAAGGTCGAGATGCTGTGAAAAATCTACTGCTCGATAATCCAGAATTGTTTGATGAACTAGATGTAAAAATACGAGAAGCTATATCAACTGTTAAAGCTTAATTAAAATCCCGATGAAAATCGGGATTTTTCTTTTTATAACGCAACCATTGGGTATTGGTAACATCTAAAAAGAAAAAATTAAATATGAGAAATAAGATTTTCTTCTCACTATTACTTTTGGCAGTATTGACATTTGCTGGGTGTAGTTTAGATGATCATGAGAATTTTCATTTTGTAGCTTTACCAATTACGAGTGTTGAAATGCCGGAATCTTTTACTTTAAATGAAACTTATGAAATTAAAGTAAACTATAAAAGGGAATCTGATTGTGCTTTTTTTGAAGGTTTCGATGTTGTAAAAGAAGACACTACTGTTCGTAATGTGGCCGCAATAGGTTCTATGCTTAGTGATTCTGAAGATTGTCAAGAAGTTTTGCAGGAAGTAGAAACTTCCTTTAACTTTATAGTATTGTACGACCAAACTTATCTTTTCAAGTTTTATACTGGAGAAGATGAAAATGGAGAAGCACAATATCTAGAAATAGAAGTTCCGGTGAGTTAAAAACAAAATCAACCTTTAATTTATAACCACATTTTGAGTCTAGAAGAACTCATAAGCAATTGCAAACGAGGCAATAGAAAAGCACAAGAACAATTGTACCGAGATTATTCTCGAGTACTCTTTAGTGTATGCCTAAAATATTCCCGAAATAAGACAGAAGCCGAGGATAATTTGCATGATAGTTTTATGACCATCTTCAATAAAATAGATCAATATAAATTTAAGGGCTCTTTTGAAGGTTGGATAAAAAGAATAACAGTTAATACGGTCCTTCAAAAATACAGAAAAGAAGCTAGTTTAAGTCTTGTTTCAGATCATTTAGAGGAAGAGGTTGAAGTAGCTACTGGCTATGTAGATATTAGTTTACCTATGTTATTAAAATACATTCAAGAATTACCGAATAAGTACAGAATAACATTCAATTTGTATGTTTTAGATGGCTATTCTCATCATGAAATAAGTGAATTGCTAGGGACTTCAATAGGTACATCAAAATCTAACTTGTCAAGGGCCCGAATTATTTTGAAAGATAAAATAGAATCAGATATAAAACAAAATGTGATTTCGCAACCACTGGATTAATATTTTGATTGAAAAGAACTATAGTAATTGCATAATTGTTGCAGTATGAATAAAAAAAATGTAGACGAATTGTTTAAAGAGCGATTCAGAGATTTTGAGGAGATTCCAGATGAAAAAGTGTGGAGCGCTATCGAAGTATCTCTTGAGAAAAAGAAATCACAAAAAATTATACCAATTTGGTGGAAACTAGGTGGTGTAGCTGCGGTATTAACCGTTTTGTTTTATGTCATTAACCCCTCCGAAAATAGTATCTCTGATACTAATGAAGTTGAAGTCAGTGATATAAAAAATGTAGATGTTTTAAATCAAAAAAATGAGTTAAACACAATCAAGGATGTAGTTAAAAAAGACCCTGAAAATTCTGAACTAGTAAATCAAGAAATCAATACTAATGTTCAGAACAATGGTGAAATTAAAAATAACCCTTCCTATGGAAATCCAACTACCTCTGTAGTAAATGTAGCGAAAAACAGTAGAAATAAGAATAAGTCTGAAAATGCTAAACAACAATTTTCAAAGTCCGATTCCGATAATGATGCTATTGCTAGCCATGAGAAAGCTACAGCTCTTAAAAACATATCGCCTATAGCTAAATATGCCGCCACTGCGGATGAAAATGGGGTCGCTGAGGTCGTAGAGAACACTTCTTTTAAAACTGATGAGGCAATCGTTGAAAATAGACCACGAAATGAAAACGCATTAGGCGATGTAATCAATACAGCTATAAATGGAGGACTAAAAGAAAATTCATTAGTTGTTGTTGATTCCAAAGTAGATGAAAGTACAGTAGTAGTCAAGGAAGAGCAAAAGAAATCTATTTTTGAAGAAATAGCCAAAGACGAAGAAGTTATTGCTGAAAAGAAAAATAACAGATGGTCTGTTGGTCCTAGTGTAGCGCCAGTGTATTTTAACGGAATAGGCGAAGGTTCTCCTGTACATGAAGCTTTTGTATCCAATTCAAAATCTGGAGGCGTAAATTTAAGTTATGGAGTTGCAGTGGCATATGAAGTAAGTAAAAAGCTAAAGATTCGTTCCGGAGTGCATAAAGTAGATTATGGATACACGACCAACGAAATCGAATTTTCATCCTCTTTTAATGGAACTTCGAATCTTCAAATTACCAATATAAATTATACGTCAAACGCAAAAAATATTGTGATAAAAAGTGAACTGAGTAACGATAGTAAGCCACAGTCTTTTGCAAATGATGTTTCTGCAAAAAGTCCGTCTTTGCAAGGAAACCTATCCCAGCAGTTTGGTTATGTTGAGGTGCCTCTAGAGCTTAATTATGCGCTAATTGATAAACGTTTCGGAATTAATGTAATTGGTGGCGTAAGCTCACTATTTCTTATCAATAATGATGTTTTACTAAATTCAGGAGACCAAACCACTGAAGTGGGCGAAGCTAATAATATAAATGATGTGAATTTTAGTACCAATTTTGGTTTTGGACTCAATTATAATTTTTCCTCTAAACTGCAATTTAATGTAGAGCCTGTTTTTAAATATCAATTAAACACCTTCTCTGATACTGCTGGTGAATTTCGACCTTTTTCAATTGGTGTATATAGTGGGGTAAGTTTTAAGTTTTAAAATTATTTTTTATCAATTCATTAAATATAATAGCACGCACTTCTTCGCGCAAAGTCGCTTTGTGTGCTTCGTCTAAAGAATTGGTTTCAAAAAATCGATGCACCTTTACCTTGGTTATTCCTGGTTTTCCTTTAGTTATCGTGAAAGGTAATCGAGCTTTATTATCATAAAATGTCATGGGTACAATAGGAATGTTGTGGGCAATTGCCATTTTAAATGCACCATCTTTAAACTCATCAAGAAGTACATGCTCTTCAGGTACGCCACCTTCAGGAAATATACAAATGCTGAGTCCGTCGTTCAACCTTTTTTGGGCTCTGCGATATACCGCTGTTCTACTTCGCGAATCTCCTCGATCTACCAAAATGCAGACACGTTTGTAAAAAAAACCAAAAACAGGAATTTTAACAAGCTCTTTTTTGCCAACAAAAACAAAGGGGTTCGGACTAGTTTTTAGCATTAACATGATGTCTAACATACTTGTATGATTTGCTACAAGCATATAACTTTTACCTCTTATAAGCTGCTGCTCTCTTTTTATATTTGGAATACAACCTAGTCCATATAAAATAAAATTAGCCCAAATATTTCTAGCTACCCAGAAGAATTGTGGGTACCATTTTTCGGACGTGGATAAAATAACTAAAAAAGGAAGTAAGATAAAGATGGGAATTGCCACTAAAATGTAAAACCATATTTGATATAAAATGCTTCCCGTTTTTTGTAGAAATTTAATCATGAAATCAAAAGTAACATTTTTAATAGGTTCTACTATTTGTTTTACCTTTGCATGATAATTTTTTAAAGCAAATGGCTCGAATTTTAACAGGAATACAAAGTACAGGAACCCCACATTTAGGAAATATTTTAGGCGCGATAATGCCAGCAATTGAAATGGCTAATGATCCTAAAAACGAATCTTTTCTTTTTATAGCGGATATGCATTCGCTAACTCAAATTAAAAATGGAGAGGAATTAAGAAATAACACCTATGCCGTTGCCGCCGCTTGGTTGGCATTTGGTTTAGATATTAATAAAACAGTTTTTTATCGCCAAAGTGATGTACCACAAACGGCGGAGCTTTCATGGTATTTGAGCTGCTTTTTTCCATACCAACGCTTAACGCTTGCGCATTCTTTTAAAGACAAAGCAGATCGTTTAGACGATGTAAATGCAGGCTTGTTTTTTTATCCAATGTTAATGGCTGCTGATATTTTGTTGTATGATGCAAATATAGTTCCTGTTGGTAAAGATCAATTACAACATATTGAAATGACACGTGATGTAGCTTCTCGCTTTCATGCCCAATTAGGAGAAACTTTTGTTCTGCCTGAGGGAAAAATACAAGAAGAAACTATGTATATTCCCGGAACAGATGGTGCTAAAATGAGTAAGAGTAAGGGTAATCTGATTAATCTTTTTCAACCAGATAAAAAGCTTAGAAAACAAATTATGGGAATTCAGACGGATAGCACTCCTATGGAAGATCCTAAAAATCCGGATACGGATAATGTCTTTTCCTTGTACAAAATTTTAGCAAATGAAGATCAGATTGCAGAAATGCGTGCAAATTACAGCAACGGTAATTATGGTTACGGACATGCGAAGCAAGCTTTATACGAAGTTATAGTGGAGAAGTTTGCTAGTGCACGTGAGAAGTTTGATTATTATATGAATCACTTAGATGAGTTGGATGAAGCCTTAAAAATTGGTGCTGAAAAGGCACATAAAGTTGCTGATGAAGTGCTTAAGAGGGTTAGAAGTAAGGTTGGATACTAGTCAATTCTAAGAGAGGTATACTATATTTAAAACCGACCGTAGCGTCGGTTTTTTGTTTTTTACAAAGAAATTTTTTTGTCGAGTTACAGTTTTGTAAGTGTATTTCTTCGATGAAACGCCTAAAATGCGAGTAGTGATGGAAATAAGTGACCATTACCGACTGCCTAGTTTGTAACATTGATTCAAGATTTGAATTAATTACTAAATGATAGAGTTAGGTTTGAAGGTAATTTTATAGCGCTTCAAATAATTTACCTGGCAAAGGCCTAATCACCCCTTTCATTTCCATATGTAGCAAAGTTGATGATACTTTAAAAATAGGAAGACTACATTCTAATGCAATTGTATCTAGTAATTGTTTCCCATTTGTTTGAAGATAGTAGTAGATAGCTTGTTCTGTATCATCTAATGTTATAAATAGTTGTTTTTGTATAGGTTGAACCTTTTTATTTTCTATTTCCCATCCTAATAAATAAATTAAATCTGCAGCAGAAGTGATCATGTGTGCTTTTTGTTGTTTGATAAGATTATTACATCCAATACTATATTTATCTTCAGCACGCCCAGGAACAGCAAATACATCGCGATTATAACTATGCGCAATATCGGCCGTAACTAAGCTACCGCCTTTTTCTGCAGATTCAACAACAATAGTAGCTTCACTCATTCCTGCAATAATGCGATTACGTTTTAAGAAATTCTCACGTTCAGGATTACTTGTGGACCAAAACTCCGTATAAAAACCGCCATTTTTCTCTACTGCAGGAACATATTTAGCATGCACCTTCGGATATATTTGATTCAATCCATGAGCAAGGCACCCTATTGTTTGCAAACCATGCTTAATAGCTGCCTTTTGGATGCAAATATCAACACCATAAGCAAAACCGCTTACAATAATAGGATTTAAAGGCGCCAAGTCTTCAATTAACTTTTCGCAAAATGCAGTACCATAGCTAGTAATATTACGGGTACCAACAACACCAATAATTTTTCTATTTTCTAAGGCTATATTTCCTTTATGAAACAGCACTATTGGACCATCAATACAATGTTTTAAATATGTAGGATAACTAGAATCCATAAAATAACTAACCTTTATGTTTTCTTTTTTTATAAATTCTACTTCTTTCTTAGCCTCTTCGAGATATTGCTTATCATGCAAATTTTTTAGAGTAAAGGAGCCAATACCATCTATTTTTAATAAATGCTGTACTTTATCCTCAAAAATTGCGTTTGCATTACCACAATGTGCTATGAGTTTTTTTGCCGTGACATCTCCAACATTAGGAATCTGTTGTAAACGCAATATTGCAAGAAGTTCACTATCAGTCATTTGTAATATTTTATTTTACGACGACAATGTACATTAATTAAAATGTTAATAAAAAGTAATCATTAGGGTTTTAAGCCCAGAGTTTTTTTATAATATTTGTTCCAATGAGATTAGAACACTACATAGAAGAATTATTATACCGTTACAATTGTGTTATTGTACCTGAATTTGGGGCTTTTTTAACGCAAACAAAATCTGCTTTTATTAAAGAAGCTACGCATTCTTTTTACCCACCATCAAAGGTTATTTCATTTAATGGACAACTAACCTCAAATGATGGTTTACTAGTTTCTTACATGGCCGAGGCTGAAAAAACGAGCTATGAAGATATGCTACAACGTATAGCTATTTTAGGTAAAAATTGGAAAAAGCAACTTCAAAATGGGGAACGTTTAAGCTTAGAAAACATAGGTAAATTATGGTTAAGTAATGAAGGTAAGATTTTATTTGAACCTGCGAATCAAAATAATTACCTAACAACCTCTTTTGGATTGTCATCTTGTGTTTCTGCTAAAATTACGCGTGAAATTTTAAAAGAAGAGGTGGAGCAATTAGAAGATAAAATACCTTTTATTATTACCCCTGAGCAAAGAGAAAAAACATCATTTAGACCTTATTTGAAATATGCTGCTGTTGTTTTTCTTGGTCTTGCAATGGGACTTTCAGGCTATCGTTTTTATAATGATAATGTAACTTCACAACAGCTTGTTCAACAAAATGCACAAAAAGAAGTTTCACGGCATATAGAGGAAGCCACTTTTTTTGATACCACGCCATTAGAATTGCCTGCTTTAAATTTAAATGCAAAAGTAGAACGTGAGCCTAAGACCACCTATTACATTGTTGCAGGAGCATTTAAAGTTCGAGAAAATGCTGATAAAAAAATATCTCAACTACAAACTAAGGGTTTTAATGCTAGTTATATCGGCGTAAATAAATTTGGTTTTCACGTGGTAAGCTTTGATAGTTTTACAGCGGTAGATAAAGCCTTAAACTACTTAAGAACTATAAAGCGAACAGAGTCAAGTGATGCTTGGTTGTTTCAAGAATAATTTCCTTTCTTTTTCTTAACGAATTTATAGGGCGTATCTTCGCACCAAAATTAGTGTATATGATGTCTAAGACTCCACGTGATTCTAGAACTGTAATGACCGATATGGTTTTGCCAAGCGAGACAAACCCTTTGAATAATTTATTTGGAGGTGAATTATTGGCCCGCATGGATAGAGCAGCTAGTATTGCTGCCCGAAGACATAGTAGAAGAATTACTGTTACCGCTTCTGTAAATCATGTCGCTTTTAATCAGTCAGTACCGGTGGGTAGTGTTGTGACCGTCGAAGCAGCTGTTTCAAGAGCGTTTAAGACCTCAATGGAGGTGTATATAGATGTTTGGATGGAAGATAGGTTTACAGGCATGCGAAGTAAAGCAAATGATGCCATATACACTTTTGTAGCTGTTGATGATACGGGAAAACCAACAGAAGTCCCACAATTGGTTCCTGAAACTCCTATTGAGATAGAACGTTATGAAGGTGCACTTCGCAGAAAGCAATTAAGTTTAGTTTTAGCGGGTAAAATGAAACCGAATGATGCAACAGAGTTGAAGGCATTATTTATGGGCGATGCGGCTAAATAATATTAATTTACTGGATAATTCTCAAAGCTTCTCTTTTACTCAACGGACTTAACGTTGTTTTATGAGTAAAATCGATTACCCATTTTGGGTTTGTTTTGCTATATTCTCTAAGAACCCATCCGATTGCTTTATTAATAAAAATTCATTAGAATCTAATAAATGTTGAATACACAGACGTAGTAGTTTTGTGTCTAACTCTTCTTTGTATTTTAATTGAAATAATAGTGCTGATCTTTGAAGCCATATATGGTTTCTAGATTTATTTAGTCCAATTGAATTGTTTTACAATTGATAAATCCATTCTTCTGGATTTAATCGAGAGGTGTCTTGGTACAGATAAAATTTCAGCAAAGTCTGATTATTTAGGACATTCGTAAATATTTCACCTAACTCCTCTTTAGATTTTACCTTATCTCCTTTTTTAACATAAACGTTAGATAAATTATAGTAAGTACTTATAAAATTACCATGCTTCATTTGAACACCTTTGTTTCCTCCAGGAACACTAATAACTGCAATAACTTCGCCTTCAAATATAGCTCTTGCTTTTGACCCTTTGTCTGTTGCGATAATTACACCGTTATTTTGATGTTTAATACCGGGATAAACAGCGTCTTTATAAATACCAAAACCGATACTTTTAATTCCCTTCTCAACAGGCCATATTAATTTGCCCTTATTCGCGGAAAAATTATTGGCTACAATTTTAGCCTCAGGAGTTAGCACAAACTTATTGTTGTTGGTAGTATTCCCCGCTTTTTTATTAGAACTCGCAATTGCACTACGAATTAGATTTTCAATTTGACGATCTATTGCTCGGGCTTCTTTTTGTTTTTTCTGAATTGTTGAGGTGTATTTACTTTCGTTTTTGCGAATTGAATTTAATAATTCGTTTTGCGCATTTTTCTCTTTCAAAAGCTCTTTTTTAGCAACCGTATTTTCAGCTACTAATCGGTCTTTTGTTTTACGCTGCTCTGTAAGTGCAATATTCAGTGTTTTAAGTTCATCGGTTTTAGAAACAATTTGCTCTCCTTGTTCTTTTCGATACTTAGTATATTGCTTCATGTACTGAAGCCTTTTAAAGCCCTGGTAGAAACTTTCAGAAGAAAGCAAGAACATAAGTCGACTTTGTTTTGATTTGTTCTGATATGACTTCTGAATCATTAAAGCGTAGTCTTCTTTAAGTGTTTTTAACTCGTCTCTTAGTTTTCCAATATTTCTAATATTCGCATTTAATTGACGGTTTAAAAGATTCGATTGTTCATTGGTTACTCTGATCAATTGCTGGCGAACTGAGATTTTTTTATCTAAAGCCTGCATTTGATCTAACACATTACCCTTTTCTTTTTTTTCAGCAAATAGCAGTCTATTAATTTGTTGTATTTCCTTTTGAAGTTGTTCTCGTTTGGCTTCTAAATTTTTTTGTTCTGTAGTTTGGGCCAAACTAGATAAGGAAAACAGCAAAAAACCAATAAGTACAAGTAAAAAACGGTATGTTTTAGTTGCTAGCATATTAATCTAAAATAATCTCTTTAAAACCCTTTGGTATTGTATATGGGAATTTCAATTTGCGATTGAATTCTATATTTTTATATTCAATTCCAATTAAACTTTGATTACCATCCATTGTTGCAGAGATACCTATTTCATTGGGGAGAATCTTTTTTTCTATTTCTTGATAATTTTTATATGCGATATCCAGTAAGCGCCCTTTTTCTGGTTGCGCTATTTGTTGCGAACCAATACGAAAATGTTTGGGTTCAATCTGAAACAATATTTTAAATAAATCTAATGCTTTTTTTGGTTTCAGCTCGTAAGTGTCATTAGCTATTGTAGCATCATATTTCTCTTTTCTTAAATCGAATATGGCCTGGCCCAGTAGCACATTTTGAATTTTTTTAAAATCTAGTTCTGTACCCAATAAATTACTTAAATATGTAAAATCGCCATCAAAATATGAATTATCTAAACGGTTATAAAAACTAACTCTTTGTGGAGTAATATATGCTTTTACGATACCTAAGGTTGCGCTTATCCATATAGCTTTGTCCTTTTCCATTCGAAGACTTACACTAAAACTTTGAGAAGCATATTTATCCTGATAATCTATTTTCATTTTACCGGATAGTGTGTTAAAATCTAGTTCATTGGCATAATGGCCTTTTATAATCGCTTTTGAACTAAGGTTTTCGTTAATGGCACCACCTGTAATTACTTTTGTTGATTTACATGATATTGTAAATACAATTAGAATAGCACTTAGTATACACTTTTTTATCACGCTGTATATTTTTTAAAATCCAGGTTTAATTTTCTGAAGGTAAATATTTGCTTTTACAGGATTATTTAATCCAGTATATGCCGTTGAAATTTCTTGATAAATTTTATTTGCCAAAGGTATATCATCTAACATATAATCTAATGATTCTTCTAACACACTTATGGCATCATGATACTTATTTTTCTTGTTTAATGCCAAACCACGAGCATAATAAAAATAAGGTTGGGCAGGGTAATTCTCTAAAGCTTCTTTTGATACAGGATCGAGAATTAAAAAGTTTTTAGCTCGAATTAAATTCGCGATATAAGTTTTATAATGCATGATAGTACCTGTTTCTGTAGTGGACTCTTCAGCGCCAACTGTAGTACTGTAAGTGAATGTTTCTGTATTTTCCTCTATTTGCTTTATACCTTCTCTTATTTGTGCACTCAGGTTTTCTGTAAAAGTTGAGGTCTTTAAATTATTAAGCACTTCCAATGCGTTTCTATATTGTTGCATTTGATAATAAATCAAAGCTAAGTTTTGTTTCAGGCGTATATTTTGATTTGGAATTTCAGCTGCTACTTCACTAAAACCACGATTATTTTTATCCAGAATAGAGATAAGTGTATGTAAATACCAGAAATTCTCAGGATCTGAGTTAACGGCATTTATAGCATATTCTTGGGCTAATGATAATTCTTTAGTTTCACGATATACTTTTGCCAGTTCAAAATCAACAACCTTTTTGTCGGAATCTATTTGTTTACACGCTAAAAGAAGATGAATGGCTTTATCATAATTCTCTATTCCCTTTTGCTTTAGAGCTTCAAAAAATTTTTCTTGAAAATCATCAGAATATTCTTCTAAAAAAACTTCAGCGCTATCTTCAACTTCCATTTCTTGGGCAAGGGTAGTGTTAGAGATTATTAAAACCCCCAAGAAATGTAGTAAAATTGAAAGTCTAGTTTTCATATAATTTAAAATCTAGCCTTCTGTGTTCAAAAGAAGGCTAGTTTATATTCATTAATTCAATAATGGTATTATTCTAATATGGAATAATCGCCAATACTTATAGATTCAAAATTGCCATTAAACACGACATGGTTTCCAATCATTGCATTGTCTAAGTTAGCATTACTAATTTTAGTATTGGTCTGTATTAAACTATTCTTAACAGTTGAATTTTCTATCCTAGTGTTATTACCTATAGAAACAAACGGACCAACAGTAGTATTTTTTAACACCACATTTTCACCTATAAAACAAGGCTCAATGATGTTAGCATTTTCTAATGTAACTGATTTAGAAATTAATTGTTCGCCATCTTTAGCTAAAAAGCCTAACATGCGTTGGTTGGTTTCAATAGTAACGGCTTTGTTGCCACAATCCATCCATTCGCTTACGGTACCTGTTTTAAAAATTTTACCGTTGGCCATCATACGCTTAATACCATCGTTAATTTGATATTCTCCGCCGTTAATGATGTTATTATCTAATACATATTGTAATTCCTTTTTAAGAACGGCTACATCTTTGAAATAATAAATACCAATTACTGCTTGGTCGCTTACAAAAGTTTCTGGCTTTTCAACCAATTCAATAATTTCATTTTTATCATTTAAGTTAACAACGCCATATGCTGATGGGTTTTCAACTCTTTTAGTCCAAATAACACTATCAGCTTCTTTATCTAGATTAAAATCTGCACGAATTAAGGTGTCTGCATAAGCAATTACTGCTGGACCACTTAAAGAAGGCTCAGCGCACATAATGGCATGGCCAGTTCCTTTCGGATCTAGTTGCCTGTATATACTTGCTTTTGCACCGAGCTCTGACGCCAATTCTTTTAAGCTTTCTACAACATCATCACCAAAAAATGCAGGATCACCTAAAATAAAGGCTATTTCTTCTATGTCTTGATTTAGTACTCCTGCAATATCAGCAACCAAACGATGTACAATTGGCTTGCCTGCTACAGGAATTAAAGGTTTTGGAACTGTTAAACTATGCGGCCTAAGTCGTGAGCCACGACCCGCCATTGGAACTATAATTTTCATAATGTTTGTTTAATTCTTTATAATCTAAAGTATTTTATATTTTTTGGTTTGTATTATTTTTATTAAAACGTAATGATTGGATAAATATTCTAAGATATTTCTGTTCTTCGTTAGAAGACAGAACGGGTTTTTATTTCACTCCAGTACTTCCAAAACCACCTTCACCTCTTTTAGTTTCAGATAGACCTTCTGCTAAAATCCATTCGGCACGTTCATGTTTGGCGATGACTAATTGCGCTATTCTTTCTCCGTTTTCTATTCTGAAAGCTTCATTAGATAAATTCACTAGAATCACTCCTATTTCTCCTCTATAATCGGCATCAACTGTTCCAGGGGCATTCAACACTGTAATGCCTTTTTTAGCGGCTAAACCACTTCTCGGTCTTACTTGCGCTTCATATCCAATAGGTAATTCTATAAACAATCCTGTTTTAATAATAGATCGCTCTAGTGGTTGTAACGTAATAGCTTCTGAAATATTGGCGCGTAAATCCATTCCAGCCGAAGCTCCAGTTTCATAATGTGGTAAATCGTGATTTGATTTATTAATAATTTTAATGGTCATTTTTTTGAAATTAGTTGTCTTAATTTTTCATTTTCTAGCTTGAATACCAAGGCTAAATATAGTAGTAACAAAATAACCCCGATAATTAAATTTCTATCAAAAAGATAAAATGATACGATGGAAAATACGATAGATGTAGATAAATAGAAACCTATTTTTCTTAAGTTATAGGGGATGGGGTATTTCTTTTTTCCAATAACAAAGGATAAAATCATCATGGTTCCATAAGCTAATAGCGTTGCAATAGCTGAAGCCATATAACTTATATATTGTATAAAAATTAAGTTGACTAAAATGGTAATTACAGCTCCGATTACCGAAATCAAAGCGCCATACCTTGTTTTGTCTGTAACCTTGTACCATACCGATAGGTTGTGGTAAATGCCAAGAAAAAAATTAGCTAAAATAATTAGAGGTACTACTTGCATGGCTTCCCAATAGGAAGAATCTTGTATAAATAGAACTTTTAAAATATCCGCAAATACGATGACAGCTAATAAAATTACACTGCCTAAAATTACAAAGTAATTGGTGATTTGAGCATATGTTTTTTGAGGATTTTCTGACTTAGAATGACTAAAAAAGAAGGGTTCTATACCCATTCTAAAAGCTGTAGCAAATAAAGTCATGAATAAGGCTAATTTGTAACAAGCAGCATATTTCCCCACTTCACTTTCAGCAATATCAGCAGGTAATAATCTTTCTAATAATATCTTATCAAAAACTTCATTAATGGTAAAGGCAACACCAGCTATCAAAACAGGCATAGCATATTTCATCATTTTACGCCATAATATGACATCAAATACATATGAAGATTTAATATAAAGCTGAAGCATTAATAAAAGAGTGATAGCACTAGCAATCAAATTAGATATGAATATGTAAGAAATCTGAAAATCAGGTTTGTAAAGCCACCCGAATATACTTTCTGAATTACCACCAACAATTTTTGGTAAGTAGATAAGAAAAAAAACATTTAGTCCCAAATATAGCGCTACGTTCGTAATTTTTATGATAGCATAACGCATTGGTTTTTCGTTTGCACGAAGCCATGAAAATGGAATAATAACTAAAGCATCTAAGGCCAGAATATAAATAGCATAACTTATGTATTTAGGATCAATTTCTGTAAAATCTGCTAATTGGTTCTGAAGTACTAAAGCAATAACAAAGAATAATAGTGTAGAGGCTAATATTGTAATTAATGAAGTGGAGACCACTTTTTCTTTATGATCAGTATTATGATAGAATCTAAAAAAGGCCGTTTCCATTCCGTAAGCCAATAGTACATTGAATATGGCAAACCAAGCAAATATTACAGAGACTTCACCATACAAACTAGTGTCCATAACAGCAGTGTATATGGGTACTAGTATAAACGAAAGCATTCGCGGTAGTACTGTAGCTAAACCATAAACAAAGGTTTGCTTAAAAAGTTTTTTTAATGGATTCAACAGGTGAAAATTAAGCCTTAAAAGTAGGTATTAAAACGCTGTCGACAAAGTTAGTTCATTGGTTTGCCAGAATAAATTAAAGGTTGTTTCTCTTTAATCCCTGAAATTTTGGTGTATTTAACTTTTTTGCCATCACTTTCTATGTAAGACAATACGGCTTCATCATTACTTAGTTCGAAAGGAAATTCTTTAGAAGTATCGATATCTAATTTTGGAGGTTGATTACCAAACTCCTTTGTTGAATCACTATGCATTATAATATCTGGTTTTTTTAAAGAAAGAAGAGAGAATTTGGCAATTGCATATCTAGAACCATCAATTATTTCTGAAGAAACCTCCGCTACTTCCCCTCTAAAATAAAGATGTTGCATTGAAATATTTTCTTCTTTTATTTGAGCAATAGGAATTTTAACTTCCAAACCTGAGCCACTTTCTTCTTTACCACCGGTCCATTTTTGACAGGTAGGACCTTCAACAACAAAAGGAGGTTCGGTTTGTAATTTCTTTTGTGATGAGCAACTACCTAGTCCCATTAATGCTATAAGTGATATATATAATAATTTTCTCATTTTAATACTCTTATCAGTTAGTAAACGAATGTATCCAAAAGTAATGCCAAAAGGATACAGTTACAAAACCTTTCAAGAATAATTAAATAGTTTTATTTCCAAGATTACGTTCTTTTAGTGTTTCAATTCTTTTAAAATAGTAAGTTCTTTTGCTATCTGTTTAATGATTAGGACCCCTAAAACGATTAATGAAACGAGTGATGAAATGAGGATATACGTATAGAAACCTGGGGATAAATTTTGCTTGAAAGAGGGTAAAAGAAGTATAAACCCAATTATATATGACGTTACTAGTATTGGAGTCCATATAAATTGAACGCGAACTCTATTTTTATAATAAAGAATCATACTTTGTTTAAAACTGTTGGCATCAGTGTTTACATTTAAATGGTTTAGCTTTTTGATACTATGGAGTTCCAAACCAATTCTTATGACTAAAGAAGCTATCATTACAACTAATGCCCAGGCCACCAACTTGTATTTGTAAGCGGCTATATAGATAAAAAAAGCAATTAGTATGAGTATCGTTATGGATAAAATAGTGTTAGTTAGCCTTTGTTTTTTTCTAATTGAACTTACTTTTTGTATAATGGTTTTATACCCATTATCTGGAGTTTCTGGAGTTTTTTGATGGTTCCATTGTGATTTTATTTCTTCAAATGATGTCATTTTTGCACACATTTAGTTAATTCGTTTTTAATTCTGTGGATTCGTACGCGTATCGCCTCATGGCTTAATCCCATAATAGCTGCGATTTCTTTTTGTGGAATTCCTTCTAATTCTAATAAGATGATACCCTTGCTATCTTTACTTAGTTTATCGATACAAGAGTGGAGGCTATTCAAGTTTTGTTCTTTTGTGTGATGTGAATTTTCGTCAGGAGAGGCTTCAAGAGTATTTAAAAAATTGGACAAGGGTATATTTTTCTTTTTTCTAAAATATACCATACATGTATTCACTGTTATTCTATAAACCCATGTTGAAATTGCTGCATTATTTCTAAAAGAAGGTAAATTCTCCCATACTTTAATGAAAACTTCTTGACTTAGGTCTTTTGCCAACATTGCATCGCCTTTAGCATAGCCTAAACATAATCGATATACCTTTGGATAGTTTGATTGGTAAATTTCCTTAAAAAGTGACTCTAAATTCTGCATATGCGTTTATAGTGCCGATTTAATTTCTCTTAATAACCATTCTGGTTGGTCAAACATAATAAAGTGTGCAGATTCGGCTGCGAATTTTATAGTAAAGTCTTCTAAGTTGGTATACTGCTCTTGGTATGTCTTTTTTACGGTTTCTTCTCCATAAGGTTCTGTTGCAGCTAATATAGTAACAGGAGCTTTAATATTAGATATTACATCTCTTAAATCAAGCTTTAGTAAGTCTGTATAGCCGTATACATAAGTATTTCTATCAGCTTGCTGTATCCATTTTTTTATTTGTTCTCTTTTTGAAACATTCAAAGTCATTCCTTGAGCCATTTGAGAAGCCATCTTTTCGAAAGCTTCTTCTTCCATATTTAGTAGTTGTGTATTGTAGGGATTGTCATAAACGATATATTCACTTTTGAAATTAGGCATCATTAATGCTCCAGTAGAAGGTAGTGCATCGACAACAATAATTTTACCGTAATTATGCTTTTCGGAGGCCATCCAGAGTGCTAAAGCGCCACCTAAACTGTGACCAATTAATGTAGGTTTGATCAGTTTTTGATCTACAATATAGTTTAATATACTTTCTTTTATAGTGTTAAGCCAAGGCTTTTCTATTGCTGGAACTCCCCCAAAACCAGCGAAAGTGAAAATATGGCACTCATAATTTTTGGAAAGCTCATTAACAACATCATTCCATACTTCGCCAGTACATGTAAATCCGGGAAATAATAATACGGGTTCTCCTTTGCCTACAACCGCTACTTTAAAAGAGCTTTCTTGGGCGTTTACAGTTAGGAGGAAAGTAAATAAGACAAACGTAAATAGTATTCTAAATTTTTTCATGGGAATATTGTTTTAATTTATTTTCCCTTTAGATTCATTTTTAAAATAATGTTACATATTATTTAGATTTTTTTCAAAATAAAAAACCCCGCTAAAAGCGAGGTTTAAAAAATTCTAAGTAAAACAAGTAATTTTAATTATTCAATGCTTCAGCTCTTTATGAATTTGACTTCGCTATCGCTACGTCTAATTGTTTAAGGCCTCTGCACTTTGTAAATTTGACTTCGCTATCGCTACGTCTAATTGTTTAAAGCTTCAGCTCCACCAACAATTTCTAAAATTTCATTAGTAATTGCTGCTTGTCTTGCTTTGTTATAAGTTAATTTCAATTGATCTCTTAATTCTGTTGCATTGTCTGTTGCTTTATGCATCGCAGTCATACGTGCACCGTGTTCACTAGCAAAAGAATCACGAATACCTTTGTATAATTGCGTTTTTAGAGACTTTGGTATCAATTGTTCAACAATCTCTAGTTTAGATGGCTCGTAAACATAGTCAGTGCTATTATTAATCTCACCTTCGATTGGAACAATAGGTAAAAACTGCTCCGTCATAATAATTTGAGTGGCTGCATTCTTGAATTTGTTATATACAATTTCAATTTTGTCATAAGAACCATTGGAAAATTGTTCCATTAACTCTTCTGCAATTAAAGCAACATTGTCAAAAGTAAGCTCATCATAAACCGAACTATGGTTTTGGATAACGGTATATTTTTTCCTTAAAATATCGTTAGCTTTTTTACCAATAGCCATAAAATCAACTTGCTTTCCTGCATAAGTTTGATTGGCTAAAACCATACTTTGCTTGATAATATTCGTATTAAAAGCACCACATAAACCTCTATTTGAAGTTATGGAAACGATTAATACTTTATTCACCTCACGGTTATCTGCATATTGACTTCCAGTATCCGAATCAAGGCTTGCACTTAAACTTTGTAAAAGTTCAGTAAGCTTATCTGAATAAGGACGCATCGCAGTAATAGCATCTTGGGCTTTCTTCAACTTAGCAGCAGATACCATTTTCATGGCACTGGTAATCTGCATGGTAGAAGATACCGATGCTATTCTGTTACGTATTTCTTTTAAGTTTGCCATTTTTCCTATCCTAGAATCCTTTCCAAAGGAAAGAACTTTTAAAAATGTTAATATATTAACTCCAAATTCTCCCCTTTGGGGAGACTAAGAGGGGATTATTTATATTTCGCTGATAAATCTTTACATACTGAAGTTAAAACATCAATTACTTCATCTGTTAATTTACCTGCTTTTAATAAATCTAAAGAATCTCTATGCTTAGCATTTAAGAACTCTATATAATCTTTCTCAAATTCTTTTACTTTCGACACAGGAACATCTCTTAACAAGTTCTTAGAACCGGCATAGATTATCGCTACTTGATCTTCTACAGTAAAAGGATCATTCTGTGCTTGCTTTAAAATTTCAACGTTACGACGTCCTTTTTCTATTACATTTAAAGTAGCTGCATCTAAATCAGAACCAAACTTAGCAAACGCTTCTAATTCACGGAACTGAGCTTGATCTAGTTTTAAAGTACCCGCAACTTTCTTCATTGATTTAATCTGAGCGTTACCCCCAACACGAGATACTGAAATACCTACGTTAATCGCTGGACGAACACCTTGGTTGAATAAATCTTGCTCTAAGAATATTTGACCATCAGTAATCGAAATTACGTTGGTTGGAATATAAGCAGAAACGTCACCCGCTTGCGTTTCAATAATAGGTAATGCCGTTAATGAGCCACCACCTTTTACAATTGGTTTTAATGAATCAGGTAAATCGTTCATGTCTTTTGCAATAGCATCATTTGCGATAACTTTTGCAGAACGTTCTAATAATCTAGAATGTAGGTAGAAAACATCACCTGGATATGCTTCACGTCCTGGAGGTCTTCTTAATAAAAGAGAAATCTCTCTATAGGCAACAGCTTGTTTTGATAAATCATCATAGATGATTAAAGCTGGTCTACCTGTATCTCTAAAATACTCTCCAATAGCAGCACCTGCGAAAGGAGCATAAACTTGCATTGAAGCAGGGTCAGAAGCGTTAGCAGCAACAATAGTAGTGTATGCCAATGCTCCGTTATCTTCTAATGTTTGTGCAATATTTGCTACTGTAGATGCTTTTTGACCTATAGCAACATAGATACAATATACTGGTTTCCCAGCATCGTAAAATTCTTTTTGATTTAAGATGGCATCAATACAAACGGTAGTTTTACCAGTTTGACGGTCACCAATAACCAACTCACGTTGACCACGACCAACAGGAATCATAGCATCAATAGCCTTAATACCAGTTTGTAATGGTTCTGTAACTGGTTGACGATAAATTACACCTGGCGCTTTACGCTCTAAAGGTAATTCATACAATTCACCAGAAATAGGACCTTTACCGTCGATAGGTTTCCCTAAAGTGTTTACAACACGACCAACAATACCTTCACCAACTTTTATAGAGGCAATAGTTTGTGTACGTTTTACTATAGTTCCTTCTTTAATATCTCTAGACGGACTTAATAATACGACACCTACATTGTCTTCTTCTAAGTTTAGAACGATACCTTGCAATCCGCCTTCGAATTCTACTAACTCTCCGTATTGAACGTTAGCTAATCCGTAAACTCTTGCGATACCATCACCAATTTGTAAAACTGTACCCACTTCGTCTAAAGAGGCCGTAGCTTCAAATCCTGATATTTGTTTTTTTAATATTGCTGATACTTCAGCGGCTTTTACTCCTGCCATGTTATTAAAGATATAAGATGTAGTACAAATTTAATGATCTGTAACCACGTTATTATAATTATAAACTGTTTGTAAACTCTCTTTTTAAATTACCTAATTTACTAGCGATGCTAGCATCGTATTGTAAATCTCCTACTCGAAGTACAAAGCCTCCAAGTATTTTTTCGTCAACCGTATTTTGAACAACTACTTTTTTCCCTGTTAACTCAACCACTTTTTGAAGTATTTTTTTCTCCAAATCTGCAGTTAAAGGTACAGCAGTAGTTACAAAAGCAACACCTTGACCTTTAAAATCTTCATTTAAGATGATATATTTTTGAGCAACTTCATGCAATAGGCCAATTCTTTTATTGTCTATTAAAGCATTAATTAATCCTTCTGTAATTTGGTTTGAACCTTTAAAAACATCAGAAAGAAGATTCCTTTTATCTGAACTCTTTACAACCGGACTACTTAAAACATCTGAAAGCTCTTTGCTATCACTTATGGTTTGTGCAATAGAACGCATATCTTTTTCTAAAGCCTCCATAGCCTTGCTTTCATTAGCTAAGTCTAAGGTTGCTTTTGCGTATCGTACCGCTGCTCTAGATTCGCTCATGCTTCTAGTTTAATTTGATGTCACCTAACATATCTTCAACCAATTTTAATTGCTTGTCCTTGTTAGAGAGTTGTTCTTTTATTACTTTTTCTGCAATATCAAGAGATAAAGAAGCTACTTGATTTTTAATATCCGCAACGGCAGCTTTCTTTTCACTTTCGATTGCTTCTTGCGCTTGCTTAATCATTTTATCGCCCTCAACCTTTGCTTGGTCTTTAGCATCATGAAGCATCTTTTCTTTTATTTCACGAGCTTCCTTGATCATTAATTCTCTTTCTGCACGAGCTTCTTTTAATAAACGTTCGCTATCAGCTGTAACGTTTTGCATTTCTTTTTTTGCATCTTCAGCAGCCGCAAGCGCATCTGCAATACCTGTTTCTCTTTCGTTTAAAGAATTCAAGATAGGCTTCCATGCAAATTTCACCATTAATGCAATTAATGCAAGTAGTAATATTGTTTGAACAATAAATAAGCCTGGTGAAAAATCGTTTAATAAAGTATCCATTATATTGTAATATTAAATCTTCTTATTTTTTAATTGTAAAACATGTTCTGTAACCAACCGTTACAGAAACATGTTTTGTTGTTTTTACTCGGATTATTTTCCTAAGAATAATGCACCGAATGCTAAACCTTCTAAAAGTGCTGCAATAATAATCATCGCAGTTTGGATTTTACCAGTCGCTTCTGGTTGACGAGCAATACCTTCCATTGCTTTTCCACCGATTTGACCTAAACCAATACCTGCTCCGATTACGATTAATCCTGCTCCAATTAAATTGTACATAGTAAATAGATTTATATTAAATTAAAAAATAAACTCGCGTTAAATAAAATCACTTCTTACATCTTCAGCATCAGGAACATCATGTCCGTGCTCATCATGTGCATGATCGTGATCATGTTCTGCTACCGCCATACCAATAAAAAGGGCCGATAGCATGGTAAATATATAAGCCTGTAAAAAGGCAACTAAAACTTCAATTAATGTTATAAAGAATGATAAGACCAAAGATAATCCCGTTGCACCTACAACGCCTAAACTTTCTTTTAATGTAAACATAATTGCAATTAAACTCATGACAACTATGTGTCCTGCTGATATATTCGCAAAAAGTCGAACAAGAAGTGAAAATGGTTTAATAATAAAGGCACCAGCCAATTCAATAACCGCTAAAACCGGTCTTATTAAGAAAGGCACTCCTGGCATCCATAAAATATGTTGCCAATAATCTTTGTTACCACTAACGGTATAAATAACTAAAGTGAAAATTGCTAAACATGCAGTTACCGCCAATTGACCGGTAACGTTAAAACCAAATGGCGTTAAACCTAATAAATTTAAGATCCAGATAAAAAAGAAAACAGTTAGTAAGTAACCTGTGAATTTTCTGTATTTTTTTTCTCCAATATTTGGTCTTGCGATCTCGTCTCTTACATAGATAACTAATGGCTCCAGAACACGTGCAAATCCCGTTGGTATATTCTTACCTTTCTTATATTGGCTAGCTAAGCCTCCAAAAGCAAGAAGCATTAACAAGCCTACTAATAAAACACCAAAAGCACTTTTGGTAATAGAAAAATCTAAAACCTTGTGCGCATTTTCGGCATGATGTTCTGCATTAAATTCTACTGCTGAAGCACCTTTGTCTAACTCGTATATTTTACTATGAATTTTGGCGAATTTTGATCCGTTTCTTTCAACAATAACATGTCCGGCATCATCATGATGAAACTCAGAAGACATAAATGTTACCAGACCATTGCTTGACCATAAGATTACTGGTAATGGAAAACCTATATGTTTTCTTTCACCAGCACCATTCGTATATGAAAACAAGTGAAAATCGTGAGCATCTTTAATGTGGTGTAAGATATACTCATCAACCTCAGATTTTGTATCAACTTGCCCACCTTCTTCTGGATCAGATAGTGAAAACCCTTGAAATGAGGACATAAGGATAATTAATAAAGCTACTTTACTAAGGTATTTTGATGCTATATTCATTCTAAATGGTTCGAAAATTTGCTCCTTAAAAATTTGCGCAAAGGTAATTATTATATATAAAAATCAAACCTTTTTTTATTTAATTATTCTTACTATTTATTATTTGAATTTATTAGATAGAAAAATTTAGATTTTTTATTTCAGGATAGTAATACGTAAAAGCTAGAATCGTTTTAAAATTTTAGAAATAAATAACACTTCAAAGGATAGAAATAAAAGCACAGGAACTAGTAGGGATATACTGTCTGTTTTGGAAAGAGATACTTCACTGAAAATTAAATTTTGAAATAGGATTGCGAAGAAGAGTATTTTTAAAAGTAGGGCTCCTAAATATAAAAAACCTAGCTGTTCTCTATATTTTTCGAAAGTTGACAGAAATAGTAGTACACAGCATATGGCTAGTGAAAAAATGAAATGAAAAAAATATACTTTTTCTAAAGGCAAAGAAATTGCACTTTCTAAGTACTCAAGAACAGCTACATGGATATATTTTCCCAAAAAGAAAACCAAGGTGAAAACAATAAGGTATTGTAAAAGTGATTTTAACAAAGCGGCTATTTGTTGATTTTGTTAACCTGACGAATTAGCGCATACATAGATAAAAAAATAGCAGCAAGGGTTATGGTGATTTCCAAATAGGTTTGGTCAAGTTTTTGATCCAACCATGAACCTAGAAGATTTCCCAGGTATATGGTTAAACCCATTTGAAGCCCTGCTCCAGATAGTTTTGCTGCGTTTTGTAATGCTTTATTTTCTTCTTTACGAGGCTTTTGCGGTTCCATTCGAAGGGTTAGTAGTTTTGTTTAAACTAGCTCCTTTACCCGCGCCCATTGTACAGGCAGCATTAAAAGTTGCACCGGGTTCAACGGCAAGTTTTGCAACAGATACAACACCTTCGATAACGGCGGATGATTTTAAAGATAATAATTCTGAAACTAAAAGCTCACCATTAAAGCTTCCTTCAATATCAGCATTAACACATTCTACTTTTCCATGAATATAGCCATCTTTTCCGATAACTACTTTTCCAGAGGTTTTTACATTGCCATCTAATTTTCCATCGATTCTAAAATCTGCTTCTGAGATAATATCACCTTTTATTCTAGTATTTTTCTCAATACGATTCGGCTGTCCTCCTAGTTCTGTCATTGCTTTAGGTTTTTTGTTGTCTGAAAACATGTGCTACGGTTTTGGGGTTGTTATGCGATTTTTATATGCTGTTAAATTCTTATGAACTTGTATAATCTTGTAGTTTGAAGATAAAATTACAAAATTCTCATACGGAACACGATACTCTTTGTTGTTTTTTATTAATTCTGCGTATCCTAAGGCGTAATCTTCTTTTTTAAAGCCATGGACAACGACAAACTGATTTTCCAAATTGTACACATCAATGGATACCGTATTGCTATAATGTAGATCTTTGATAGCTTTTTCTAAAAGTGCCTTTAAATCTTCTGCCTTTTGTGACTCCGCCATTTTAAAAGGAAAAATTAATTTCCAATTTTCCGCTTTCTTGGCAATATTGGCTTCTAAAAAATCTTTAGCTGCTAATTTTGGTAATTGTTCTGCAATTATTTCTTTCGCTTTTTTGCCTTCGGGGTTGTTCGGGTAGTTGAGTGCAACATAATTTAAAGCCTCTTCAAAAGCATCAAACCCTTGTATACGACCAATAGCAATGGCTTTAAGCATTTCTAATTTAGGAACAATCGGATCTCCTGTAAACTTATTTATATTCTCCTCGGTACCCGTGATTACTTTTAAATATTCTTGATTTGTATATTGTTTGTATAATTCAGCATATTTTGCATCTGGACTATCAGCATCGCCTTCCAATACAGCTTGTGGGTTCAGTAAAATTTCTGCGTATCGAGATTCTTGATGATTGGCAATGATGTTAGCTTTCATTTGAGCCATTAATGGGCTGCCAGACTCCTCGTATATTTTATATAAGTTGTATTTTGAGGGTAGAATCAATCGTTCTTCAGGATTAGACTTAAGGACAGTTTCCAATTTTCCAGCCGCCAGCAGGTTTTCTTTAAATTTTTCCTTGTAAATTAATCCTAATTGATAGTTAGCCAGATTTCGTTCTGTTTTTAAACTATCGATTACCGAAATATCTTTTGGTATTTGATTCATATAAAAATCGACCGAATATTTCTGTTCATCACTAATATCATTGTTGACAGCAGTATCGGTACCAGCAATTTCAGAATCATCTGAAGCAGTGCTTTTGCTCTTATTTGCCCATCTCCAATTATCTTCTAAAACACGATCTCCCCAACGGGTTTTAAAATCGGTTTTACCATAACCTAAACTCGTAATATTGTAAAAGTAGAACTTGCCTTTGTTTTGTTTGCCCCCCTTAGTTTCCGCAAAAGCATTGATACCTTTTGTTTGTCGTTCTTCTTCTTTTTTTGCTGTAGCGGCGTCTTTCTCTTTTAAATCTGCTATATACGCGCCAAAATAGGCGAATTGTTTGTCTATAGGCAAATTATAAACTGTAATAACACTATCCGCATATTGTACAATTTCTTCGTTAGCAATAACATCTTCTAAGTTGTCGAATTTCTTTTTTATAGCACGATACTTTTTAGTGTTTTCGGATAAATTTGTAAGTGTACTATCATAATAGGCGCCAGCAATCTTATATTCGTTTTTGTCAAAATTATACTCCCCTAGATTTTCATAATTCAAAGCATTCAACTGAGGTTTGTTTTGTGTTGCTCTTAAAGATTTGTTGAAATAAGATAATGCCAAACTATCAGATTTGTTTTCTAAATGATATTCTGCAACTTGGCGATAAATTTTATCTAAAAAAGGTCTGTTTTCTCTGTCTTCTTCTAAATCAGTCAAATATTTGAATAACTCCAGTTCGTTTTCTGAAGTAAGTTTCGTATTCTGAATTTTCTGCAAATGCGCATTAATCATGTATTCACGTGGTGACTTTCTATTTAAGTCAATCACTTTATCAAAGGCATAGTTGGCACTGTCTTTATGCCCTAATTCATTATAAAGTTGACCAATTATATAGAGGTAGCGTCCTTTTTCTGGATTTTTTTTGGTGTAAGCAGTGGCTATTTTTAATTGCTGTATTGCAGTGTCTTTTTTACTAAGATTAATATAGGCTTGAGCCATCATTGCTCTTGCATCGGCGTATTCTTGATCTTTTAGCAACTCGTATTTAAAAAGTCTTTTGAAGTTTTTTATAGCTAATTCGTCATTTTCTAAGCGAATGTTCACTTTTTCGCGCCAGATGGCAGCTTCGTTTAGCTTATCGCTTTTTGGGTATTTTCTTAAAATGTAATTAAAAGCTTCCAGTGCAGGAAGAAAACGTTGTTCAAAGTAGCGTGTTTTTCCTAAAAGTAAGAAAGCCTCATCGGTTTGAGGATTGCGCTCCGTATCTTTAATATCCATACTGTGCTTTTGTATGGCTTTTGCTGCTTTTTCTTCGGCTATTTCGAACTTAGGATTCTTATTTTCTGAGTCTAGAATAATTTCCTCCCGAATCGTAATACGTTCTATGGGTAATATTTCCCAATAATTATCCTGATAGGATGTGTTAAGTTCTTCACGCCCTTCTTCAAAAGCAATACTACCATTGTACAACACATTAAATTTGGTGTTTAATGCATGCCAATTGCGATTTATAAGTGCGTCTTTTTTTGTGGAACATGCATTAAAAAGCACGCCAGTCAAAAGTAGAAATAAGATAAGTTTAAACCGAAGTTTCAATTTTCTATGTTTATGTACTTACCTTAACTTAAAAAGTAGCTGATTATTATGTAGTTCATCGACAAATCGCACAATTATTTTTATAGGAACAAGAATGATTGTGAGTAGAATATTGAAATTTTACAAACTAATAGGTTTGTTAGGTGCTTATAATTTAGCAAACTACTGGTTAAATAAACTTTTAAACGAATTTTTAAGTTTTAAAATCGATGAAAAAAAAGTTGCCTTTTTATAAAATACCTACAAAAAAGACCACACAGTTTGTTTAGTAATCATTTGAACCTATCCAGCAAAAAACACTTCCAACTCCTTCAATGTCTCCGTTGAGGTATTGATGTCTTTAACCACCTCACCTTTGTTTAATACTACAATGCGTTCACATACTTCGGTTACATGAATTAGATCATGACTAGAAACGAGTACTGTTACATTTTGATTAGCAGCCAAATCTTTAATGATTCCTTTTAATCGTATTTGTGTCGTTGGATCCAAATTAGCAAAAGGTTCGTCTAAAATAATCACCTCAGGGTTGCCAATAAATGAAGCTACAATTCCTGCTTTTTTTTGATTTCCTTTTGATAAATCGCGCAAATATTTTTTTTGACCTAGAATTTCACCATGAAAAAAATCTTGAAAACCAGCCAATAATGCATCGACATCGGCTTTATTTTGCCCTCTTAATTCCCCAATAAAATAGAAATACTCTTCAGCGGTTAAATAGCCAATTAAAAAAGTTTCGTCAATAAAAGCCGATGTAAAAGGTTTCCAATCTTCACTTGTATTTACCTGAACTCCATTATTATCAATATGACCAGTAGTAGGTTGAATTAAATCGAGTAAAAGACTAAAAAATGTAGTTTTTCCAGCACCATTATTACCCACCAAGCCAAAACATTGACCTTTAGGGATTTCCAAACTTTCTATATTTAAAACAGTGTTTGTGCTGTATGTTTTTGTAAGGTTTTGTGTTGTTATCATAAATTAAGGACTAAGTATTGTAATTTCTATTTCATTTTTCACTGGTTACAAGTTATTACTTGCATTTCCACATTCTAATTCGTCTGCTTGTAGGCGAGTAGTGTTTTATATTTTTCTTTTTTATAAATCTGTTCTATTTTTTTGAATACAAACCCTTTAAAAGCAAAACCAATAACACCAGCTATGGCCACAAAAATATACCCAGCCGTCGGATTAATTAAATAATGCCCTAAGCCATAAATCAGTAATGGTAAAAGCAATTTTGGTAGGGTCAGCATCATCGTTTTTAGATTGAAGGATTGCTTATCACCAAATGCCTTTTTAGCCGAAGTTAAATCGATAGGAGTTCTAGTATACGCCCCGCCTAATAAAACCACATAAGAATTCACGCCAATATTATACATCGCACCCACGAGTATAGCGAGATAAGCATCTAGCCCAAAATATAAATAAAAGGATGCTATTATCGTGCTTATGATAGTAGCAATTACAATCAAGTACCATTTAGAGTCTAGGTATTCTTTATATTTTATATTCTGACTCATCATTAGGGGGTAGTAGGAGCTATCCCAACTTGGTACAAATTGTCCAAAGCTGAATAAAAATCCTCCAGAGATAAAAATTCCAGCAAAAATTCGCCAAATAGGGCCATCATAAACTTCTATTGCACCTGTGAAAAATAAGAATCCGTAGAAAATGAAAAAGAAACTGGTAATTACGGCCATTTTTGCGCGTTTGTTTCTTTTGATCAATTTAATATCGTTTTTTAAAAACGTACCTAAGTTTCCAAAACGATTCAACCAACTAAGATCTTCTGTTTTCGCAATACTTTGTTTGGTGGCCAAACCTGCATCTAAATATAAATTGTTTTTGAAATATTGGAATGCGGCATAATACAATCCTATAGCAATAGCCCAAAGAATTAAAGCCATCCAGGGTAATGTGTATAAAGCACCAAAAAAGGGAGCAGTATATGTAGTAATGTCAAACAGTTCATAATATTGACAAAGTCCTAAAATACCTAAAAGGCCAACTACAGGATAAAATACTTTGTCTTTATTATTCACTAAAATATTGATAAAGTTGTTGCAATACATGATGGCTATCATTGCGATATGCCAAGAAATAACTCCCATTGGACTGTAATCTTTTACTAACAACACAATAGAAAATGGAATAAAGAAGAAAGCATGCGACCAGTTGAAATAGGAGAGTATGGTCTTCCCCAATGAAAAATTAACCACTTGACTCTTTTTAAATGGTAAATAGAGCAAGGGTTTAATATTCGTAACAGGCATTTTTTGAAGCATGTATCTAAAAACCAAATCAATGCCTATGTAGTAAATCATGTATTTGTTGATCACATCAAAAGGGTCACCCATATTGCGATCTTCAATAAAAAAGTAAACACCCACACCCATACCAATAAATACTATGGCCATATAAACTGCTGCAAATCCCATTAGAATTTTAATAGCGATGTTACTTTTTAAAGAGGCTGCTCTAAAAAAAGATTTCCACTGAAGGTTGATAAAGTGTTTAAACATAATTGGATGATTCTTTTATAGCTAATATGTAATAAATAGCATTGATTTGTTACAGTGTTTGCATCATTTTATATTCCGGATAGGTTTCTGATAGCAATTCTTCTGCTTTTGGTGGAATGACAAAAACCATAATATAATAAAGAAGAAGTAATGAAATAGAAAAAATACAAACCATGCTTAAAATATATAAATTTTCAATTTCAAAACGGATGTTCGCTAGTTGAATAGGTAATAGTATGATGTTGAAAATTCCCATTTGATTGAGTAACATTTCTTCAAGCATCCACTTCTGTTTTTTCTTTTTTAAAATTTGCCGATATTTTAGGATTTTTATGGTAGACGGAATTAAAAATAGCCCAAAGATTCCTATTAAAATATAATGCTGGTATGCAGTTGGTGAAAGTTTTAAAATAGTAAATAACAAAGCACTTAAAATTAGTGTAAAGAGTACTTTTGGAAGTGTAAAATACTCCTGATAAAAATGCAAGATAATTCTCCAGTACTTTTTAAAGAGTACTTTTTGACGATTTTCAACTACATTTTGAAAGCCGAAAACACCAAATTTTTCAAATTCTTTATCTAAAGCTTGTTGAAAAGTGAGATTCGTATTTTGCTCTTGCAAGTTTTCTATTCCATTTGCCATATGATCCACCAACTCTGTTTGTAAATCATAGTGATAGACAAAATGTGCTCGCGTGAATTTGTACAACTTTTGAATTTGATCTTCGGTTAGTTTTTTCATCCTAGGCCAATTTTATGTTTTGAGCTTTCATGTGAGCTTTATATAAGCCTAAAAACAATAGAGGATAGCATGTATACATAGCATGCATTACAAGGAGGAAAAGATCTAATTCTCGATTTTTAAAAACTCCAAAACTTTCAAATAATAAAGGATTGCAGAGAGCATAGACATATCCCGCAGTCGAGGCTTGAATATTAAACAAAAAGCCATAAGAAGTTTTATAACCAGTTTTTTTTATTTTTAAACCCAATAAAATTAATGTGCAACTAATAAAAAGATAAATTATACCAAAAGTTGTATTTATAATGGAATAATACATTGATAAATCGAATATGGAAAATACAAGATAGATAAATGTAGCACTAATAATAGAAAGACTTAGGATCTGAAAAGAATAGTGTTTTATTGATTTGACACATTTTTGTATCATAATTTTTGGACCAGTCCATGCTTTGCCTAACCACCAATTAGAATAAGGGGCTAGTTCTTTTGTCCATTTAACAACTTCAAGATTGAAGGCATCTACAAAAGTAATTTTTTCATATTCCATTGTGCTTTCTATACCATTTGCCATATGATCTAGTACTTCACTTCGTAAATCAAGTTGTTTTAAATCTTTTTTGTCCAGGAACTTTTCAATTTCATGTATTTTGTTTTCGGTTAGTTTCATGCCAATTTATTTTTATAAAGTGTGGTATATTCTTTTTTAAATTTAATTATAGTTTGTATAAATGTGAATGCCAGAACGATTATAAATGAAACGAGTACTATTTGAGTATTTACGGAATTCTGAAATAGATTTTTTTGGGAAAAAGGACTAATAAAAAATTGTAAAAGTTGCATGATAAAAAGCAAAATAAATCCTATCCGTTCCAATCCTGAATAACGTTCACTTTTTCCTAAACGATAACTAATGAAATAAAACAATGCTAGTGAAATTAGAACTCCTATAGGAGTAAATTTTAAAATTTTGGTAATATCTGTGTTAGTTGAGGCTATTTTAAGTGCTAGAAAGGAAAGCCCAAAAAGGAATAAAGAATTGGGTTTTATAAAAAAACGACCAATTGCGATAAGTACTTTTTTGTCCGTTGTTTTAATGAATTGTTTGTTTGCTTTTAAATGCTGTTTTTTATGAATTACCATGTAGTTTTTATAGGCATGGTAAAAATCAAGGTTTTCCTTTTGCATTTTATTTTCGACAGCCGATGCTATATGATCTAGCATTTCCATACGAATATCAATAAACTCAATTCCTGAATTTTTAAGATATGTGTCAATGAAATGTATCTGCTCTTTGTTTAATTTCATAAAAACAGCTTTTAGTTAATACTCCAATCGGGGTTCACCAAATTTTGCATACTGCGAATAAACTCTTCTAATTCAGCAAGTCTGTTCACAGTTTCTTTTTCGCCTTGTTCGGTAAGCTTGTAGTATTTTCGCAAACGATTATCTACTTTGGCAACTTCAACCTCTAATAAGCCTTCAGCCTCCAATTTATGTAAAGCTGGATATAAGGCTCCTTCTGTAATATTCAATTGTCCTTTGGTTAGGTATTTTACTTTTTGGGTAATTTCATACCCATACATTTTGCCTTGTTCTTCTAAAAGCTTTAATATAATAGTGTTTAGACTCCCTTTGTACAATTTTGAATTCCCCATGACTAAATATCTTCTATTCAAATATACATAATTTTCTTATGTATAGGAACCTTAGGTATATTATTTTACGCTTTTTCAGTTTTAAATCGTTAGTGCTTTGCGTAATTTTGTTCAAAATTTATTTCATGAGCGATTTTCATTCTCTAAAAGTAGCTGCTGTACAGCAATTAACATCAAGTGCTGTTGCCATTTCATTTTTAATACCAGATCATCTAAAAGATACCTTTGCATTTAGTGCAGGACAATATATAACCATTAGTAAAGTAATTGATGGTGTAGAATTACGCAGAGCATATTCTATTTCTTCAGTACCGGCTATTAATAAAATAACAGTAGGCGTTAAAAAGGTTACCGATGGTATATTTTCTGTTTATGCAAATGAGAAGATTAAGGTAGGAGACGTTTTAGAGGTAATGCCTCCTGAAGGTAGATTCGTTTTCGAACCATCAAATAGTGCTAAGCATGTTGCAGCATTTGTCGCCGGAAGTGGAATCACACCCATCATGAGTATTGCTGAAACCGTTTTAAAAAGTTACTTGAATAGCACTTTTGTCTTGGTTTATGGGAATCAAAATGCTGATGAAGTGATGTTTTCTAAGGAAATTAAAGAATTAAAGAAACAATATACCAATAGGTTTTTTGTTCAACATGTATTCAGTAGAACTCAAGAAGAAGATGCTCTTTTTGGTCGAATAGATGCTTCTACGGTTAATTATATTGTAAAGAATAAATTTAAAGATACTTCGTTTGACGCCTTTTATTTATGTGGTCCAGAAGAGATGATTGATTTAGTTGCAGAGACCTTGCAAGCATCAGGAATTGCGAAGGAGAAAATACACTTTGAGCTTTTTACATCTTCAAATACTGTCGATACGATGGCAGAAAACTTAGATGGTAAAACACAAGTTGAGGTAGTTGTTGATGATGAGAATTTCTCTTTCACCATGGACAAAAAAATGCTCGTTTTAGATGCTATTTTAAAAGAAAACATAGATGCGCCTTATTCTTGTCAAGGTGGTGTTTGTAGTAGTTGTATTGCTCGGGTTACTGAAGGGAAAGCAGAAATGGTTAAAAATCAGATTCTAACTGATGGCGAAATAGCTGATGGGTTGATATTAACGTGCCAAGCACATCCGTTAACGCCTACCTTGAAAGTTAATTTCGATGATGTTTAATCGCAAAGCGATTTATCAAATTCTCTACAAGCACTTTCATAACCAATAGCATAGGCCTTTTCTATTCCTTTTCTATCGAGCATGCCAATGTGTTCTATCGAGTGCGATTCTACCAAAAGGTCACAGGAGTTTAATTTTTTTTTGGAGGACGCATAAATCATTAACCCAGTAACTCTACCTGTAAGCTGAAAAGAATTTTTTAAATCTTTTTTTTCTAGTTTACTTATTATAGATACGTTGCTTCCTATAATGTAGTCACATTTTTTTTCAAGTGGTTCCAAAGGAAAGTTGTTCATTATTCCTCCATCGGCATATAATTGTCCCTTGAATTCTACGGGACTAAAAACAGGGGGCAATGCGGCGGAAGCCAAAAGTGGGCGTATTAATTCACCAGATGAAAAAAACTCCTCGTTGCCATCTTGTATGTTAGTAGCTACAATATGAAGTTCTTTTTCTAAAGCTTCAAAGGTGTCTTCAGGAAAGTAGGCCTTAAAAAATTTTATATACTTATCTGTATCCATAAATCCAGCTTTTGCAATGGTCAAAAATTGATAGTTAAAAAGAGGGGTTTCTTTAAAAAAACCTAACATATCTTCAATAGAATTCCCGTTTGCATACAGAGCACCAACTAGAGCGCCAACACTACTTCCTGTAATATAATCAGCTTTGATTCCGAACTCTTTCATTGCCTTTAGTAATCCTACATGTGCCAAGCCGCGAACACCTCCTCCCGAAAGTACGAGGCCAATAGATTTCGAATTAGAAAGTTTAGAGTCCATTTTAGTTTTTAAATATGTACAAAAATAAGAGGTTAAACATTAAGACGATACCATTTTGTGATTTGATACTACTGCTAGGAACAAACTAAACAGTATGTTTTTGAAAATCTAAGATAAAAACATAGCACTATTAGGTAGTTTAACTATAAAAAATGTGGGTTGTTGTCCAATTGGCTTACGAATTATTATTCCTATATCTTCACTATAAACCTATTAGTTTGTTTGGGTTGAAATGGTTTATATGTTAATTTTGTATTAAATTGTAAGAAAACAATAGCGGTTCGACCAAACTTGCATGACGTTTTTATTGTACGTTGCCTGTAGCGCATAATTATGAATAGCAATAACCCACATAAAACTGCCATATTAATTTTTGCTTATTCTTCTGAAGAAGAGGTTAAGCACAAGCAAATTATACATGGTGATAGGCTGTTTAACTCCTTGACTGCTCGAACGATAAAGACGGTAGAAAAAAGTAAATTACCTTATTTTCATTATTCGGAGAAGCATCAAGTTGGTTATACTTTCGGCGAACGTTTTTCAAATGCCATTCAGACTATTTTTGACAAAGGTTATGATAATGTAATTACTATAGGGAATGATTCACCTCAATTAAAAACGGAACACCTTTTTAAAGCTTGTATAGCATTAGACGCCAATAAAGTTGTTTTTGGACCCTCTACCGATGGGGGTTTTTATTTAATGGGTTTAAACAAATTTCAGTTTAATTCATTGCAATTTAAAAATCTTCCCTGGCAAACTTCACATATACGTAATGCCATTTTACAAATAGAGGCATTAAAAGATAGTGCAGTTTCTTTTCTCCCTGCTTTAATGGATGTTGATTCTGTAGAAGATATTAAAGCGATAGTAAATTATATATATATCCTTTCTCAAGAAGTACTTGTGATTTTGCTTTCAATTCTACAAGGTGCGAAAAAAGTCATCAAAGATTTTCTCGCCCTTTTCTATTACAATACACTTACAGTTCTATTCAATAAAGGTTCTCCACAATACAGCAATTAAAAATTAGTCCTCTAATTAATTTCACTTAGAAATTTTTTAGAATTGATTTTGACCAATTGAAGTATACATAATTTAGAACCCTATAAATGAAACATATTTTAGTAGTGGTAGCACTTTGCTTTTCGGCAATGGGTTTCTCGCAACGCATAATTTCTGGTAATGTAACCGATATTAATAGTCTGCCTTTACCCTTTACAAACGTAATCATAAAAGGTACTGATAAAGGAGCTACCACTAATGAAAGTGGGTTTTTTAGCATCTTATCGGATATGGAATCTGATGTTTTAATTTTTTCCGCAATCGGATTTCAAACTCAAAATATACTTGTAAAAAACAGGAGTATTATTAATGTAACGTTACTGGAAGACTCAGAAGAATTAGATGAAGTCGTGTTAACGGCTCTTGGTGTAAAACGAACCACTAAAGAGTTGGGATATGTTGTGCAGAGTTTAGATGCAAAAGGAGTTACAGAAGTAAAATCGGTTAACTTTTTAGATAACCTTTCAGGTAAATTAGCTGGAGTTACCATAACGCAAGGCGCAACGGGTGTCGGCTCTAGTTCAAAAATCATTATTAGAGGAGAAGCTTCTTTTTCAAATAACAATCCACTTTTTATAGTAGACGGGGTTCCGATAAATAACAATTCAGTATTCAACTTTACTAATGAAGCTGCAGCTGGTTTTCAAGAAATAGATTTTGGGAATGGAGCAATGGAAGTTAACCCTGATGATATTGCTGAGGTTTCTGTGCTAAAAGGGCCGAGTGCGGCTGCCCTTTATGGAACCAGAGCATCGAACGGGGTTATTATTATTGCCACTAAAAATGGCTCTAAAAGCAAAGGTCTTGGGGTAAGTTACAACACCAGTTTTTTTGTCGATTCTGCTTTTAAATTACCTGAATTCCAAAATGAATATGGACAAGGTAATTCGGGTCAATTTACTTACGTTGATGGACTCGGTGGTGGAACAAATGATAATATCACCTATAGTTGGGGACCACGTTTAGATCAAGGTACGCTCGTTCCACAGTTTGATAGCCCCGTTATGTTGGCAGACGGTTCTATAATTCGTGGAGGAGACAATTCGTTGTATAGCGGGTTACCAATTACAGCAACTCCTTTTAATTCGAACCCAGATAACTTAAAGAATTTTTATAAGACAGGAACAACCTTAATAAATAATATCGCTATTTCTTCTAATTTCGACAAGGGCAATTATAGGCTTTCATTTACCGATTTGCGCAGTGAATCTATTATACCGGGCGTAAATTTAGATCGCCAAACCATTAGTGCCAGACTTGGTTTTCAGCCTACTGGTAAGTTAAAGATTAACTCTTCTATTAGTTATGTAAATTCTCAAAGTGAGAATAGACCTAGTAATGGCTATGGTTCTGAGAATGCTAATTATTCACTTGTAGCTTGGGGTCCACGTTCTTTGAATATTGATAATCTAAAAAATTACTGGCAACCTGGTTTAGAAGGTGTTCAACAATATTCATTCAATTATACCTTTTTTGATAATCCCTATTTTATTCTTTTAGAAAATAGGAACTCCTTTAACAGAGATCGTGTTTTTGGGAATGTGTCAGCCAGTTATGAAATAAATGATCAACTAACTACAACCATAAGAACGGGAATGGATTATTCCAGCGAGCTGCGTCAATTGCGAAGAAATTTTAGTTCTAATCGCTTCATAAACGGGGGTTATGCCGAGCATGACGTGTTTTACAGAGAAGTAAATACCGATTTTTTATTGAATTATAAGAATATTTTTAATGATGTTAAGGTTGATGTTTCCTTTGGAGGAAATCGTTTGGATCAAAAAGCATTTACTGGACAATCACAAACCACAAGTTTAGCACAGCCAGGGATCTTTAGACTTTCAAATGCAGCTTCTCCAATTGAAGTTTTTGAATTTGAATCGAACAAGCGGATCAATAGCTTTTATGGTATTGCCAAACTCGGATATAAAAACTATCTTTTTATAGATGTGACAGGAAGAAATGATTGGTCAAGCGCTTTGGCTACTCCTTTTTCTGTAGATAACACTTCGTTCTTTTATCCTTCGGTGTCAGTAAGTTTTATTTTGTCGGAAGTGGTTGATTTACATCAGGTTATCTCCTTTGCTAAATTAAGAGCTAGTTGGGCACAGGTTGGTAATGACACCAATCCGTACCAGACTACTGGAGCTTTTGTGGCACAGACGCCTTTTAATGGGCAGCCTACATTTAGTAACCAAAGTACTATTGCCAACCCAAATTTAAAACCAGAGAAAACCTCTTCTTTTGAAGTTGGAGCGGATATTCGCTTTTTTGGTGATCAATTAACTTTTGATGTTTCGTATTATAACGCACTAACAGAAGATCAAATTATTTCTTTACCAATCGGTATTTCTTCAGGGTATACACAACAAGTTGTAAATGGGGGTAAAGTACGCTCTAAAGGCTTGGAAATTATAACTGGATTATCACCAATTATAGCTTCAGATTTTAGATGGAATAGTACGTTGAATTTTAGTACAAATAGAGCAACTGTTGAACATTTACCTCAAGACGATGGCCGATTAACATTAGCATATTCTAGAATTTATGACAGTCAAAACCAAACGGTATTTTTACAAGTTGAAGAAGGTGGTCGTGTTGGAGACTTGTATGGTACGGGGTATTTTAAAAACGCGAATGGGGATTTTATTTTAACTGATCAAGGAAGATATATAGCAGATAATAGTCTTCAAAAACTCGGGAATTACAATCCAGATTTTATGCTAGGGTTTAATAACCAGTTTAAGTATGAAAATTGGGATTTGAGTTTCCTTTTTGATTGGCGCCAAGGCGGAATTATAGTTTCTAGAACAAAGGCCTTAGGTACTGTCGGTGGTCAATTGGCAGCAACGTCATACAGGCCAGATGAAGGTATTATACCAATTGGTGTGGTAAATGTGGGTACGGCAGATAATCCAGTTTATGAGCAAAATACTATTGCCGTGACCGCAGAGAGTTATTACCGACAGTTTTACGATCGTAATCATGAAGAGAACAACACCTATGATGCATCCTATTTAAAATTACGCCAATTTGCTATTGGCTATACCTTTGATAATTTAAAATTATTCAAACAAGATGCAACTCTTAGTTTGTCATTAATTGGAAGAAATTTATTTGCTATTACAGAGAATCCACATTTTGATCCTGAACAATTAGCTGTTCAAGGAAATGGCTTTGTGGGTGGAGTAGAAGATATGTCTTATGCAACATCAAGAAGTTTTGGGTTCAAAGCAGGATTTAATTTTTAAGGTTAATAAAAATGAAGAATACTATAAAAAAATTCATCAATTCGAGTGTTTCGACATTTAAGAGAAGTGTATCGAGAATAGAATTTTGGACCAAATTGCTTCTCGATACGTTTTTTGAGACAAAAAAAACTCATACTGACAACCATGATTTCAAAAAGAATTCGATCTTTTATAGGATGAATAGAAATAGAAAAATCGCATTGGTATTGAGTGGAACTTTTCTTCTAATGACTTCCTGTACTAAAGATTTTAAAGAAATAAATACGAACCCGAATTCACCAGTTTCGGTGCAGCCAAGTTTATTGCTTCGACAAGTAAT